>Ga0307514_10002685_pt1 | contig 18012 bp, 14 predicted proteins | sample 16_EM_MG_FD_203088 | JGI IMG/M metagenome (GOLD analysis project Ga0307514, IMG submission 203088) | Populus trichocarpa ectomycorrhiza microbial communities from riparian zone in the Pacific Northwest, United States - 16_EM | ecosystem: Host-associated > Plants > Roots > Unclassified | place... | reverse complement strand
CAGACCTCCTTGACCGGATCTTCGAGTACATCAGAGGTTGAGTAAACGCCGGCTCGTCCAATTCGTTGTGTCCCCTTGGTAGGCCCAATTTTAGTCGAAACGACATAGGATAAAACCAGAACTTACCAACGACGATACACGATCAAATCCACAACAACATCCTTCCTGAAATGGTTCCTGTACGCAAAAGCGGTCTCGATCGCCTGGGTAACATCTAAGATACAGATGCGACACCGCCAAGGATTACGTTAGCAGCGATATATAAAGAGACTTTTAGCTTTAGAGATCGTCTTTTTTTACCTTCTGGATGATCGCCGTTGACATGAAGTACAGGCGCGTTGATCATCTTGCCTATGTCCGAGCTGTAGAGCGATGATCGAGCACCAGCCGCCGGGGTAGTGTAACCAATGCTAGGATCCGTGGTGTTAGCCAACACTCGGGGATTTTCTCATTACCCCCACCTATTGCTAGAAACGCGGCCGGTTCAGTACTCGATCCAAGCATCAGATTGACAATACGAGAACTCACTTGACCACGATATGAACGGTCCCCCCAGTGGTGTAGTGAGGAAGATTGCTCAATCCGAGACCTTCCATGACAACACCCTGACCGGCGAACGAAGCATCCCCGTGGAGCTGCACACACATGACCCTATCGCCGAGTTTGCAATCATCAGAAGATGTCTTCAAGAGCGAATATTGCTTCGCTCTGGTCTTGCCAAGGGCCACGGGATTCACCGCCTCTGTTCATAGAACAGTTCAGGCATATCGTCAAACAGAGCGGGCAAACCAACCTAGGTGCGAGGGGTTCGGAAGGAGTGAAACCTTGATCGGCTCCGATGATCCTTCGTAGCTTAGATAAGGTGAAGCAACTAAACTCGTACATTTGAGACTCGTGAAAGGAAAGTTGGCCAGCGTAGTCCAACTTACCCAAATGGCTGAGGACGTCGCCTGAAACTCCAAAGTCCGCCGGGAATTCGCAATTTCCTTTGATTTTGTGGAACATTGCAGTATGGGAATACCCGAGTAATTCGGTGAGGATGTTCAGTCTTCCACGATGGGCACTTCCCAACACAATGTTACGAATACCGGCTAAATAGGTTTGAGCGGGAAGCCACGCGCATATATCACGCGAAACAACACACCTCGGGCGGCAACGGAGAACAAGGTATCCAACGCAGGTAACAGCGACTCTCCACCTTCCAACCCATACCTCTTCAAATTTGGGAACTTTGCCTGCATGAAGTGATCAAAGGATTCACTCCTCGAAATCAAATCGTGTATGCGTTTCTTCCTCTCCGACGAGAGCTTACACCGACCACCTTCGCGTTTCCTCGACTCGAGGTGATGTGCGAACCAAAGCGCCTCGGTGTGGGAAAAGGAATGGCTGAATTCGTATGCCAACCCCCCGACATAGGTCGCATGGAGGTGTTGAGTTATCTTGGAAAGCGACCACCACTCGTCTTGTCCTTCATTCGATCCGATGGGTTTCGTCCAAATGATGCCATTCACGTTATATTCCTTATTGGGATCCGTGAGACTATACCGTGCAGGGTCCAACGCTGGGACGCGTTCCCGGTGTAGCAGCTCAAGCGGGTCTATCTTGGCAGCCGCATGACCAAAGGTCCGAAACGCCTCGACGTATTGCAATAACGGAGCGTTTTCGACGCGATTCTGTAACTGTTTCTCGCTGTCTATTGCACGAAGAAGTAGGGTTAGCGGCCATTCGTGAGTTCGGATATCATTCCGAAAGTTGATGACAGACCCACAGTCGGCGTGGGTGAATGTCCGAGGTCTCCGGAACCCAAAAGACTCGTCGTGGTACGAACGAAGTGAGCCGTATGTCCTGCAGACGAGGCCGGAGGAGGACTTTGAAATGCCGACGTGTCTCAGCATGTGTGGCGGAATGAAGAAAAGGAATGGAGTGAAGAGTTTGGCGTAGAACAGGACCCGAAGGATAACGCAACGACCGACCGCAAGCTCCGTCCTGCCGAACGCGGGGAAGGTCGATCAGGTCCGACTCCACTCAACGGCACGATCGACCGACCTGATGCGCTTTTCCCCGACGAGGCGGTCCGACACTCTATGGTTTTGTCTATCTCAGGCTTGCGTATATACACTCTATCTCCATCTAGGCTTTACCGATGCTCAGCACCTCGTCTACGCTCTTCTCGCCCTTGACTACGGATTGGACAATGGGTAAAGCATTCGAGAAGTCTGTGAAAAGGATGTGTCGAATCCCTAGCTTCGTGCAGTACGTCGCTAGGTCGTTTTCCCCATCGTCCTTTTGTTTCACGAAAAGGACATCGGCGTGTTTCGCCGCGGACATGTCTGATTTGATCATTCGTGAACATCCCGTTTCAAACGATAAGGGTGGTCGAAGCACATACCTGATACACCATCTCCGAAGAAGAACAGAGTCGGTGGGTTTGCGAGTTCCCTATATGGTAGGATCACCCTGGACTTGTCATGGCCGTATCCACTACCGGAAAGGTTGATCGGCACATCATCAGGAGTGCGTGTCGCAACCATACCTTGATGGATGGCGGTACTTGATGCGCCACTTCCCGTCAGGCAGGATATCTACATCGTTTGAGATGATCTCGATTTCCTTCGCCTCTTCATCCCCAATGTGTTTTGACAAGGTGGCCCGGATAATCGGTGCCATCCCACTGCACACCGGCTCAACGATCCGATCCAGCATTTTAAGAATAACGGACATGCCTTGAAACGATGATAACCGGCACGTCGTTGGCCTTACACCAGTAGTAGAACTCCCGGAAACTCTCGTCCAGCGTAACAACTGATTGTAGTCAATCAGCTCCCCGGCCCACGGTATCGCAGGAAGACATCGATGAACATACAATTCCTCACCAGCTCCTTGCATTCATCAAATGTATGTCCGTTCGCGACCACGCTGTCCAACATCTCACGAAAAGCATCCCTACGGTGGCGCTCAGGGTTATAAAACCGTTTCGAGTCCAGGATAAATACCTGAAGTTTTGCTCTCCGGTCAACACCCTCAGGTTCCCGTCCCTCCGCTTCTGCTTGCCATACCCAATATTGTCTGTCATGTCTGTCCATCGAAATCAGGATCGTAGGACTGCAAGGAACGCCAGAAAATGCTCTACAATCGTTCGAGTCATAGTTGGTGATGGTTCCATCCCTACAACGCAAATGTCGAACACCCACGTCAGGGGCGAACGGAACGAGAGTCAGATCAGCCGCTGGGTCGATGGGATCATGAGTGAGCCCGGGCTAACCAATCAGTCAACACCACAAATTTCTTGTCGGTGTGGATAGGCGGGTAGGGCAGCGTGCTTTCTGGTATGTCAGACATCTATGTCGTCGTCTGGTTGAAAGGGAAACCCGAGTGTGTTGCGGTTGCGGACGTACAGCACGGGCATCACCGATCATAGAACACCGAAGCAGTTTACAGGTTTAGAAGGCCGGAACCTAAAAGTATGCTACAAACGTACTTGCATACAATGACCATGGGTATAAGTAAGTAGAATGAGATGCTACTGATACATACTATTACGCAGTACGAGCTGCACCGGGGTTAAAATATCATAGAGAAAACATAATATAATAACCAGAAGCTGGTTACCGCGTATGCGCTTCCGGTGACACCAGGATTCCAGGCAGTGAGACCTGCAGCATCAACGAGAGGAATAGCAGCACCAATCGTCTCGTTCAGACACGTCAGCAGGTTCGTATCGATATTCGTGGGGAGAGAGATATCCGGTAGAGTCGTGTTATCTGAGAGTTGAGCGGTGTTGTTGTATCCTTCCAGCATCAACGCAGCACTGCTGGCTCGGTAGTATTGAACAGCCTCCTCTGGTTTCGGAGAGTTGGGATCACTAGCGTTGTAGGGAACAGGTGCGTTTGAGACCCCAGAATTCAAGACCGACGAACAATTCTGCTGGACGATCGAGACCATAGTGTTCGCCGTATCGGAATCTGTAACCAGGTAGAACGTGGTGTTTTGGGTATTCGACGCGTATGTCGAGGTGACCATCGAGCCGCCAGGTCGACTCGAGTTGTCCGAACTGCCGTACTGGTGAGATATCATCAGCGATCACGAAGCGCACGAGATAAACTGAAGGTAATCGAGAGACCCCTCACCTCATTTTCGTGAATGTAGTGTGCACCGTAGATATAGGTTCCGCCAAAGGCCAAAGGCCAGAAGAAGAACGGGAACCCGTACCCAGCTACGCCGATGGGATACCCGGGATATCCACTTCCATATTTCCTATTTTCAGGTGAAAAAAAACAACCCACGATGCTCGTAAAGACGCTCATCGGGTGGTAAAAAGATGCATCAGACGAACCTGTTTCCGAAGACACCATCTCGGGTTCCACCACCGACGGTCCTTCCCACGAAGAAACCGGACTGGATGGTTGATACTGAGCCTCCACCTTTACCATACGCTGTTACCGAGGACTTTCCCATCGGGAGACCGTTGAAATTCCTTTGGATCGTTGTCCCAGAGGAACCGCCGCCAGAACCACTGGACTTGCCGCTTCCACCACCTCCCTTTCCTCCACCTTTGCGACGGGAAAGGGTGTTGGTTATGCCAGGAACGTAGACCATGAGAAAGTAGGAGAAGTGGGAATAGCGATGTTTGCCTTTCCGGGTGAGCCCTATAGCCGTAGAAATATTATAAAGGTTGTGGAACGGGGCGATGAGGTATTGTCTGATGCGGACGGTGGATTACTAAAACTCCTATCGGACAGCCCCGTTACCCGGCTGCATCCCGGCAGTGCGCCAAGAGGATTCACGCTTTGCTCCTCGGAACCACGTGCATCAAACTACGGCCTATTGGTGTCAGGCGTCACCTGTCGAAACCTGTCATTGTCAACAGTGTCGAACTGTCCGTCCCTTAGCGAGCCTGGCGAGTTGTTTTTTTTGTCAGTTATTACAGACCGAGGTCAGCGCCTCATCGGTGTACACGTTCTCACGAGTCAATCCCATTCCGGGTAAAAGTAAGCACCGGGCTTGGCATCCGAATATCTTGCCGGATTTTCGTCCGCGGTCGGTCACACTTCGGCCCAACGCGATGCCTGGGCTGTGTATATGAAACAACAGGTCGCTTGTGCACACGCGTAATACTTGTGCCGAGCCGTGGGTTCATCCGACCAGCGGCTATGAGTGGATTACATCACGACCTCCCATATGTCGGACGTATGGTGGGTTCACGGTACCCGCTTAGAAATGCCCTCTACCTCTTACCCCTAGCGTCATCTCAAACATTTGCTCGGATGGGCACGAAGAAATTCATTTCATTAGTCCACGGTGCAACTCAGTCTAATTGCCTTCAACCCTTCGCTTAACGTCAGGACCCTGGCTGTCGACAACGGCTGCCTGGGTCCTTGCAGTCTCTTGGTCCCCAGGTGTGATTAGATCATCTTGCGAACCAGGTATGACCTTCTTGCTCTCGACGACGTTATGGGTATCACCCAAGAAGAAGTTCTTGGTGAAGAAGGCGGCGATGAAGGGAATGAAACCTGTGCGAGACAGAATGCTATCAGCCCATCCAGCCGACATTTCGGAAGAACAGCACTTACACAGGATCAGCGCGGGCAGGTACATCAGGTACATGGTATCATCATAAGCCTTGATGACACCGGCTCTGATTTCTGGTGGGGTTGTCCTGGCAGTTCTAATAGAACCAAAGATTTTGAGAATCTCCGTCGCACTGAGTTTATCGCTCAGGTATTTGTTCAAATTCCTCGGCATTTTTTCGCTAGACAAGTTCGCATCAGGTCACACAACCCCAGCATGAGACGGGTAGTTTTCGCTTACTTCCAAATAGCGGTAGCAACGGCGCTTCCAATGGCACCACCAATCTTAGTCCAAAGAGCCAACAGTGCGATGACAGTGGCCATGTCCTGGTGAGGAACGGAAGCTTGCGTCGCCACACGGGAGCCAACCACGCTGAATGCACCGCCAAGGGAAATGAGGATCTGGGTCCAGACAAGCGCGACATCACTGTACAAAATCAGGTCAATGCTTGGAAACTTGGAATGGCGCTGTCATACGTTGCGTTTTCGCCGCGTGCGTAGAACGTGAGACCGAGAGCGACTATCCTGATACCCAGACCGAATACTTGGAGGTACTGAACATGAAGTTAGAATGCTTCTTCCGTCACGATGTGACTTATTCGGATCTTACCTTGTAACGGTGAGTTGCACGTTGTATCGCGCCGGCGAGCAAACCAAAGACACAGAGGCCGACAGTTGTGGAGTTGTTGAAGAACACCCAGTTCTGGGTAGACCTGGACATCGCAAGTCAGTACTATTAGTCGTCCAATGAGGTCAGGGGCCTTACCAGTCCTTAATGACATAAACCCAACTGGAGAAGAAAGTCGAACGCAAATTCCCGGAAAGGAAATAGAAGACATCGATGATCACACAGCACAGGAAGGTTCGGTTAAGCACTCGCAGAGGCATCAATGGGTACTCAGCCCACTTCATCTCGTAAACGATGAAGAAGAGTAACAGGACAGTACCAACGACAAGCATGGTAATGATCGAGTCTGAGGGATGAATTACATCAGACCATGAGGGAGATGAGTGCGAAAGTGTCCTACCATTTCTCCACCCGCCCTCAGCACGGCTGTAGAGCGTGAAGGGAAGGAGGACCAAGGCCCACCCGACACCGAGGAGGATAAGACCGATAGCATCGATTTGGAGCCACCACCTCCTGGTGAGCTGCCACCATGTGAGACGCTCCTCCTTGTTCTTGGCGCGCCGTTCGTAAGAAGAGGCCGCGATCGAGAGAACACCCAGTTTCTTGGCCTTGATATCCGCCCAGAAAAGGACCATCAGCGCGGGAGCCATCACTGCGGGCATGATAATCTATGGAGTCAGGGAGGGAAGGGATCAGCCAAGGGGATTTATTTTGGCGCGTGACCCGAGAGACACATACCGCAAACATTCCGTATCCCCACCGCCAGCCATCCTCTCCAAGGCCATCAACGATGTATCCACTATTGTCATGTGTCAGCTCCATTCCTCGTAGGATGAGGAAATAATCAGACTCACGAGATGAATGCATTGACGATGTACGGAGAAGCGGGGAGGGCAGTCATGAAGCCCCTCCATTTCAACGGAGAGATGTCCGCCACCAGGATATCGGTGACTAAATCTATACCCGTGTTACCGATTGTGTACAGTAATTCACCTGTCGTCTGATTCAGCACAGACCAACAGAAATGCGCCATGTGGTACAATGGTTGGTCGAACATACCAGCTGCGAGAGCATTGACATTCTGGGCGGAAGCGACGACGATGAAGCCAAGGACATAGAACAGCAGGGAAATTAAGTACGCAGTCGGACGGGAGGTTGTATCAGACAGTTTGGCGATGAATGGCTTGGCTGCGGTTCAAACATCAGTGCTGTCACGGAAGGTAGCCGAAAACGGACTCGGTGTCAATAAGTGAGTCGCACGCACCAACGGCGCCGAGGACGTAGATGGCGACCTCTACGGTACCCAGGACGGAGTGTTTGCCAAATGCTGAAGTGGCAAAGGAGAAAAAATTCGAAACGGTGTTGGAGCTGAGCGAATAGGCATACGAAATGAGGGCAATGGAGACGTAGAAGAGCCAGATGGGTGCCTTTCCCTTGCCGGGGCCGAATACACGGTACAGAGCCTCTATACGGGTGACACCGATGTCTTGTTCGACAACGGTGTTTTCATCCTTGTGAGAGGAGGTTCGGGTAGGTTTTGGTTGATCGTCATCAGAGACGGTCCGTTTGCCAGAATGGACGGACTTGGCATCATCCTGTGCGTCGGGGGGGTTCGGAATGGCCATGGAGGAAGAGCCCGGCGTAGGGAAGGTACCATAGGTGCCCGTCATTGCGGCGAAACGGACCAGAGGGTTATATAGTGGAAAAAGCGGGGTGGGAAGCAAGTGTTATCAGATAAGATGGTGTCCCCAGACAAGGGTAGGTGATGAAATTGAAAGAAGGGGCGGAGGCTGATTTGACTTGAATCACGCCACTTTGAATTTCCAACTCACACGTAGAACGGTGTACAGGGGAATTTTTCTTCCCATTCTTACCGGATTAAAGCCGAATGCACATCCGACGGACGGTGTATCGGACATACATCCGAGTCGCCGCATGTCACGGTTTCCCCCCGGGCAAGATCGGATCATATGAGGAGATACTTGCCCCAATTGTTTATCAGATAAGAAACTCGGCCCCAGTCTTTCTTTCCGTGCTCCATCCTACTGCGCCCACCTGTTTACGTTTTCGGTCCAGTCATCCCTCCCCTCCTCTCCCCTTCCTCGCCCCATCCCCTCCCAATGCATCACACCAAAAAAACCGTCGTCGTCCTCGGCGCCTCTTATGCTGGCGAGTCCAAAATTTGCCACGTGTGCCATGTTCATCCGGCTCACACCACCCTCTCTTTCCCGACGCAGGTCACAGAGCAGTTCACCAGCTCGTGGAAAAACTTCCCGAGGACTGGCGAGTGGTTGTCATTGAGAGAAATACGTACGTATTACTCTCCCCATCTCCTGCATGCTGTCGACTCATTTGAATGCTTTAGACACTTCAACCGTAAGTCAGATCGCGTTTAAATCACATTCTGCCCTTCTTTTGATCTCGGCGCCCAATCTAATTTGTCCCATATTACAGACCTGTATACCCTACCGCGTCTCGCTGTGCTGCGGGGACATGAGCACAAAGCTTGTGGGTGATGTCCGATTAACCTTAACTGCGATCCAGCAATTGACTTATTGGTTTAGTCATCCCATATACAAAACTATTCAAGCCAAAGGCCTGCCCCGGTTGCGCCCCTGCTACCGACCTGCCGGAGCCGGTCCACTGTCACGACTTCATTCATGCCAACGTTACGTCCATAGAGGCCTACAGGGTCAACTTCACCCGACTGTCCACCCGACCCTGTGACGTAGACGCTCCATCCCACGTGGACTTCGACTACCTTGTCTACGCACTTGGTTCACACCTCCCCGCTCCTATAAACATCTGGTCGCCGAGCCGATCCATCGGTCCTGGGGTGGGTTCTCCCTGTCGCATACAACACTTGAAGCTTACCCGGTGTTCCAGACGCCAAATACCTCGCAGGAGTCCCTCCTATTGGACGACGAACATGACGGTACCAAAGCCAAGTCGCGACAGTGGCTGCGGACAGCCCACCACAGAATAAAGGCTGCGACTTCGGTGCTCGTCGTCGGTGGTGGTGCTCTTGGCGTCCGTGAGTCAAGCAACCCATCCGTTGTCGCGAGCCTTCCTGACCCTTCTGCAGAGTTCGCCACAGATGTCGCAGATGTATATCCAACCAAACAGGTTACCCTTGTGCACTCCCGAGACCAACTTCTGCCCCGTTTTGACAAGCGGATGCATGATACAGGTACTGTTTCTCTATAACTCCTCTCGCTCCTCGCTCGGTTACTCACGGGCTGCATGTGTCAGTTATGGACCGGCTCCGCGAGATGAACGTCCGGACTCTGCTCAACACCAGAATAGACCTGAACTCTCTCAAGGCCCCTCTCACCAGTCCCTATACATGCGGTACACCGACGAATGAAAGTGCAGGCACTCCGGATCTGTCTCCGACCTGCTCAACACCAGACCTGTTTGAGAGCCCATGTTCTACTCCTCCCCCTGTTTCTCCACATCTTCCCTCTTTTATTCTACCACCTCCCGTCGTTCAACCAGAGGATTTCTGCGCCACGGTTAGGACGACGGATGGCAGGGAGATTAACGCAGACTTAATTGTAGGATTTCCATCGCTCCTCATCAATTCTAGGCCCTTACCTTCTTCATAGCTCTTCTGCACAGGCCAGACCCATAACACCTCGTTTTTGGAGATGCTGTCACCCAAATCAATTAATCACAAGAGTGGATCGGCGGCATATGTCACACCTTCTCTGCAGCTTGGGATCAAGACCGACAATGGAGAAGTTCTGCTCTCTGAATACCCGCATATTTTTGTGATTGGGGATGCGGCCGATGCTTTTGGGGCCCTAAAATCTGGCAGCGCGGCTTGGGGCCAGGTCAGCGGTTTACATTATGTTTCTGATCGCTCGTTGCTTATGCACCTTTACCTTCGTCAGGCGGAACATGCCGTTAGAAATATCGTGCGATTAATCGAAGGGCAAGACTCACAAATGGAAGCATATACTGCACCTCCGGTCGGAATCAAGGTCTCGTTGGGTCTGGTGAGTCTTTACCGTACTGGTTGTCCCCCGCTCTCGGTGTTGATCCGTTGCGAAACTCCCAGAAACACGCTGCCCACCAAACGAGCAACCGAACCTTGGAGAAGCAGGAAAACTGCAGTGAGACCTTGGGCATCAATAACATGTGGAAGCGACGGGGTTTGTCATTGGATGACATGACCGTTTAGAGCACCTATTCTTATTATCCCTCTCTTGAACCGGGAGGAGTATTTGTTTTGCGCCTAACCTAATCCACGAATATGGACCTGCCAATAATTTTGTTTCGAATGTTCACAGCTAACATTATCAGCCAGCTCGTTGTTTGTTCCTAGCTGTAGTAAAATCAAGTATACTCCGTACTCTATAATCTATAGCAGTTGTCAGATTTTCCTGAGGGGGCCATGTGTCCGAGGACGTAGGCAGGTTCCCAATTCGGTTCCCTTTGGGATCACGCCGACTGATGTCGATGATCATCGACATTTTGATCGAACTGATCATCGGGTTTTCGGTGTTGCATACAAATGAAAACCCTAGGTGGGCATCGGTATTGCCCAGCATGGTTGTATTGCCCCGATGGCTGAGCGCTGAGACGTAGCCGCGACTTCACTCATTCCTTCGTGCGTCTCTCCCGGTCGTAGATGAGGAAGGGCAGCGTAACACTTCCCAGTTCTGGTGCGGTGCAATCCGCTGCCCCCCTCACGAGGTGTTTCCCCCAGACCGAAGCGTCTCAGACATTAAATGCTATGGTGAACCTTTTTTTTTTTCGTGCGTTCCAGCGCTCGCCTAGACGTTGCCTTGGATGAATGACTAATATTCCCTTTGCATTCTCTCAACCCTGTCGTCCGTGAATCGCCAGTAACTGTCCCAATCCGATGCGGGCTTTTCACTCCTTCTCAGCTACTATCGCCAAATGGTACATTACACGCCGCTTGCATACCTCAACGCCAGCCGGGCATGCGGGATCATCGATCATCCTCCGCGCAATTTCTGCAGCTTGGGAAGGATACATGCTGTCCTATGGTCAGGTGCGGTTACCCTTTTGTGCCTTTGGTAGTCGAATGCCCATTGAATATCCACTTGCCTAGGTGACATCCTTCGTAACGGTTACCACTCTTATATCGACGGTTAGGTTCATTTGTCCCCGCCGTTGGGATATACTTCGATGCCTTCCAAGGTCCTGCTTGGCCAACGTCCGGAACCTTTTGACCCGCAATGAGCTAGATCCTCCTGTCCAGGACATCCCTCTTCCCTTCAACATTACCTCATACCCCATGAGGCCGACCCTCGGCAAACCGCGCGACGAGGTGATTACGTGGGTCACGAAATTGTGCAATCCTGGCGAATGCCGTTTGTGGTAAGGTCGAGTTACGGTCAAAATTTTCGTACCTCCTGTGTCGTACTCGAGGTCAGACGTTCTGACATATCCCGACACTCCCAGAAACACGCTGCCCACCAAACGAGCAGAAAAACCTTCGAGAAAGAGGGAAACCGCTGTGAGACATTGGACGTCAATCACGCATGGGAGCAGCGGAGCTTATTGCTTATCGTTGGATGATATGACGGTCTAGAACATCTATCTTGATCATCCCTCCCTCAAACAGGGAGGAACATTTGTTTCGCGTCGAAACCAACTTACGAATGTGGACACGTCGATCGTTCTGTTTCGAACACCTACAGCTAACCTTTTCAACCACCACCTCGAGACCAAGTAGTATACACCGTGTTACATAATCTTTAGCAATTGATCGAGTTTCCTAATGGGCTATGTGTCCGTGGAACGAGACGTGAGGAGACCACAGGTTTCCAATTCAGCGCCCTCTGGTGGAACGCGGGATCATGAGCCTAGCGTCAGGGAAATACCGAACTAGGTTCCGCGAAATCGTAAGCGCCTGGAAAGGTGGGAGCTGTTGTACAGGGCTAATGATGATGATCAGCTCTCAAAGGGTCGCCGATCATTCACAACATTCCTAAGTTACCTCCTCGTCGACGGTTACCCGTTCTGCCCTGCAGAGCGTCCCATAACGATAAAACCCTAGGCATGCATCGCTTATTGCGATTGTGCTTAGGGCCTCGAGGCACAGCCACAACTTCTTTCATTTCTTCGCGTGTTAGCGTCGAGTGTCATGGTCTCCCAGTCGTACATGAGGAAGGGCAGCACATCCCGCAAATCGCCCAGTTCTAGTACAGTGCGATCTGACCCCCTCCTCACGAAAAATGTCCCTCAGACCGGAGCGCCGCGATGACTCCGAGTCAACATGGTTCTGCCACTTTGGGCTGGGCTGGGCTTGGCCCTCTACTTATTACACATTCCACCCGAGTATCGGATCTGCGTATTTGGTTTCAATCCCCGTGTTCCCTTCTGTAGCGGCACAAATTTCAAAACCTGGTTTATGTACCTCCTGGTACTTATCACGAAGGCCATCTTGTATCTGGGGGCTGTTCGTTACGCATTACCCCCCGGAGTCATAGCTATTTTTATGCCTGTCTCGTATTTTCTGTTCAAGAACCGGGTTCAGGTGATTGCGGGCGTTCGAGCGCATTGGAAGGGAACTTTTAATTTATGGGGAAGGTTGCTTACACTATGGATATTTGTGAAATGCGCATGGTGCGTTCCCGTCATCGCGGGTCCCCAAATAGCCATATATAATCCGATCAAGGTGTGCTATCGATCGTAACCATAAATGGTACATCTGGGTGGGGACCTTATACGCTGTCTTATGGTCAGGTGCGGCTGCCTCTCTATGCCTTTGGGTGGGGACAGGACACGAGGTCGTGCACTGGTTGCGCAACCACGGTGGACGCTTTTTGTGATAAGGTCTAGCGATGGTCGCTGCATTAACATCTGTATCATACTCGAATAGTTGGCTCTTTTTAGACGTTCTGACATCTCATTGCATATCCTGATACTTCTAGGAGCACACTGCCCACCAAAGGAGCAAATAAAATGGAACACTGCCGTGAGACCTTGGGCCGAAACAACATGCGGATGCGGCGGGGTCTATTAATTTATTGGTCATCGACTTTATTGGTCATCGACGCGGTGAAAAACTGGGCAAGGGGCAGCTCGTCTGGTCTATCGCTGGCGAACCCGATTGAACCATTGACCACGGGCTGAAATTGATCTGGTTCGAAAACCGGGCGTTTTTCTGATTGTGACGACGTTTGGAGCGCTTGCGTCCACCAGCTGCCTCGAATAGATTACAGTAGATTTTGTACTCACACCAGGATTGAATGGGAACGGATGTGATCCATTTCATCGAAGGGGTCATACACATCTATATCTACTGTCTATTCGCCCCGTCCCCCCTCAACTTTACCACTCGTGCCTGCCCCATCCACCCTCTGACACCCAGCGAGCACCAGAAACCGTCAGATCAAGCCACGTTTCGGAAGCTGTAAGGCACACCACGAGGTAGCGGTCGCAATCAGTGACGAAGGTGAAATCAACGTGTCGCAGCCTTCACCCGATTGAAACCAAGCTTGCTGCGGAAAAAATAGGGACAGGACTCGACTCAAGGAGCCGGCACAACAGCCTGGAGAGAGATGGGGCTAGAAGGTACGAGTAGACGAACTTCCGAGATCAAAGAGTGGCCTGTATTCGTCCAAACGCCGGCTCGAGAGGAAGTCGGCGAGGTATTTACCTCCACACCTACAGTCACGGATTCGCCAAGTTGAATAAGCCTGCACGCTGACGGTTATGATGAGAAGATTCTATGTGCTGTCCCAGAGCAATGACCCAGGTGGATCCCGGAGACATACCACGAAAGGAGGCGGGGACACTACCTCAGAATCCAAGAACGTGAATCAGAGTGAGTTGCCAGAGCCTGAGGACACCCGCCGGAGCCGACAGAGTCGAACGACACCGATGGACGGACCACGCCAGAGGTAACACGAGGGTCACGAGAAGCAGTTTGGCCTCCTGTTGTCCGGTCGAGGGTGTCGAAGCTGTGGTGAGGCTCAGAATTGCCAGGGAACACGATAGAAGACGAGGACGCGGTAGGTGGTAGTGACAAAGAGAAAGGAGAAGCGTGGTGGGATAAGGGAGAGAAAACGAATGGGAAAAAAGGGGAAACAAGTTGGAGATAGGAACAGTCATCGTGGTCATCTTGACCAGTCGAAACGAGATTCGTGCTGTAATACGAACTTTCGCTGTCTTAACAACGACAACACCAGGGTCGCACATATCCAGTCCCCCTTTTCGCTAAGGACGTTATGGGCCGTCCAGTTTCCCCCTCAAGCGGCCAAACAATGTGCGGAAGAAAAACAAATTTCCTGTCTTTCTGAGACTGATGCATGCGACTATCTCCATTTCTTGTGCCCGAGGCACGTGCTCTCATAAAAGCATCCCTCACGGTGCTTACTGCAACGGTATAGGTGCGCCTTCTCCCCTGGTTTTTGAGAGGTCATTTAACGGGACAAGTTAGTTGGGTGGTGTTGCCGTCGCATCTTGGGGGAAAAACTTAATTCACACAAGACGTTGCCAAGACATGGATGGTCTGTCTTCGACTCTATTGGGCCTGCGTTGAACTTGTCATGAACACCGCGAACCGATCAAAGCCACGCGATTCGGCTAGGTATACTTCGCTCACCATCGTTAATCTCCAGGTTTCGCCCCAGTTCGACCGGTCTCGCTCCCACTCGTCTGCGTTAGCCTTATCGATTATCATCGGATGACAGTTTATAGAATATCTGCCCTGATCATACCTTTCCAAACCGAGCTTTTTTTCCCGCCCCGGAACTTACGACTGTAGGCAAGTGGACAATTTTATTTCACAATTAATTTTTTTTTCTCATCACCGCCTCATTGTTTTCTGGTTGGAGTGAAACTAAGCATGCTTGCTCGTACTCTATTACGTTTAGCAATTGATTGAGTTGTGAATTTTCGATGAGGCATGTTTTCAAGGAACGGTTATTAGTGATCGAGAACAGTGCGAGCGGCTCCGAGTCATCAGCAAATCGTGGAAAGTCTGATAATCAGATAAACCACCATGCCACATTTGCATAACAATGTATTGGAATACAACGCGTTACAATCCCCAGGGTTAAGCGCCGAGTGGGAATAACGAGTTATCATGGGTTACAATGGATTATAAGCCCTTACCTGGGAAACACCTCGATCACCAGACTTTCCACGAATTGCTGATGCCGACGGCGTGTCGTCAAGCAAAGCATAACGAGAAGGAGAGTGAAAAATCAATCAGAGAAAAGCGGTCAATATGGTAGGATAATCGAGGGGACTGAGAACAAGGAACCGGGATCGTGTCGTCCTACTAAACACACGTAACGTCTGGGCTGTGGCCAGGCTACGCTGGGCTGGAATCCGGCCTCAGCTCCGGAGTTATGTAAGTATATCTACCGAGGTCGAAGTTTGGACAAATGAAATACGATATTGGATGTCCAAATGCACGACCTCCAAACACAGGCGTGCGCGTGAATGGTGCCACCACGGGACGTGAGGAGACCACTGTGAACAAGACAAGTATTAGGGGTATTCACGGTTGCAGCTCCTGCAGCATCTGCAGCTGCTGACTAAGCGATCAAATTTCCCAACTTGGGTAAGGGAACCGTCCCAAAACCTCGCATCCGAAGTTCAAAGTCCGCGAATGTGCGTGACGGAATTTTGTAGTCAATTTGTAGTCCCACTACATTTGGTGACAAAAAACGTTAACTGAACGTAGGGCTGTCCACCTTAGTCCGGGCTCGTCGCACTCGCCTCGCAATTGTACGGGAGCCCGGACCCCACAGGCGTCCGTTTTACCGGCAAACGCGGGATTGATCATTCGAACGCCTAGTAGTACTTGATGATTTCCCAGTCTTCCATCTTCCGTCTTCTGGAACGTCCCACGAAGATGAAAAACCTAGCCGTTGGAATTGCACTGCCTTGAGGCACACCAACGACTTCTTTCATTTTTATTTGTCCATATATCTTGGGTATTGAGGCCACCTCGTCGTGCGTCTCGCAGTCTTATATAAGGAAGGGCAGCGCATCCCCTCTGCAACTTCCCAGTTCTGGTGAGGTGCGATCCGTCCCCCTTACGAGATATGTTCCTCAAACCGGAAGAACACACTTGGCACTCCGGGCCTGTCTCGAATCCGGACGTGGCCGGCACTACAGTCCTCATAGCAAGTGAGTCAGGTCCTACCACTGGCACTTACCTCCGAGATCCTAACTTAGACATTAGATGTTATAGTCGTCTTTTGTTTGCGTACGTTCCAGTGCTCGCCCAGAATTTATCTTGCCTGAAGGACTAACATTCGCGTTACATCCAGGAATCACGATGACTTGGTCTCCGGAGGATGTGGATATAGGAGTTCAGTCTCTCTTCATCCAGATCTATCCCATGCTCGTTTCGACCCTGGCGTCCGTGAATCGTCACCAAATGTCGTATTTCGATACAGGCACCGTACTGGTTCTAACGGCATCCCCTCTCACGGTATACGTGGTGGCCGCCTCTGTTGCAGATCTTTTCGGGACTGGAACTGGCCTCTACAAGCGGATCAATTACCATCGTCGTATCGTCCGTGCTCTCGGGGTCATGGTTCTACCACTTTGGGTTGGGTTGAGCCTGACGTACTACTTATCAAACACCGCATTCGGCTATAACGCCGACGGCTGCAGCGGTTTTACTTTCACAAACTGGCTTTTGCACTTAGCCAGACTCATATACTTCTTCTTTTTTCCTGGAGTGTTCCCCCTTCTCCCGTTCATATCCACTACTCTTCTTATCCTGTATGTTCTGTTCAAGAACCGGGTCCAGGTGTTTGAGAGTGTTCGATCGGATTGGAAGGGGGCGTCCAATCCATGGGCAAGGTTTCTCGTACCGTGGAAACTTGCCAAGTACACGTGGTGCGTTCCCGTTATCGTTGGTTCCAAATTATCTACGTCTAATCCCACTAAGGTATGACCACGACTACAAGTGGTTCGTATACCTCCTGTTCGCCTATCTCGACGCCAGCTGGGCAACCGCTCCCATCATCAACGCCATCATACATCAGGATAAATATGTGATGTCCTATGGTCAGGTATGGTTGCCTCCTTGCGCTCTTGTGATGGTCAAATGCCCACTGAGCATGCACCTGTCTAGGTGTCAGCCTTGCTTATTACGGCCCCTACTATATTTTCGACAGCAAAATTCATTTATTCCTGCCGCTGGGACATACTCAATTTTCTCCAACGCCTTCCGAGATCGTGTTTGACCAACGCCCGGAATCTCTTTACCCGCGGGGGGCCGGATCCTCCTGACCAGGGGTGCCATCTTCCCTTCAACATGACATCATACCCAGAGAGACCGCGCGACCAAATAATTACGAATGTTAGGTCGGCTTATCAACATCCGTTGCGCCAGGGCACAAGGTGTTACACAACCCCAATGGACCCTTATTGTGATAGGGTCTAGCGATGGTCAATTCATCCATGTCCCTTGTGTCGTACTCGAGTAGTTAGTTTTTTGTCGACGTTCTGAAATCTCATTTACATACCCAATGTAGCATCATGGGAAAGGGTCGCTCATCCCGATAGCCTGTATCTAACCGGGTGTGCAATCGTCATCGTCGATGTACCCACTAACGAATCAGGGGTAAAAGGGCTCTTCACGCTTTCCTGCTCACGATGTATGTACTTTTTGACACTTCGGAATTTCTTAAGTAAATATTGTACATCGACGAGTACAGACGGGGACTGTTTTCCCCGCGAGAGATCCATATTTCTTCGGCAGAGAGTGGCCCGCTCAAGCCGCTTTATTCAAATATCAATCACGAGGCCATGCAACTCCCTGGGTATAGCACCGCCGGAGCTCCAAATGTAAACAAAGATTGTGTA
>Ga0307514_10002683_pt1 | contig 18027 bp, 20 predicted proteins | sample 16_EM_MG_FD_203088 | JGI IMG/M metagenome (GOLD analysis project Ga0307514, IMG submission 203088) | Populus trichocarpa ectomycorrhiza microbial communities from riparian zone in the Pacific Northwest, United States - 16_EM | ecosystem: Host-associated > Plants > Roots > Unclassified | place... | reverse complement strand
ACTTTTGTTTCTGGCGGTTTTACGGATATTTCCCTCTATTAATAAGCTTTTTCGGGTGGGTCCTGCTCATTCAACTCGAGTCACCGAACATCGGGGATCTCGGTTTCGTCGCCCTCGACAATTACTGGAACAGACAGAGAGGGAAAACAAGCAGATATGTTCTACTGCAACGCCGCTACAAGCTCAAACTTTCCGTATGTTTGTACGATAAGTATTTAGTGAGATACGAGTTTTTGAAGAATTTCGAGGGTTTTTTGTCACGCCCCCGTCACGGCCGACTGCGGAGGACAGACGAGATCTTTTCCCCCCCTACCTTATGTGTACGCGAACGAAACATCGAAAAGCCCAATCGGCGCAGCAATTGACCTTCCCAGGGTCATTTAGCGCCGAAGAATTAAGCGGGTCGATTGCCAGTGACTGCACCATACCCTAACTCTCGAAGAGATATTCCCGCATCCTCAGCCCACCTCTTGTTTGCCCCCATCGTTCGTCCAAGCGCGGTGGCACCTTTTGCCATCCACTCGACGAGTACCCCTGCCCTCACCTTATAGCAGTCCGTAGTTTTGAACTGGGCTGACGACTCGCACGAAACCCGCTGCGGTCGACGTGCCCAACTTTGCACCCTTGTGCAGCTACATATGCAATGAGTTAATACATAAAAATGGTATTTAATTATGTAAGAAAAATCCACTTGCCACGCCGAACACTAGACAGCGGGTCGTTTGTGTATAGCTGATACAAGAATTCCGTACAAGCGAGGTTCCTGCCGACCGCAGTCGGCACTTCTCTAGTCGTGGATTCTTGAGTGCGCGTGTCGTGCGGGTTTCGCAAATTCGAAATTACATACAACGAAATGGTAGGGGTTGTTGGTTTTAAGATCCGCACACAACTCGTCAAATTCTACCAGGTAACCCCCAAGGGGGAACACCGGGAATTTCAACACCACGTGCAGGAATGATCCCCATCGTTCCCTTCGCCGAATGACATCTACAAAGAATCGCCAAACAAATACAAATGTGTCCTTGGCTCTTATATGGATCCTTAGCATCAGATACTTATCTATCGTCCATCACACCTCAGGATGATTGATTGACCCTCCATACTATTATTCGCCGTATTGAGACATTGACTTATGGCGACAGCTCATGGTTATAGCGGCCAATCGACGAAGATTGTTGCAGCATTCACATCCCTCGCCGCTATAAATAACGCATTGCGGAAAGCCTACAGTGCTAGCCATACGGCGAAGATAACTACGAGAGCGCTGGCAACGAAACCCAGAATAAAAGAGCGTTGTAACCCCTCCTCAATCGGACCCATCCTGACAGCTTCTAATAATGCCGCTTCGATCTTACCCGCCATTATATCCATGCCAAACTGTGACCTCGCCCTCACCTTCGCACGGTGCGCCAGCATCGTCCTCTCATCCACACTGAGCTCTACAATACCGTGCAGGGCTTCCGCCCAGATCTCGGGATCTGGTGGTCGCAGCCAACCGGTCTTTTCGATCTCCGGCGAGTTTACGACGCTTTCAGTCGGTCCGCCGGTGTTACACGCCAACACTGGGACTCCGCATGCCATAGCTTCCACCGGCACAATGCCGAAGTGCTCGTTCGTCGGTGTATACAGGAGAGCCAACGTTGACGAGGAAGCTAGTAGGGCCGATCGTTGGGCGGTGGTAAAGCTGAGTAAAAATATGATGTCAGGGGATGTGACAGTTTTGTCGAACCGGGGCAGAGTGTCCGTCTTCTTTGACGGCGTCAGTATATGGTACGTGAGATTGCGTGCCGTGGCGATTTCAAGCAGGCTTTTGAGCGTCGTCACGTTGTCCTCGACCCGGGGGTCATAACCACCTGTCAATTTCCGCATGTAGCGAGGTCGGAGAAAGAAAGGGCTCACTCACCTGCGAGGACTAATCGCCAATTTTGTCTTATCGTCGTGGTGGTCTTGAATGTGGCGAACGCCTGGATAGCCAAGGCGACATTCTTTTTCCGTTCAAAACGGTTTAGTGACAGGAAGGTCGGACGGTCACTGCCTTGGTCATTCCAGTTAGTCGAGCAACGGTTGTAAGATACCAGGCGCACTGCTTACGAGTGAATCGCCGCCACGTCAGAGTCATTTCGGTCAATCGCTGCTTCGTATGCTGTGATGTTGATCCCAGGATGGACGACCGTTGGGCTAAATCTTATGCTGGGGAAGTAAATCTTAAAAACTTGCACAGTAAACAGAGAGTTGGCAAGAATAATGTCGGCCTGACCTGAGATGGATCAAGCGGCAATCGTTTAGAGCCCTCAACACGAACAAGAGCGACGTGAGACGTACGAGTGGTCCATTCTTCCAGAAGGTCCATAGGTAATCGATACAGCCCTTTCACCAGGCCACCTTTCCACCTCCCAGCTTCTCCCTCCACGAATTCCCCATTCGCGAGGAGCTTGTCAGGGAAGTGGCAATAAAATACCACTCGTTTCTTCGTCAGGAGCCGAAGGAATGGTATACACGTCGAAAGTTGATCAACGAAGTAAACATCGTAGGGCGGTTCAGTGTCAGACATTAGACGGGTTGTAAGGTGTAGTTGCCTGGCGTGTGCGAAGAGTATATGCAATTTACCCCCGATTGATCGAGGGAATGGTGGCTTCACGTGGTGAATACGTAGAGTTCCTGGAGGACAATCAGTAAAAATTGAAAGCTTTATCATCTGGTAATGTGCACCGTCTCTCGTTTCCTCGAAGCAGTGATCGGGATCATGGTGAGACGTGTAGATGTCCACCGAGTGTCCTAGTTTCTGCAATCCGAGAGCGGCATCGACTACAAGGCGTTCGGCACCACCTGGCACGAAGTTTTGAGAAACCTTCTGGGAAACTTCACGACAATAACGCACCGATTCCTAAGTCTGGGTGCAGAAACGCAACACGTAGTGGTGGTTCGGACATGAAGCGTGGTGGAACGTGGTTCCCACGCTTGCTCGTCATAGTAAGCCCAGTCGGGCCGGGAGTCTCCATGATCTTGTCAACCAACGTATGACCAAGGAAATTCCTTTGAAACTTCAAGAAAGGGAACAGAAGGCCGGACACACCGACGAACTGGCTATACAGATTGCTGATGCCAGAATCGGCACACTTAATCTGGACCCTACGGTGCGAGGGAAGAAGAGTCCAAAATAAGGGTGACTACGGCCACTCAGAACAAGCAATGAGAAACAAATGGTACCAAAAATAAACAACAGGATGTAGATGGATTGCCTTCTAACAACTACCCCTTCGAAAAGAAGGCGCCAATGGCCAAGCTAATACAGGTGCACGGACAAAATGTTCCACGAGTAAAGAAGCCGTCCACTAGGACTGGTGCAGACACCCAGGGGTTTTAGTGGATAGGGATATGGGGCGTCCAACGGGACATAACAGGCGTTGACCAACGTTTCCGCCTGCCGGATTCAGTCCCACACTGGCCTGCGTGAGCGGGTGGGTGATTAAAGCATGCTCCTGAGCCAGCAGGGTGCAAACCCCTACGCCCCAAGCTGATGCGGAGAACCGTACGACTTTGCACGCGGCGTGTCCCCACATCAAACGGTTACACAAAAATAAAAAACCTTCATAATATATAAGATCATATGCGTTAAGTAATAGCAGTCAATAATAGGGAAAGTCCGGGATCCTATCCAACGACAGTATGATATATTCTCTACCGCTGGCTTGTATAGCGTGATCCGGGTAGGTAAGGATCCACGAAGTCTTGTCTCTCGTAACCATCCGGGTAGTCCGCCTTCACGGAGACCGGAGCGTACTTCACCGCCTTCCTTCCCCTGCACAATAAAATAATAATGACAACAACAAGGATTGCGGAGAAGCTGGCCAGAGCAAAGATCACGATCCGTAGGATACGTTTCTGCTCTTCGAGAGCGTCGGTGGTCCCTTTGTCCGAGGCACCATCCTCCAAAGCTGCAAGAACGCCACCAGAGGCAGGCCTGTTCGACGTCGTGGGAGTGTTTTTGGGATTGGATGTGACCGTGTTCTTGTTCGTGTCCGTGGTTGACCCCTTCGGGAACAGTATGTCCAGTCCAAAGTCAATCTGGCAAAGGAGGTCTGTGGCGGGAAGCTTTTTGTACGGTGAATTAGTCTGCCGGGGTTCCCTTGTTTTTTGTCACTCACAGTTCCGTCGACAAAATAGTTCAGCACCGCTGAACGCGTGCAACTCGACTTTTGCGCTATACTGAGGTGGCCTAACCCATTCTGTTCGATCAAGATCGCGTTTTCTCCCAAATACTCCCGTACGCGGTGAGCATCGACGTAGGGGGTAGTCGGATCGGCTCGATTCCCAATCAAGAGGACTTTGCTACTGAGGGATGTAGCGTTAAAAGAACCCTGGAATCGTTCGACTGCACGAAACGGCCATTTGTGGCAATAGTGGACACCCTGAAGAAACTCTTGGCCAACTGCTCGGTCCCGTCAGCGACATCAATGATTTCAAGCCGATGGAGCCTCCTACACATGGGTGAAACATCCTTTACAACCCTCACAATCTCGTCAAAGACCTCTTTGGTGGTAGTCTGATCATCAATTGAATCACCACAAACGACAGCATGCAAAAGGTAGTCGGGCCAATCTTGCTTCTCTTGTCTTCGTGCGAACCTCGGAGACGGGGGCAGTGCTCGTGGGGCGAGCGGAATCACCGTCCCGGACTTGTTGCTCAGCGTCTCGTAAAATGTCCAGAGATCTCCATTGACAAAGTCTGGCCATTGACTGGGACTATAAAGCGCTTGATGAATTCCGCCTGCTCATGGATGAGCAAGTAAAGAAAAAGAGCAATAGTATACCCACTCCTGATGGCGACAGCGGAGACATCGTAGTCACCACTTTTCTTGCTGTAGTCATAAGCGAGCTACAACCCCGGTCAGACAGGCTAGGCAGCGACAGGAAAGAATAGCTCACATCAAGAAGGTCGCTCGCCCACTGGATAATTCCCACTCCAGTCGAATCCTCGGTGGAGATCTTGCAACCTTGGGGTCCAGCCTTCGCGCACCCTTCCGTAAATCCGAGAAACGCCTCATCGACCGATTCCACCGTTCGCGCCCAGGTCTGCTGTTAATTGAGTATCAACGATCATCTGGAGTGGGTGTTTCCTCACCAGATGCGCTGGTTTCAGGGCATGCGTGACGGGATCTACAATTTTTTTGCGAAAGATTCGTGATGCAGGTCATTGAGAGCAGCAAATGACATGTACCTTCCACTCCGTCGAGAATAACTCTGCCTACACGCTATGTGGTGGTTAGAATCGTGTCAGTTTCTTGAAGACTTCGAGGTGCATACCTGGGGGAACACTTTCACAAGAGTCAGAAACCACCCAAGGACGAAAAGAGAACTTAGTACTCACTGCCAAGGAAGTATGTTCCGATGTTTGTGCCGTAACTGAAGCCTGGAAGATTGTAAGCGCATCTTCAATCATTGTGCGCGTGGGTACCTACCCCAGTAGTTGATCAAAGTTTTGTTGCCATCTAAGTAGTCCGCCAAGGCAACCATATCCCGGACTGCAGCTGTGGTACCGACATATCGGATGAATTGGCCGCTCTCGTGTTTTGCACAAACATCTGCGAGAGCTTTCCAACGTTCTTCCATTGGTGTGATTTGGGAATACAGGTAATCAATGTCGGATTGGAGTTCGAAGGCCCCACGAACATCCATCTGCGGATATACCATGGTACCGTTCCAAAAGGCAACATACTCATCCTGCGAATGGAAACAATTAATCGTTCCGGGTCTGTGAACATAATGTTAAATGGGACAATTTAGCGGAGAGGAAGCGACCAAACGCGAGCATCATACATTGTTTGGCCGACGCCTCGGGGATCCCAGGATACAATGTCATAGTGTCCGCCGGAAATTATACTGAGGGACTGTCCGAGCGACAGGATGAAATCGACGCCGCCAGCGCCAGGACCACCTACACAATTGTAAAGCAAGGACGCCGGCTGGTGACAAACTGCAGCGTACCTGGGTTGGTGAATAGAGTCCCCTTGCGTGTTTTGCTCGTGGCCGGATATTTGATTACAGCTAGTCTAGCCTTTCCCTTGGTGTGGTCGGTCCAGTCTAGGGGAACCTCGAAGTTCCCACAGGTTGCATTTCCATCCTCTGACCCTTGACATGGCCCCCATTCGATCCCTTCGGAACGAGGAGCCTGGGTTGGTTGTTAGAGAGGAATACAGGACAGGTCGAGCGCCCAAATCACGCACGAATCGGTGGTATGGCTCAAGCGCCACCGCTGTAGCGCACGAACCAATGAAAGCTAGCACAAACAGTGCTGAGGTTATGGACGGTCGCATTTTTAATCAGAGAACTGGGGAAGGAAAAGGGCAATATGAAGGAATGTCGGCCAAGGGGTGCATCCATTTATACCCAGTGCCGAGTGACTTTCTTGCGGCGTCGCTTGAAGGGCGGGGCCCTCGAGACTCGAGAGGATCATGTCGGCATGCTTGAGGGAACAGCCTTCGTGAAGAATAGTCCGCGGTTGGCCGACAACATCGGGACGCCGAACTCCAGGCATAGCGGAATCCCGTTGTATTGCTTCAACGCGGGGATCTCGGTGAAAATCATTCGTTGGATGATTGGAGAGCAGTGCGTCTTCGAGTCGCGTCGTAGGGGTTCGCACCCTACTGGTTCAGGAGCATCAGGGAAAACGTTTATGCCCGCACCTGCCAGGCAGTCCATCCGCATCCTGTCATTTATTTATTTTGTACCATCTGTTTTGCGCACCGCTTGTTCTGGGTGGTCGCATTCGTCCTCGTTTCGGATTCTCCTCCCGCATTGGGGGTCCCAAATAAGGTGTGTTGCTGTGTCTCATGCTCCTCCATACGGCTTCTCTCGTTATCTCTCCTTTCTCTTTCAGGTGGTGGTATATCATGCTCTGTGACAATGCGGTAACCGCTCCGGTCGCGCGTCGTCACAAGATCAATAGGGTCACGTGCTGTTTACCTCCCCTCATTCGCGCGTCCCACCTTCCTTCTGTTCGATCGCGACCCTGGCTCGACCGGTACACGCCAGCGGATACGATATAGGGCAACTACCCCTCAAGTTCAACCCGGAGGACATTTACGAGGCTTTCATACACCATTCTGTTTGTCTCTTATTCGCAAAGTAATGGGAATCTTTTCTGGCGTCGCGTACACCTTGTCCTCGTCTCTCCGCGCTAGTGATCAAAAGTCTTTGTCCGAATTATTGGATGCGAATGGCGCAACCCGAGGGCCTGTTGAAGATGCAACACACATCATCTCAGATACCCTGGAATTTGAAGGTTGGCAGAGTGCATCCGAGAATGCAGAGGTCGTGACTGTAAGTGACCATGGGCCTCACCTCAAACGTTACATCTAATGCCGGCGTAGCCTACATGGGTATTGCGATCTATCGCGCTCGGAAAACGTCAGATGTACGCTTCAAATACTTCCCAGGTGGTCCAAGGTGACTGATGGACATTATAAGGACAAAATATTACCCCTCGGACCCATCCATGCTCTTCTCTGGCGTATGCGCTTGTGCGACTGATGCAAGTGGATGGAACTCGTTTCAAAACGCGGATTCTCTAACTTGCCCTTTTACTTCGTAGATTGAGCCCTCAGATGTCGAGGTCCTTTCCGGGGCCATTGTCGCCCTTGGCGGTCAATGGAGGCAAGGTCTAACTCGAGAGGTCACACATCTATTTGCCATGGGCACCACTTCTGACAAGTATCAAACCGCTTTTCACTATCAAGAACAAACTCGAGTCAAGGTTCTCGTCCCCCACTGGTTCGACGACGTCGTGCGTTTGGGTATTGCCACGATCCCAACCCTTCAGTACGAGTGGCCGGATCCGAAGGTGCTACAACTCGCTCCACCTTCCCCGAAAGGCAAGCGTACCCATAAGCCCCCGGCGGAGAAGCTATCACTCTACAAGTCCGTCGTATTGGGAAATTCTGAGGATGAGATCCCTGAAAACCTGGGCAGAGCGGCCGAACGTGTCGATGTCTGGAAGGGAAAACGGATCCTTCTATCTGTTAGTCTTGGACTGAACCCTGGCAGGCGGGAAGCCGTCGTCGCGGGGGTGAAGAGGTTTGGGGGAATTGTTATAGATGTCAAGAGCGCAAGCAACGAAACAAATAAGGTGGACGATGCGGATATTCTGATCACGAAGTTTCGGGCGGGGGGTGCCTACTTCAAGGTCATCTCTTCCCGCAATGGGATGTATTCCCTGGCTAATCACATCTACCAGGCTTTGAAACGTACCGGAGTTATTATTGGAAACCTCTGTTGGCTGTTCCACGTCCAAACAATTAGGGCGGTCTCGCCACCAACCGATCAGCTTCTTCACTACCCCGTTCCAAGTAAGCAGATCGAAGGATTTGACAAGCACGTAGGTCAAACCCGGAAAGGTCACTGGTATATGGTCCACTAACAAACCCCAAGGAGATCACGGTCACAAATTATACTGGTGAGGCGCGGGAATACCTTAAGCGCCTGATTCAGGTGATGGGAGCAAGTTTCACGCCAAATATGTCCCCGCGGAACACCGTCGTCATCGCCGCATAGTATGTATGGCGGATTAATAGATCCGCGCCACGCTCAAACGCTTGAACCCTGACAGTAAATCTGGCACCAAGACCGATCGTGCAGCACAGTGGTCAATTCCAGTCGTCAACCACACCTGGCTTGAGGATTGTTTTGTCAACTGGCGAAACCTCTCAGTCGGTCACGAAAAGTATGTCAGGTTTTCCCCCGCGTGCGACTGTTCCGGATTCTTGGGAGACAAGGGTATAGGACGGAAGGTCATACTTGACGATGCCGAACAAGATGTTCCTACCCAAGACTTTGCCGTTCCGACAGGCAGTATCAAGGAGGTGGAAGAGGCCATCGCCGTCAATGATAATGACGTCGGGACGGGTAGTCAACCTCCCCGTGTGAAGGAGGAAGGTGAAGATGTAGAAATGGTGGACGACGACGCTCCAGACGTGGGAGTGGATATGGAGGTGGATGTACCGTCGAAACTCAATCGCACTGCAAGCCCTTCGCCCACCCCTCAAAAACGACGGAGGTCTGGGAATGCAGAGCCTAGCGTCCCTAATTCAAGGACCCCCAATCGACCAACGCTTACCCGACGTCGAACTCAGTCGCAAGTTGAAGTTGTCGTACCTCCTCAGCCGGATTATACCTCGCCCCGGAAGGATGCCATTTCCCCTCCCAAAATCGGCAAACCCGCTTCACATAAACTGGTGGCTTCCGAATCATCTACGTCTGCAAAGAAACCAAGCCCGGTCAAAGTGAAGACGCCCGCGAGGAAGTCCGTCACTACTGTCCAGGAGGAAGAGGAGCTTGCGTCGGAAAAACGTCCTTCGCCGAAGAAGCCACAAAAGAGAAAACGAGATGAGTCCGAGCCCGAGGAAGAGAACGAACGGTCGGAGAGACCAATCCCAGGTCCTTCAAAACCCAAGCCCACCCAATCGACGAGGGCCGTCCAGCGACGCGTCCAGGAGTCATCCCCTCCCCCTGCGGGCCTAGGCGAGATTCCTTTACGCGGGCGAAGGTCTGCTGCGCAAAAGGCTGACGAGAAGTTGAAGGACATCATGCCGGATGTGATAAACTTTGAAAAACAAATGAAGCGGGGAAACGTTGTCAGCGAATGGGAGAAGACGGAGAAGGAGCGAGAGAGAGCGGAAAAGAAGGCCAAGGAGAAGGAGAAATCGAAAGAGAACACGGTAGAGAAGGCAAAGAATAGGGCGCAGAAGAGGAGACGAAGTGATGTTAGGTATGATTCCCCGGAGTTTATCTGTGACAAATCCAGCCTTACCACTTTGACTGCAGCGCGAAGGATGAGGAGGACGAAGAGGAAGAGGAGGGAGATGATGAACCACCAACCTCCAAACCTGCGGGATCCAATGTGCACATCATGACCACCAAGGTCCAAGTGTCCGAGGATACTAAGAAGGTTCGATTTACGTTCAGACCCCAACGAATTCAGCTCGATATCATATCGGTACTCACAACTAGTTTTCAGGCCCTAATGAAGCTTGGCGCCAAATTCACAGAGAAGCCTCTGGAATGCACGCACTTGATCGCCGGTGCTTTCGGTCGAACGGAAAAGCTGTTAAGCTCCATAGCGGTCGCTCCGTTCATCCTTCGAGGAGAGTGGCTCACAAAGTCCGCCGCCAAGGGGCGTTTCCTCCGTAAGGCATTTGTTTCCCCGTTCGTTTGTGTTTTTTTTTTCCGATCTTTTTCCCCACCAGCGGAGAAAGATTATTCCCTCGAAGATCGCGAGAGTGAGGCGAAATATGCCTTTAAGATGACGAAAACTCTCGAGAGGGCGAAGAAGAACAAGGGTAAACTGTTAGAGGGCAAGACTTTCTATCTTACGCAGAAGGTGGACGTGGACAAGAAGTTGATGAAGAACGTTGTTACTGCCCATGGGGGAACGGTGCGGGTGTTTCACAATTATTTTCTCCCAGCCTCGACTCACGTATGACAATCTTACAGTTGGTGTTCCAGACTCCCACGTATCGCATGGTCACTTCAAAGCCAGACCGTTACGTCATCTCGTGCGAGGACGACGCGTCCATCTGGAGGACAATCGCGGAGAACGACGTTTCGATCTACACGAAAGAGCTCATTTTGACCGGAATCCTTAAACAGGAGATTGCTTGGGACGACCATGAGTTCATGGTGCCTGGTTCCTACTAGGTTTATTCATATTCGCTCACGTTTTCCTATCGCTTCCCTACGCTTGATTTATCTCCATATCTCCGGGAATCGCATTTACAGCAATCTCGTTGTCTATACACGATACATACGGTTCGTCTGGAGTCATGACCCGCGGCAATTACTGATAGCAATAATAACGAAACTGGATAACGAAACCGCGAACGGTCCCAAAGCAGTACGATAGGAAAATTATCAAGCACAGAAGATAGTCAAAGAAAGGGAAAAGTCATCGAAATCTCTCCGCAGGGGCTCGTTCCGGCTCTGTCGATCCCGTCTCTGTTTTGGAATTCGCCCTTCCCTTGCCGCGGGCTGCGGCACCCTTCTTGGTCGGTTCTGGTCGTTTGAGTGCCGCTTTCTTGGGCGGATCAGGTATGGGAGTGACTTCCTCTACAATCACGTCGTCGTCGGAATCTTCAGGGGAGTCGACAGCAATGGACTCAGGCTTAGAGGTACCCTCCCTTTCCTTAGCCTTTGCCTTCTCTTCCGCCTCCTTGGCTCGTTCCTTTACCCATACCTCACTAAGTTCAAGGATTCTCCGGGTGAGGTCTTCTCTAGAAGTGCCGACCAATTCTTTCTTCCAGTCAACTTCCCTGTCTGCCTTCGGGGATTTCCGCTTTGTCTGTCGGCGGGTGATCAGGTTTGGCGCAGGAGGACTGTACTATAGCAATGGACTTACGAGGATGGTTCGGAATGATTTAACGGGATCTTCCATGAAAACCTTCGCGAAATGCAACAAGTAGAGGCCACAGTCACAATAATTGTCTTGAGTGGGAACCTGTGAACTCTAATGAGCACATACCCAGGGCGCACCGACCGGGGACTGTTCTTACGTGGGCAATCAGTGATTCTGGGGAACTCGGGTTCTCAATCCCTTTCTTATCCATTGCCTCCAACCGGAGGTAGTGTGCCAGGTTCCTCATTGCGCCAGGATGTTTCCCATTGAGAGAGTCGAATACGAAGATGTATGTATAGTTCCTGGAAGCACGACACGAGTTACCACGTGATAAAATTTGGGGAGAAGATGAGCTCTCTTACGTCTCAAGGGGGACCGTCTCGACACCACCCAATTCTCCTTGGGAGCCACCTCCTAGCTTAGCGGGCGTTGAAGCGCGGGGTTTCTTGTTGCCATAGGTCCTGGAGGGGGCCGCCGTGGTCCCATAAAACGATCGCGTGTCAATGGCGCCGGGGTCATGCGAGTCTACTTCCACCTCCATGGCTGAAGCTCCCAGAACCGCATCCTCGGTCCCTACGACGGACGGCTCGGCGCCCTCGTGGGGCGTGGACTCGCCGGTCAGATCTTCGATATGCACCTCTCGGTCTACATGCATGGGCGAGCTCGGGGGCGAGTCGTCAATCTCCATGCCTTCCGGACGGGACACATGCACAGAACCACCCCGTACACCGTTCCGGAAGTCCAGTCGTTCTTGATCATGTTCGTCGAGCGAAACGGAGCTGACTTCTGCACAAAGTTGAGTTTCGACTTCCTGTTCTTCTGGTTTAGTGGCTTCGTCCGTCTGAGTTTGCTCTTCGACCTCCATTTTGGGGCTCGACGGTTCTGAATCCGGTACGGTATCCATCTCACCCCCTTCAGGAGCCGCTGTTGTGGCCTTGGAAGTGGGTTTTGACGTGGTGGTTGGAGTTCCCCTCGATTCTGACGCCTCGACGGCAAAGTCGACCGATAGCTCTTCATCTCGTTTCCGTTTCCGCGTCACAGGAGAAATAGGCGGTTTGGCAGGTTGCAACATATGTCCTGGTTGGTATATGATAGCAAGGTACCAGTGGAGACTTGGGAAACAAGGTGAACGCGGTTGCGAAGGCGGATACAAAGTATACTTACTGTTCGTTGATAGGAACCACGAGATACTTCTTGCTGAACACATCGACTCTCGACGTCCACTTCCGAACACTTTCATAGCCTGCTCTCTTGCTAGCACACGACAGTTGTGGACTTGTTACAGATGGCACACGGAAAAAGGCAGCACAACACTCACTCCTTGATCGCCAACTTCTTGTAGAAGAACGAGCTAAACAGGTGTATCTGATCCGCCAGTTCCGGGTCGCGGTCTCGCAAATCACTGATCCACAATCTACAAGTGGCAACTTTCAGTAAGCAACACTCAGCAATCAGTCGAAACGTACTTCAACCCAAATTCTATAAGGGTATCGTTCAAATATTTCCCCGGTTGCAACCGTTCGAGATCCCCTCTCGTGATGTTCACCGCGCCAGTACCGAGAGGACGATAAACTAGCAGTCTTAGAATGCATGTCGTTGAACAGAAACCCTCGACAGTGACGATTTCACTCACAGTTCGTCAGAGTCCTCCGAAGGTGATATGTGGGCTGGGTCAACCGTAGGGAGACTGGAATGAAGGGTCGCCTGTCGTAATGATCTTCGCTGAGGTTGATTTGAAGGGCCGGCGATAGGTTCGCCTTCCACGACTTCCCGGGTGACCCGTTGCCTAGATCACATTCAATACCCACACAAGGGTAGGGTTGACGCCTCATGGCACGTACATTTCGGTGGTTTGTTTGGGACGCATCTGCTTAGTCTTCTGTGGGGCATTCGATGAGAGCGACAGCTCACGGTTTGGCGGAGGCGATAGCTCGATGGAGGAAGGTAACTCTTGGCGAGAAGATACAGAGCTGTGTCGTTTGCGTCTGTGATCTGTATCCGGTATTAGGGGGAGGGTTGACTTCAGCTCTTTCGACTGTGACGTCGCGGAGAAACCCAGGGGTAGAAGAACAGATTCCCAGGCCCCCTTAGTACTCCCGGCACTGCGGGGGGAGGGAGGAGCGACAGCAATCACGCGGCAGATGCAGTTTTTGTAGTGTATGAGTAGTTGGAACCGAGTATTTTAAGGAAACAGGCTCACATTAACCACGACTTACAATCACACTTTGCTTTTAGGAAGTTGTACAAGGACGTCCGCGCTGAATGGTCGCAAGTTTTGTCCTCTGTGTCAACTCGGAAAGCCATCACACCATGCGGACCATTAGAACCTTTCTTTTATTAGGCGCTGATGGTAGGGCAGCGAGAAAAAACTGCGCACCTGGCTGAAGGAATTTAGGAGCGGGGTTCTGTCGTAGATTACGCACAACAAACTTTATGATAAGCGACGGCTCCCTGGGACTCGAGGCCTGGCGATCATCATCAACGGTGCACGAAAGTATGGGACCCAGATTGTGGGGACTTACCTCTATCTCTTTAACATCGCTCATCATATTGATCGTAAACTCTTGGCTCCCTTTGGCTGAGATTACCTTGAGGATCGGTTTGTTGTGCTCTAACTCCCAACTCAAGAAGTGCTCGCGCGGTTCCTGTAGGTGCTCTGTGCCTCGTACCCAGTCTGTCAGGGGTAAGCAATGGGGATCTGGAACTTTCCCCTTGTCTTTCTGTCCATCAGTAAACATTGTGGGTCTTGTGATAGAGTTAATAGACATTGCCTGGTGACCAGGAAATCAGCAAACCACCCTCCCTTTTCAATGAAGAGACGTACTTTCGGCTTGCGTCTTGTTGGAGACAAATGGTTTAAGGGATTGTCCGAAGTAAGTGGCAACTTGGGAGGCTGTCCATTGTTGCGCTCGAAATTGTGTACCAAACTCTGAACTCTCCCCTGCTTCGGGTGCGGTGCAGGTTCCTGGATTGGACCTATCCGCGCGTCCGAATTTACGGCTTTCGACGATTCACCACCCCCGTAGCCTGCCCTCAGACGCTGAGTATAGGGGCCGTCCTTCACGACGCGCGCCTTAGACTTGGATCGTTTCTCCGCTCCCAGGTTGAGGGAGTCGTCCGAGTCGTCTGCGACGGTTGAGCTGTGTGACGCAACTTCCGCATCGTCCCCCGTTAAATCAATTGGCCCGCCGAGAAGACCACGTTTGGGAAGGCGGAAAGGTCGTCTGGTGGGTGAGGTCTCCTCGATCTTCCGTCGTTTTGGCTCATGCGATTGAATGCTGAAGACGGTACGATGGCTGTTGGGGTTTCCTGGAGTTGGGAAAGGGGTACTCCTGCTAGGCTGATCTTTGATGCTGTTGGTGAGACGACCCTTCTGATATGGTGTCTAGATCGAGGGTATTGTCCCCATTAGTCCGAATGTGCGGAACACGTTCTAGGATTTCTTAACTTGTCCCTTGGTGTTAGTACGACGCATATCGACTCTGTTATTAGACGGAGCACTGATTACGGTAGGATTCTTCTTCCAGGAACTGTTAATACGCAGATGGAGTTCAGACTGCTAATCGGAATCCAGGTCCTTTGAGATGGACCTGGATAAACGCGTGACATACTGCGAATTATCGGGCAACCCGCTCGCTTTTTTGGAGTAGTCTTTATCTTCCTTGCTTAGGACCGACATTGAGTGCCACAGACCATGAGAAATGAGTAGGAGAGACGGCAAACGAGGGTGTAACGGACGAAGCGAGGCACGAGCACGGCAATATGGCCAGGCCACGATCGAGGTCTAATTGGCCAGCTTATGTAACACGCTCACCATCGTGGCTTCGAATCCCGCAGGAGGCAGTTTTTTTGTGGGGCAAATGCAAAACTATTCGAGGCTAGAGTACTCTAACAGCCATTCGCACCATAGTTAGAAGACTGAGGAACGGAAGAGTTGAGGGCGAGGTGCAACCCTTTCAGAGCCACATGGTCTGCATTGCGTCCCACGATGTTCAGGTCAAACTTTCCTTTCATCAACTCGTCCCACAACTCTACCGTGAGTGCGCCATCTTGGCCATACATGGGTCCTGCAAGGACTTTGTCCAGGGAGCTGAAATCATTCCGCCACCTCGGATCATGATGTTCACGTCGTCACGATCCCGGGATTCCTGACAGCATGATCTGGGGAGTAATCATTCACTTGAGCTGGAAAGGAAGTCATGTTGGATACCAGTACCCTGCCGCTCTGTTCGCATCAATGGTTGGGCGCAGTGGGTCCAGAGGCCGTCGAGTAAGTAGTAGTGCGGGGGTATTGAAAAGGGGTCTTGTGAAGGAGTGCATGGCACAGAGCTCTCTTTGAAAGTCAGGGCAAGCCGTGAAGCCAAAGCTCTTTCGAATCACCGACAAGGTGTTTGCGTCTCCACGTCCCCATGACCCTTTTGAGGGCAGTCGGGTTCACAGAAAAACGGCAATACAATGGAGCGCGCCCCGTCTACGACAGCCGCTACCTGAAACGTTCAGAATGGGTTTCGATTGAACCTCGGAAATGTGGTTACCTGCGACGGTGGAGAAAGTCGAGAACCTGATATATCTGGCAATGTTGGTAACAGAGTCAGGAGCACTTCTGTACACCAAATCTCCCAGACGAACAAACCTTCTAGGAAGACCATAGATTGGGTTCCATGCCACCCTTTCTCTTGCATAAACCCTCGGGATACCTGACAAAATAGGTCTGAACTACAGAGGTGATGACCCTCCCCTTGCCGGCACGAATGTTGTCTGAAACAGATGTCGGTACTTGGCACAGATCAAGAGAACGAGGAATCGTCTCACCACCGATAGAGTGGAAGAGGTCAACTTCCTCCGGCTCGAGTGAGACAGTCCGCATAAAACAAACGTAGGGCTCGGGGTAGTAGCTTGAGACACCATAAGGCGGGTCGACCGTGGAAGAATAAAACCCACGTTGAGGACGGCCCAAGGTATTGGTACAAAAAAGAAGCATAAATATTGAGACCCGAAGGTCTTCCACTCTGGAAAAGCGTGTCATCCTTGTGCAGGGGCCATGCTAATCTTCTCTGTATCGTTCCAATTTTTCGTATGTCACTCCGAAGAGGACATTCTACCTTGAAGCGGTTCGCGACGCCTCAACGCACAAACGCATTGCGTTCGGACGGCGGGTTTCCATCAACCCGGGCGTCAATCTCACCGATCGCCAATATGAGACGGGCTTGGCATGATGCTCAGCCATCCACTTTTCTCAACGTCAACGCTGAGCGGAGTCGCAATCCTCTGTATATCGCTGCCCGCGTCCTCAGCAACCCACCGAAGGGTTCCATGTTTGGATTCCTCTGTAGGTCCACAAGTGTTACCTGTATCAACGTGACGTGATCCTCAACCTGGTCAATTGTATTACTAGCCATTTACCGACCCCAGTCCATCGCTTGAGAAACCTCCCACATGGTGGCTTTCGCTTTTGGCGCGTTCTTCCGTGTTTCGCGCATTAGAAAACACCGAGCCGCCATGATCCTCAACCTGAGCCCCTGATTCGTCTCCATCAATATCATCCCGAAGCGCGACTTCGTGCCCGGCATCATTCTCATGCAATTCACGCAATTTTGGACGCCAGGGAAGACTTCAGGTCGTGATCACATCCATACCACTTGTTTTCCATCACCAGAAGCTTGTCGACAATAAGGTGAAACACCCGCCTGCACAGGACGAGAGACCCTGTTACAGCAATGAAGCTTCGCCGGATGCTATATGTGAGAGGATATAAAGTCCTCCACCAAACCTCAGATTTCCCCAGGCTAGCAGTGCGAGCACTCTCCCCCTTCGTCTTCTTATTATTACCAGTCTTTCATCCTTAGGCCCGGTGCCTTCTTACGACCAGTCATCTTTATTATCTTAACCAACCTATCGCTTTCATCATGTTTGCCAGATCTGCCGTCTTTTTCTTCGCCCTCGTCACCTTCGTTAACGCCGCTCCCATCATTGACTACAGTACGTCCCACTTGTGTTCGTCCATTTCCTCTTTCTCACGTCAGTTTCAGCCATCAACCCAAGTGTCCGCCCAATCAAGATTACCCTGCCAGTTCAGCCTGTCGAAGTCGCGAAGAGGGATCACCTCGTTTCGAGCGCGAGCGCCGAGATCGATGTCTATGTTTCCAAGGGGGCCCCCGTGGTACTCCCGAGGTTTGATGCCTACCCCGGTATCAATGGTGACGTCCCCGTCCCTCACTTGAGGAGGGAAACCGTCGACCTCGATGTGCTCGGTAACCAAATCATCAACGGTCTTAAATCCAACGGGCTGGATGAATACATCGAGCACTTCTCCACCAGGATTCAGCGGTTGAAGGACATCCTCGCCAGTGACGTTTCGCACGCACAGATCCCGGCTGAGGCTAACAACCTCCTCCTCGAATACCAACAAGTCCTCGCCGGCCTCGACGTGAACAAACCAGTCAAATCTCGTGACTCTCATGGTTCTGTGATCAACGGTCAGGTCCTCGCTCAGCTCCAGAACTTTGTCGATAGCACTGTCAACCTGCTCCGTGCTCTTGGCAAGTCCGGTGGTGAGTACCTTTCCCCTTGCCACGCGTACCCTCGCAGACGCTGAGTCCGGACTTTCATCCTAGCTGTTGACAACTTCCTATCCGAGGTCAA
>Ga0307514_10002682_pt1 | contig 18038 bp, 13 predicted proteins | sample 16_EM_MG_FD_203088 | JGI IMG/M metagenome (GOLD analysis project Ga0307514, IMG submission 203088) | Populus trichocarpa ectomycorrhiza microbial communities from riparian zone in the Pacific Northwest, United States - 16_EM | ecosystem: Host-associated > Plants > Roots > Unclassified | place... | reverse complement strand
ATCCACAGCTTGCCCTCTTCGCCTACCGCCACGATGGGCACCAGGTGGGCCAGCAGCGCGCCGGTGGTGTAGAACTTCTGGCCGTTGGCGATGGCCACCTCGCCTTCGCGCCGCAACGTGGTCTGGAAGGCGACCACGTTGGCGCTGCCCTTCTCGGAAAACGTGTTGCCAAAGCGCACGCCGTCCAGCACCAGGCCGAGCAGGTCCTGCTTCTGGTCTTCGGTGGCGTCGAGGATCACATGGGCGACCAGCGCCAGGTGGTTCTGCGGGATCTGCGCAATGCTGGAATCGGCCGCGGCAATGATGCGGATCACCTCGGCCAGCGTGGCGTAGGAAACACCTGCGCCGCCATAGGCCTTGGGCACGGTGATGCCCCACAAGCCGCTTTGCGAAAAGGCCTCGACTTCTTCCACCGGCAGCAGGCGCTCGCGGTCGCGCAGCGAGGCGTCCGCAGCGAAAGCCTGGGCCAGGCGACGCGCCACCTCGATGGCTTCGGCATCGTTCTGGATGCGGTGGGCCGGCGTGGTGGGCAGCGGGCGCGGCGCAAACGGCGCCGTCGAGTTCACGCGGGGCAGGTGTTCGATGTCACGGGGTGCGTTCATGGGGCGAGGCTCCTCTTCCTTGGGGGCGAGTTGGCAGGGCAGGGGGCTCAGCCCTTGCGCCCCGGGCCGCTGCCGATCTGCCAGACATAGGGCGGCTCGGTGCCGTTGATCGCCCAGTCGCCCACGATCTTGGCCTTGTAGACGATGGGGTTGTGCGAGGCCACGGTGCGGGCGTTGCGCCAGTGGCGGTCCAGCGCCTTGGTGCGGCTGACGGACGAGGCGCCCAGCGCGTCGAACAGCGCGGTGGCCGCGCGCAGCACCAGGTCGGCGATGACGATCTGGCCCTTGGCCGATTCGATCTCGGCGTCGATGTTGGCCTGGCGCTCTGCCTCTACGTCGTCGCGGAAGCGGGCCTCGTAGGCGCGCTGCGCCGGCAGCGTTGCGCGGATGGCAGTGGCCTCGGCGGCGTAGGCCAGCGCAGCGATCTGGCCAACCACCTGCTGGATCTGCACATCCTGGCTGACATGGCCCGCGTTGCCATGGCTGAAGATGCGCTGGCGCTCGCGCACCTGCTGGCTGACGTCGCGCTCGGCGGCGCGGCCGATGCCGGCCAGCGTCGCCAGGTGGAACAGCTGGTAGAAGGCGGTCTGGTACTTGAAGCGGGTCTCGAAGGGGAAGATGTTTTCGGGTGCCACGTGCGCGTCTTCATAGACCGAGGTGCCGCTGCCGGTCGTGCGCTGGCCGAAGCCGTCCCAGTCGTCCTGCTGCTGGACGCCGGGCTGGTGCGTGCTGACGGCGGCGATCAGGTCGGCGTTGTCGTCGGCGCGGCGGGCGTACAGGTCGATCCAGTCGGCAAAGATGCTGCCGGTGCTGTAGAACTTGGCGCCGTTGGCCACCCACTGGCCGTTTTTCTGCGAGACCTTGGTGATCACATCGCCGATGGCGACCTGGCCCACCTCGGTCCAGGCATTGCCCACCAGCTCGCCGGCGACAAAACGCTGGAACCAGACATCGCGTTGCGCGCTGGGCGGTGCGTTCAGCCGGTCCTCGACAAAGGCGAAGTGGCCGCGCAGCGCCTGCGGCAGGTTGGAATCCGCCTCGGCCAGCTCGGTCAGCAACTGGAACAGCTGCGGCAGCGAAGCGCCGGCGCCGCCGGCCTCGCGCGGCACGCGCACCGCGCCAAAGCCGGCCTGCTTGAGCCAGGCGATGGGCTCGTGCGGCAGCGTGCGCGTGGTCTCGCGCGCCAGCGCGCCTTCGGCAATGCGCTGGAAGATCGGGCGAAAGCGGGCCGCCAGCGGTTCGTAGCCGGTGCCGGTGGACAGGGCGGTGATGGGTGTCGTGGGCGTCGCGGGGGTCGTCAAGAGAGGCTCCTTGAAAGGTTTCAGGCGTGCAGCGCGTGGAAGTCGCGCACGTGGTGGCTGTCGATGAAGGGCCGGCGCCCGGCCTCGCTGTCGCCGAGGTAGAAGCGCTGCACGTCGTCGCGCGCGCGCAGTGCCTGGGCGCTGCCTTCGAGCACCACGCGGCCGGTTTCCAGCACCAGCGCGTGGTGGGCGTGGCGCAGCGCGATGGCGGCGTTCTGCTCGGCCAGCAGGAAGCTCACGCCGTCCTGCTGGTTCAGCTCGCGCACCGCCTCGAAGATCTCCTGCACGACGATGGGCGCCAGGCCCATCGACGGTTCGTCCAGCAGCACCAGGCGCGGGTTGGCCATCAGCGCCCGGCCGATGGCCACCATCTGCTGCTCGCCGCCCGAGGCCAGGCCGGCCAAGCTGCGGCGCTTTTGCTTCAGGCGCGGAAAGCGGGTGTAGACGCGCTCCAGCGAAGCGGTGAGTTCGCCACGGCTGGGCTTGCGCACAAAGCCACCCAGCCGCAGGTTGTCTTCGACCGTGAGGTGGGTGAAGCAGTGCCGGCCTTCGAGCACCTGCGACACACCGCGCTCGACCAGCCGGTTCGCCGAAAGCCCGGCGACCGGCTGGCCGTCGAAGTGGATCTCGCCGGCCACCACCTCGCCGCGCTCGGCCGCCAGCAGCCGCGAGGCGGCCTTCAGCGTGGTGGTCTTGCCAGCGCCGTTGGCCCCCAGCAGCGCGACGATGCTGCCGCGCGGCACGGTGAGCGAGACACCGCGCAGCGCCACGATGACCCGCTCGTAGACCACCTCGACGCCTTGCAGCGACAGCAGCGGCGGCGCCGGCGCCGGGGTACCCTGGTCCTTGGCTTGAGGGTTCATGCGCGCCGCCTCACTTGTTGGCCAGGGCCACCTGTTCCTTGCCGCAGTCCCGCACCGGCAGGCCTTTTTCCTTGGCGTACTTGATCGACGAGGCTTCGATGATGGGCCGCAGCAGCGCCCGGTCCGCCTGCACCCAGTCGCTGATCAGCTTCCATTGCGTGCCGTCCCACTGCTGGAAGCGCACGGCGCCGCCGCCTTCGTGGTCGCTGCAGCTGAGCCTGAGCTTTTGCACCAGGCCGGTGGCGCCCAGCGCCTGCAGGCGCGCGTCGTCGATGCTGATGTTCTCGAAGCCCCAGCGCACTTCCTCGCCGGTCAGCGGCCGCTTGCCGAAGCGTGCCTGCGCCACGCGGATGGCCTCCACGTTCAGGATGCCGTTGACCACGCCGAGGTTGTAGTAGACGTTGCCAAAGCGCTTGGGATCGGCCAGGTTGCCCTTGCCGGCATCGACCACGTATTTCCTGATGTCCTTGAGCACCGGGAACTCGGTGCCGGAGGGGTGGGTGGTGATGGCGATGTAGCCCTTGGCGGCGTCGCCGGCCGGGGCTGCGTCGTCCTCGGAATTGCTCCAGATGTTGCCGATCACGTGGTTGGCCGGGAAGCCCACCTTCTGCGCGTTCTTCAGCGCCACCGGGTTCATCACGCCCCAGCCGCGCAGGATCACCCAGTCCGGCTTCTCACGGCGGATCGTCAGCCACTGGGACTGCTGTTCGTTGCCCGGGTGCGGCACTTCGATGTGGATGACCTGGAAGCCGTATTTCCTGGCCAGCAGGTCCAGCACCGGGATGGTCTCCTTGCCGTATGGCGAGCCGTGATACAGCGTGACGATCTTCTTGCCCTTGAGCTGGTCCAGCCCGCCGCTTTGCTGGCCGATGTACTGGACGATGGCCGAGACCTCGCTGTACGGGTTCAGCTGCAGCGGGAAGACGTAGGGGAAGACGCGGCCGTCGGTGGAGTCGGTGCGGCCGTGGTTGATGGTGATCAGCGGCAGCTTATCGGCGGTGGAGCGCTCCAGCGTGGCGTAGGCAATGCCGACCGACAGCGGGTTGGTGGCCGCCGAGGGCGCGCCGTTCAAGCCCTTCTTCAGGCGCTCATAGCACTCCACGCCTTTTTCCACCACGTACTCGGTCTCGCATTCGCTCCAGGTGAACTTCACGCCGCCCACGCCGCCGTCGCGCTGGTTGACCAGCTGGAGATAGTCGATGAAGCCGCCGAAGAAGCCGGTGCCGCCAGCCGCATACGGGCCGACCCGGTAGCTCTGCAGCGGGAAGTACTGCTCCTTGGCCTGGGACCAGGCGGGAGATGCGGCGGCCAGCGCCAGCGTGGCACCGGCAACGAGGGCAAATTGACGGATGGACTGATGCCATGAGGGTCACTCGAAACGTGGGGATGAAGAGGGGGCAGGCCGCGCGCTCATGGCTTCCGATGCCGGGCGCGCAAGCGGTGCCAGGTGGCTTGCAGCAGCCGGGCGAGGCCATCAGGTTCCTTGATGAGGAACAGGATGATCAGCGCGCCGAAAACGATCTTCTGGACGTTCTCGACATTGCCAGGGTCAATGACGCCGCTGAGCCAGGTGGCGGCGAGGTTGGACAGCAGGACCGGGAACAGCACGATGAAGGCGGCACCAATGAAGCTGCCGGCGATGCTGCCCATTCCGCCGATGATCACGATGAACAGGATCTGGAACGAGCGTGCCAGGTCGAAGCCATGCGGCTCCACCGTGCCCACATAGGCGAAGGCCCACAACGCCCCGGCCACGCCGAGGTAGAAGGAACTCACGCCGAACGCCAGCAGCTTGACGCGGCCCGTCGGGATGCCGATCACGGCGGCGGCCGTGTCCATGTCGCGCACGGCCATCCAGTTGCGGCCTGTGGCGCTGTGCACCAGGTTGCGGGCCAGCCAGGTCAGCACGCTGACAATCGCCAGCGTGAACAGGTAGCGCCCAGCGGGTGAGCCGAAGTCGATGCCGGCGACCTGCAGCCGCGGCGCGCTGATCACGCCCGAGGCGTCGTCATTCGAGAACCAGCTGAACTTGACAAACACCCACTGCACGAAGAACTGCGCTGCCAGCGTCGAGACGATCAGGTAGAAGCCCTTGATGCGCAGGCTGGGCAGGCCCACCAGCAGGCCGAACAGCGCCGCCAGCAGGCCACCGAGGGCAAAGCTCACCAGCAGCGGCAGGCCGGGCAGTCGCAGCGCAAGGTTGTAGGTGGCAAAGGCGCCGATGGCCATGAAGGCCGCCGAGCCCACCGAGAGCTGGCCGGCGTAACCGGTGAGGATGTTCAGCCCCAGGCCGGCCAGCGAGAACACCAGCAGCGGCACCAGCACGGCCGAGAACAGGTAGTCGTTGCCAATGAAGGGCAGCACGCCGAAGGCGAACAGGCCGGTGACCAGCGCCAACAGCACTGACCGGTACGAGACCGCGCCGGTGCGTGGCGGCCGGGCCGCCGCGGGGGAAGTCAGGGTGGAGGCGTTCATGGGCACTCAGATGCGCTGCACGGTGCGTTCGCCGAACAGGCCGAACGGGCGGTAGAACAGGAACAGCAAAGCGAGCACATAGGGAAACCAGTTCTCGATGCCGCCGCCCACCAGGGGGCCGGCATAGACCTCGGCCAGCTTTTCGCTCGCGCCCACCAGCAGCCCGCCGACGATGGCGCCGGGGATGGACGAGAAGCCGCCAATGATCAGCACCGGCAGCGCCTTCAGCACGATCAGCGACAGCGAGAACTGCACGCCGGTGCGCGCCCCCCAGAGCAGCCCCGCCACCAGTGCCACTGCCCCCGCGGCCGACCACACGACGGCCCACAGGCCCTCGATGTGCACGCCCACGGCCAGCGCGGCGAGCGGGTCGTCGGCCACCGCGCGCAGGCGCAGGCCGGTGCGGGTCCGGTTGAAGGCCAGGCTCAGCGCGGTGACCAGCAGCGCGGCCGTCGTGGCGGCAAACAGGTCGAACTCGCTGATGAAGACGCCGCCCACGTCGAACGGCCTGTCTTCGATGCCCAGCGACAGCGCGTGCACCTGCGCCCCCCACAGCCACTGCGCCGCGCCTTCGAGCATGAAGCTCAGCCCCAGCGTGGCCATGAACAGGACCATGGGCGGGCGGTTCACCAGCGGCCGCAGCACCAGCCGGCCCACGGCAACGGCCAGCAGCACCATCACCAACAGCGTGGCGGCCAGCGCGAGCCAGAAGTTCAGGCCCTTCTCGACCAGGCTGACGAAGGTCAGCGCAGCGAACAGCACCATCGAGCCCTGCGCGAAATTGAAGATGCCCGAGGCCTTGTAGATCAGCACGAAGCCGATGGCGACCATCGAATACATGACGCCTGCCAGCAGGCCGCCGACCAGCACTTCGAGGAAGAATTGCATCGCCGCCTGGCCCGGTTCAGTGGGCGGCGCCCACGTAGGCCGAGATCACGGCGGGGTCGTCGCGCACCTGCGCCGGCGTGCCGTCGGCAATCTTCTGGCCGTGGTCCAGCACAACGATGCGGTCGGACACGTCCATCACCACGCCCAGGTCGTGTTCGATCAGCACCACCGTCGTGCCCAGGCGGCGGTTGATCTCGACGATGAAGCGCGCCATCTCGTGCTTCTCGGCCGTGTTCATGCCGGCCATCGGCTCGTCCAGCAGCAGCAGCCGGGGCTCTGCGGCCAGGGCTCGCGCCAGCTCCACGCGCTTTTGCAGGCCATAAGGCAGCTTGCCGACCGGCACGTCCCGGTGGGGCTCGATCTGCAGGAAGGCCAGCACGCCTTCTGCATGCGCGCGCTGCGCCGCCTCTTCCCGCCGCGCGGCTGGTGTGCGCAGCGCATGCGCGAAAAACGGTTGCCGCATCTTCAGGTTGCGGCCGGTGACCACGTTGTCGATCACGCTCATGCCCTTGAACAGCGCCAGGTTCTGGAAGGTGCGGGCAATGCCGCGGCGCGCGGCGCGCTCCGGCGTCATGGCGTCGAAATGCAGGCCGTCAAACACCAGCTCGCCGGCGTGCGGGCGGTACACGCCGTTGATCACGTTCAGCAGCGTGCTCTTGCCGGCGCCGTTCGGCCCGATCAGCGACAGGATCTCGCCCTGGCGCACGACGAAGCTGACCTCGCTGAGCGCCGCCACGCCACCGAAGGACATGGCGATGCGGTCCACGCGCAGCAGCACATCGCCTGGCACCGGGTGTGGGCTGCCGCCTGGCGAGGCGACCGTGGCGCTGCGCGTGGCCGGGCTTTGGGCGAGGGCGATGGACATCGGCTGAAGCCTTCCGGTGCCTGGCTCAGGCGGCCTTCTGCAGGCGGCGCTGTTCCAGCTCGCGCACCAGCGGCAGCACGCGCTGGCCGAAGTAGTCGACCTCTTCGATGAAGTGCAGGAAGCCGGTGAGCACCAGGTCCACGCCCACGTCCTTCAAGGCCAGGATGCGCTCGGCGATCTGCTGCGGCGTGCCGATCAGGTTGCTGCGGAAGCCGTCGTTGTATTGCACCAGGTCCTCGAAAGTGGATTTGGCCCAGTTGCCTTCGCCTTCGGGCGAGGCCTTGCCGGCGTTCTTCACCTCGTGGCCGAAAGCCTGCACGGCTTCCGGATCGGCCTGGGCAATGATCTCGGCCAGCACCTGGCGGGCTTCTTCTTCGGTATCGCGGGCGATCACGAAGGCGTTGACGCCGATCTTCACGGTGCGGCCTTCCTTCGCGGCCTTGGCCCGCAGGTCATCCACCTGGGCGCGGATGCCTTCGGGGGTGTTGCCGTTGGTGAAGTACCAGTCGGACACGCGAGCGGCCATGTCGCGCGCCGCGCGCGAGCTGCCGCCCTGGAAGATCTCGGGGTGCGGTTTTTGCAGCGGCTTGGGGCGCAGCGTGTAGTCGGTGTAGCGGTAGAAGTCGCCGCGGAAGCTGAAGCTGTCCTCGGTCCAGATGCCCTTGAGCGCACGGATGAACTCCTCCGAGCGGCGGTAGCGCTCGTCGTGGTCCAGCCAGGGCAGGCCGACGGCCGTGAACTCGCCGCGGAACCAGCCGCTGACCAGGTTGACCGCGATGCGCCCATTGGTCAGCTGGTCGATGGTGGCCAGCTGCTTGGCGGCCAGCGTGGGGTTCCACGGGCCGGGCAGGATGGCGGCGATGACCTTCAGCTTCTCGGTGGCGGCCAGCAGGGCGTGGGAGAAGGCGACCGACTCGTGCTGGTATTCCGCGCCGTAGCCGGCGGTGAAGCGGATCTGGGTCAGCGCGTATTCGAAGCCGGCGCGCTCTGCGGTTTGCGCCAGGCGGCGGTTGTAGTCGATGTCCCAGCTGGTGCGCTGTTCGATCTTGCTGATCACAAGGCCGCCGCTCACATTGGGAACCCAATAGGCGAATTTGATGTCGTTGGCGGTCGTGGCGAGGCTCATGGCTGAATCCTGAAAATTTGAAAGAGTGGGATGTGCCGGGAGAAGGGGATCAGGCCGCCAGCGGCTCGGCCACCTGCGCCTGCGCCGGCAGCGTGTGCAGCAGCGGCACGGCGCGCTCGACGGCCAGCGCCACGCGGGCCTGAAGCGCAGGTGAAGCGAGGGAGTAGCCGTCGAAATCGGTTTCGGTCGCATACACGCCGATGGGCAGCGTGCGGGCCTGGAAGAAGCTGAAGAGCGGGCGCAGCTGGTGGTCGATCACCAGCGCATGGCGCTCGCTGCCGCCGGTGGCGGCGAGCAGCACCGGCACGTCCACCAGCGCCTCGTGGTGGACAAAGTCGAACAGGTGCTTGAACAGCCCTGTGTAGGTGGCGCGGTAGACCGGGCTGGCGACCAGCAGCACGTCGGCCGACTCGATGGCGGCAATCTCGGCCTCGGCGGCAGCCGGCAGCTGCCCCCGGTAGAGCGCGCCGGCCAGCAGCGGCGCGACCGTGCCGAGTTCGATCAGGTGAACCTCGATCGGCACCGCCCGGCCCAGCGCGGCGAGCAGGGCTTCGACCAGCACCAGCGTGCGCGAAGGGCGCTGCAGGCTGCCGGAGACGGCCACGACCTTCAGCGTTCTTGGTTGCAGATTTCCACTCATCTTGGCAGACCCTTGTGTAGACAACCGGGTGCCGGTTGCGATGCCTCTCACATCGCCAGGACCATGCCAAGTCGGCATGTGTTTTCTTCAGGTCGATGTGCGGCGCCTGGCGGGTCTTGTCTGCTGCTGGCGCAGCAATCCGGGCCTGAATTGCTGCGCTGTCAGCAACCCTGCAGCCATAGATGCAGCCGGCAAATGCATATGCCACCAAGCCTTGACCGCGGCGCAGCAGCGGACCAGCAAAGTTGCTGGTCCATCAGCAGGCATGGGGCGATCCGCGCAACGGTGCTGTCCGCTGCACGCAGGGTGGCCGGTGGCTGTGGCGCGCGGCGCCAGGTTCGCGCACGCGAATTGCTGGCAGAGCAGCAGAGCAAGCTTTCATATCTTGTTTGCTTCGTTGCCCGCCGCGAATGCTCGCGACAAACTGCTGATGCAGCAGCAGCAGCAGCAGCAGCAGCGCCGCCGGGGTTGCCCAGCGCTTTGTTGGCCCGCAGGCCCTGCTGCATCGTCGGCCTGTGGCGCGTGGTGGGCGGTTTGTGCCGAATGTCATCGCTGAGATCGCCTCGTGAAACCTGAACCTCTTTCATCGTTCGGTGCCAGACCTGCCGCCAACGAGCCCGACCCGCAGTCACCGACCCCGCCGCGCCAGGCCGTCATCGACGAGTTGGTGTCGGCATTCGCCGCGACCGCGGCCGAGCGCGACCTGCGGGGTGGCACGCCCAAGGCCGAGCGCGATGCGTTGCGGTCCAGCGGCTTGCTGGCGCTGAGCATTCCCGCCGAGTTTGGCGGCCTTGGCGCCAACTGGCCGGAGACCTTGCAGGTGGTGCGCCAGCTCGCGCAGGCCGACAGCTCGATCGCCCATGTCTTCGGCTTTCATCACCTGATGCTGGCAACAGTGCGCCTGTTCGGCCGGCAGGACCAGTGGCAACCCTGGCTGGAGCAGACCGCGCGGCGCCAATGGTTCTGGGGCAATGCGCTGAATCCGCTGGACGACCGCACGGCTTGCAGCGTTCATGGCAGCTGGCACGAGCTCAATGGCCAGAAGAGCTTTTGTTCCGGCGCGCTGGACTCCGAGATGCTGGTGGTCTCCGCGCGCCAGCAGGGCAGCCGGCAACTGGTGGTGGCGGCACTGCCCACCGGGCGCTCAGGCGTGTCGGTGGCGCCGGACTGGGACAACTTCGGCCAACGGCAGACCGACAGCGGCAGCGTGACGTTCCAGTCGGTGCGCGTGGAGCTGTATGAGCTGCTGGCAGACCCGGGGCCGCTGTCGACGCCGTTCTCCTGCCTGCGACCACTGGTGGCCCAGCTGGTGCTGGCCAACATCTACCTGGGCATTGCCGAAGCGGCCTTCCAGGACGCCCGCCACTACACGCTGCAGGAGTCGCGGCCCTGGCATGCGGCACATGTGGCCCGCAGCGAGCAAGACCCGTATGTGCTGGGCCACTACGGCGATTTCTGGGTCGGCCTGGAGAGCGTGCGGGTGCTGGCAGACCGTGCCGCCGAGCGGCTGGAGGCGGCTTGGCAATGCGGGCCGCAGCTCACCGAGGCCGAGCGCGGCGAGGCAGCACTGGCCATCGCCACGGCCAAGGTCGCGGCCACCCGCACCGGCCTGGACATCTGCACCCGCATGTTCGACGTGGCAGGCGCGCGGGCCACCCATGGCGCGCTGCGGCTGGACCGCCACTGGCGCAACCTGCGAACCCACACCTTGCACGACCCGCTGGCCTACAAGCTGCGCGAGCTGGGCGAGTGGGCCCTCCAACGCAGCTACCCCGTTCCGAGCTTCTACTCATGAACATGAACGACATCCCAACGCCGTTGCAACCGCCTTCCTTTGCCGATCTCACCGAGCCGGATGCGGGGCAGGGCCGGCTGCTCACGCTGCCGAACTCGCGCAAGCTGGCCGCCTCGATCCGGGCCACGGCCCAGGTCTTCGAAGACCCGCGTTCGGTGGCCTTGCTGGAGCGCATCCGCATGGTGGTACCATCGGATGCGAACGTGCTGATCATTGGCGAGACCGGCACCGGCAAGGAGCTGATCGCGCGCCATGTGCATGAGCTGAGCCACCGAAGGGGCCGGCCATTCGTGGCGGTCAACTGCGGCGCGTTTTCGGAGAACCTGGTCGAGAGCGAGCTGTTCGGCCACGAGAAGGGCGCGTTCACCGGCGCGTTCGCGGCCAAGACGGGCTGGTTCGAGGCGGCCAATGGCGGCACGCTGTTCCTGGACGAAATCGGCGACCTGCCGCTGTCGATCCAGGTCAAGCTGCTGCGGGTGCTGCAGGAGCGCGAGGTGGTGCGGCTGGGCTCGCACCGCAGCGTGCCGATCGACGTGCGGGTGGTGGCGGCGACCAACGTGCGCCTGCAGGCCGCGGTGGCCGCCGGGCACTTCCGGGAAGATCTCTTCTACCGGCTGCACGTGGCCCATCTGGCGCTGCCGCCGCTGCGCGAGCGACCCGACGACATCCTGCCGCTGGCCCACCACTTCATCCGCGAATACCACCAGCGGCTGGGCTACGGCCCGGTGCGGCTGGACGCCGCAGCGGAGCGCAAGCTGCAGGCCTATGCCTGGCCGGGCAACATCCGCGAACTCGAGAACGTGATCCACCACGGCTTGCTGATCTGCCGCCATCCGGTGCTGACGGAAGACGATCTGCAACTCACCTCGTTGCACATCCGGCGGCCGGAGGCTGTGCCTGAGGCAGCGCTGGCTTCGCCGTTGCAGCTGCTGGAGCAGGCGCTGCGCTCGGTCTTCAACGAGCCCGGTGAAAGCCTGTTCGACGTGGTCGAGGAAACCCTCGTGCGCGCGGCCTTCGAGCACTGCCACCGCAACCAGGTGCAGACCGCCCGGCTGCTGGGCATCAGCCGCAATGTGCTGCGGGCCCGCCTGATCCGCAACGGCGCCATCGCGGCGTTGAAATGAAGCGGTGCCCAGCAGGGCACCGCTTTGCGGCAAGTCAGCCTGCCCGCATCACGGGAAGCTGGTCACCGTCACCGGCGTGCTCGGGTTGGTGATGAGCGCCGGGCCGCCGGTGCTGTTGATCACGTTCAGCGTCCCTCCCATGCCGTGGCTGGGGTCCAGGAAGATGGTCGTGATGTCCTTCAGGCTGCCCTTGGGCAGGCTGCGCGGCACTTCGAACGCGCGGGCCGCGAAGATGTCGATGCCCTGGTTGAAGAAGGTGTACGAGCCCAGCGCCCAGGCGTTGAAGGCCTTCACGTCCTTGTCCACCTTCAGCGCGGCCCAGCCGGGGCTGGTGGGCGACTTGGACCAGGCGGCCTGCGAGGGCGGGTCGTAAGGCATTTCGTTCTGGAAGAAGATGACCTTGCCGCGCTCACCGTTCCAGATCGCCTGGTACTTCTGGTAGTGCTCGACGAACAGGCCGTAGGCCGTCACGTCGTCGCCGTTGACGATCACGCCGTGGTCGGCCGGATTGACCGTCCAGCCCACGCCGTTGCCGTGGTCGGCACGCCAGGCCCAGATGTTGTCCAGCAGGGTGCCGCCGGTGTTCACCGCCAGGCTGTTGGTGGCCGAGCCGGCCGCCATGCCGCCGATGCGGAAGAACACGTCGTGCAGTGCGCCGGGCTGGTCGGTGAAACCAGCGGTGTTGGCCTTGGTGCCCACTTGCAGCAGCACCGAGGACAGCACCGGGCCGGCGTCGAAGACCACGCCGGCGATGTCGACACCCGGCACGTCCGTGACCTTCATCGCGATCACGCCGCCCTGCGGTACCAGCGTCGGAAAGCCCAGGCCCAGGACCACGGTGTTGGCGCGCTTGACGACGATGGTCTGGCTCAGGTTGTAGACGCCTGGCGTGAGGATCAGGTGCTTGCCAGCGGCCAGCGCCTGGTTGATCGCGGTCACCGAGTCGCTGGGCTTGGCGATGAAGAAGTCGGCAATCGGGATCGCGGTGCCGGCGGTCGGGCCGTTGGCCCAGGTCGTGCCGCTGGAGTTGCGGCGCAGGGCCGGCACGAAGACCTTGTAGCCGCTGTCACTGTCCACGTAGAGGTAGGGCGCCTCGCGCGTCACCGGGCTGGTGGCCAGCGTGGTGTACGGGCCGCAGCCGTTGCCGCCAGGGAAGCACTGCGCGGGCGCGCCCAGCACACCGGAGAAGACCTGGTTCCAGACGCCGTTGCTCCAGCCGGCCATCGCGCTGTCGCGCACCAGCCATTGCTGCTGTGAACCGTTGATCACGGTGTTCTCGAACTTGGAGTCGGCAATGAAGCCACCGCTGGCATAGGACGGGCCGGTGCAGTAGTCCATCAGCGTGGTGTTGCCGTTCACGCGCACGCGGCGCATGGGTGCTGCCTGCGAGACGGCCCAGAACTCGCCGGCGTAGCAGCCGAAGCTGCTGTTGCTGACCTCGATGTTGAGGTTGGACAGCGAGCGCCAGAAGTTGCTGAGCGCAAAACAGCCGCTGCTGTCGCACTGGTTGTAGACGTTGATCGAGCCGGTCACGGTCACGTCGGTGGGCGAGCGGCCCAGGCCGGCGACTGCGGTGTTGTAGCCGACCTGGAAGTTCAGCGGCGCAGCCGGTGTGCCATAGGCGCCGGGCATGAACAGCACGGCATCACGCTCGGGGCCGAACTGGTTGGACACCTGGCGCGCGGCAATGCCGTCGACCACGGTCTGGATGTCGGCCAGCGCCATGTCGGGCGTGAGGATGTGCACGTTGGGGCCGAAGTCCGGCGCGGCGACGACCGTGGGCTTGACGGACTTCGCGAAGGCCGTGGCCGACAGGCCGGTGGTGGCGATGACGGCGGCCAGCGCCAGCATCAGCGGTCGTGTGCGCCGCGCCTCGGCGTTGTGGCGCGCGGGCGCACGACCCGCCGGTGAGGTGGGAAGAAACGGCATCTCTGTCTCCTTTTGTTGTGGCGGCGGCCGCGATGCGGGCAGCGCGCTGCGCCGGTTTGGAACCGATTCCATCGGTGCCGCGGCGCAGCTTACTCCGCAGGAGTTTCGAGGGGGTTACTTCTTGTGCGTCAGGGCGCTGCGGTGTGGGTGAGCCAGGAAAAACGGCGCCCCGCGGGGCGCCGTCGTGTCAGGGGCAAAAGCAGCTCAGTGGCAGGACTCGCCCGCCGCCGCGCCGGGGCAGCTGCTGTAGTTGCTCTGCAGGTCCACGCCGTCGCCGGTACGGCCGTAGAGCGCCAGGGTCTTGGCGTCGTTGGCATTGACCACGCTGCCGCGGTTGCCCAGGCTGATGGTGGCGTCGCGTGCGCTCGGGCTCAGGCTGCGGTCACCCAGGCGGCCGTTGCCGCCGTCGCCGCAGTCGGCACGGCTGGCACAGACGGTGGCGCCGTCCAGCCCCAGCGGGCCGTGGGCAAAGCTCCAGGCGGCGTGGAAGCTGCCGCTGGCGCCGCCGTCGATGGCCAGGTTGCGCAGCGCGCTCACGCTGTCGGCGTCCAGTTCGGGCCAGGGCAGGCTTTCCATCGCCGACCAGACCGGCGGCACGCCGTTGACGTCCACGTCGTAGCTGGTCTGGCCTTCGATGGCCATGGGCACGCTGCAATCGCCGTCGCTGAAGAACGAGAAGGTCACGGTGCGGCCGCCGCGGTAGAAGTTGCGCACCACGGCGTCGCCATCGGTGCCTTGCGGCAGGGCCACCCAGGTGTCGTCCGGGCCGCGCAGCTGGCCGACCAGGCGGTCGGTGCTGGCGCCGTTGCCCCAGCCGTCCACGGTCCACAGCGACAGGCGCTGCGCGTTCTCGCCGTAGCGCTTGAAGTAGGCGATGGTGGTTGCGGTGCCGCTGCTGTCGCGCTGCGAGATCTGGGCGCACATCAGGCCCGAAACCGCGCCCACGTCGAAGGCCAGCGCGCGGTCGTAGTCGAACACCGGCTCGGTGCTGTCGATGCGGCGGGTGCGCTGGGCCTTGGCGGCGGCGTGCAGGCTGATGGGCAACAGGTCGCCGAGGAATTTCCACTGGCCGTCGACCTGGGTCACGGCCATGCCGTCGCCCACAGGCTTGACGTTGCCGTCGGTGTCCTGCAGCACAAACGAGACGCGGCAGGTCGGCGTGGCGCTGGTGTCGCAGCGGCCCAGCGTCGGGCTCATCAGCCGGGAGCCCCACATCGGCGTGCCGTTGTCACCCTGGGCGAAGAAGCTGCAAAGGCCTTGCGCGACCGCAGTGGCACCGCGTGCCACGTCGTTGCCGTCGCCCAGCTGCATGTGGGCATTCGGTGCCAGCGAGCGCAGGATGCCGGTGCTGGTTTCGCTGCAGGCCGAGGCGCTGGCCAGCGAGGCCGTCATGTTGTTGAACAGGGTTTCCAGGCCGCCCAGCTGCAGGCTGCTGGCGCTGGCGGTCGTCGTCACGGTGCCGGAGGTGTCGCCCTGCGTCATGTAGACGTTGCCCTCGCCGATGCGCGGCGTGATCTGCACGAAGGCGGTGCCGGCGTCAGAGCCGGTGCTGACGCCGATCGCGTCCAGCACACCGTCATAGCCGGTGCGCGAGCCGGCGTTCAGCGGGCTGGAAACAAAGTCGATGGTGCCGGTGATGCCGGCGCTCGCCAGCACGCTGGACAGGCTGGTGCGCAGCTGGTCCTGGGCGGAGGCGATGCTGTCGGTGGTCAGGGCAGGGTTGCTGCCGCTCATCAGCGTGTCGGGCGACTGGCCCGAGGCCAGCAGCACCATTGCGCTGGTCAGCGGCGTGACGTTGGCGGTGCCGGCAGCGCTGGTCACCGAGTAGACGCAGAGGTAGTTCGGGCCGGCATAGCCGCAGGCTTCGATGCGGTACGGCGCCGGGCCGGTCAGCGTCACGTCGGCATAGGTGCCGTCCGCGGCAATCGCCAGGTCGCTGACGACCACGTTGCCATTGGCGTCCAGCACGCGCAGCTTGCCGTTGGTGATGGGCGCGCCCACGGCCACGGTGCCGGCAATGGTGGTGGCCGGCACCACCGGTGATCCGCCGCCTGCATCGGCCGAGCCGCTGCCGCCACCGCAGGCGGCCAGCATCACGAGAGAGGCCATGGCCACGGCCGTCAGGCTGTGGCGCCGCATGGGCGAGAAAAAGCGCATTGGATGTCTCCTGCCGGAAAAGGCGTTGGGATGGGGTGTCCCGGCTTTTCGGCTGGTAGATGGGCTGCTGAAGCGCAAAGGCGGCGGCGGCTGTCGCCGCGTTGCCAAGCGTGACGGGCGGCACGCTCAGGCCCTCGAACGGGCCGGAGGTGCCGTAAACGTCACGGCTTGAGGCTGTCGCCCGCCACCCGGCTCAGCGCCGTGCGGCCGCTGGCCAGCGCCTGCAGCCGGCTCTGCAGGTAGTCGGCCAGCCGGGCCTGCTGGCTGAAGACGACGTTGAAGCGCAGGTGCGGGTCTGCGGCGGCGCCGGGCGCGGTGTCGGCCCGGAAGGTTGCGCCGCGGGCCAGCAGGATCTGCTGGCGGTAGGCGTCCTGCACCAGCAGGTCCACGTCCACCCCGGCCGGCAGCCGGCCCCACAGGAACAGCCCGCCTTCACCCGGCGTGCCGAAGCTGATGCCGGCTTGCGTGAGCTGGCGGGTGCAGGCGTTGCGCGCGGCCAGCAGCTTGCGCTGCAGCCGCTCCAGGTGCTTGCGCCAGCGCCCGGCCGAGAGCAGCTCCAGCAACACGTATTCGTTCAGCGCCGCGCTGCTCAGCACGGTGTAGATCTTCTGGCGCAGCAGCTGCCGCAACAGCTCGGGCGCGGCGGCCATGTAGCCCATGCGCAGCGCAGGGCTCAAGGCCTTGCTGAAGCTGGAGTAATAGATGACGCCGTCCAGCCCCGAGAGCGCGGCCAGGCGCGTCGGCGTGCCGGGGTGAAAGTGGCCGTGCACGTCGTCCTCGGCCAGCAGGCAGCCGTGCTGCTGGGCCAGCACCAGCACGCGGTGCAGGTTGGCGGGCGTGCTGCCCCAGCCGGTGGGGTTGTGCAGCGTGCTCTGGATGAAGAAAAGCCGCGGCCGGTGTTCGCGGCAGGCGGCCTCCAGCTCGTTCAGGTCCACGCCATCGGGCCGGCGCGTGATGGGCACGATGCGCACGCCGGCCTCGCGCAGCCGGCCGAACATCAGGAAATAGCCCGGGTTCTCGACCAGCACCGTGTCGCCCGGCTGCAGGAAGGCGCGGCAGATCAGGTCGATCGCCTGGCTGCCGCCGTAGGTGGTGAGCACGCGCCCGGCGTCCACCGCCATGCCCTGGCTGCGCAGCAGCATCGCAATGCGCTCGCGCAGCTCGGGCAGCCCTTGCGGCGGGCAGCGCGAGGCCATGCCGGCGCTGCTGCGCGCCAGGCCGCGCTGCACCACGGCGGCCGGCACCGCGTCTTCCAGCCAGCTCGGCGGCAGGCCGCCGCTGCTGGCGAGCAGCACGCCGGGGCGCTGCTCGTTGGCCTGCTGCGCCAGCCACACCGGTTCCTGCTCCTCGCCGGCCTCCAGCGCCGCGGCGTCCGGCAGCGAGGCGGCCTGTTCGCAGACGAAAAAGCCAGCCGTGCCGCGCGAGTCGATGCAGCCTGCGGCGACCAGCCGGTCATAGGCGGTGATCACGGTCTGCAGTCCCACGCCGAGCTGCTGCGCGAGCTGGCGGATGGACGGCAGCCGCGCGCCCGCCGGCAGTTGGCCGCTGGCCACCAGTGACCGCACGCCGGCTTCGATCTGGTCGGCCAGGGCCACGGGGGAGTCGCGGTCGATGGAGAACATCGTGGCAGTCTAGGTCCGCAGCATCGAGACTGCCAGCACCGCGAGCGTCAGCCCCATCAGCACATTGAAGACGCGCTGGTGCCTGGGCTCGGCGAGGAAGCCGCGGATGCCCGCGCCGAACATCACCCACACCGAGTTGCACGGAAAGCCGATGGCCCAGCCGACCAGCCCGATCAGCAGCGCACCGGCCAGCGGCGGCATGCCGGCCGGCATGAAGACGGCGCCCAGCGTCAGCGCCTTGATCCAGCTCTTGGGGTTGACTGCCTGGAACGCCGCCGCCTGCCAGAAGCCCGGCTGCCGGCCGGCGCGGGCCTGCGCACCGGTGCGCGTGCGCGCCAGCTGCCAGGCCAGCCACAGCAGGTAGGCCACGCCCACCAGCCGCAGCACCGCATGCAGCCGCGGGTGCGCCAGCAGCAGGCTGCCCAGCCCCAGGCCGCACAGGACGGTCTGCAGGAACAGGCCCATGTTGATGCCGAAGATGAACGGCAGGCTGCTGCGGTAGCCCTGGTTGGCGCCCAGCGTGGCCAGCATCACGTTGTTCGGCCCGGGCGTGCCGGACATCACCAGGCAGTAGGTCAGCAAGGGCATCCAGTCGGTGTTTGTCATGTTGCGCAGCGTAGGGGCTCGGATTGCCGCTGCCCAGGCACAACA
>Ga0307514_10002681_pt1 | contig 18044 bp, 23 predicted proteins | sample 16_EM_MG_FD_203088 | JGI IMG/M metagenome (GOLD analysis project Ga0307514, IMG submission 203088) | Populus trichocarpa ectomycorrhiza microbial communities from riparian zone in the Pacific Northwest, United States - 16_EM | ecosystem: Host-associated > Plants > Roots > Unclassified | place... | reverse complement strand
ATTGACTGTCAGAAAGCCAAAGTCCGCATTGCAGTACTTCCGATTATGGATGTGAAGACACGTTGGAACTCTACTCTGGAGTTGCTCGAGCGCGCCTACCGCTTACGGGAATTCACCCGCGAGTGGTTTCAGAACCCAAAATATGGTGAATATTGGCCACTATTCACAACTCAGGATGAATAGACGATTGTCAAGTATGTCATGGAAGTATTGAGGCCATTTCGCTATTGGACGCTTTGGATGTTGAAGAGGCATACAGTCACATTGCATCATGTTATTACTGTGTACAATGACATGTTTGATCACATGGATGGCATGATGCGAGCTTTGGCCAAGAAGAAGACTCCATGGAAGGAAGACTTGTTCTTCGCTGTGAAGTTAGCTCGACAGAAGCTCTCCAAATAATACGCCGAAGTGACTCCAACGACGGGCATGCTTCTGATTTCCGCGCACATCCTTGATCCTTTCAGGAAGTTGCGATTGTTTAAAAAGTGGGACAAAGGAATGGATATTAATCCTGAGGACGAGACATCCTACCCTACACAATACCAAGAGGCCTTTCTGAAGTATGTGGAGATTGAATACTACGCTAAACATCGATGTGTGCCGGTCAATAAACTCGAAACAGTACCGTCCAGCAATCCATTCCCCTCTGCAACGGCTTCAGGGTCCTATCCATCATCCTTTGATCCATATGATTTGTCCAGCGATGATGAGGAATACTTAACGCCTAACAATGTGGCTGAGACGACACCTGGACGAAGTGATCGCGCAGCCCGCTTATTGACTTCCGCCAGGCTCTATTTGAATTCGCCTCCTGAAGCACCAAAGAACTGGGGGCAAATCAATCCAAATCTCAATGATTACCACTCCGACCAAATAGAGATTAGTAGTAAATTCTGGATACCGGACATAACCGACTGGTGGCGACAACAGGAGGAAACGCACTCAAAGTATGCTGATCTCTCTAATGTGGCGCACGACATATTCTCAATCATACCACATGGTGTTGGAGTGGAGGCCAGTTTTTCCCTTGGCCAAGATGTTATCGGCTGGAGGCAGTCAAAAACCACAGGCGAGACCCGTCGCGAAAAACTCGTTGTAAGGCAGTTTGCTCGAGCCAATAATGGGATTTTGGCAGGCACTGACCCCGAATTGGATACCATGAACACAGAAAACGACTCGGAAATGAAGAAAGAGGCGGAGGAAAGGAAATTGCACACAATGGCCAAGGTTCACGACTTTTTGGAGATGTGGCAGGGCAGCCATAACCTATGTGCTACACAGAAGGAATCCCGTGCTCAAAACAAGCTGATGACCACTGTATGATATATTTCGGACACCGAAGAGATCGTCAAATGATCCTGGTCACTCTTCCAACATGATGGTGCGGCTGCATTTAAATTTTAAGAAAGATCACCTTGCCAACAGCTTTGTCTGCAAAGGACCTCCCTGGAGGACGAACTCAAATCTTGAATGTCTGCCGTATTCGGACAATCAACCGTCATCCAGTCGAAAGCGACGTGGATAGCTCACCTGAAAGCATTTCGGACACTGAAGATTGGCTAAACTGGAATGGCGACTTGGATAATCCAAATGACAGCGAGGAGAATTGCGCAGCGGACGATGACTCCGATATAGTGCACAATAATTGCATTGAGGATCCAGAATGCCCACAGCAGAAGGATGTGAGCGCCGCGCCAAATGTGCCCGGATTGGTTCGGCAGACACAGAAGTCAAAGAGACAGGCTAAAAAGGTTTCAATGACGGTCAATGCAGCTGAAATGCGGAGAAATCAAGGAGGGAAGAAAAAGTAGGACAGAATGCATCAATGGTTCACCAGCATTTTGTAGCTTGACCGAGAGTTTCAGTTAGAGATATATTATGCATCAGCAACAACTCTGGTTTCCGTCTGAAACACCCGGGTGTTCCAGACGGAACCTTGTACCCTCTGACGGAGAATTACATGCTGCCTGTCGCCCAGGCAACGGGTCGCGTTGCATAGCAGAGCACCTGGGAGCGCAGCGACAAACCTGTGAGTGTCTGGGAGCACCTCGAATCACAGTAGAGCATTCTGGGAAAAACAACATCTTCTTTAGGAACACTGCTGGTGCGCCTGGAACTCATAGCTACTACTAATCGTGCAACGATTTTTAAAACTCATGCATTCAGGTTGTATTCTCATCTATGTATCTATTTGTCTGTATAGCTACCAATTTACAACTCAGAGATACACTCCGAGGCCATGATCGAGCGAGTTTGGAGGTGCAATTGGAGGCCGAGGTCGAGTGAACTCAGAGATGCACATTGAGGCCGTGATCGAGCGAGATTGGAGATGCAATTGGAGGCCGAGATCGAGTGAACTGGGAGCTGCACTTCGAGGCTGTGATCGGTCGAGTTTGGAGATGCACATGGAGGCCGTGATCGAGTGAACTGAGAGCTGCTCTTAGAGGCCAAGATAGTGAGAGTTTGGAGATGCACTTGGAGGCCGAGATCGAGTGAACTCAGAGATGCACTCTCAGGCTGTGACCGAGCGAGTTTGGAGATGCACTTGCAGGCTATGATCGAGCGAGATTGGAGGAGTACTTGCAGGTAATCGATCTGTAGGCGGTCGGTGGGAGGCGCGCCAAGTGCTGAGACTCTATTCATCGGTTAGTTAACTCGAAACCGTGGGAATGTGACAAGGTGACTTCACCTTTGAAGCTCTTATGGAGGCTGAGATCGAGTGAACTGAGAGCTGTACTTAGAGGCCAAGATCGAGCGAGTTTGGCGATGTACTTGGAGGCCGAGATCGAGTGAACTCAGCGATGCACTCTCAGGCTGTGACCAAGCGAGTTTAGAGATGCACTTGCAGGCTATGATCGAGCGAGATTGGAGGAGTACTTGGAGGCGGTCGATTTGGAGGGAGGTACGCCGGAAGCTGAAGCTACATTCAGGGGTCAACTCGAAATCGTGAGACTGAAGGGACGACAGACAATCTTATGTGTATGCAGTACTCGGTGTTAACTCATGATTATGGCACGGAGAGATAGAGAGGGATGACTTAACTTTCTGTTCTTGTGATGATGGTAGAGTTGTGGACAAGAAAGAGGGAGATGGGGGATGAAGATGAGAACCATATGGAGAATACAAGCGGCTATGAGAAATCAGGAGTAGGACTTGCCTGATTGGGTTTAGAAGACCCTGTATCGGTGATATTACCAGCCGGATTGGGAATCGTACCTGCCGTATCGGGGATGATCAATTGACTGGCACACACAATTTTCTCAAGTCCCAGTTTCTCATGATGATTTCCCCGATCTTCTCTGATGTCTCTCTTTCTTGTGCTCAACACTACCATCACCTAAGAACACGAAGTTAAGTCATCCCTCTCTATCTCTCCATGCCATAATCATGAGTTAACACCGAGTACAGCATACACCAAGTACAGCATCATCCCAAGATCGACAGTCCAGCTGCCGTCGCGCCTCCCTCCAAATCGACCGCCTCCAAGTCCTCCTCTAATCTCGCTCGATCATAGCCTGAGAGTGCATCTCTGAGTTCACTCGATCTCGGCCTCCAAGTGCATCTCCAAACTCGCTCGATCTTGGCCTCAAAGTGCATCTCTGGGTTCACTCGATCTCGGCCTCCAATTGCATCTCCAAACTCGCTCAATCACGGCCTCAAAGTGCATCTCTGGGTTCACTCGACCTCGGCCTCCCAGTGCATCTCCAAACTCGATCGATCACGGCCTCCAAGTGCATCTCTGAGTTCCCTTGACCTCGGCCGCCCAGTGCATCTCCAAACTTGATCGATCACGGCCTCCAAGTGCATCTCCAAACTCGGCCGATCACGCCCTCCAAGTGCAGCTCTCAGTTCACTCGATCTCGGCCTCCAATTGCATCTCCATACTCGCTCGATCACGGCCTCAAAGTGCATCTCTGAGTTCACTCGACCTCGGCCTCCCAGTGCGTCTCGAACCTCGATCGATCACGGCCTCCAAGTGCATCTGTCAGTTCACTTGATCTCGGCCTCCAAGTGCATCTCCAAACTAGCTCGATCACGGCCCTGAAGTATATCGTTAAGGAGCGACGGTGGGTGTACGGAGATACAGAGGTAACGGAGCTGGAATGAGCGACGCGGAGTATATATTCGGGAGACCCCGGGGTAGATAGATAGATAGACAGCATCTCATTTTCATCTCATCTTGTCATACAACGAAAATACACACTCTATGTTTCCCAACTTTTGATCTCGCTCGCTCTTTGCGAGATTTCGTGGATCCGCGCAATTGCGTGGATCCTTGTGCATTGCAATCCCGATGCAAGCGTGTACACAATGAACCCATTCTGACGTATGGTCACAGTTGGCCACAACACCAGAGTGTTTGTTTAAAATAGGAGACCGACAGAGCGAGAAGAAACGGCGAAACGGCGATCGGAGGGCGATATGCAACTCAACCCGTGGTATTGACGCTGCGCGCAGAGTAATCCGCCACCGGGGTGTCTCTGACGCCTCTGACGGAGCGCGTCCACTCTGACGCAGCCAGTCCGCCCAGACAGAAATGTTTTTTGCTGATGTGGGCGAATGGTAAGTAGCTTGTGAATATCTGTTCATGGATAGATGTATAGCAGGCGCAATGAATCTGTTGGCATGATACATCATTTTTAGTGGTGTGAGAGTGAACAGTGCAAGATAATGACGCCGCTCAGCTTTGCCACAGGGTTGAGTCTCAATCAAGCAGAAAGCCAACCGGTACAGTCAAATCAGGATGAAAACAATTATGGACGTCAGCAGATGATGAATGGACAATACATTAAAATGAGCGTCAACGGAGCGTCAACGATTTGTGGTTTTGTAAGTACGGTAATTCACCAGTGACTTGGTCGATGTTATGCATAACAGACGTATTGGCAGCTTCTATTGGCAAAAGAGATAGCAACACGGTCACCGCCCCATTCTTAGCATGAGCGTCAACGGAGCGTCAACGATTTTTTGCTTTGCATCTTGAGTAAGTTATGTTCCGACTGGTTGCAGCCATCCATTTATGCAATATTGGCAGCCTTTACTGGCAAAAGCAACAGCCAAATGCTCCCTGCAGCATGCTGAAAATGATCGTCAACAGAGCGTCAACAGTTTTAGGACTTGCATATTGCGTAATGAAGGCATCGCGCGGATTTCCGCGTGCATAAATGTATTATTGACTGCCTTTCTAGGCAAAAATACCATATATTGAAGGTGAAACACAGATACCAAATTAATCGATATTGCAAACTGCTCAACAAGCAAAAGCTCATTAATGGTTGCCGAAAACTTCATTTTGATAAGATACTATTAACACACTGCAAATACAAGAGCCTTATATGAATCTATAGATGGACCCGCTGTGCGACCCACTGACAACCCGCCCAATTCAGACGGGTTGGGAGTTTACCATGGAACCGTACCCGAGTGGCCAGTTCGAGTTGATTGAGGACCCGGACTAGCCAATTTGGCAACAGTTCGGTTTGGACCCGGACCCGGACCCGAAGTGACGGTCCGGAACTGTTGCTAACACTAGATGGCGGATCTTGGAATGGAGCTTCAAGACCAAGAAAGGGAGGATCAAGAGGGTAGGCATCTGTGTGCCGTCGATCTTTATTTTATCACTGAATAAAAAACTATAGAACAACAATCACCACTGCTGCCCAAATATCTAGAGCTTGCGCACGCTCTGCAGAATCTGGGTATAAATAAGGTCCAGCAATTGGTAAAGGGATCCAATACTGATCCACCCGTTCTATCTAACGATGCATGCATAGTTCCGCTCAACATACAAAAGAACTTCAACCACTTTCACCAAAGTCATAGGTGTCCCTACGGAGAAATATTCGTCCAGATGAATTCAGATCCTTTGTCGAGCAGCTGAACAGGTGGAGTTTTCGACGTGACGATCTACAGCGCGAGGCTGTACAAAAGAAGCTGAAGCAAGCCAACTCCAAGAAGAATCCTTTGGAGCGCGAGTGTGCTGCTCTGAAATCAGACTGCAATTGGGCTTCTAGCCTATTTCTGAATTGCAGCGTGGTTGAATAGGGATGCTAGGATCGCCCTATATGCAGCGAAGCGGAAAGAAGAAGGAGAGGGAATGATATGGTTCTGTATCTTTAGCGGTATGTTTGGATTGAGTCATTTTCTATCTTTGGCGGTGTTTAGGTTGAATCATTTTGTATCTTTAGCGGCAGTTTTGGGGGGATGATCATATATCTATAGGCGATGTGCAGAATTCTACTATTGAATATTTGGTTTATGATGCTTGATGCGTACGGTATCAATTTGGTTATCCCCACCTATATCTATACCACTATCCACACCATATTCCTCACCCCAAAGATACATATTCCGTACTACTTATTCGATCTTTTCCAAGATTATAGGCACACATCTATCTATCATGGCACTAAGCAAACCTATAAAGCCAAAGGAAACGCCATCAGAAAGTTTGGAGGCATCGGCTTCTCCGACACCTCCCGAGAAGCCGGTAAAGCCGATAAAGAAGACTCCCAAAAAAGTTGTGGATAATGATGATGAAGCATCAGATGACAGCAATACACCACCCAAGAAGCCTTCCAAGAAGCAACCCAAGAAACCACCCAAGAAGAGTCCCAAAAGGATTGTGGGTACCGATGATGAATCATCAGACGATGGCGATGGCGACTCAGATGACGATAGATCACGCAAGAAGTCTAAAGTCATTAAGCTTTTACCTGCGAATGCCAAGCACCTGCGAATCCAGAAGCAGATGGAAGCGCAGTTTACTGAAGCGTTTCAGAAGATCAAGGGAAACAAACGCAAGGCACCCACGTGTCTGAAGTTAGATAGATACATTGCTGGTCAAGAAGCAGAGGCCAGTACCTTCAAAATAAGCACTACTAATGAGGCAAAGTTACGGTCGTGGGTGTATGACCATGAACTCCGAGAATTGCGGGAGATCCGATCACATATTCGAGAGTTTAAAGGTTGATAACTTAGCTTGTCAAGATATCGTAAAGGCAGGTATATCTATATTGATTCACACATTTGCAGATGGCTAACTTGGGGAGTAGAATAAGTTGACAAATATAATCCGTTCCTTCTACGAGCACAAGAAACAGCTCCTTGCCGATGACATCAATATTGTGGCTAGGAGATTGGCGCAGGATTACCATTCATTCTGTCAGCGCACAGATGGAGATGGTAATGCCCTCTTCAGTCAGTATCAGTCGAAAGTGATCAAAGGGAAACTGAGTCCACCTGCGCGTCCCTCTTCTGATCAGGACAAAAGTGACACTGAGGATGGCGACGTCTCAGAAAGCCTTCCGCCAGAAAAGAAGAAGAAAAGATAGAAAGAGAATGATCAGGAATTCGTACCTTTGATATTTCACAGTATCTACACCTGTATACATGCATATATATTGCAATATATGCCTATAGTTTAACAAACCATCAGCGTACACGTAAAGTGAATATATGCCTCTATATTTGGATATATACACTCATATTGGACTATATGAACTAGAATTGACTATACGGCATTTAATGATTGTCTTAGAGTTTTAAAAGCGCAGTATATATTCTTATACAAGGATATATATACATATATATACGGTTACATGTCCAATACGAGCAGAGTTTGAAGCTGCATATATTTGCCTCTATAGCCGTATATAGCCATATATACCTTTATACACTGATTAGAAAACGGTGATTATGAGGGTTTTCGCACGATTCGGTCAACTCAATATATACACATCCACAATCATATATATGTCTGTATCCAACTCTTTATGCTCATATACTCCCTCATTCTACTCTCTCATCTGAACTTTCCATCATACTGCACCCCCATCATTCCCAAAGAGTACCAAGGAACTAACAGAGAGTTCTTTCAGTATTGAGATTGTTGCTATCTCCTTTTACTACGTACATAGATGCTGAAGTTGAACTTGTGTCAATATTAGTATGTTATGGTACGATGCAATTGATATACCAACGTCTATCAACCAAATAACCTTTCAAACCACTATGACTGCCCCCACAACTTGTTATATGCCGTAGATTAATGATGTCCATTCAGGACAGCGTGTTGGTTTGATTCATGGGCTCTGGCGGCGTAATTAAAGCGAAGCATGTGTGTGGTTAAATATGGTTAAACTCTTGTGACTGCCATCGATGACTTCAATACACAACTAGGCCAAATGATGATTGTATCTGATAGTCTGAAGGTCGGTAGGAACATATCAAAGATATAGGTGCTTATATACGTGGTGGTCTCTTCATGAGACCCCTTGGTGGAAATTAACCAAAGTCAATCGCCAGATGAGAGTGGCATATACATGTCTCTTGACGCTTTCACGCCCTGTATCTACCAATACCCAATGGTTATTACACAGGCGCTGTATGCTTTCATTTCCTATGTTGACTTGCATACACCAATGTTGTTCAGCTTGCCATATTCCATACATACATCCACTACATCGACACACCTGCATACATGCATACATACATACATAGAGTACATACATATATATAAACATACATACATCCATACATCCATACATCCACCATACATCCACCATACATCCACCATACATCCATACATCATTCTCAACTTGGACTTATATCCATGGCATCTCCACCGCCCAGGTCCGCATCGTCTAGGTCATTGTTCTGCTCTTGATGCCGGCGTTGAGCCCCATCCCCTTCAACATCTTCCTCGTCCTGAGATTCTACAAATTTCTCCAGCATTTCCGCAATCTGCTCCTCGCTCTCATCGTCCAGGTCTCTCTCTTTGGGTGTGCCAGGTAGATCATCTTCGTCATCCTCCTCGCCCTCCACCAAGCCATCATCTTCGCCTATGTCCTTGTCAAGGTTCAGAGTTTCAGCGGCTGCAGTCAATGCAGATAATCGGGCCTTGATTCTCATGGCAAGGTCTATTCACTGACGCCAGCATATGCCATTGATTACCGATCATATGAACGAAAATACGATCTTTCCAAATCATTGCGCTCGAGCGGCGGTACCGGAACCCACTTCATACTTATAAGAGATGCCACTCCCCGAAGCCTATGGAGTAGTAAGCGTATAAAGGATTTCCTCGATAAGGTATCTTGGGGGCTTGCATCCAGGTAGAGTAGGATGATGTTGGTGTGACGCGCTAACCATAACCTCATCTTTCCGTAATGGAGCTGCAGTTGCACGCGCTCTTCCTCCACTCTCATCAGCCTGAAATGCGAGTCGATTCCTTCTCTGACGTATTCATGGATTGCCCAGTCTGCCCGTGATTGCATGCGATCCAAATCCCATATCTCTTCATTTCTCAGGCCATCCCATTTTAATGACTTGGAACTAAGTTTTCGTGGGATATCTCGAACGCCTAGCCCCTCCAATCTTGTAGCCTCGTCGTTATACTTTTTGATGATGTCGTCCAACTGCTTCGACCGTTTGTTCAAACTCTCCAGAAACATTTTTGACTCTCGTAGGCCTCAGACATGGTTATGGAGCATCGACTGTTCCGCCGTACGTTCTGTGACCAGATGGATGATTTTTCCCTGTAGCTTGTGAAGCTCTTTTCGAATGAATATCCTCTGATAGAAGCCATATAGCTCACCATTGACACCCCAGTCATCGCGAGTTGTCTCGTACATTTCCAGTAGACGATCGGTGCGATTCATGGCCTCCAGTCCATTTGTAAAGGTTGCAAGCTCGTCGATGTTTAGACTGGCAGCTGGTTGACCAAGTTTCGTGCGGTATGTTGGATCACTCTTATACCAATTTCCAATTGTTGTTATCATTTCGGCAAGCTGGCATCGCCTCATTGCTTTTCGCACATCAAAGCATAGTTCTTCCTCCATCTTGAGAGCTTCAAAGATTTCGTCTGGCGGTGTTGTTCCGGGCTTTCTGGATCCTCGTCAGCACTGCTAATGCTTGTCTGAGATCATATATACTTGTACGTTCTGTAATACAGCACTTGCTGGGCATTCTGTTCCTCCAGGTATTCTTTGGTAATCGTGCTCTCTGGCCTGCAGCTACCATGGTCATCTGTCCTACTCGGAACACCCCTTCTGATTATTTTTTCCAGATCATCTAAGGCATCCTTTCGTATCTCGTTCATCCTTTTCCATCTTCTTTGTGAATTGAGCCCCATTATCTCCCTCATCCTTTGCGCTAGATACAGCAAGCATGAATCCAATTTTTGCCGCTTTCTTGGGGAACTAGAGACTCTGCCAGATCGTATAAGATGTTGGATATACGACCAGAGTTGCTCCAACTCTTCGCCTACCATCAAGCCAAATCCAGTAGTCCTAGTTGTGTTATAGTTTACCTGGCACGAAAGACCATGTCCAAGTAGATGGAAGCGTCCAATGCGTCGTGTGATATTCATTCCGGGTAGCAGCATCTTCGCTGCAGTTTCAAATTTGCATCCTACATCGTAGCAAAGCCGTATGCGGTCAATATCGGTGCGCTCATTGTAGATTTCTTCGAGGATTGCGACAACATGCATATGATGCTCTCCTGTGCCATGAATGTTTAAGAACCACAATCCGATGCCATGGAAGCACACTGCTCCTACCAAACCAGATTCGTCCAAACCTGCTTTCAAAGGGTATTTTTTAGTCGTTGCATTCCATCCTTGCGCAGCCTTGAAGGTGCTCGTGCACCCTCCGCCCCTTTCCGTCACTGACTTGTCGGCCTCTGCGATCTTCTTCTGGGCGTCGGCGGCCAGTGAGAAGGTTCGCTCTTGGATGCGCACAAAAAGTTTCGATCTCAATACCTCAAACTCCCATGGGCTTCGGTCTCAGAACCGCTTATGTTGCATGTTGCCATCAACTGAAATCCCAACCGAGAAACCGCTAGGCAACTCCCGAAAGTTGAAGCAACACAGGCATACATTCTCTAGCGCTTCTTCCTGCCATCTGGGCGCTGGCGGTGCTAGAGGTTCTTGAGGGATATCAGCATCGGGAGGCTCCCCTGGCGGCGGCGGTAGAGGTTCTTGAGGGATATCAGCATCGGGAGGCTCCCCTGGTGGCGGTAATATCATATCGCTCCCAAATGCCTCTAAGCATTCATATAGGCGCGTCTTCTGTTCATAATCAACTGCAATCCAGTGGTGATACGCCTCTATCAACTATTGATGTTAGCTGTTAATCTCGACAATAGTGTGGTATGCATACGTTTCAGTGGAAGCTGGGGATAATCTGGCCCAACACTTCTTCAAAGAACTCATGCCAGCCTTCTGCCCAGGCCAATTTGGATATTGCACAGCGTACGTATTGGCAGTGGAAGACTTGCAGAAACCTCATCGCAAAGACCATCTGAGGTTTGACTGGTGTTGATGGAAAGAATGATCAATTCTGTAGTAGTTGCGCGCTCGCTGATCTGCAGACGCAGTAAGAGACTGGTTTTAAGTAATAAACTGTATGACGTTAGATGATGGCCAGTTAATCCAGATCAATATATGTACGGCAAAGGTCGATGTGCCTTACATCCACGGTCTCTCTCGATGAATAGGTGCACAGTGGGAGCCCGCGGCCAGAGACGACATCCCCTAGCCTCCGCTCAGGTTTCTGCCAACTCTCCGCAAGCCGGTGCCTCTCCTGCACCCTCTGCCGCTGTACTCTGAAATTAAGAAGAGCTGGATCATGCAGTATGCCGCCGTCTCTACCCTCGAAGTATTCTTCGTGATCGTTGAATAGGTTGAGGTTGAAGTCGACGAAATCGTACACTTCCTGGTGCCGTTCTCTGCCACCTCTCTTTACCCATAACGCTGAACTCAGCCGTTTATCCTCGTCTGCTGCCCACTTTTTCCACTGTTTCTCGTTCAACTTCAAAACTTTCTTCCTCATTGTTGGACTGCTTGTCACCACAGGTGCTCCATATTCCCGTCGTCTGAGCCTTTTCGGTGGAGGGGCGCCGAGTCTTTTTGGTGCCATTGCGTCGTATGTGCGGCACCGCGTTGGACGGCCAATATGGAGTTGTTATGAAGGCATTGTATCAGGTGGTTTGAGAACGACTGGTGGGTGTTGTGGAGGCGACGCGTTATGATGGCAACGCGTTGATGATGACACTAGGGTGTTGCTACGGCAACTTCCTGAGTCTGAAATATGACTGTAGGAAGTGCTACATACATATATATACATTTATATATACATATGTAACCTTTGTGTGTTTTTGTGTTGTTGCGTTTCTGTGCAAGAGGGTCTAAATACATTTATACGCACATATACGCAAATACAGACAGTTATATGCCGAACTTGTCTGGTTTAGTGCATAGTGGATATAATTGTATGTATATGGCCATATTTGTATTTATAGGCTCATATCGACGATTGTTAAGAATAGCAACCTGAGAAACAAATCCATTTTTATTAGGCAGAAGCAATCTGCAATGAATTCTATCTACCAAGGTGAATGGGCTCGAGAGTTGAAGCCTGTAGGGCAGCATTCACAAGTTTCATATCTTCGAGGTTGGTGGATGTCAACCTTTTCTCTAGATCAACGTCATCGGCCCATGGATGCTTCCACATCATCTTCCTCTCCGTCATCGCAGCTTTCAGTGCACCAACCTTCCTTGTTAGCTGTTTCAACAGAACAATATTCGGTGTAATATTATACGCGTCTATACCTGTCCATTAGCTGATGGGTATGCCACTTGAGATATTGAGGGTACATACTTATCAACGTACTGAGCTTTCCAGGAAGATCCTTCCGCAATCGGTCGCGGACCCTACCGCCTTCCTCTTCTTCTCGAGCAATGTTTGTATTGAATTGATTCTTCGCCTTTTCAGAAGCTTCGGCACCAGCTTTCCTCCCGTCCCGATTGATCAAACCTCCTCATGTAGCACTGATAAAGTCGTCGTGATTCTGATTATCCTGCGTCAAGAGGTGCCAGAAGTTTTCGGCCGGCCCACCAGTCCGGTAGAGGAATGGTTTCAGCGTTTCACTTGGTGTAGCCAAGCAGATGATGTGTATGTCTCTTCCCGCCAGATCGACAACCTAGAACGGATTAGCTTAGATGTATCAATCGATAGGGATCATATCTTCAAACATACAAGCTTCTCAAGCTCCCGTAAGCCCCTCGACTGGTGTAGCTTCGTGTCGTTCAACCCGGCAGCCTCTCGCTCTGGGTCTTCGTTGATCATCTTTGCCTTCTCTCTATAGTAGGTGTTCTTTTGCTCCAGATCGAACTGCGTCTTTACCCACTTGGCATACCTGCCATCTAGAGCTGGCTTTCCATTCTTCCTCACTCCAGGCTGCAGCTACAAGATGTGGACAGGAGCATTGTTCCTCTCCTCCTTCAGCGCTAATCCGAACAGCGTAACAGCTCCCTTCTTCATCCTTCTGATTGACGATGGAATAATATGTTTGGCGGCCATGATTATATCGCGGGCCGAGTATTTCGTACTATTGTTGGCTTTTCGTTGCGCCAGTAACAGAATTGCATCAATAAACTCCTTGATAATCAGCTCTGAGATATCGGAAACCGTTAGGATGTTATCGTAATCCTGCACCCCTTCGTGATGTTTGCCTTCGTCGTCAGACATTTGCAGTTGGGGATGCCTTTAGGATGCAGAGCAGTCGGAAATTGTAGGGAGCAATTTGGGCAGGCTGACGACACCATTGCAGCAAATAGTTTCTGTGATCCCATTACCGAATAGAGTTGATGCCGTTCCTTGAGATGTAAAGATGGAAAGGTAACCTGTTGACTGATGTACGCATTAGTGGTGGTAGTGGTGGTGGTGGTGGTGGTGTAGAATGCCAGGTAACGTGGGTAATATGTTATTTGAATATACATGCACATATAGGCCAATACAGCGCATTCTGGACTATTACAGGCGCCCAATTAGGGAAATGTATGATAACTCAATTCTGTGCAATGCGGTCCTGGTGAATATACAGTCGGATGTTTACATACATGTATAGATAAAAATGGACTTAGATGGCCATGTACGACGCATTCAGGCGCTGGCGTCGTTGTGGCTCGGGCAAGATTTTCAAGGTGAGTGTATGCGCATATATGGGCATCTATGTTGGTGGATGAAAATATACGTGGAGTTCACTTGATTCTTTTGGTGGGGTGCCGCAGGTGCTTTACATTGCCAAGATTTGCTTGGTGAGCCATACGTGCGCATATGGGCCTCTACATAGATGGATGTCACTGTACGTGGATCTTGCCTAATTTTTGGTGGGGACCGGACGCCCTCTGTACGCCTCATTTAGGAGTTGTAGGGCAGGTGTGCAGCGCCCCATATAGTAACATATAGAGGGTTAGCCCCCTAGTGGTGCTTAACATTTACAATGCTGCTATGTGTTTGTAGACTTCATACATCACTCTTCCATTCGACCTCATCTTAAATCTTTAGATTTGTAACTATACAATCAACGCATAATCGCTATACACGACGACCCATTCACGTACGTCTACTATTCGCATCAACAGGTTATAAGCCTGGCGGTCACTACCTTTTGAAATCTACGTTTACTTACCGACTCTACTATTTTTATTTTGTCATGATCTTCCAAGAGTCTCAATAGCCCTAAATCCACTCCACTATCAACCTCACAATGTCTACCGATACCTTCAAGACCGATTATGGTAACATCCCAATGCTGACGGAGACAAACTACCCAAGCGAGAGAGAGAAGGTGCGCCGAGTACTCATGGGAATGGATGCTTACGATATCGTCACCTGAAAGATCTTCTACCAGTCGGTGCCAGTGCAGTTTTATGTCTGTTGTAACGGGTCTGTTGTGCTGAACCTCTCTTGACCTGTCTAAGTCTAAATGATACATATACAAGAACTAATTGCTAACGGGCTCCGCCGCTAAACCCTAACCCGACAGCACGTGATTATTGCACTCAAAATCCGTCCAACTCTGTCCCAGCAGCGTGAACGATTTGGAGTTCGTACAGACTCCAGCTGGGTATCTTGAAACCGTATCCTAAAACTACAGACATCTGTATCGGGCCCTAGGGGTACTAAGAGCCCGTACTGGGACGGACCAGGCCTCCGAAATGAATGCCCCGGACAGGATACCGATTCGGGGCCCCGAAAGACGCCAGTCGCCCGCGACCGTTGGGAAGCTTGGTGTTGAGTCAAACGGAGCTCAATTAGTAAACTATCCTTAAAGTGTCGAAGGGAAACTCACACGCTGTCAGCTCACACCATCAAACTAACGTTAGCGATCCACCGCCGCGCTGCCGAAATAGTGAAGGAGGAACTCACCTGCTGTCACATCAAGCCACTAGGCTCACATTAGTAATCAACCATGGCGCAGTGAAGGAGAAACTCACCGGCTGTCGGCTCACGCCATCTAGCTAACGTTAAGCGATCCACCATCGCACTGCCGGAACAGTGAGGAAGGAACTTACCTGCTGTTACATCAAACTATCAGGATTCCATTAGCGATTATCTCCTACGCTGCCGGTGCAGTAATTACTGGTACTGTTAACTCGCACCATCAAGCTAACGTTAGCGATCCACCGTCGCGCTACCGGAAAGGTGAAGGAAGAACTCACCCGCTGTCACATCCTGCCATCGAGCTCACATAACCATCAACCATCACGCTGCCGATGCATTGAAGGAGTACCTCACCGACTGTTACACAGAACCATTAGCGATCCACCATCCCATCGCCGGCCAGGCCATGGGGATGGCCCACACACCCAGGGGAAACGGCGGGCACCTGAGGAAACCATGGTTTGAAAGGCCTACAGTTTGACTACAGGTACAGTCTGTGTCAAAAGTCTTGGTGATCATGGCATTCACCACCAAAACATGCGAAAACAGTACAGCTATTGAAAGAAAAGACCGGGAATTCCCCGTCCTAGCTAACACACCACTTGTTTGGGGTTGGTCACCTGCACAACTTGGTATGGTCTCCTTAAACCCTGGCAAGTCATTACTTTAATTCAAATGTTGAAATCTAGTGTTTGAAACCCTTGCACTACTCCCCCTGTTTCCCGATCTTTTAGTTTTATAGCTGTACGTATTTTACAACCACTACCCAACCACAACTAGCACTCTAGTGCTATTATAAAGCTATTACAAAATTAATTTTTCGCTTCTTAGTATACTGAACTCATCATATATAAATTTCCAAAGAATATTATTGGGTGAATATTATTAAAAAAGAAGCCAAACTACATAATCCTACCCATCTGATGTCATTTCTACCATTAGTAACTCAAAAAATCAACTAGATTTCCACCGATTCTTAGGCGATAATTCCGAAACTTTGAGAATAGTATTTGGGAGCTTATTGAAAGGTGTAACAATCCGAGTTTTTGTCTAAGGTTTTTTTTACAATTTGGACGCATGTTGCCTAGATAGCAGAAGCAGTGCTGTTGGGGGCCATAATCACTCTCAGAGTTTAATGATGCAGGGTAAACACTCTTTGCACCCAAGAAATCAGACTCCCTCGTTTTAAGAACTTATAGCATTCTAGTGGCTCCATTATGTATGTTAAAAGTAGAGATAAATGTTGGAAATGGTAGCGGGCTCTGTGAGAAAGTCCAAAAGCGATATCGTTCTCTCTACTCTAGCGGTCTCTCTATATACAGAATAACAAGGCCACATTGGCCGCTCCCCCATCGGGCAGACTCGGGCCCGGGATTGAGCGGATTTCCAATACTCCCACTCGGTGAATACCCCGCCCATACAAAAGTCAAAGATAGAGAGAGCAAAAGCAGCAGAACAAAAGAAAGTAAGAAAGAAAGACAAAGTACATAAGTCAAAAGAGACAGACTCGGCATCAAGCAGGATGCTTCCAAAGAAAAAAACAAAAAAACTGACAGCCCCAGGTCCGTGCTGTGACCCCCTGCAACCCTAACCCTGCTCAACGTCACTTCAGTGACAACCGCCCGCGGTCAACAGCCATCAACAAGTAAAATCAACCACAACTCAACAAACAAACAAGACAAAGAAACACAGTTGCCGCTGAAACTAATAGATGCCCATACTGGAGCGGTGCTGCACAAATTTCTCCCTAGCCAGAGCCTTTGTAAGACAGTCTGCTACCATAACTCCAGTGGGAGTGTACTGCAGAGATACTTCTCCTCCATCAACCTTGTCCCTAACGAAGTGATGCTGAATATCAATATGCTTAGTGCGAGCATGGTACTCGGGATTGTGTGCAAGTGCAATGCATCCTTGGTTATCTGCGAAGATGGTGATAGAAGGGAGCTTCTGGCGATCCAGAATCTCACTGAGAAGGAAGCGAAGTGAAATTGCTTCCTTAGTAGCCTGAGTGAGTGCCATATACTCAGCTTCGGTGGAGGGCAAGGCCATGGTGGCCTGTTTCTTGCTTGACCAGGAGACTGGCGATTGACCAGCCAGAAAGATGTAAGCACCAGTGCTATGGCGCGAATCTAGACTACCAGCCCAGTCACTGTGACTGTAGCCAGTGATCTCTGTATCCCATAGAATCTTTGGATAGTGGGGCTGGGTCGACGTTGAGGAGCTGGCCTTGGGAATGACTTCAAAAGCAGAACACCTCGTTAGGTGCAGTTGCAGGTGTGCAGACCCTCGAATGTACCTGAGGATGTGATGGAGGGCTGCAAGATGTTCGACGCTAGGAGCACTGGAAAACTGAGAGACTTCTCCCACTGCATATGAGAGGTCTGGCCTGGTAGCCAGCATCAGGTACATGATCGAACCAACGATGCTTCGATAGAGAGTAGCATCATGTTAGGAGAGAAGATCTCCAGATTCCTTTCTGAGCTTCGTACCTGGACTGAGAGGAGTACTGCAAGGGTGGCTGGAGGAGAACTGAAACCGTCGAAGAATCTCCTCAGCATACCGCTCCTGTGAGAGATGAAGTCCATTCTCATCTCGAGTAACTGCAATTCCTAGAAAGTAGGAGAGGGGACCAAGATCTGACATCTCAAAACGAATATTCAACTTCTTCTTCATTGACTGGACACTTTCCAAATCACCAATCAACACAAGGTCATCCACATAGACCATAAGGAAGAGAGTTCGAGAGGCATTGAAGTATACACAGTGATCTGCTTCCCCTCGCTGCAGACCATGCAGTGTAAAGAATCC
>Ga0307514_10002680_pt1 | contig 18051 bp, 19 predicted proteins | sample 16_EM_MG_FD_203088 | JGI IMG/M metagenome (GOLD analysis project Ga0307514, IMG submission 203088) | Populus trichocarpa ectomycorrhiza microbial communities from riparian zone in the Pacific Northwest, United States - 16_EM | ecosystem: Host-associated > Plants > Roots > Unclassified | place... | reverse complement strand
GGGATAATTATCAGGGTAACTGTTGTGACTGACTCTGTATCTTTTATTATATTTTATATCGATCAAGGGTTTTGTTCATGTTAAGATACTAGCTCCTCTGGTGTATGTAATCGGGATCAATACATATCTAGATGCTTGGCTAGAAGGTGATTAATCATTGCCACCTCATAGCCTAAGGCTCGAAAGGCGTATAAACTCCAAAAAAAAAAAAAAAAGGTTTGTTTTAAGATGTGTACTTGAGATATTTAACTTGATGTGAGTACGTGCTAATATCAATACCGACTGCACAATTGTATGACGGGTTGATATCCTCATAGGTACCCAGAGTGGCATTCGGAAAATGCATGGGGATAATATCCCAACAAACTTCCCCAACATCCATCACCGCCCCATCACCGGCACCATCTCCACCTACCTGCTCCACTCACACCTGGTGTAAGCATTGTACCCTTGACCACGTGATGAAGGGTCCCGTGATATGAACCATCCGAAAGTGGTAAAAGCCGGGTATCCCAATTTGCGAGGCTTTGCCAAGCTCGAGGGTCGGGGGCCGAGACTAGAGAAGGATATAAGCGCTGGTTTATCTACTGGTTTCCTGTATCTAGAGTTCGTTTGTTTTCTTTAATCTACACGGTTCGGAGAGCGCAATAGGTAGCGTCCATTGTCTAGCAAGCTCGAAATATACTCTTTATTCTTACGAATACCCCACACTCTTCCACAGTCACCCCACTCATAACCTCGTAATTCTTACAGGCATGAGTTTGTATGGGGAGAAGGGGGGGAAATGAAATGACTTTTGTAAACGGTATATTTAGCAAAACTAATACAAAAAATACATCTTTCCCACGTTCCCATCTACTACTGTCCAGGTTTCTTCGCCTCCTCCGCCTCAGGGAGGGTTATCACCTCGTCCCAGCGTTTCGTGATATCTATGTATGTACCAACGAATTAGCCTTGCACCGGCTCATATAAATCTACATCTTACCTCTCACCACCTCGCAGTTCCCAGTCATAGTTGCCACGTCAGTATGTACCGCGTCCACAAGCTGCCTGACAGACTCGAAGGTCGCACGGACGAGTTGGAGGGTTTGGAGCTCCTGCGAGAGGGATTCAGATTTAGGTGGGATGATCAGGGTAATGGGGCTAGGGTTGGTGGGTACATACGGACTGCAGGTTCTCCTGTGGTGTCGGCATTGCTGGGCTACTGTGGGAAGGCCAGTGTCGGGCATGAGATTCGGCAAGCCAAGTATAGACTGGGAGAAGCCTGCGTAGACCAGACTCGTGACCTGTCAATGCTAAACTTTATTTCTTCATAAGGGAGGGCTTGGCACAAGTCTACCGTAATAACTGCCGGATAAGACTGCAGTCTTAAACACGCTCTACAGTCTTATGAACAGAGCATTTTCCTAATCCATGATTTCCGCCCCAAATACGCCTGACCTGGAGGAAGTAGTGGACTCATTACCGTACTGTCGGGATCAGATCCAGAAGTATCTGAGGTGTCCATCGTAGTGCTGATGGCATAGGAGAGTGAACTCGGTAGTTATCTAGGCCTCGAGTATTGACCTCATGATCCTCAGATCCATCGATAGCAACAGGGGTACTTTCTGTACGTTATGCATGGCGTTTCTTAGTGGCTTGGCCACGACTTTTACTGGCCATGTTTCAAACTGTGTACGTACACAAAGGTACAGAAAAAACGGAGCTTTACCCTGCGTTCTCTGTGTACTCTGCGTTCTCATTCTGTGTACCACCCATTCTTTTTTTTTTTTTTTTTTTGGAGTCTATACGCCTTTCCCCCGAAAGGAGCCTTAGGCTATGAGGCGATACCACCCATTCTATGCGCATTACAAAGCAAGATTATGCAGCAAACATCACCCGCGACAAAAAACATCAGCCCACTCAATATTCCACACTTGCGAAAAGACCGTTGAATAGTATGTTGCAACTCATGATGAATTGACTCCCATGCTTGACTAACCCATTGAGCCACCAGAACTCGGCGCTCTGATGTATTGTATTTTTGTGTAGACCATGGTCAATATAAAGTTGATCTGCTAATGCACAGATTGGACCCTTAAGGGCCTGTTGATGCAAACATCCGATGGTTGAGCTAATGAGGTGCAGCCAGCAGGTACCATTACAGATAGAGTACTCCGTATTAAATCGATGCATCAGATCCTTGACTGCTTGGGTTTTTTTGCGCTTGATGCACATCTCTAACACACAGTCTTATACACAGTGCTTTCCCTGGATTTCGCCAACGACAGGATTTTACTTACAGATACAGTCTTATAAGGTTATACGGCCTTATCCGGCAGTTATTACGGTAGTTTGCGAACTTTGCCACTCTGTACCACCAGACTATGTACTGCCAGTTCAATGCCTACAGTACATACCTAATTCTAGACCTGATAGCTCTATGGTCTTGATAGGTTGAGTGGAGTCAAGTTGGGTCATGAGCCATTATTGAGTAAAATATTGCCGTGTGCTGATACAAGTACACATGTAAGTGGTCTTGCTGTACGGGTTGTTTTGATGGTATTTTTGAGCCTTCAATAAGCGGGGCAGTGCTGATTTTCAGCCCTATATGAGCCATAACCAGATATACTTTACCTATTACGCAACATCAAGTTGCCAAACAACTTCCGGCTTGGCCCCACATTGCCGCCTCTCGCCATTCGGGAAACTGGTACCAGAAAGTCTTGCCAAACCGCGTGGGTATCATGGGTCAACGGCAAGCCCATCCAACAGGAGGGCTGACTGCACGGTAGATGGCTACGGCTGTCCAACAGGGTCTGTGGGCCTCAGTGGTCGATCGGGAGCCGGGCAAAATACGGCCCAAACGAAGTATTCATCAATTTTTAGGAATACGATATAGGAGTCTAGATCCGGGACCTCTCATGCATATGATGTAGGCTGAAGATGTAGGGGGTTCACTTGAAGTCCGGGGCAAAGTGGGGCCGGGTGCTAGCTGCAAGTTCAGAAAGAGCCCTGGAATTGCTGGCAGAGGAGGGTTCCCTTATTTTTCTTGATATCTTAAATTCAAGACTTTTTCTCTGAAGGTTTAAGCGACTGATAAAATAGACTCTACATCTTGAATTCCGCATTAACGAGTCACCAAACAAATAAAATGACGGAAGGAGAAAAAGGAGTCAAGGCTGCTTCAGCAGCTCGTGGCCATATTAATAGGGTGGAGGAGGGGTTTGCGAGGGAAGGGGAAGGTGCTGTTGCTGGTACAGAAGGGATGCCTAGAATTGCGAGTGTGGGAGATGTGTTGAGTAAGAGTAAGAAGACTATCATTGTGTTGGCATTGTGTGTATGTATGATACACCCTTGATAGGATGAAGTGGAAAGGCAGTTTGCTGACTGTAGGTATAGATGTGTGTGTTGATGGCCGCAATGGACCAGACAATTGTAAGGATTTCTTTTACCTATTTGAGTATATAGTTTTTTTATAAGTAATTGGCTAATGTGGATGGCAGGTTACAACAGCAATTCCCGTGATAGTACAACAATTCCATTCAAAGTCGGGATATACCTGGATTGGAACTGCGTACGTTACCCTGAGCTGGCTTGTACACCCTGCTCCGCGCACGCATATGCATACACCTTTTCGGCTACAAGACATGACTGACACAAAACCAGTTATCTGTTACCCGCTGCTGCGTTCCTTCCATCATGGGGCAAACTCAGTGATATATTTGGGCGAAAGCAAACACTACTGATTGCCGCGGGCATCTTCGTAGTCGGAAGTATCCTCTGCGCAACTGCACACGGGATTACCATGATTATTGTTGGCAGAGTAATACAAGGTGTTGGCGCTGGGGGATTAGTAGGGCTGGTTAATGTCACCATCTCGGATTTGGTACCCGTGAGAGAACGAGGTCTCTACTTAGGCTTTGTGGGATTTACGTGGGCGTTTGCTGGTGCTATCGGCCCCGTTTTAGGTGGGCTAACTACGAAATATCCCTTTGAAATGGATACTGACCCACTTCAATAGGCGGCATCTTCACCCAATATGCGACATGGAGGCTATGCTTTTGGATCAACGTCCCCATCTCTGCCATGGCCATGTCAGCGCTTTTCATTTTCTTACACCTTCAGACACCCACTATCTCACTAGTGGAGGGCCTCAAGCGTGTGGATTGGGCTGGTAAGTGTGCGCCCAGATTTCAGCATTCTGGGAATATGGATATTGCTATTTCGGCTGGTTCCACATGTGGCGGTCGGGGTTCGATTGACATGATAAACTAACATATGTGAAAAGGCTCTGTATTGGTTATTAGTGGGACGATACTCTTCCTTTTGGGAATAGAATTTGGTGGGGTTTCCCATCCTTGGGGCTCTGCAATTGTTCTATGTTTCCTTATCTTCGGGTTGACGATCATGGCCGCCTTTGTCTTTGTTGAGTGGAAATTGGCAAGTCTTCCGATTATGCCATTAAGACTATTCACTAACAGGACAAATGCTGCAAGCTACATTGTGCGTTGCCCTTGCCCCGGCCAAAACATCTGGTCTACCCCAAGGATGTGGTGCTGACAGGGCCCCACATAGATCGCCATACTCCACGGTTTTGTTTTCATTAGTGGCTGCTATTTTCTCCCTCTCTTCTTCCAAGCTGTCCGGGGTTACACAGCCCTCATGTCCGGTGTCTCCACTCTTCCCTTCGTCTTCGTCCTCTCTCTATCCTGCGCTGTCAGCGGGCAAATCATCTCTAAAATGGGCTCCTACCTAGAGCCAATCTGGGCTGGATGTTTCCTAATGACTCTCGGTATGGGGTTATTTGTAGACCTTAACAGAACATCAAATTGGGGCAAGATTGCTATGTACCAGATCATTGCTGGTGCTGGATGTGGGCCTCTATTCCAAGGCCCACTTATTGCTATTCATAGTGTGATTAACCAGAAGGATGTTGCTACTGCGACCGCCTCATTTTCATTCTTGCGGAATCTTGCTTCTGCAGCGGGGGTCTCACTGGGACTTGTGGTCTTTACAAACAACATGGAGCAGCAAATCCCCATTCTTCGCGCACAGGGGATAAGCGAGCGCGCAATCGCCTTACTCTCCCACGGTGGTGCATCAGCAAATATTCCAGGGATCAGCGACTTGCCTAGAACCGAGGAGATAGCAATTAGGGATGCTTATGCACAAGGGGTGAAGGGAATGCGGTGGTTCTTTTTTGCGGTGGCGGTGGTGGGTGGGATTGCGAGTGCGTTTATTGGGAGACATGAGCTGCAGACAACGGTGAAGAGTAATCAACCAGTGAAGCATAAGAAGCAGGTAGTGGAGAAGAAAAGCCAAGACCATGAGGATGATGTGGATGTGGATATGGATATGGATGTGGAGAAGGGAGCTGTTGGGGAGGGAGAGAAGGTATAGCCTTCTCTCTATGGGGATGGTACTCGGGGCTGTAGAATGGGGTGGTGTATAATGCAGAATTCTTGTTTGCGATGCCTTTCTCCTGAGTTACATGAAAACTGTTCACTAGCAGAAGACTAACCGCATGCGGTAGTCTACACTTCCTCTTTGGGCAGTCACCTGAAACTTCGCATAAATCTTTTTCTCATTGCTCCATTAATTCTCGTGCCAAGCCTCTATATTATTCTATTTTTACCAAGGGTATACCAATATAGAGGCTGAACAAATAATTAGTCTCGGAACCGCTACCTTTTTGTGCAGCGGTGGAAAATCACACTCCCCTCATATTAGCTAATACTGCCTGTCTGAAATGCCAACCTAGAAGCTGAACAGCTGGTTTTCCCTCATCATCCCCAAAGTCGATATGTTTCCCGGAAATGTCTCGTCTGAAGCAAACAACTTTATAATTATCCCAAGTAATTACTAGCATCCATCACACTTTAAGATTAAAACAAGAATATATATCTCATTCTGAACCGAGTTGATTGGCCCTTCAGTACTCGGATAAATACTAATCCAACGGGGCCATAGTTTTGCTGAATCCAGTGACAGACACTCATATGTCAACGGAAGAATCAACCAGACTACGGAAGAATATGTACTGCTTCAAAGCCCCTTCCTTCATATACCATACTCAGCCTCCGCCTCTTCTTTGGTAATAACCCACCCCCCCCACCCCCGACCTCTCTAACGACAAGCTTCACGGAATTCTGCAACCCTCGCTCCACGCTCCACCATAAACCAAAGTTGTCCGTACTAACAAAACATCAACTCACTCAACCCTAGGATATAACCAAGGAAATACCTACCATCTGTAACAAGAAACAACTTCCTTCCTCGACGGAGTGACTGGTCGTTCCTTTGCAGCTCCGTACCTACCATCTTCATGTCACAGAACATATTTTCTATTAAAAACAGCAAGAATACTTCCACCATTGAATAAAAGTTCGTATTGTTACACCATTTATAAGGGTTAGACGGTTAGACTGTATCAGGACGAGACAAGGCAAAGTGAGTGAGTGGGCCCTCTGTCCAGACTGTGTACACAGACAGAGGACAAAGCAAGGCAGAAGAAGGACGCATTCGACGAGTGTAAGGAAGCTGGCATTCCTGTATGATGGTTAATTTCGTTTGTCCTGCTTTCCCCTCTGTTATGTCTGGTGCTGGTAGCTTGGCTCTCCAAGTAATTGTAAATGTGGACATCCCTCCCTGCTGATCGCCATGACCACTGTGCTGAGTCAAAAGATTCGTAATATATAGGTGAAGCCGAAGTGAATGGTGCACTTGCCAAGCGTGGCGTGGCCCAAAACCCCAATTAGGCAACTTGGGAACGTTATTTGACTAACGTTACATGGTTTAGTGGAACAGGCGTCTAGATTTACACACACCAAAACGAGAACAGGCGGGCTGGCTTATATGGATACAAGTATACCACGAGAACACCCATACTTACTTAGTACCCATAAAATGTTAATCGATATCAATAACTATGTCGACCTTCTGACACAAGACACCCAGAAACTTCTTCTATATGAAGGCTGAGCTGCTAGTACTCACAATACTTATAAGCGGTGGTGGTGATCCAATGACAGTCGTTATAGGGGTCTATTAAGAAGCTGCCACACTGGCAATTGCAGGAATAATCGCAGCTCAGGGTAACTGTGAATACAAGGCCGCAAAGCACAAGAAAAAAAACCTCGTCATAACAATTCGTTTGTTAGATTTTATCCAAACTCCTAGCAGCTATGGCCCAATGCCCTCGAAACACACCCACCACCAGATCTGGAATGCACCAACAAAAAAGCTTCCACCCAGAAGCATATATATACCTTTTTCCACTGAAATGTCTAATCTACCCGGAGTATCTCTCAGCAGCAAGAGCAGCGTGGACACTTGGTTCTCCACCATCTACCAATAGGTAGTAGAGTCAGCATGTGCGGTAGGTAAAGGGAATGAATAGTCACCTACATTGGTGAACACCAATTATGCGCTAGCCATTGGATGGGGCCGCAAACTAGCCCAGCACACCAACACAAAGGTGTGCAAAAACAACCTTCCCAGCATCTAGAGAGCGGGGTACTATGATTATTTGCCGGCGTTGCATTAGCACGGAATTGTCGTCTGGATTCTCGGCGAGCTTTGTGACGGGCCCACCATGTTGGCCTTTGGGTATTGCTTCCACTAGGGTTATTTCCAGCAGCAGGATTTCCACTAGCATTATTTCCACTGACATCGATTCCTCTAGTATCATTTCCTCTAGTATCATTTCCTCCTGTGTCATTTCCTCCAGTATCATTTCCTCCAGTGGTGTCTCCTCCAGCAGTATTTCCTGTATCGCCCGGTATATCTCCTTGCCCTTGGCCTTGTGTGTTGCTTGCCACGTGAGGTCCCGTGGGTGTAGGAGGAGGGTTTTCTCCGGGCTCTAAGGGGGGAGCTTCTGTGATTTCATCATCTTGGTTGTTAGAATTGGGGTCGTTCATGCCCAGAGCAGTGGGCTCCGCTGCCTTTGACTTTAGATTTGCCCCCCTAGGGTTCTCTGCCATTTCATATTCATCTGCCTCATCACTTTCTTCTCCTGCTTCACTGGGTCTGGGCTGAACAGGGTTCAGCATGGCTGCAGGACCCGGTATCCCGAGAGGAGGAGTAGGTGCCCTGAGTAGCTCACGTCCCGCTCCAGTAGGATTATTGAAGATGCTACCGAAGTAACTTCCCCGAGTTTCTTGTGCCTCACTACCAGCTCTCTGGGCATTTTGTGGGAGTGGGTTGGATACAGGAGTGGTGGGTACACTAGAACCGGCAGCAGGAGCAGACTGTGGTGTAGTCGGCTGATTGGCCGGTGGAGGTATATGTACGGGGTTACCATGCCTGTCCACAAGGGTTTCAATGTATTGGGCTGTTGGGTGATCACGGTCTTCAAAAGGAATGTCATCTCTTCGACTGCCTCCTCTGAGACTCATTGGTTTTTCAATTGAGGATATTTCCTCCGTTTCTGCTTGTAACTTCAAAAGGCGAGATTTTTTGCGTTGGCGGTCTGCTTCTCTTTTGGCAATATCTTCTGAGACGGAAGACCATCTTGGGTGGGTCTCTGAAAAGATTGTTATTCATAATTAGTGAATGTGCCAAATTCATCAGAAATGTAGGCCTAGGCCTCTTCACCCACTCATATACCCAGATTAAAGTGGTATCGCATAAGTAACACATGAGTTGTATTATTGCAAAGGGTGTTGTTACCTTTCCACGATCGAGGCATTTTTTGCTGTATGGAGAATAGAGGCAAAGTCCAGATGTGTATAAAAAAACAGCCCGCAGGGCTTATAGAACACTGCAGCAGGTCTGTGTGTATAGTGAGAATGATTGGTCGTTGGATTGAATCGACAGCTTGTGCTGGTAAATTTATGTCCACTAGAGAATGTAGAAAAGCCTGCAGATATTGATGTAAAGAAAAGGTATCTTATACGTAGTCTGGTTATACTCGTACGATGTTGCAGCTGTGGGCTAAAGAGTGAGAATGTGGAAGCAATGAAGAAGCACAGGGCGGCTTGTCGATGGTGGAGACAATTGCAAAGCGTGTGGTGGTTGGGATATTGCCTAAAACGGCAGTTGACCTGCATAAACGAATCCAGTAATACAAATATCAGCCTCATTGTGCAAAAGCCACAGGGGCTGAGACACTGGCTTAATGCGCTGCCAGCTAGGAGGGCTTGGCGTGAAGCATGCTTCAGAAACTTTGGTATGTAGTCCGTAGAACCTCCAACCGAAAAACAACACGCCCAGCTCTGTCTCCCCAGCAGTTTCTGAATCTTAGAGTCACCTATTCCTAACAATTTCTTTGACCGTCGGCTCCACATTGTCCCTTCCTTGACTTCTGAGTCCATTCAACTTCAACTGCGTTGTGTTTTGACTGATAATTGACTCTGAACACCCACACGGACATCACCTCCTTGAGCCCTCACACTCTCATTCACGTATTCTTCAATTTCACCAAATCATGAATTCGAACATCGCCTTCAGGCTGGCTGCAGCCCACCGCTCGCTTGTTCTTCAATCAGGTGCATACATGTTTCGTCTGTCCAACTTCCTTCCCTGGTGTAAGCTAATAGATTGGACTATGGCAGCATTCCGTTCGGCACTAGGAGTCCATGCAGCAAGGCAGGTCTATTGTATCCACAGCCGGACACTACGACAAACTATGAGTGATCAATCTGCGGCAAGCCTCTTCCAGGGGTGTAGGCTTTTATCAACGGAGACATCTACTCCAACTCCAGGGCCTCCAATTCCACCGCCTGGCTTCAATGTAAACGAAGCAAAGAAACCGATTCCTGTCGAGAGGAACCCTATTACACCCCAAGAAGCCATAGCGGCCTCTGGTGCGAGGGTCGAGTCATCCTTGCCCACGACGGTTACCACTTCACCATCACCGCAAGAGGCTACAGCCATTGCTCCAACTCCCGGAACGGAAACAGAAGTGAAGGAGAAAAAAGATGAGGTGAAGTTGACACTGTGGCAGAAGGTGAAAAGGGAGGTTGCCCACTACTGGGATGGGACGAAATTGCTGGGAGCCGAGATCAAGATATCTTGGAAGTTGGCTCTGAAGATGGCTGCTGGGTATGAGCTTACTCGTAGAGAGCATCGCCAGGTATAGCTGCTATCCTATAGGTTTATGCTTAGAAACTAACGCCGTACAATATAGCTCCAAAGGACAGTCAAGGATCTTGGCCGACTGATTCCCTTCTCTGTATTTATTATCGTCCCAGCTGGCGAATTGTTTCTCCCATTTGCCCTGAAACTATTTCCAAATCTCCTCCCAAGTACATACGAGGGCGAGAAGACCAAGGAGGCGAGGAACTCAAAGCTTCGAGAAACTAGGAAAAGTGTTTCAGATTTTCTAAGAACCACTCTACAGGAGGGTGGATTACCAATCAGCAAGGCCACGCGACAGCGAGAGGAATTTACAGAATTTTTCCGTAAGGTCAGTCTTGTTGCTGGGCGATTTATTACATAACATTACCTGATGCACTCTAGATCCGAACGACTGGCGAATCCCCATCCCGTGAAGAGCTGATCCGAGTGTGCAAGATTTTCAAGGATGATCTTACGCTTGACAATCTCTCACGCCCACAGCTCGTCGGAATGTGTAGATACATGAACCTGTCAAGCTTTGGCACTGACGCGATGTTGAGGTACAACATCCGTTACCGTATGCGCCAAATTAAACGTGATGATCGTGCCATCTCGTATGAAGGTGTTGATTCTCTATCGGTGCCTGAGTTGCAAATGGCATGTGCATCCCGCGGAATTCGTAAGTTTCCTCCAGTTTGAACTTCCGAGATATAATTCGAGTAGCGACTGATTTACCAGCACAGGCTCTCATGGTGTCTCTCCAGCTCGTCTACGCGAGGATCTATCAACCTGGCTTGAGCTCAGATTGAAGCATGGAGTTCCATCCACACTGCTTGTCCTGTCGAATGCGTTCATGTACGTGCAGGGCAAGGAGGCTGAGATAGATTCTCACTACGATGCGCTTCAGGCCGTTCTTTCTTCCATTCCGGAGGAGCTCTATCATGAAATGGAACTCGATATTTCAGCCGCGGAGGGTGCAGCAACCAACAAACAACGATTGGAGGTGTTGAGAGAACAGCAGGAATTGATTGAGCAGGAGGCTGCTCAAAGTGGGCAGGCTGCAGAAGAGAAGGCCGTTAAAGATGACCAATATATTGACGAGAAGGAAGACAAAGTGAAGGCAGAGGCAGAGGCAGAGGCAGAGGTCAAGGCAAAGGAAGAGACCAAATAGACGTAGGTCTGTTTGTGGGCAACGGCATGACCACTAGGTGCTCTTTCTTCCGATGAAAACCTCAGAATCCTATGGGTATGTCAAAGTACTAGGTACGGACTGAAGGGATCGGTTACTCCGGTTAGAAGTTTCTTTCTCATTCGTTGATGTCAATGCTCCTTAGTTTATAGATGGGTGATGACACGGATATTCGTTTTGTCTTCTGGGTTATTGGGATTCTTGATTTCTTCTCTCGCTTTGTTAGTTTCTTAATTATGGTATTCTTGTCCTCTTCTCCGCTGTTTTGTTACTTATATTTCGGTGGTTTGCATAAACGGACTTGATATATCAAATAGACTAAATGTTTGTGCGGGAATGGGGCCGCCTTATAGCCTAAGGCTCCCTTCGGGGGAAAGGCGTATAGACTCAAAAAAAATAAAAAAAGGCTGAAGAAACAATTTACCTGTTGATTGTACTACTTTTCTTGGAGGTGCCGAAATAAGCCAAGCAGGCATGCCAAGATTTACAGTACCTTTAGCAGAAATGCTACAAGAAATTACCTGCTGCAAGAGCTTTACGCATAACTGAGCGAAAGATGGTTAAGAAGAAGATGTGAGAGGACTCATAACTACCCTTGCAAAACTAGACAACACTGTGCTAATTGATTCTCAAACAGCGACTCCCGGATTCCAGCGCTCATTCGAAATGGTGTACAGGTTCGTTGGAAATCGCATTCATGGGCAAAGATGCACTCACTGGCTGACACGCCTATAAAATAGGAGAGAAAAAGAAGCTTCTTTGTAGTCGTGGGAGATCGAGGGAAGGATGTGATTCTCCATTTGCACTACATTTTAGGCAATTGCGATGTAAAGCAGAATAAGAGTGTACTGTGGGCGTATAAGCACAAGCTGCTGGGGTTTACAAGGTAAGGTGTCGTTTGTGGTTCCCTCCTGGGTGTCTGCTGATGCAGAGGTGGGGGCAGTCATCGACAGAAGCGAGAGGCGAAGATAAAAAAAGAGGTAAAGCGGGGGATTCGCGAGGTCAACACGGAGGACCCATTTGAACTTTTTATCAGCTTGACGAACATTCGATATGTATACTACAAGGAAACGGAGAAGATTCTCGGAAATACATACGGGATGTGTATCCTGCAAGATTTCGAGGCCTTGACACCAAATCTGTTGGCTAGAACCATTGAGACAGTCGAGGGTGGAGGGTTGGTAGTGTTGCTGCTGAAGACCATGACGAGCTTGAAGCAGTTATATACAATGGCTATGGTGAGTCTGCGCAGACGGAGTTTGGTTATGTATGTGGCTTACAGTTATGGGATTAGGATGTCCACTCGCGATATCGAACAGAAGCCCATGGTGACGTTGTTGCGAGGTTTAACGAGCGATTTATTCTATCACTTGCGGATTGCGTGAACTGCCTAGTCATTGATGACGAGTTGAACGTACTACCAATATCCGGTGGAAAGTCAATCAAAGAACTCCCGCCTAACAGCAGTGAAGATTCGGAGAAGGCAAAACGTGGGGTACAGTTGGCGGGGATAAAAGAGAGTCTTGCGGATACACAACCAACTGGGTCATTGGTCAACCTCACCAAAACCGTGGACCAGGCAAAGGCCACTATGGAGTTTATTGATGTCATAGCGGAAAAGACACTTCGAAGCACGGTTACACTGACGGCTGGTCGTGGTCGTGGTAAATCCGCCGCGTTGGGAATTGCGGTTGCGGCAGCTGTTGCGCATGGATATTCGAATATCTTTATAACCTCGCCTAGTCCGGAGAACTTGAAGACGTTGTTCGAGTTTATATTTAAGGGGTTTGATGCTTTGAATTACAGCGACCACTTGGATTATGATATCATTCAATCAACTAATCCGGCGTTCAACAAGGCAATTGTGAGGGTGAACATTCATAGACAGCATCGACAAACAATTCAGTATATCCAGCCTCAAGATGCCCATGTTCTTGGTCAGGCAGAGTTGGTTGTTATTGATGAGGCTGCGGCTATCCCTCTTCCTTTGGTCAGGAAGCTACTTGGCCCTTACCTGGTGTTTATGGCTTCTACGGTTAATGGCTATGAGGGTACCGGGCGATCACTATCTCTCAAGCTTATCCAACAGTTAAGAGAGCAGTCAAGTGGGGTTTTGAAGTCAATGGGGGGAGAGACTACCGGGCGATCCGGGAAGGCAACGAAGGCAGAGGGTGTAGCGTATGGAGGACGGACATTAAGGGAAACTATGTTGTCTGAGCCAATCCGTTATGCCCCAGGAGATCCTGTCGAGGCATGGCTCAACAAGCTATTATGTCTAGATGCTACTTTACCGAGCAACCGCGTGGGGATCAATGGCACACCGGACCCAGCAAAATGTGACCTGTATGCGGTAAATAGAGACACACTTTTCTCATACCACCCAGTTTCGGAGAGGTTCCTACAGAAGATGATGGCGCTGTATGTCGCTAGTCATTACAAGAACTCGCCAAATGATTTGCAGCTCATGTCTGACGCTCCCGCGCATCAACTTTTTGTCCTTCTACCGCCAATGGATGAAGGGAACAAGCAACTTCCAGACCCGCTGGTAGTTATCCAAGTGGCAATGGAAGGTCAGATTTCTAGGCAGAGTGTAGTGAATGCACTGAGTAGGGGCAAGAGGGAGGGAGGTGACTTGATTCCATGGCTTGTGTCACAGCAATTCCAGGATGAAGAATTTGCAAGCCTGTCTGGAGCAAGGGTTGTGAGGATTGCTACAAATCCAGACTATATGAGGGTAAGTCGAATAATACAAAATTTAAGTTCATGTGACTAAAATATATAGATGGGTTACGGCAAGAGAGCCCTCCGGTGTCTCGTCGCCTTTTACGAAGGAAAGTTCGCATCCCTTAATGAGAACCCGAAGTACATCGATGAGAATATGGTTCGCGTCTCAGACGAAGAAATTGAGTCTGCTACTCTCCAGACGGATAATATCAAGGTCCGCGATCCAAAAACTCTACCTTCACTTCTTTTACGACTGTCACAAAAGCGCCCAGACGCATTAGATTATATAGGTGTGTCGTATGGTCTCACAGCCGACCTTCACAAGTTCTGGAAACGAGAGGGTTTCGCCCCAGTATATCTTCGACAGACAGCTACTGAGCTAACTGGAGAACATTCGTGTGTGATGATCCGCCCAATTGAGGGTAAGGAGAACGCATGGCTTGGTGCTTTCGCCAAGGACTTTCATAAAAGATTCCTCCAGCTACTATCGTATAGCTTCAGGGACTTTTCTTCTACTTTGGGGCTGATGATTGTGGAGTCAGCACAGATGGGAGCGAAGCTGGATTCCACTGGTATCGCCAAAGCGCTTGATAAAGCTCAGCTTGATGTACTCCTTTCTCCATTCGATCTCAAGCGTTTGGAGTCATATGCGAATAATATGCTTGACTATCATGTGATTATTGACATGGTCCCACTGATTGCTCAGCTCTACTTTTCTGGTGCTCTCCGTGATATGGTCACTCTGTCTCCGGTCCAGCAGGCTATTGTCATGGCAATCGGCCTACAACGAAAGTCTATTGATGACCTTGAGAAGGAGCTTAACCTACCTAATCAGCAGGTGCTTGCTATGTTCACCAAGATCACCCGTAAAGTTGCAAATTACTTCCGCAGTCTCATCTCTGAATCCATTGCCGCAACTCTCCCCACAGAAGACGCAGGAAAACGTAAAGTGATTACAGCTACTAAGGGTGAGGAGGAGGAAGATGGGTTTAGACCACTAGAGCAGCCTTTAGCAGAAGATCTTGACGAAGGCGGAAGGGAGGCCATGGCGGCCTTTAGGGAGAAGCAGAGGGAGTTAATCAACTCGATGAATTTATCGAAGTTTGCGATTCCAGATGCCGGGGATTGGGAGGAGGCGGAAAAGTTGGTGGAGAAGAAGGGGGGGAAAGTCACCATGGTTAGTGTGAAAGCAAAGAATGATAAGAAGAGGAAGGTGACAGCCTCGGAGATTTATGAACAGGAGATGGGGGCGTTGGAGGGGAAGGGGAAGAAGGGGAAGAAGGGGAAGCAGTAGATGACGACCAAAGCGGGAGGCTTCGAGGGGCTAGGGTCAAGAGGAGGGTGTGATATCTAAGAGATCGTATATTAGCTAGGAGATTAGATCAAAAGTACGAATGATATCTACAAAATGATCTAGATTTCAAGCAAGATGACCAGCCAGAACACTCTGGTGAGTGGATGTGAATGACATTTACACAAGTGTAGCTTGCATAACAAATTGCAACTCCAACTAACTAAGATTGAGTACATCATGGTTGAAACGATTGAAATCTGCTGTTGGGTATCCTGCCTGAACCACGTGACACACATTCCCCAGCGTAATAACGCGTTCCACAATACTAACCACAATCACAATTCCGTGCCGATTCAGCTGAAGAACCGATAACATAGAGTTTACCCGAATCCGATTACTCTACTTAGTGGGCTTATGGAGCCACATGTCAAACCATCTATACGCACAGGTCTGAGTAGGAATACCAGAGTGAAGCAACTTCTCAAGTCGATACCCACACCAGCGAGATCAAAAACATTCACGCCAGTACCAGAGATGGATATGAGCCCTGATCAACTCAGTATGGACAATGCACCTGGAGTTGCGAATGGGGTGAGGAGGGGCATGGGGTTGGGAAATGGGTTGAGGAATTTGGCGAAGAGGGCAGAAAAGAGGAGTCCAACTCCGACTTTGAAATCAACATCAGCTACGACGACGGCAGTGAGCAGGCAAGGGAGTGTTGGTCCGGGAGCGGAGAAAATGGGGGGTAAGGATCAGAAGAAGGGGGAGGACGGGAAAGTAGGGAAGGGGAAGTTGGGGAAGGAAGCGGTTCCAGTGGCTGTTCAGAGGAGGTCAGGGAGGAAGACAGCTGCAGCAGCTCTGAAGCCGGTTGTGGAAGAGAAAGCAAAGGCGAAGGTGGTGAAGAAAGTTACGAAGGGGGGTATGGAGGGAGAGCCGACAAAGAAGGCAAGGGAAATGAGTTGTAGAAAGCTAGAGCGGTGGGAGGAGGATGTTATAAGAGATCTTGATTCAGATAAGGAATCATTGGACTCAGAGGGCTCGGATCTTGGTTTCAAGGTAGTGAGCACTAAGGACAAGCCAGCGGGAATATCAACAATAACGAACACGATTCCAGTGAAAGCTAAGGTAGCTCCAGCGGAAGACATAGCGACTCCAGCGAAAGATACAGCTGCTTCAGGGAGGAGTATGAGGAGTTCAAGGCCAGCATCTATAGAGGATGGCAAGAGTGCGCAAAGTGATGAGGAATCAAATCTTGTTCCCGTATTGGTAAAACGGAGAGAACAAAAAGCAAGCAAGGGTCAAGGGAGCTCCGAGAATAGGGGTACAAGTGAGGGGTCGACGGATGGCGGGAACGGTCGACGGGGGGTAGGTGGGGCAGGCCCTGTGGTTGTGGATGATATGGACTGTGAGAAAGAAGATGAATTGTACAAATGGCGGCCAGTTCTATCTGCTCAGCGGAAGCCTATGCAGCCTATGCAGGTATATAGGTCTGCGAAGGGAAGGAGGAAAGACATGTACAGGTCACTGAACAGACGTATGTTTTACCTTGTTCTGTTCCATGATGTATGTTGGGGAGGGGAAAGAATGGGGGATAGAGGCGCCAGCTCCAATGGGTTGAGATGCTTATTTTTGCACAGGGTCAACTCTGGAGTCTAAACCACCACCGAAAGCGAAGGGGAAAGGGACAGAGGAAGGTGTGTACTCCTACACAGCTCTCGTACCACAATGTACTGACATGACGGAAGAACTCGTATTCCTGGAGCCAAAATTTATCGAACCGGGGACGTATATCAACCTGTGTACACCTGGTGAGTCTTTATCTGAAGTTAACATCTGGAATATTTCGTGCTCAAGTGCGTGGTATCTAGCCCCCCAGTTGAAAAAGCAGAATGAGGACGCCGATCTTCTACCCAAGGCTGAATTCAAAAACCCCTTCGCTGAATATGGTACCCTTGAAGATAGTGAGTAAACCAGTGCCTCTCCCTAGCCTCCTGCATTTTACCGAAACTAACCAGCAAAAATCAACAAGGCCCTGATCACTTGGAGAACCCAAAATTTGCCAATGGAGCTACAAGCTCGGTAGCACAAATAGACCTTACAGTCTCCCCCTTCAGCAAGTCCTCTCATATCCCGCCCTTACCCAAGGATTCTAACCCCCTTCTGCTTCAGAAAAACGCAAAACCAAACCATCAAGATACATCTCTGACTCTGACGGGTCCACACTCTCTACCGCCGCTAGCTCACCTACTCCCAATGTCCTCGACGACGGCCTCGATGAACCTTCTACCCTCTCAATCACCTCCGACCCCAACATCTGCCCCATCTGCAACGATCGTTTCCCCGACTCTTTCCTCCTTCTATACCCTGTTAAAGTACCATCGTACAACATGCGTATCCAGCTTGACCGCTGCCGCCGGCATAAACGCCACTCGGCGGAGGAATTCTGTAGAGATAAAAAATACCCCGCTATGGATATCGATTGGCGTCGTCTCTCCCGCCGCATCGACGCACATATCCCGCACTTGACTGAAATCCTCGAGAAGAAGCGCTCCTCAACTTACCGCGATGCTGCTGGACAAGACCTAGCTACCCTTGGCAAAATAAATGGAAAGCGGAAGTTAATGGATACAGACTGGCAGAGCCATACGCCTGGATACTATGGGCCTCGCGGGGCCCATATTATGCTTACAGCTATCATGAAGAAGATGGCCAATAGGATTAGGGAGGTGGGGAGTAATGACCGACTTATTGCCGGTGGAGGGGTGAGTGGGTTTGTGCAGAGTGTGCTTGTGCCGGAGTTGGG
>Ga0307514_10002679_pt1 | contig 18056 bp, 11 predicted proteins | sample 16_EM_MG_FD_203088 | JGI IMG/M metagenome (GOLD analysis project Ga0307514, IMG submission 203088) | Populus trichocarpa ectomycorrhiza microbial communities from riparian zone in the Pacific Northwest, United States - 16_EM | ecosystem: Host-associated > Plants > Roots > Unclassified | place... | reverse complement strand
TGTGATGCATATGATTTACCAGAAGAACTTACTCTTTTGTAAGAATTTGGGGTAGTCAATAAAAAACTTGAGTTTCATCCTATTTCAGCTAGTACGTGGTGTTTGGTGGCGTGCGCTAAAAACTGTGTAAAGTTTGTAAATTATTTATTGACTACCCCTAGTGGTTCGTGACCCAACTGTACCGGGACGATATAACAAAGTACGGATATGATTAGGCACAGTGGAATAGGTGCTATTAGTAGTGGCGAGTACGTCGCTGATAGGACAGGACAGCAAAATCGCAAATGACGTACATCAGCCCTACTAGATCAACTACATATGTAGTAGTGTGGTCTGATTAAGTATTATTGACCGCATTTTTTGCTTTATGACCCAGCGCTACTGCAGCTAGAATGATATGTAGTGAGTACATTATGTATGCGCGCATTTATGGATAGAGCAGGCGATATGAGTGATTGCTCAAACTCTACAGCGACACAGCCCTCCATGCCCATTTCTCCCCAACGCCAACAAAACTACATATCCTGCGATATAAGTTCAATACGCATACCCAAGGTATGCCATATGCTATTCCGTATGTACACTATAATCAGTTATGCTAACATTGAATATCCTTAGTATTCCGGATATTACTCATTATGGAGCCAGCTAGCTTCACAATCGGGGTTGTCGGCCTCGCCGGACAGTTAACGAGGACTGCAATGGACTACTACAAAATTTTTGATAATATGAACGATGTTGGTTCCACCTACGATGCAATTCTACATGAGCTACGCACGCAGGGACTTCTTCTGAAGAGTTGGGAGCAAGCTTGGGGATTCGGAGGTGACGACAATCAGCAGCAGCGGCTTCAGCCTGAGGACTATAGGTACAGATATGCAACTGCAAGTTTGGCAAGAATAGTTGCGGTATTTTCCAGTGCTGAGAGGCTGCAAGAGAGATATGGGATTGTGGTGAAGAAAGAATCGCTCTCTGTGGAAACTGGGGGGCAGGAACGAAAGCCACGGTTTCGGGATCGATTGCTGGCACCAATTTCAGTTAGGCTCTGGTCAAAATCCTCAGGTTCAAGCACAAGCAGGACCGAAATATCAACTCCCAGTCCGACCAAGGATGACCTGCATGTTTTAGAGAATCCTCAAGTACTGGCAGACAAACGTATTCTCCCAGGGCTTGAGGGCGAAATCAAGTCCATGACCCAAGCAATAAACCGAGTACAGCAATCCTTACCTGTCTATCTCAAACTCCGCTGGGTTGTTTCGGATAATGCAAAACTAGAGGAGCTATTGAGAAACTTGACAAGCCTCAACAACGGGCTTTTTCGAGTGCTTCCGGCATTCGAAGGCCCCCTAGCACATCCAGCTAATCCCCATCGGTCCCAAGATTCAAAACTGAAACTCTCATTCGATATTCCTTTTTTCCTGAATGTCCGAGAAAATTGTGACTTCGTGGGAAGAGAATATCTCCTCGAGAACTTGAAGCAGGAGATAGAAAAAGGCAAAGATAGGCAGAATATCATTGTACTCTACGGTGCCGGAGGTATGGGAAAGACACAGCTTGCACTAAAGTATGTGTATCAGCAGTATGCGAACTACTCCTCAGTCTTTTTTGCCAATACCGCTAGTGTTCAGACGACCATACTCGGATTCACCCAGATAATGCAGCGGCTCGTTCAGCGCCATGGACAAATCTCTGGTGATTTTGCACATATCGGTCGGTTGTTAGGCATGGCTGGAAAACTGGATCCGGCGGGATGCTTTACAGTCACATCAGAGCCCGAGGAGCAGCATGTTGTGAGCGCAGTTAAGCAGTGGTTTTCAGCACCCGGAAATACAAACTGGCTTCTTGTATTCGATAACCTCGATGACCCTGACCTAGTTGATATCGAGGAGTATATTCCAACATGCAATCACGGTACAGTAATAATTACAAGCAGGCGGCGGGAGTGTATACAGCCAGGGCGAAGAGGGTTGGAAGTGCAGCAAATGCACCATATGGAGTCAATCCAGTTGCTACTTAGCGCGTGTTCAGTTCCTAAGTTGGAGGATCTGGTACCTCTCGGTAGGTTCTGTTTATCCTTATTACGTCTTTCATAATAAGTGCCTAAACTGATAATACCTACCTAGAGCAAACCGCTGCCAGTACTATCGCACAAGAGTTGGGATATCTCCCACTTGCCTTGAGTCAGGCTGGGGCATATATCCATATATCTCAGTATTCTTTGAGCCGATATTTAAAGGAATATCAGACCGAGGCGGGTTATCTACTGAGCCAAAAATGGACCGCAGGACAGCATGATAGATCAGTGTTTGCTACGTGGGAGATATCATTTAAGGCAGTCCAGGAAAAAGGACTAAAGGCAGCAGATCTGTTGTTGGTCTGTGGGTTCTTTGACCATGGAGACATCCCGGAGGAACTTCTACGACGTGGCCTAAAGTTGGAAAAACACGGTATGAACATATCGGAATATTTGTGAAAACCTTGCTAATGCTCTTGGGATAGACCATACCCTAGAAGACTCAATTAGGACATTGTTTTCATACTCCCTCCTGAAGCGAGGCAGCAGCGATGACAGCTTCAGCATCCATCCTTTAGTTCATTCTTGGGTTAGATTTCGACTAAAGTCTGAGCCGCAAAAGGCAATCGAAAAAGTACAGGAGGCCTTCGAAATTATTGCATCAGGGTTGAAGCGTTCAGGCGAACAAAACATCGCGGACTTGGCTTTTGAGCAACAAGTTATGCCACATATCAACACAGTGACAAAACATGTGTTGTTACAATACCAATCACTCAGTATGACCATAATATGTGATGGGGCATACACGTTGGGCAATGTATTCCGCAGGCATGGGCGGTACAAGCAGGCAATGGAGTTGTACGAGCGAGCATTGGCTGGGAGAGAGAAGGCACTGGGGACCGATCACCCAGATACTCTCCGTACAGTCAATAATATGGCATGGATGTTCGGCAACCAAGGACAGTATGAGAAAGCGCTGGAGTGGTATGAGCGAGCATTGGCTGGAAGGGAGAAGGCATTAGGGGTGGACCACCTGGAGACTCTCGATACAGTCAATAACATGGCATTGATATTCGGCAAGCAGGGACAGTATGAGAAAGCGCTGGAGTGGTATGAGCGCGCATTGGCTGGAAGGGTGAAGGCACTGGGGATAGATCACCCAGAAACTCTCCGTGCAGTCAATAATATGGCATTGACATTAGGTAACCAAGGACAGTATGAGAAAGCGCTGGACTTGTTCGAGCGAGCATTGGCTGGGCATGAGAAGGCATTGGGGGTAGACCATCCAGATACTCTCCGTACAGTCAATAATATGGCATCCGTATCTGGCAGCCAAGGAGAATATGAAAAAGCACTGGAGTTATATGAGCGAGCATTGGCTGGAAAGGAGAAGGCATTGGGGGTAGATCACCCAGATACTCTCGGTACAGTTCATAATATGGCATTGACATTAGGTAACCAAGGACGGTATGAGCAAGCGCTGGAGTTGTATGAACGAGTATTGGCTGGGTATGAGACGGCATTGGGGGTGACCCACCCGGATACTCTCGGTACAGTCAATAATATGGCATGGATATTTGACAACCAAGGACGGCATGGGAAAGCGCTGGAGTGGTATGAGCGAGCACTGGCTGGAAGGGAGAAGGTATTAGGGGTAAACCACCCACACACACAAAATACACTCCGTGCCCTCGCCAACCTCCACCAACGCACGGGGCAAACCGAACAGCTCCATGCACGCTTGTATGTGCCAAAGACCCCTCGTACCTAAATCAGCAAAGCGCCTCGTTTGGCGAGCAATGACACCAAAGGTAATTGCTGTGTCTGCGGGGGAACCTACCTATTCCAGGATTCGTTTGCAGGAGTGTTATTATTTTTTTTGTGAGCTCATGAATTTCCTCTGTACAGCCAGCACGGATTGGACTTAGTCTGTTACCTCGTCACATCCATCCCCCTCGGGATGCACATATGTAGCAATGAGTTTTTTCTTTAAAAAATAGCTTGTTATCCCCTTGTATCGATATGTCGTTCATATCTCGCACTGGTCTCACAATTATCAATTTGAGCGGTTTCAACGAGCTCTAGGTATTTTGCAACCCTCAACTCTTCCCAAAATCACTTGTCGCCACGCTGTTGACTTTGGAACTGCCCTCCGTACCTCTCGCCATCAAATATCGCTGCTAAAATCCGAAGATTCCGCTGTGATCTTTTTTCGGTGTTTTTTATAGCTACGATAACTGGCCCCCTTTAGAAGGTTGAGATTTTTTCCGCAGCTTCGTCGCCCCCCTCCCCCCTCTCTCCGCTCCCTTCCCCCTCTGTTCCCGGCCACTCTCCCCCGTCCGCCAGTTACTCAAATCCGATAAAGTAAATACAGGAAACGGAGAAAGGGACAAAGGGTAAAAGAAAACAGAACCTCGAAAAATGAAAATAACAAACAAACACAAAAATTTGTCACCCAGCCCTCTACTCAGCTATGTCCTCGTACAGGCCTAGTGATAGCCTCGATGATTGGGTGACTCCCTCGTCGACATCCATTCGCTCCACCAGGGGGTCCCTCCCATATTACCTACCGTCATCGTGTAGAGGCCTGCCCCCCGCCTATTGTTTTCTCTTTCATTTATTTCGCCAGGCAGTTGGGTCACAGCCTATTCGGGCTAGTCTCAGGATGAGCTACACTGACTAAGCATGGGAAGGGGCCATCCCATAATCTGATTGGCATCATGTGATGTGGATGTCCCTATATAATAGACATGTTAGCAAACAACTTAGCTAAGCTCAGTAGGTCGTCTCCACGTCTCTGGGAGAGAAACAACGGAAAACAAAAAGAAGGAAGAAAAGCAGAAAACAAAACCCACTACTCACTATGTACCCCTCCTCTCCGAAACTCCGTCCCCCCTCCCCTTCCTCGATCGACAAAGACCTCGCCTTTGGCCACGCATTTTCCGCAGTCCATCGTCGGAGCGGGCTGGTGGTTGGATAATCCCGCCGAGTTTCCACTCCAGGATGCCGTACGAATACTGATTTCCGCCCCTCCCAAAACAATAGCCTATTACATACACACTACATAGTTACTACTGCTTAGGGATGCAATATGTATCTGGCATTAGAATCTGATCCATCCGCGCTCATAAATAGGACCCAGGTCCTGACCTCACACATTCTTAGATTGTTAAAAATCCCAAATTCCCAACTGGATGGCCAGGAGGCCTCATACACGAACGAGTCCACTACACTCCTACCCCCTCCTCTACCTGCAAGAATTCTTTATGATCGAGTGGTTCTGATTGACGAGATGTTATTGTAGAAATTACCCTCGTTCCGCATCCACGTGAGGGAGGATAAGAGCCGCCCACGTGAGATGTCCACTAATATGGCAAATTGTTATACGCTGGCAAATTGCAGATTGTTAAAACAGACGGGGGGTATCAGTGCTGAAGTTTCACTTGCATTCCGAGTTCTGTTGGTTAGAGAATTCCTTAGAGTTCGAAGAGCGTAGCTAGCAAGCTCAATATATCTATACCCGCATTAATTCCCTTGCCAATCTACACAAAACCGACAAATGAACCGTAGCATCAGCCAGCCTCTTTGTGCACTGTAGGTACATATGTATCTGCTTCAGTTTTTTTTTTTTGAAAATATCTGGCATCCTGTGGCAAGAGTGATGGTAGCTACGGAACCAATAGTATCTCCCGTTAGGTAATCCCTTCCGGAGATCGTTGAGCAGTGCCGCGCCTTTGACGGAGGAGATTCCTTGGAAGGTATACCACGTAGGACGGCAGTTCACTAGCACTATGGCTAGATGAATACCGGTAGAGATCTATAAGACTCACATGTGCATATCTTCTGTTCGGGTGACAGCTCTTATTATATAACCCTTGGGCCAGTGAACACACCCGCCACTCTGGCATGAATGACAGTGACAAGGGGAATGGAAAACAATAGAATAATAGTATTCATGCAACAGCGACTAAGTAATGCAAGAGTGGCCTTGTCTCACCAGCCCAAGTGATTTACTCGACATGAAGTAGGTATTTGAGACAGAAAGTACTCTAAGCCAACAACATCAAGGTATCAAAAACGCGATGTGTAGTATGTATATTGACAGTAGAGCGAATAATGGGTTCGAGACTAAGAACATATTCGGGTTGAGTGGTTGCAACTATTTTGTTTCCGTATTTAGCATGAGTGGGTTGTGGTATCGGGAACCTGCCCACTGGCATGGCGATAAATGGGAAAGGATTTTTTTTCAGCTGGGTTCCACAGTGTAGCCATGTATTTCTTGGGTAGGAGCCTGGCAACAAGTCAATCACATATTCAGATGGAGGACGGCGCAGAGTAAGTAAATGGCAGGGTAAGTAGAGTACTAAAAACTTTAGCACAGGTGTATAACACTGGCCAGATTAGATTCTATACTACCCAGAATTCTTTTATATAATTGGGGATCTGTGCCAGCCGAACCAAAAATAGCGCCCGATAACATAACAATGTATGTTTATATTTGTAACAAGAAATCTCGGTACATGGGTGGAATACCTAGAGCTAAAAGGGACTATGTGAGCGGAAGGAGGTGAGTGGGCGGAATGAGTGAAAAGGAGGTGGATGAATCTACCAGAGCAGAATGAGCCTATATGAGTGGAGCAGAGTTGGATGGGCGGAGCGGTGTTGGAATACCTCGCTTTGGAAACCCCATAAGAAAAGCCATGGTATAAATGGGGGCATCGATCCCCCCCAGCAGGGGAGTTGTGGTGGGAGTTGTGGTGGGAGTTGTGGTGGGAGTTGTGGTATGTATCGGGCGAAGGATATAAGCGGTGGTTTTTTTTAAATCAGTACTCGTATTCAAGCTATTTAGCCTATGGCGAGAGACCGCATCCCCGAGCGGAAACTCGGCGGAATTATCCAACCACCAGGCCATTCTGTACGGATAACCCCCTAAAACGGAAGACAATACCGCCTAGAAACTCGTGCGGGTACCAACAGCTCTATCCTCGGTGTAGGTAAATAACAGCTAAAATGGCGCGGGTGGAGGTAAAAAACCAAAGAGAAAACCGAAATAGTTGAACTCCTCCGCTCCAACCCAACATCCTCAAAACACAGTCAGCCAGTGGGACAACATGAAAACCCGTTCCCTGGTGTCAGTGATCCCAATCATAAGCTGTGGTGCGGAACAGCCTCCTACCCATCCGCAACCCTGTGACCTCCCTCAAACCTTCCATGTAGATGACTAGGGGGGATGCAACCTGTCTCCGTTGGTCCTCCTTCAATAACCACCTTATCCCTAAAGTTTCCACATTCTCGCTGTCCTCCTCCATCCACCTTCGCATGGTTCCCGGTTTATACTTGAGTGGTGCCGCATGCATGACCAATATTCGTGTGTGCGGTGAGCTCTCCTCAGCAGTGGACGAAGCTGGTGAGCGTGCTCTAGGTGAGGATGGGGGTGTTTCCCGAGCTGCTCCGCAGGTCCGACACACCTAGAAATTCCCATCTCTCTCCGCTCTATGTCCTCCAGGGCACCAGTCTACCCTCGGTTTCCCTGGTGATGCCGGTGGCTGCTGATTGTTTTCTTTCCCATTCCTACCTTCCCTCTACTCTTGCTTTGGTGGAGTCGCTTGAATGGCGACCTCCGCGTAGATGTGTATCTAACTTACTCACACCCTGCTCCCGTTCCAGGAAACCCGCTTCGCATCAGGCCGCTCTATCCATAATCCGCGCTAGGGCTGATCGATTGGCTGAGGGACCCGTTGGTTCGCGCTGTTGTGTCGATACTTGCGGCTCCGCTCTCTTTGACAAATAGGGTGGCGCCACCTACGTCGGCTGGAAGCGGTGCCTTCATGGGGATCTTCGGATTTCCCTCACAGAGAATTGGATCTTCTTCTTCTCCCCGTCGCCGGCTCTGGATTGCGCTTTCTCTCTGCTCTGGGGTATCATAGTTGTGATTTGCTTGCATTTACCCAGTCCTCTGCTAAGTTGTTGGTGTGATTATCAGACTGTGTAAGCGCTGGTTTCTCGCATGTATTTAGAGTTCATCGCAATCTTATAAGCGGAGCCCTAGCCGGGGGAGAAGCCGACAAGAAGCCCAGAGCGAGGGAAAAGCCGAGCTGGTACTTACAGTAGAGCAGATTCCTAAACAGCAATATCAGCTGTACGAAAGGCAGGACGACGGGGCGTGCGAGAACAGCGGACTTGCAGGCGGCGGAGGAAGTGGAAGAAAGGCAGACCAGACAGGGAACGGACCCGGCTCGGGTTCTATTCAAGGTTCGGAAGGCAGGGCGCTTAAGCAGCTTGTTGTTCCGTGAGTACCGGTATGTACTGTACCTATACCCAAGCCTTCAAACGGGGCCGTCGGTCTCCACAGACACATAGACGCAAAAAAGTTGTGTAGGCAGGTACTGTACTAGTACATACCGCACGTGCTGTCATATTCCCAAATAGGAAGGTATAAAGACTTTTGTTCTGCATCGGGTCGAACCCCCGGCAATAAACTTGGCACGCATATTATTATGGTCTTGGTTGGAGTCATGAACATACATTTGCAAACATTTGCAAGAATTCCTCCATCCCAAAATAAAGAAAATAGGTTAAAAAGGTCAATAACACATCTTTCAAGTAGGCAATAGGCTTCATGCAGTCTGCGAGAAGTAGGATGTTCGAATGGGGTGTAATTACGCTGTGTTACTATTGAGCATCCATTGGTATTGCGATATTGTAGGCTCAATCTCAAATATTGCTTGTACTTGATTTCTAACTCTCACGGTATATCAACAGCTTGGAGTTGCTCTTGAAGACTTGAGGCCACAGAGACTCTTTGACTGACGTTAAGCTAAATTCCTGCCTATATATGGAGTAATGGCCTTCCATAAACCTATTTGGTGCCCCATGTCGCCCTTATGCACGGAATTCTTAGCGCGACTGGGGGGTGGCACTACCCGGAGTACCTACCTACTGGGACAATGCGATTTGTTTGCCCCACTTATCCCATCCATGCATGAACAGGACCCAACTGCTGTAACGGCTCCTCTAGGTAGACCTCCCATATAGCATAGATAGGGCATTTTTTTCCCCTCTTCTTGAGGTCATTTATTCGCATATGTAGCCTAAGGCTATGATGCCCTGTAGAAAACGTGAAAGGAATCGCTTCGATGGACAGAATGAGGTATGCAGAGCAAGCGCAGAAAAAGCTATGTACCTACTATGTACCACTAGCTCCATGTACAGTACGGAGCGCATGTACAATTGTACAATAGCTGCAAGCAATATGAGTTCCGAAAGAAAATACAACCAAAATCTTGGTGGAACCCCAAGGTGAACGGTACAGCAGCGCGACTTTCAGCCTCAAAGCCCAAGTTGTAAGCAACGCCAACAAAATTACCAGTACATATCCTGCGATATCAGCTCCATAAACATACACAAGGTATGCCATATCCGATTTCGTATGCAGACAGTTATAACCATTTGTCCTAACATTGAATATCCTTAGTATTCCAGAAATTACTCATTATGGACCCAGCGAGCCTCACAATCGGGGTTGTCGGCCTCGCCGGACAGTTAACTAAGGCTGCGATGGACTGCTACAAAATTTTTGACAACATGAACGATGTTAGTTCCACCTATGATGCAATTCTACATGAGCTACGCACGCAGGGGCTTCTTCTGAAGAGATGGGAGGAGGCTTGGGGATTCGGAGGTGACTCCAGTCAGCAGCTTCAGCCTGGAGACTACAGGTACAGGTATGCAACTGCAAGTTTGGCAAGAATAGTTGCAGTATTTTCCAGTGCCGAGAAGCTGCAGGAGAGATATGGGATTGTGGTGAAGAAAGAATCGCCTTTCGAGAAAACTGGAGGGAAGGAACGGACGCCACGACTTCGGGATCGATTGGCAGCACAAATCCCAGTAAAGCTCCGGTCAAAATCCCCGGGTCCAAGCACCCAAACATCAACTTTCGGTTCAACCAAGGATGACCTGCACGTTTTAGAAAATCCTCAAGTACTGGCAGACACACAAATTCTCCCTGGACTTGATGACGAGATCAAGTCCATGACCCAGGCAATGAACCGAGTAGGGCAATCCTTACCTGTTTATCTCAAACTCCGTTGGGTTATTTCAGATAATGCCAAACTAGAGGAGCTATTGAGAAGCTTGACAAGCCTCAACAACGGACTTTTTCGGGTCCTTCCGGTATCTGAAAGCCCCCTAGCACATCCAGCTAATCCCCATCGATCGCAAGATTCAAAACTAATACTCTCATTCGATATCCCTTTTTCCCTGAACGTCCGAGAAAGTTGTGAGTTCGTCGGAAGAGAATATCTCGTCGAGAACTTGAAGCAGGAGATAGAAAAAGGCAAAGATAGGCAGAATATCATTGTGCTTTACGGTACCGGAGGTATGGGAAAGACACAACTTGCACTAAAGTATATCTATCAGCACTATGGGAACTACTCCTCAGTCTTTTTTGTCAATACCGCCACTGTTCAGACGACCATACTTGGATTCACTCAGATCATGCAGCGGCTTGTTCACCGCTATGGACAAACCTCTGATGATTATGCACATATCGGTCGGTTGTTGGGGATGGCAGGAAAACTGGATCCGGCGGGATCATCAGAGGAGGAGCAGCATGTTGTGAGCGCAGTTAAGCAGTGGTTTTCAGCACCCGGAAATACAAACTGGCTACTTGTATTTGATAACCTCGATGACCCTGATCTCGTTGACATCGGGGAGTATATTCCATCGTGCAATCATGGTACAGTGATAATTACAAGCAGGCGGCGGGAGTGTATACAGCCAGGGCGAAGAGGGTTGGAAGTGCAGCAAATGCACCATATGGAGTCAGTTCAGTTGCTACTTAGCGCGTGTTCAATTCCTAAGTTGGAGAATCTGGTACCCCTCGGTAGGTTCTGTTTATCCTTATTAAGTCTCTCACAATAAACTGATAATACATACCTAGAACAAACTGCTGCCAGTACTATAGTACAAGAGTTGGGATATCTCCCACTTGCCTTGAGTCAGGCTGGGGCATATATTCATATATCTCAGTATTCTTTGAGCCGATATCTAAAGGAATATCAGACCAAGGCGGGTTATCTACTGAGCCAAAAATGGACCACAGGACAGCATGATAGGTTAGTGTTTGCCACATGGGAGATATCGTTTAAGGCAATCCAGGAAAAAAGTCCAAAGGCAGCAGAGCTGTTGTTGGTCTGTGGGTTTTTCGACCATGAAGACATCCAGGAAGAACTTCTACGGCGTGGCCTAAAGTTGGACAAACACGGTATGAACATATTAGGGTATTTGTGAAGCCCTTGCTAATGATCTTGGGATAGATCATACCTTAGCAGAATCAATTCGGACATTGTTTTCATACTCCCTACTGAAGCGAGGCACCAGTGATGACAGCTTCAGCATCCATCCTTTAGTCCATTCTTGGGCTAGGCTTCGACTAAAATCTGATCCGCAAAAGGAAATCGAAGTAGCAACGGGAGTCTTCGAAATAATTGCATCAGGGTTGAACAAGTCTGACAAACAAAGCACGGCGGACTGGGTATTTGAGCAGCAAGTTATGCCACATATCGACGCAGTGATGAAACATATACCACCACAATGCCTAGCACTAGGTACCACCAAAGTAGGGGATGAGGCGTGTATATTAGGCGATATATTTGGCAGGCATGGGCGGTACAAGCAGGCAGTGGAGTTGTATGAGCGAGCATTGGCTGGGTATGAGAAGGCACTTGGGGTAGACCATCCAGATACTCTCACTACAGTCCATTGTATGGCATCAGTATTTGACAAGCAAGGACAGTATGAGAAAGCGCTGGAGTGGTATGAGCGAGCATTGGCTGGAAGGGAGAAGGGATTGGGGGTAGACCATCTAGCTACCCTCACTACAGTCCATAATATGGCCATGGTATTCGACACGCAAGGACAGTATGCGAAAGCGCTAGAGTGGTATGAGCGAGCATTGGCTGGGAGGGAGAAGGCATTGGGGGTAGACCATCCGGATACTCTCACTACAGTCAATAATATGGCAGTAGTATTCAACAACCAAGGACAGTATGAGAAAGCAATGGAGTGGTATGAGCGAGTATTGGTTGCGAAAGAGAAGGCACTTGGGGTATACCATCCAAATACTCTCCATACAGTCCATAATATGGCAGTAGTATTCGACAAGCAAGGACAGCATGAGAAAGCGCTGGAGTGGTATGAGAGAGCATTGGTTGGGAAAGAGAAGGCACTTGGGGTATACCATCCAGATACTCTCAGTACAGTCCATAATATGGCATCAATATTCCACAACCAAGGACAGTATCAGCAAGCGCTGGAATGGTATGAGCGAGTATTGGCTGGGTATGAGAAGGCATTGGGGGTAGACCACCCAGATACTTTCTCTACATTCATCATTATGGCATCGATATTCGCCATCCAAGGACGATTTGAGAAGGTGCTGGAGTTGTATGCACGCATTTGCTCCAAGGGCGTTATCACCCATGCTCCCGGGATATTCTTGCAACGCTTGTGGAAGGACCTCTGGCGAATAGGTTTCCGTTACTGTAAGAGACTTATTTGCATACGAACTCTGATATCCCTCTCAGCTTTCATGATTATCCTACTATTTAGTTATGCTTGTAACCAATTCTGGTAAACCATTATGCTGTTTCTCCAATGTTTTCGTCTCTTGCATAAATTGTCATTCTGCCTCATATCGCAAGGTTTCTACTCATGTTCACTTTTCATCCCCTCTTCAATCCACCATAGTCTAGATAGGCTGAATGCAAATAATGACTCTTTTTTTAGTAAAAAAAAAAAATCCATATTGGCAAGTGATGCACTCTGGTTTCTCAACCAGAGAACGAATACCTAGCATGATTCAATAATCCGTGTCCAGTGTCCTACCTACTTCCTGAGCTGAGCCATCAACCTCGACGCTTCATTAAATTCCTGGTTTCTGCCGGGGTACTTATGACCAGATATAGTTCCCACCCTGAAAGTTCAGACATCCCTCACACAATCGGTGAATTCCATATTCAGGTTTGTTGCCGGGGTATGATAGCGGTCTGATCCCAGGTATGTTGCAGTAGAGTTGGGCTCGTACCTCCGATGCCCCGGGAGTCTTCCCCTCCGATTTTTATTTCTTTTTTGGTCTGTGGAGCCTTAGGCTATGAGACGGTCCCGTTTCTGCCCCTTTGGGGGTTTGGGTTTAATCGCAGAATAACAAGGTGCTTTTTTTTTTTTTTTTTGTAAATCAGCACTTGTTGTATTCAGGCTATCTAGAGTAGCTTATGACAGGGCACCACCGAATCCCCAAGTGGAAGCTCGGCAGGATTATCCAACCCCCAGACCGTTCCCTGCACCGTATCTAATGTACGTACAAGACCAGATACCCCCCAAAAGGAAAAACAAATACCGACTATCGAAATAAAATCTGCAGGTGGGAATAATATATATAAAAATATTTCGTCAATGGGAAAACGCAAAGACAAATAACCCCCCTCTCCCATGTCAACGAGTCCAATCGTAAGCTGTGGTGCGGAATAGTCTCCTACCAATCCGCAATTCTGATACGCCCTCAGATCCCTCATGTAGATGACCAAGGAGGATGCAACCTGTCCCCGCCAGCCCCCCCAGCAGCCACCTTATTCCCAGAATTCTCAAACCCCTGTTGTCCTCCTCGAGTCACGTTCTCATGGTCCCACATGCTTTGATGGTTTAAATGCGAGGACTCATCGGCGCATACGAGCGTGCCTGTAGGCTCTGGGCCTGTTGGGTTTGCCCTGTACGTTGGTAAAGATTGACGAGGCAACGAAGTGTATTTTGTGTGAGTGGGTGGTCTATCCCGAGTGACTTTTCCATTCCAGCCAGTGCTCGCTCATACCACTCCAGCGCTGTCTCATCCTGTCCTTGCTTGTCGAATACCACTGCCATACAATGGACTGTATTGAGAGTATCTGGATGGTCTACCCCAAGTGCCTTCTCCTTTCCAGCCAATGCCTGCTTATACCACTCCAGCGCTTTCTCATAGTGTCCTTGCTTGTCGAATACCACTGCCATACAATGGACTGTATTGAGAGTATCTGGATGGTCTACCCCAAGTGCCTTCTCCTTTCCAGCCAATGCCCGCTTATACCACTCCAGCGCTTTCTTATACTGTCCTTGGTTGTCGAATATCACTGCCATATTATGGACTGTACAGAGAGTATCTGGATGGTCTACCCCAAGTGCCTTCTCCTCCCCAACCAATGCTCGCTTATACCACTCCAGCGCTTTCTTATACTGTCCTTGGCTGTGGAATACTGCTGCCATATTATGCACTGTAGTGAGAGTATCTGGATGGTCGACCCCAAGTGCCTTCTCCTCCCCAGCCAATGCTCGCTCATACCACTCCAGCGCTTTCTCATACTGTCCTTGCTTGTTGAATAGTGATGCCATATTATGGACTGTACTGAGAGTATCTGGATGGTCTACCCCAAGTGCCTTCTCCCTTCCAGCCAATGCTCGCTGATACCACTCCAGCGCTTTCACATCCTGTCCTTGGCTGCGGAATATTGATGCCATATGATCGACTGTAGTGAGAGTATCTGAATGGTCTACCCCAAGTACCTTCTCCTCCCCAACCAATGCTCGCTCATACCACTCCAGCGCTTTCACGTACTGTCCTTGCTTATCGAATGCTGATGCCATATCACGGACTGTACTAAGAGTATCTGGATGGTCTACCCCAAGTGCCTTCTCCCTTGCAGTCAATGCTCGCTCATACAACTCCCCTGCCTGCTTGTACCGCCCATGTCTGCGAAATATATTGCCTAATATACACGCCTCATCCCCAACTTTCGTGGTACCGAGTGGGAGGTATTGTGATGGTATATGTTTCATCACTGCGTTGATATGTGGCATAATTTGTTGCTCAAATACCCAGTCCGCCGTGCTTTGGTTATCGGACTTGTTCAACCCTGATGCAATTATTTCGAGGACCTCCGTTGCTACTTCGATTTGCTTTTGCGGCTCAGACTTTAGTCGAAGCCTAGCCCAAGAATGGACTAAAGGATGGATACTGAAGCTGTCAACGCTGCTGCCTCACTTCAGTAGGGAGTATGAAAACAATGTCCGAATTGATTCTTCTAAGGTATGATCTATCTCAAGATCATTAGCAAGGGCCTCACAAATACCCTAATATGTTCATACCGTGTTTGTCCAACTTCAGGCCACGCCGTAGAAGTTCTTCCTGGATGTCCTCATGGTCGAAAAACCCACACACCAACAACAGGTCTGCTGCCTCTGGGCTTTTGAGCTGGATTGCCTTAAACGATATCTCCCATGTAGCAAACACTGACATATCATGCTGTCCTGCAGTCCATTTTTGGCTCAGTAGATAACCCGCCTTGGTCTGGTATTCCTTTAGATATCGGCTCAAAGAATACTGAGATATATGGATATATGCCCCAGCCTGACTCAAGGCAAGTGGGAGATATCCCAACTCATGTGCTATAGTACTGGCAGCAGTTTGTTCTAGGTATGTATTGTCAGTTTATTATGAGAGACTTAATAGGGATAAACAAAACCTACCGAGGGGTACCAGATCCTCCAACTTAGGAATTGAACATGCACTAAGTAGCAACTGGATTGACTCCGTATGGTGCATTTGCTGCACTTCCAATCCTCTGCGGCCTTGCTGTATACACTCCCGCCGCCTGCTTGTAATTATCACTGTACCGTGATTGCATGATGGAATATACTTCCCGATGTCAACAACATCAGGGTCATCGAGGTTATCAAATACAAGCAGCCAGTTTGTATTTCCGGGTGCTGAAAACCACTGCTTAACCGCGCTCACAACATGCTGCTCCTCCTCTGATGTGACCGTAAAGTATCCCGCCGAATCCAGTTTTCCTGCCATGCCTAATAACCGACCGATATGTGCATAATCATCTGAGATTTGTCCATGGCGCTGGACCAGCCGCTGCATGATCTGAGTGAATCCGAGTATGGTCGTCTGAACACTGGCGGTATTGACAAAAAAGACTGAGGAGTAGGTCTTATGGTGCTGATACACATACTCTAGTGCAAGTTGTGTCTTTCCCATACCTCCAGTACCGTAGAGTACAATGATATTCTGCCTATCTTTGCCTTTTTCTATCTCCTGCTTCAAGTTCTCGAGGAGATACTCTCTTCCGACGAAGTCACAATTTTCTCCAACGTTTAGGAAAAAAGGAATATCAAATAAGAGTGTTAGTTTTGAATGTTGTTGGCATCGGTGGGGGTGAGCTGGATGTGCTAGTGTGCTCTCTGATGCTGGGAGCACTCGAAAAAGTCCATTGTTGAGGCTAGTCAAGTTTTTCAATAGCTCCTCTAGCTTTGCGTTGTCTGAAATAACCCAACGGAGTTTCAGATAAACAGGTAAGGATTGCTGTACTCGGTTCATTGCCTGGGTCATGGACTTGATCTCGTCATTAAGCCCCGGGAGAATATTTTTGTCTACCAGTACTTGAGGGTTCTCTAAAACGTGCAGGTCATCGTTGGTCGGACCGAGTGTTGATGTTTGGGTGCTGCTTGTGCTTGGACCTGGGGATTTTGACCGGAGCCTAACTCGAATTGGTGCCAGCAAACGATCCCGTCTTCGTGGTTTCCGTTCCGTCCCTTCAGTTTCCGCAGAAAGCGAATCTTTCTTCACCACAATCCCATATCTCTCCTTCAGCTTCTCGGCACTGGAAAATACCACAACTATTCTTGCCAAAGTTGCAGTTGCATATCTGTACCTGTAGTCTCCCGGCTGAAGCCGCTGCTGATTGTCGTCACCTCCGAATCCCCAAGCCTCCTCCCATCTCTTCAGAAGAAGTCCCTGCGTGCGTAGCTCATGTAGAATTGCATCGTAGGTTGAGCCAACATCGTTCATATTATCAAAAATTTTGTAGCAGTCCATCGCAGCTTTAGTTAACTGTCCGGCGAGGCCGACAACCCCGATTGTGAGGCTAGCTGGGTCCATAATACGTATTATCCGGAATGCTAAGACGTATTCAATGTTAGGATACCAATTATAACTGTGTACATACGAAATAGAATGGCATGCCTTGAGTGTGCGTATTGAACTTATGTCACAGTGTTGTTTGCGTTGTTAACAACTTGGTTGTATTGCTGTTCATACCTATGTCGTTCGACAAATAGATTTTTAGGTACATACTATACATGCGCGCATACATCCTGGACTCTGAGAGGCTAAGTAACTTGTGGTATACATGTCAGCCATAATTTGTTGCGTGGATCGCAAGATGCGGGGTAAGTAAAAAGTCAAACAATGGTATTGTCCCGCAGGCACACTGAGCCCCTGCAACCCCGCTGCTCACGAAACACGAGATATCTCAGAAGGCAAGCACAACCGAACAACAAGCTTCAACATGGTTACCTGTAACGGGAGGCTATGGCGTGGACTATATGGAGCACTTGTGGTCGTGACACTTGACTATGACTATGACTATGTCGAGGCTGACGTTTGTATTCAAAGTATATACAAGATTTTTTCTTTTTTTATTAACTCCGATATATTATTATACTAAGTACATAATAAGTGGCATTCAGCCTTGCGGCTATGGCCTATACATTTGCGTGAGGAAGGAAGAGAGCTGTCAGGACATGGGAGGTCATGAGGTCATGTGAAGGACGTTGCATAGGAGGAAGTGGCGGGCACGTGACGGCCAAGTGAGATATGTAGCTGGGACGTCTGCATGAACTGAACATCATACATCTACATACAATATACTTTATACATACTCATCACGGAAACCTTCAGTGACCGTCGTAGGGAACCTTCAGTGACCTACAAACCTTCGCAGGGAACCTTCAGTGACCTGCAAACCTTAAGGAGGCCTTCAGCATTCCTTACAAGAGCAATACGGAGAACATAGACGGCAACGTCCTCTTAACCTTCCTCACATATACATCTAACGCATTGCACATTGCCATAACCCCTGCTCTCTCATCGGCTAATATCGTGCGCCGTGACATTACCTTCATTCCTCATCGATCAATATCAACCGAATACCCAATATCCCCCGTTGAG
>Ga0307514_10002678_pt1 | contig 18058 bp, 11 predicted proteins | sample 16_EM_MG_FD_203088 | JGI IMG/M metagenome (GOLD analysis project Ga0307514, IMG submission 203088) | Populus trichocarpa ectomycorrhiza microbial communities from riparian zone in the Pacific Northwest, United States - 16_EM | ecosystem: Host-associated > Plants > Roots > Unclassified | place... | reverse complement strand
ATTGAAAATAAAAAAAACTCTGAAAAATATTATTTTAATATATTTTTAATTAAACAATATCCAGTAATATATTACTAAACACACATAATGAGCTGAGTTTGTTGGCTAACCCTTTGTTTTTTTTTTTGTTTTTTTCATTTTCCCTTCTCTGTTGCATGTGGATGCCAAGTAAGGTTTAGAGCATGTTTGGAAATGCGGTGTAAATCATATTCTCTTAAATTTTAATTTTTTTTTGATAATTTTTTTTGAAATTTTTAGATTGTTTTGATGTGTGATAATCTCAAAAATAATTTTTTAAAAATAAAATAAAAATTATTTTAATATATTTCTAAATAAAAAAACACTTTAAACCATAACCGTTATTACAATCATAAACACACCAACATAAGCAATTTCCATGCCAACATCGGCGTTAAACAAAGTACTGATGCCTTAACCATCTAGTAGGTGGACTTGTGGTAAGAGTTTGAAATCAAGGAGTTTACTTTCCTTGTGGTCTCAGGTTCGAGCCCTGTGGTTGCTAATATGATGATCACTAGAGGCTTATATGATTGTTAACTTCAGGACTCATGGGATTAGCTGAGGTGCGCGCAAGTTGACCCGGACATCCACGTTAATAATAATAATAATAATAAAAAAAGTACTGATGCCTATACTGGCATGGAAGAAATGCTCCTGAATTTCTGGTGTACGTATCAACCCGTAATGTTGCCTTTGGAATCCCATAATTCCTTCCCACTCAATGGTCAATTTGCAAGATTTCAAAGAGTGTTGAATTGAATGATCCACTAGCTAGCTAGCTAGCGCTAGTGTGTGTATATTAGAAAAAAGGGATTCCCAATAATATATAATTTGAGTTCAAATTCCCAATCAAACCATGCACGCACGATTCCAAGGACATTAAAAAGGAGAAAAATTGTGTAAAATCTTTTTTCAACTCATTAACAGTACTTTTCCTTTATATCTTTGAAAATTCAACTTTAAATTTTAATGGAAAGATAAAAATACTATTATTTGGATGTTATTATTGACCCCAAAAAAAAAAAAAAAAAACAACATACAAGATATCAACCTGAAAGATCACCTGGCATCATCAACATAAATATCAATATAAATATCATTGTGGTGGTGGTGTTGTTATTAATTTTTTTTTAGTATTTTTGATTGTTTTAATGAGTTAAATATATATAAAAAATAAAATAAAAAAAACCAAAGCATTCCAGCCTGTTTTGACAGGGAGGACTGATCATGCCCCTTTGCCGAAAGCTTCATTCCCCCCCTTCCCTAACAGAAAGGCATGCAAGAACCCATTAACACTGCATTAGTCTTAACGAAGAAGCTAAGCTGCCATGGATTTTTTTCATTATTACTCTCGCTGCGTCCTTCCTCTATTAGTTTGGATACATACATATGATTATATGCCTTCTGCCACTCTCAGATTTTTATATATTTTGGAATATGGTTGTTTGCTTGTTTGCGCTAGCACTGATGAGGCATGGATCTTGGTGTGTGTAATTCTCGAAGAACCAGCACTGATGAGGCATGGATCTTGGTGTGTGTAATTCTCGAAGAACCATGCTAATCAAGAAATTAATTAAGCATTTGAACTAATTTGATCTCCAGGAATATAACACGAGATCTCTAAAGAAAAAAAAGCCTACTGCCAGTTGAGCTAGCTACATGTTCATCGGCAACATGAGTGAAAAGAAACAAAAAGAAAGAAAGAAAGAATAGTGCTAATCTTTTATAAATATTCTTCAAATATTTCATAATACTAACATTACTTCATTACAAAAGTCACCATATTTACTCTACCACTCTTCTTAGGAAATAAGAAAATGCAAAAAAAAAAAAAAAAAAAAATAAAATTCGAAGCCACCATCAAAACCACCATCAAAGCCACCATCATAACCACCCATGTCACCAACATCAGAAATCATATCACCAACCAGCAATCCACCAAGCAATCCAGCTCCCAATCCCAAACCCATTTTTCCTCTACCACTCTTCTTAGGCCTCTGTTGTATCCCAGGTTGATACCCACCACCATACATGGGTTGTGGTGGGTAACCTGGATACCCTTGTCCGGGAGCAGGTGGGTACCCACCATAACCATGTTGTGGTGGCGGCGGCTGATTATAAGGATATGGATAAGGAGTCTGGTGCTTCTCCCCCCCCGCTTGAGGCGGTGGCGCAGGGTATGCATAACTTGAACCTGCAGCATCCTGATATCCCATCACAGGGTAGGCAGTGACAGGCTTGTTCATTTCCTTCCCGCCGGCAGCAGCATGATATCCCATGGCAGGGTAAGCAGAGACGTTCCCGTCCATCTTTTTCGCCATCGCCGGCGCAGACACATTGAATTTCTCGCCAAATTTAAACAAGAAATTCAATGTTCCTTTCATCCTCCCTCTCGGGGCAGTGACGGAATAGCTTAAGGAACCTTTCCCATCCTTTGCACCCAGCAATTCATTGACAGGCACGAAGACTACACCAACATCTTTATCTCCCAACATTCGCTCAGCTTTAAGCATGAACTTGAGCTTTAAGCGATTCTGTTGAGCAGCAACATCATCGATGGTGAATTTCAAGGGGAAATTCCATACAGGATTTGGCCCAGAGTCTTTATGAACGTGTGTCTTCTGTTTCTGCTTAGAATTATAATCATCTCCTTGGAGAGAAACAACACAGTACACATCCATCTTGCCGAAAAGATTTGAATCTTTGAGATCTTTGGCTGAGATAACTGTGATCTCTAATGACCTGCACTCCATGATACTATTTTCCTCTACAAACAGCAAAAACGATCAAGGTATTGTTATCAAGAATAAGAGAGAATTTTTTCCTTAAAGATTGTTCTTTTTCGGGGGTTTTCTATAAGAGTCAATTGAGAAACGTTGGGTATATATACAATTCTGTTTGGTTCGGAGGAAAGTGACAGGAAAATTCCTGAGCCGCGCGAGCCGTCTTTTACATGGAGACTTTTAAATGAGAGGTTCAAGAGGTTTCCCTTTTTTAGATTCTCTATGAATAATATCCTACGCGTTTTTTTTCCAAAAGCAATAGTTATCTATAAGCTCTATAAAATATATATATATCAAAATTATTTTTTAAAATTTATTTTTAACATTAATATATTAAACTAAAAAAACAATTTTTTTAAAAAATATAACTTGATAAATCAGTAAAATGATTAAATTCCGTTTGGAGATTAATTTGACAAATTATAATAAATAAATCATAATTAAATCAGATTAATTATTAATATTAATAGTACCTTCCTCTTGATCCGATAATCATGTACAATCTATTCAAGTAATTCAAGTTAAATGTGTATTCATAAAAGAAATATAATTCGTTAATTATCTTGTAAGAGGATAAACATAATAATTAGATATCCATCTTTTTTTTTTGCCGTCGGGCAAATGCTTGGAATCCCCGTGTCTGTATTTAATAGGAAAGTAACTATTGCTAATTAAGATTAGATATGTAATTTTTATTTGTCTTTTCCTTACCCTCGAAGGAAAAAAAGTATTCTTCTAGAAGGACGGAGAATGAACGATATATTATAGACACGTAGAGGCACACGTCTCCTTGGAACGTGTAGCAAGCAGTAATATTGTAGCAGCCGATTTCTATCATCACAACGATGTGTTGCCGGCTTTGTAGCATGACCGGTAGGATTAATTAAAACCTGGATTGACATGATGGCTCCACTTGGGTGCCATTTATTTGAGTTTTTGAAATATTTCGAGTTAAAGAAAAATAAAATAAAATAAAATAAAAATTTATTTGATTTGATTAAAAATTTAAGTTGACTTAACATGAATTTCATCTGATCTTTTAAAAAAAATCATAATTTGATTTTAAGATGCTTGAGAATAAGGTATTGAATGTTTTTTAAAATATTTTTTTATTTAAAAATACACTAAAATAATTTTTTTAAATTTTATTTTTAATACTAGTCCTTTAAAATTATCCAAAAACATTAAAATTTAATCCTTGTAATTTATCACAAACAACCAATTATTCCTGAAATTTTTTTAATCGATATACTTAAATCTCTATATTTTTAAATTCATGCATATCCACTTGACTTTTTTTTTTTTTCTAATTTATTTTTTTTTTATTTTAAAGTATAGGAAAAGTAAGATATTTTCTTGAAACAAAATATTACTGAATTAGGCATGACAAACACTCATCAGATGACTATTTAATTATTTTAATACTGCAAGGAGTTACTAATTTATTATAGTAGTAAATAATCATTAGATTTTGGGTGCGACCATAGACGTTCGGTGGACTATATACAACGAATTCATTGCCATAGGCAGGTCGCTATCTAACAGGAAGAGGCACCGAGCAAATTGGTACGAGCTCTCACCACATGCAGATCAAGCACAAGATGATCGGCGTGATGCACCGCGACAAATACATTGTTTTTGACAGGTGCAATCACAGTGGACCGCGTTGGCAAACGGGCACATAATGGAAATGCCATGAGCAGGTATAACGTGAGAGATAATAAAGGGGGGAAAAGAGCCCAAAAGCAAAAGGATGGCACTGGTACAAATTCTTGACTAGTCCACTCTCAAAACTACATAGTTTTACACCAAACTTGATCGTGATGGATTTGCTTAAATGGCACCCGGCAAGAAAGACCCCATGTCCATGTGTTTCAGTTGCTGCTTCTCACGACAAAATTTTGGGCGGCCATGTCGATTGTGTCTCAATTGCTTCACACCCAATAGCAATCGTGCAGCTTTGGAGGAGATGGCTGGCTTTTTTGTTTGTTTGTCATGCAGTCCAATCCTTTGATGAGAGTTGCGAGTATCGGCCCATATTTGTTGTCAAAGAGGGTGGTAAGGCATATAGCCTAACAAGCCTGACACAGAGGTGACAAGATCGTTGCATGTTGTCAAAAGGCTCAGCATCTGCTGAGAGATATCCATGCTTGGTGTACTAGGTCCAGAGCTTGGTGGAGGAATAATGAAATTGTGCAAATTTCTGGGTGGTACTTCAGTATGATGGTGTGAATTATTAAGTGGGTCATTCGCAAATTGAGTAGGAAGGGGAAGGATAGGCAATGGAGATGGAGGAATAACCTTTTGAAAGTTCTTACTACTAAAATCCATAGCAACAGTAGTAGTAGGAGCACCACCATCAGCAAAACTAGCATTGTTGTTGAAGTTGTTTCTATTACCAACCATCATTTGCTCTCCCCTATTAGTTTCTTCCCCACCCAAAATGAATTTTACACGTGTTCCTCTACCACCATTACCACCAGGTACTGGTACTGCTTCTTCACCATTTGGTTTCTTCAATATCGATTTCAGCTGGCCTGCTGACTGTGAAGGAGGCTGGTGTGCAAATGCTGCTGCTTGTCGTTCCACCAGAGGATCCTTGGCCTGTGTGGCATCAACAGAAGTGTCATCACCTCTGCTTTTTTCAGATTCAGGTGCCTCAGATGCAGGGGCGCCCACTTCCCGGAGGTTGTATCTTACATTCACATTGCCAAACAAGGATTTGTTACCAACAGCATATCTGAGAGCTGCCTGTGCATCAAGCTTTCTCCGGAACACAACACGGCATTGTGATGACTTCCAAAAGACACGGATTGCGGACTGATCTATCGACCCAAATCGAGCAAACTTTGCCTTCAGCTGTGCAGCAGATGGAAGCGATGTCTCAGGAGGGAACTTCATCACCAACATGGTGGGCTCAGTAGCTCTAACTGGAGGCTCCATCTTTTTATAAGAATCTGGTTTAACTAACTTTCTAGGAGCTTGAGCCACTGGCTGTTTGCCTTCAGCTCGCTGGGTAGCGGCAGGCGGTTTTCCTTCTGCTCGCTGGGTAGCCACCGGCTCCTTTCCTTCTGCTCGCTGCGTATCCAAACTTCTCTGTCCAGCCTTCTTCCCAGAAGCCAATGACTTCAGGTGAGTAATTTTTTTCAACCTTTTTGCCGCAATTTCTTCCTGGCGATCAGATGGCAACCGCTTCTGTCCAGCTTTTGTTGGATCATCAAGTCTGGCAAGGGATTTTGCTGGTTTTGAAGATGTCAAACCTCTGGAATTCTCACTGGCAGAATAGTCAGAAGCCCCGATATTGGAAGAGGATTTAGCGCCACGAGCTTCAACAAGCTCAGTCTCAGATGGTGGTGATAAAGCCAAGCTTTTCTGGTAAACAAGAGACCGGAATCGAAGAAAGAAAGACATTGTAACTGAAGGACTGTTTCTTTCTGCACCATGAAAGGGATCAAGAGCTAGAGCATGCAAATCACTCAGTAGCTGGGGTAGCTCAAGCTCAATACTGTTGGGCAAGGTATTGCTGGCTCCAACATCTTTCTTCTGACTGTTAAGCTGAAAATCCTCTCCAGGAGACATACTGATTTGAGTGGACTTTCCAGATGAGATTCCCGCTACCCCACCTTTTCCAGTGGCCAACCGCTTCTTCGGATGATCAGGATTAGTTTCTGCTCCCAACTCTTTCTTCCTTTTCTTCTTTTTCTCCCCCATAATAGATGTCTCAGAGCTGAGGGGCCCCGTAGGCCGTTTAACGACTTTGACCTTCTTCACTCCAGTACCAGTACTTGTTCCACCAGATTGTGAGGCATTAAGTGGTGAAAGATGTGAACCAGGGCCACCATCCTGAACTTTACTCAATCCACTGTCTCCTTCAGCTCTTGCAGAAAAGTTTAGTTCAGTTTGCTGAGAAACTTCATTCGATCTGGATGCTTTTGCACTCTCTTCATATTTAAGGTCAACTATACCCTCCTGTTCCTGAAAGGTTGGTGATGTACAACCTGAAACACCCTTAAGCTGCTCCTTCCCAGAAAAATCAGACCACCCCACACTTTTCAGATTGTCAGCCACATCAGATCCTGGTTCACCTTTTATTTCTTTCACAGCATCCTGGTTATCAAGAGATGGCTTTGCATTTAAACTAGCACCACCATATCCTGGAGCCTGATTCGAAAGTAATGCTGCTTTGCCAGCACCATCTTCACTAGAATCAACACCTTCTTTGGTTATGAATGGAGACTGTTCATGTTTTTCTGAAATGTGGGGTGCTGGAGCTCTTTTCTGCAACACATAATCACCAGCTTCTGCTGCTGATGAACCTTCCACGTGAATGGCTGGGGATGATGAACTTGCTTGCCTTTGGCCAATTTCAAAAGTTCCCGGGTCATTTGGCTCGTCTCTTCGCTGAAGGAGATATTTGTCCCTTTTTGAATGCTCCTTGACTTTTATAGGTTTTTTTGAGCTCTTCTCACCACCCAGAGCTTCAGCTATCACCAATGGACCACTTAAAGGAGCTGAAGGAGCAACAACCCAATGAGAATATGAAACATAGGATAAGAAAAAGCCAATAGAAGGGGCAATACGAAAGGACAATCAAGAGAAATTCATGAAACACACTCTAATAAAGGAAGAAAAGTGCAGGACCCGTGTATGATTCGTGATGATAAAAGAACCAAACCTATACCAAAAATGCAAGTGTTTTATAAAATCCCTAAAATTACAGAACATAGAATTACGTGGTCAGTGAATCTTACACAACAAAAAAAGAAAAGAAAAGAGTGTTGAGTATATTACACACATTGCAGTTTTAATTGCAACAGCAAGTTAATTTTAAACTCAGAATTTTAGGCTAGAAGTCTTAATACTACCTGCCTTTATTTGACATGAAATGAAACAATTCAACTCAGGCATAACATTTTATTACCCGGCAAATTGGAAATCCTTCCGTGAATCAAATGTCAAATTCAATAGCAAGCAACTACATTAAAAGGGGACAATTAGTTCTCAAAGGCAGACAAGATATAAAGATCAGAAATTTCCATTTTGGAAAAAGATTGAGTTGAATAAAAGGACACACGCAATGATGCTTTGAGGTGAAAATCAGAAATACAAGCATTTTAAAAAATACATAAAAATAAATGTGCATGCTTGCTATATTAAGAGTTTCAACAAAGTTGTGCACGCATCCTCAAAAGCTACTGTGATACAACCACTACGTTACACTTTGTCAATGAGTTAAACAATTTACCATTTGATAACCACTGACACCCCATCCTTATGTTATAAAACAGAGTGAGATCTTAACTCTCATACCTTCACTGCAAATTTAAGGTAAACGCTTGTGTTGCATCAGAGAAGTGAAAGCACTCAGTGCACAAGCAAAAGCATAGTGAAGTAATTCTAACTATTTGTCATTACTCAAGGAGAAATGTAAAATGGCATCTGATAGAAACAAAACGGCACACAAGGAAGAAGCATGGATATCCACCATCACGGGGCAATAAAATCAAGATTATATCTCCAATGCACAAATCAGACCAGATGTTCAAAACCTATGCAATCTGCAAAGCTCAAAAATCAGGGAAAGACAAATAAGACAATACCTCGAGCTGGCTCTTTAGCAAGCTGATTTGAAACCTTAGCTGTATCATTCAAAGGCCGTGAATTGTGAACTCCAAATGCCTGTGCATATGTCTCATCAAACTCTTCAAACACAGCCTTGCGAAATGCTGAAACCCTAGCCTTATTCTTAATAAATTCAAGACCATCCTGATCACACCCATGAGGCCCCGCTGCCAACTGCTTCACAAAAGCAAGAGCTTCACCCGGCTTAAACCCATCTCTTACCTTCATAATCTGATTCACCGAGTAAACCCCTCCTGGCTCATAATCCGGCACATCCACTGCAAAATACCCTGCCACATTCGCAGGCCTAATATTATACTTATTCCTACACTTACAAGCCAAACCAAGTGCACTCCTCCTACTAGCCTCATCTGTAGCCTCCTCTACCGCCCTAATGAAAGTCCTCGAATTCGTCTGCTGCGATTTCTCTGCGAAATTCGCATCAAACGGAATAAGCTCCGCCGGATCAAACCAACCATAACTACTATCCCCAAAAAACGCAACCAACACATGACCTTCCCTCCTCGTCCGCCTCACCGAAGACGAAGCAAACGCCTCATTAAATATATGCCCCGGCCACCACGGATGCGATTTCACTTTCCCCCATACCATATCACCAACTTCAAAACCATAACTTAATGCCCTAGACGTACCTTCCATTGCTTCATTCTTCTCATTAGCAACAAAATCATCAAATTCACTCCATAAAGATTTATAATCCCCTACCGCTAACCTGTTATTCTGCTCTCTCTCTTCAAAATCAAAACTGCTTTCACTTCTCAACTCAGAAACCCTAGATCCTTCTTCTTCTTCCTCTTCTTCAACCTTAGAAACCCTAACATTGTCACCTTCTTGTTCAGAAACCCTAGGTTTTTCTTCTTCCTCTTCATTCGATTTTTTAGCGTCCGATTCAAAAGATATCATTTGCGAGAGGTGGAATTGATAAAATAAGCCCTAGAAAGCTGGCGTCTTGAAGGCTAAAAAGGCATTTCTATTCAGACTGATTAGGGTTTGTTTGGCTCCTGTGAAAGTGTGAGGAAATGTGAGATTTTTGTAGGGAAAGAGATAAGGGCGTGTTTGGATGGAGAGAAAATTACGAAGGTTTTATGCGGTAGTGTGGGTGTGATATAAGGAGCTGTAGAGGGTTTTTGGATGGTGCTACGCTATTTGATAGTGGAAGGAAAAGTTCGGAGTGGGTTCTGGCCGTATGATGGAAACGAGGCCCACCAACTTTCTCTTTAATGATTTTTTTTTGGAAGTGAATTTTGAAGAAAATAGGAAGATGAGAACAGCGTGAGATCAATTATATATATATATATATAATGAATGAGGTTGATAATTGTCTGGACCAAATCATTTTCAAGATTGTTTTTAGGACAGTATTTTTAATTTTTTTTTATAACGAGATTTAAAGTATATTCATTGTGTTCCATAAAAATTTTCATAAATATACTAATTTGAATTTAAATAGTTTTGTTTTGATACTGAAAATTATTCTCATAAAATGAGAACTAAGTTTTAGGATTTCCAGATGTAATTTAGAAATTGACTTGAAAGATAATTTAAGTTATTAGGGCATTAAATCAACTCGTGAATTAAAACGATTTTATTAAAATAACGTTATTTTATTTTGTTTTTTGAGTTTTTAAGGTTTACTTGGCAGTTGGCAATGTTTGAGCTAGATTTATAAAATTAATCAAATTACTAATTAACAGCTGAATCAAGTTTCAAGTTTAGATCAACACGACCATGGACCAGGGAATGTATGGATCTTCTTTGCATATTCTATTGGCACTTTTATGTCGTTATGACCACTCTATACTCTGTAGTATCATAAAAATCACTAATCCACCAATTCAGGTTTGTGAGAGTTGACGAATATTGTTTATTTTGACTCAGATATTGAATCAGCCATGACTCGTGATTAATCACAATATTATAAAGATTCGAGTGAATATGAAGAGGAGGAAAGGGCCGTTCATCACACTTACTCCTTCGCAACTCCATGTTCATAATTATGGCAGCTCAATAAATTCTTGGTTGAATAGACAACTAGCTATACAGAAAAGGGAAGAAACAGAATCAGAATAGTTTCACGGAAAAAATCAACAATTTCTGTAGATAGAAGTACAATTAAGAGCTTAACATTGCTATAACAAAAGAATGTTGGCCAAATTTTGTTGGAAAATAATGAACTCTATAATTTAGTGACCATTCAAAACAGTAACGTTTACTTCCAATACAAACCCTGTAAAAATTTGCAGTGACGACCGTATGAAACTACTAACTATACCCCAGAGGGACTTCATTCTGACCCAAATTTTTTTTGATATCTTTATTCCCATCACAAAAAGAACCAGGCTAGTGAAACAAAAATATTTGGTAGGTAGTGGATCAGTGAGAACCAAATCTACACAATCACTACTTACCAAGGCTTCCACAAAATTTACGCATCGTCTTCTTCTTGGTTGCCAGAGTCAGGGGTTCCAGCAAGCCAACCCCACACGCCACCTGAGCCCTGCCTATGATTTGCATTCAAGGCATGTTCAGAGGCAGCCTTTTGTCGTTGCAGGAGTTCAAGTTCTTTTTGCAGTGCCTCCATATTTTGAAGCTTTTGTCGTAGTTCCGCAACGTCAACCTGTTAGTTCAAGGAGTAATTAACACAAATGAATATGTTTCGTAACTGGTGCTGCTATTTTTGGAAGATTCGCTTATTACTACACCTGTAAGTAAAAGGAGAGTATAAAAGAAGCTAGCGGTTCTTAATTAACATAATTCACCCTACTTATCGTAACAACAAGAAGGCGAATATTTTATCCGGCCATTGTTCAATCTCCTTTTTTTGTACAGTAATTTTGTGGCAAACCAAACACAGTTTCTTTTCCCTGATATGTAGACATAAGATGATATTAGCCATATCTTCAGTTCTGGGTTGGGTTACTGAACTAGAGATATCTTGTGGCTGTTTTGACCAAAAATGAAAAATTAAATGATACATATCAGAGAAGTCAACAGACAAAGATTGTAGTTCTTCATGGAAGTTCCAATAATTTCCCCCATCAAACCCAAAGAATGGGAAAAAAGAATATGAAGAGAAAGTAGCTAGGAAATACCTCTAGTTTGAAACATCTTGACTGATCAGTAGCGAGTTGACCACGTACAGATTGGAGCTCCTGTGATGCCAAGAGAACAAAATTAAGGGGCATTTGATATAGAAAGAAAGAACATCTTATGAGCTGCAGAAAAGTTGATAAGTGGAAAACAAACACAGGATAAATTTCAGATGGCATGCAACTCTGGTACAAGATTTGACAGAAGTGCTCGAAAGATGACTAAACCTGTATGTCAGGTGATTACCTTGTAAAGATCAGTGTTACGAGTCTCAGCATCAGTTAACTCTTGCTTTAAATGGAGAGTTTGCAACTTCTCCTTGCTGAGTGAAGAATTCAGTTCTTCTCTCTCAGCCTTTAAAGTAGCTAAAAGATGCTCACTAGTTCCCTCACCTCTAGATTTCTGCATGGAATTCAAAGTCTTAAGGATGCAAATCCAAAACAACAATACAGCAAAAGAATTTGTGAATCTCTACATCTTTTAAAAAAAAATGCAATTTGCCATACCGTGGACCCTTGGTCCATGTTATCCATAACAATTTCCCTAATTTTGCCTTCATGCCCCCCTTCAAATTCAGAGTCCACATCTCTGGTGGGATTTGTAATGTTATGGATAGCAGAAACACTGTCGGGCACAGGAGTCTCTGCTATTTTTGATTCCAAAGTTGATTTGTGGCTTGGCTTAAGAACATTGACCTGACAACAGAACAAAATCAGAAAGAAGGAAAGAAGGAAGGGAGGGGAATCCACAAGAAAGGAAGATTGCTACTAACTTCATTGCTGTAATGCCCGTTATATCCTCCAAAAGACACAAGAATATCTTCGCCATTATAAGAGCTCAAGACCAAACTCAAGCCCTGCAATAAAAGATGGTCAGCTGATTCTACTTGAGGGAAAAAAATCACAGTCAAGAAGGCCAAGCCTATCTGTCTACAGCTTGTCACCCCCTCAGTAGTAATGATGGAATTGATAAAACCAATTCTAAGATAACTATAAATACTAGAGAAAGAAAACAACATCAAAGACTGAAATTGACAACACTTATACTAGCATGATAAATTCAGACTCCATTACAGAAGGCAGCAATAAACTCAACAGTTTAGATGCATCTAAATCACAATTCACAATCTCTACAGCGCTCAGGTACACATCCTTTGATTACTCATAACAGCTAAACTGTTGATAATTTATAGAAGTTGCTCCTTATTAAAGCTCTATTAAAATAAACCAAGCAAAAAAACTTTCAAGACGCATGGAAAACTTTTGCGCTCCGTAGATTTTGATGGTTGCAAAACGTTTCACATGGAACACAAAAATCATACAACTTTCCAGTAAAATTACATGCAGCTTGAAATAGTTCACAATTCTGTTAAGTAAAATACCTCACTGGCAAGAGGAACACGCCCTTGAACAGAAGTTACAACAGACCAGCCAAGTGTAGACATGTTGAGGACAGCAGTTTCAGAGACCCCTAAACAACGTAGACAGAAAGGAATATATGAGATAAATTTATGAAGCTGGAGAGAAATTTAAATCATTCAAATCAAAATTCCTGTCCATTTTCTTCCATTTAAAACTACTCAACTAATAGAATAAAAAATTTCATTCTTACTGGGATCAATACTTAAACAGGCTGGGGACTTGCTACAGTCATTTTTTACAAAAGTTAACATGAAGGAATTTCCAGGAAAAACTTTTTTCCCTTTTTTCTTTGTGTTTAAAATTTTACTTCATTCAGGACAAATGGAAAATATAAAAGGATTTGGTAGCTAATGCTAAATGCATAAGCTCCAAGTTGTAAAATATATACCAGTCTTGTTGTCACCACCACCAACAATAAACCAATTCTCCCCAACTGTTACACCGGCATGTCCAGCCCGGGGTGTAGGTATCTCCCCCTGTTGTGCGGGTCTCGTCCATTCCATCTAAAAATCCATGTATGTAGAAGATATTACTAACAGTCCTATTGCACAAGAGCAAAAACATTGAGATTAATTATCTTACAGTTTGCAAATCAAGCACATGCAGATCATTGAAACAAGTGGCATGTGAGCCTCCACCAAAAATAAGAAGGTAACGCTCGGCATGTACTGCAGCAGCATGATCAGATCTTGGAGATGGAGACACCCCACTGTAAAATAATAAAGAAAAATTAATCCTTGCTCACATTGTTCCATTTTTAACAGAAGTCCAAAGATCCACTCACATTCATATCTCAAAAATTGGATGTGAGCTAGAAACATGAGATATTGTTGTGGTCAATAGCAAAAATCATAATAGGTTCAAAGTGAAATCTTATTTATATGTGCTAATCTGGAGAGTTGTATCTTAAATCATCATGGCATCAATTTGCGAGATTCATCTTACATAGCATCAATTTCATCCCAAGTCATGGTTTCTAGGTCAAGGATATGCAGATCATTCAAGAGAGATCTCTTCGCATCTTGTCCACCAAAAATCACTAAGCTTGTCCCGACAAGGGTAACTGATTGACCTCCACGTGAGATCTGCAATGCATGAAATATGCAACATTTTCTACATTATATAAGTAACCAATATCATAAAAGAGAATGGAAAACTGTTGAGCATAAGTATTCCATTGTGATTCACTGTTACAGTTTCGCAAGTCCAACCCACAATTTCATTTCAAGTGTCAATATGCTAACAACAAGTTTTGGCTGAAAATCACAAAGAAAAATAATTCACAAATTTGGCAAAAGAAGAAAAAAATTTAAGTCAAGATTTAAAATTTCTTCTTTGTGCATCAGCACAGCAGACTACAGCTTTGAACTTTGAATAATACAGTGATTCAGTATTTTTGTTTTGTATGAAATGCAGTAGATGAAAGAAAGGAAAAAAAAACATACCGGTGCTTTCCCATAAGTCTTTAAGGTTGACCAAGTACAAGATTGAAGATCAAATACCTTGACTGTAAAAGGAAAAAAAATCAAATATTAAGGCAATGTTGGTTAAAATCACTCGGCCACATAATGATAATACATTATATACCCTGGATAGTTTCAGAAGGATCCTTTGTATGTCCAGCAATTGATAGAAGCTTGTTCTCCCATGGTATCTGCAGAAACAGAACACACATTGTCCTATTCATCAATGTGTGAGGATAATTCAATACCACTGCACACTTGTCTGCAGATGGATCAGCATATTGCGAGAAACTTGCTTCAAGAAGTTCACGTATAAAAGGAAATTCAGTTATATACTAACCAAGGAATGGCCAGCACAAGGAGTTAATTTAGCTGGAGACTGTCCCTCCTGTGGCTCATTCTCAGCCTTAAAATTGACCTTATACCATGACCAACTTCTCAAATCCAGCACCTGCATAGGGCACCGAATTTTGAGAAACAATATTTAAAAAGCTGTGTTGGCATAGCTGACAGTCATTTTCGACGGTCATTAGTTCAACATAAAAGCAAAATACACAGTAAAATATAAGAGGTAAAATGGAGTTTAAAAGCACAGGACCATGAAATGTAATATTTAAAATATTCTAGGATTCCAGCTTTAGTTTGATATAGAGCATAGCTTTTCAGGAAAAAATAAGGATTATATCTGCACCAAACAAATAAATATTTATGAACTTAGTTACATCTACCAAAATAATATTCCAGTCTATGGTTTGCCTACATGAAGATCATTGAGATAGCGGCCATTGTGATTTCCCCCATATATGTACATCTTATCTTGAACAATTGCTGCTCCATGCTGGAAAATAAGAAAGAGCTTGTTCAGAGAGAATGACAGGAAAGCAGAGGAAATGAAAATAAACAAAAGAAAAGGGACCAAGTGCAGTTGTCATTTTAAAAAGGTTTTCTCACCTCATATCGGGCTTTTGGCAGTTGGCCAGTTATTGGAGGTGTAATCCATTGATCATAGACAGCAACTGACCCAACATCTTCTGAGACGACATCTTTATCCTGAGTTTCTACAAGGGTTCCATTCTCAGTAGAAATGGTCTTTGTGTCTGGGAAAGAGTTTCCATTCTCGATGACATGCTCATCTGAGTAATGCTACAAGAAGCAATATCAGGTAAGCATGCAAAACTCAGGAAGGAGAAATTAATGAGAAAAGGTGCAGAACAAGGCACAAGTATCACATTGATGGCCATGATGAGCATTGTTTCCTTCAGTTCTTTCCCTCCACTGTTTTGATTTTAAGTAGAATAAAGGAAAAGGAAAGCTCCCTAATTAAACAAATGCAACTCACTAGAAACACACACATGGACATACAAGCAAGGTATGCTTGAGCAAGCCTCCATAAAATGAGACATAAATATACACTTTCATTGGATCTGTTCAATTAAAAGTGATGTACTTATGTGAGAGCAGAAGTGGCATTAGCTGTGCAATTTGAAAGTTCTTGATTGAAGGTGCTGGTGGTGCCTGTGGTAAGCTATGAAATTGATGTGTTGTCGATGGCAGGTGGTAGCAGGGTAGTAGCTATGGATTGTGGTGGAGGATGGTTTGATTGAGGTAAGCAGTGACACTTTAATGACAGCAGCTGTGATGATTCAAATAGCTAGTTGGTCATTGCTCAACATTTTCCTTCCCTCTAACTGAAATTTTCCTTGTTCAATATTCCAATGACTCTCTCCATTTTATCCTTTGCTTAAATTGTGTTGCCTAAATGAATCATACATGGTGTGTTCAAAGGACACAAATCAATTGCCACACATACTTTTATTATGTTGAATTTGAATTAGGAAACGTGAATTAGAAAACCATTCAGGTGCTAAAAAGTTGTCACATGACACTGGTATCATCTGTGAATTACACATAAATAATTCAACTTGTGCATCAACAATCATGCACACACCTAACTAAACAAAGAGTCATTAGGACAACTAACAAAGGTATTGGTTCACATATATACTTACTTTCTTATGTTAACTAGCAGAAATATCAATCAAAACATATAGAAGTAATTCATGGTTAGAAGATAAAATATCCAGAAATGAAAATAAGCTCCAACATATAACACTCAATGAACTCACATTCACTTGTGTGTCTGTGACAGACTCTGAGATAGAGTTAGATGCTCTAGAGTACCAACTTGGATCATCTTCCTGCCAAAGAGAAGCAAAAATAATACTAAATTAACTTGTATTAAAATCATCACGAAAAGATGAACCTGAAAACCCCATTGCCATTACCTCCAGTATTTTCACAAAGAGACGCATGGCTTCTGTGGAAGCCATATTTTCAAGCCCCTGCCAGCTGCACAAACACCAACATTTTTAGAGGAGCACTTTCATCCATGCATTCAAACAGATTTATTATAATGAAAATACAATGTGCAAATTAGCAAATGAGAAATAAAATGACAATGGTGCACCATCTAAATCACTAGATGGCAATCTTTTAGAGATTCCGGCAACTGTTCACTGGATCATAACAAGCACATTATATTGGCCTCCTACTTCACAAGAGACAGATCCATCCATCGAGCAAACCCAAAGGAGTTCAGGAACTAAAAATCACCCTCCTTGGTGCAACAAATTAAAAATGATCCTCTAAATTCCACGAAAAGTTCTAAATCCACACTAATCTTCCCCAACACAGTCATGTTCTCCATCTTACACGTTGCTTTATTCTAGCAAGTCTCGTTTCCAATTTCTTCACATTTTCTGCTCCAACTTTCCAAAATCTCGTACTTCACCTATTACGCATCTAGCCTTGGGTGAATAAATAACAAGTACACACTAAATACAGATCCAAAAGCAAAACTAAAAGCCGATGAGCAAAGCAAACAAACCTTTTCCATTTGCTTTGTTCTACAGCCTTCCAGCTACTAGGTTTCGGCACATTACACGGTCCAATTGTCGCCTGCAATCACATTCCAAAAACTACCAAATTCACTAAAAAATTCGGATTTACACAATTCACTCCAAACTCATTGCGTCGTAATAAATAATTAAAAAGAAAACTAACATTTTCAGATCACAGTTCAATTTTTAATCACCCTAGATCCACTAAAATTACACACTCAAAACGCGCAACATATGCAAAAAGAAAATAAACTAGAAAATAAGTAACACTGAAACACTCATAAATCGAGCTAATAAAACCTATAATTAATAATAAAAATAACGGAAAATAGAATTAAAATTCGCGCCAGAACAATGCGAATCAGATCGTGCAATGTACGAGTTGAAATAGAAACGCAATGGATCGGGGAAAGGAGATGGAGAGGTGACCTGCTGGTACAAAGCGTAGAGGAGGAGAGCGGTGTCGTTTTGGAATTTAGAAGAGACAGTGGTGGTGGAGTTGTGAGATCCATCAAATCCAGCGTATGATGCCGCTGCATAGAATCGCTCAGGATATGCGAGGCCAGAGCTTGACCTCGCCATCGCCATTTGCATACGATAATTTATCAATTAATTACTCTCTCGTGCGTGTTTCTGACTCTTTCTCTGGTTTGGTTTGAGAGATTTGAAATTATTTGCGTGAGAGAGATTGTGAAATGGAAGGAAATATTTGGTTTTTGTAGGGGAAGTGCTTATAT
>Ga0307514_10002677_pt1 | contig 18064 bp, 18 predicted proteins | sample 16_EM_MG_FD_203088 | JGI IMG/M metagenome (GOLD analysis project Ga0307514, IMG submission 203088) | Populus trichocarpa ectomycorrhiza microbial communities from riparian zone in the Pacific Northwest, United States - 16_EM | ecosystem: Host-associated > Plants > Roots > Unclassified | place... | reverse complement strand
CTAGCCCGACCTGAGAGAAGTAAGGACTGGAAGGATATATGTACCAAAAATGTCAAGTAGAAACCTCACAACAAATGAAGAAATACAGGAACCATCACTTTCGTTACGAGGTGCAATCAGACTAGGGTAGTCTACACCTCGTAGTAGTCTGGTTGCACAACTCCTGGTAGTCTGGCGTGTAAGTGAGCTTATTTACCATTCATATGATATCATACATGAGTAGGCCTGGGCACGAGACCTCTCGTCTCGTGCCCAGGCCTATACATGAGTTTATTTTTCATGTATATATAGCTCAGGTATTGCCTGTTTTTTTTTAAATTAATCATTAATCGCATTTATCCAGGTATTGCTGTTCTCGTGCCCAGACCGATTTATTTTTGTGTGGTAGAAAATCGGGTACCGGTATTGCCTGTTTCTTCTGCACAATACTTCACGGAATAAAGGGCAGTATGGAGCTTTTATGTCGACTCTGAGGGACGGGAGGTCATGTGAAGGACGTTGCATAGGAGGAAGGACAATGCATGGGAGGCAGGGGCAGGGGCACGTGACGGCCAAGGGGGATATGTAACTGGATGAACATCATATACATAGAATACATCTCATACATGCTCGTCACGGAAACCTTCAGTGACCTGCAAACCTTAAGGAGGCCTTCTTTTATCTCTTCTTCTCCCTCACACATAGCACTTCCTTTGTTGGATTCACGGCTCACCGCTCAATTGCATTACCTACTTGTATTAGGATGCTCTTCAAGGGTGCAGCCAGACTATTGCAGAGAAACATCACCACACTAATTCTACATTTACATTTGTTTTGGGTAGGCATGCATCACATGATCACAGGAGCCCACGCTATTATACCAGCTAAAAACATCTTTTCCACGCATGCTAGTAGTCAAAAAACAAAACTGGAAACAAACAAACAAACAGTTAAAAATGCAGTCGCAGTCCAACGCCACTTCCCAACTCCAATTCACCACCTAAACTTCCCACGCTCGAGGAGGTCCATAATAGTCTTACCGTATAACAGCTTGTTGGACAAACAGTGGTTGCAGAAGCTGAAGAACGAATGGTTAGCACCATACGTATAGAGTAGGATATATTGGAGACGAGACGGGCAAGAGACGGGGACTTATCTTCTGAATGAGCTGGATAGCACGGAAATTGGTGCAGGAGACCAGATCAAGAAGTTTGGCTGCTTCTCAAAAACATCCTCCCTACCCTTCATCGCTATAGATTGCATGTAGGTAAGGGTTGCCCCATGGGGTAGTGGCACCGTAAAAAAACCCGAAGAATATCTGGAAAAAATCCTGGCTCATGTTTTGCACTGGAGTATGTCAGTATCTGCATAGGGATTTGCAAAGGATAATTTGCACTGGGTTAATTCCGGTGATTTAACCACCGGAAGTATTACTGAGGGTAAGCACCATGAATTAATTCATGCATAGCCAAGTATTTTCCGGTGGTATATATCCTGTATCTTTTACAGCGACACACCAGATTAGATTCGGAAATTCCCTGGAATTAATCCAGTGTGATTGAGATATGGTTACCCTGAACCCAGTTCATATCTCCTATATGCATAAACCATATTATGTGGGATTGCATTTCCTTAGTTGCACAACCTCTTACAGCTTTTTTTTTTTTTTGAGTCTATACGCCTTTCCCCTCATCTCCCAACTCTGCTCTGGATTGCCATCTGCTCTGCCTTTTCATCGTCTTGAGTTCCGACGTGTGCCTTCACCCATGCAAATCCGACAGTATCTGGTCCCAGATTTTTCTGCCTCTTCCGCACTTCCACCACCACCACCTTCGGCTTCATGCTCCTATGTGTGAAACTCTGGCCAACTCTTCCCTGGCTTCGCATATTGCCAGCTCCCACCTATCAGCCTTCGAGTCCTTGTTGGCTTGGGGTTTTACTTCCGGGATCTCCCCTTTCTCGACTCTTCCCCACGCTCAGCCCCTCATCTCCATCCCCTATCACCGCCGCCTTCTTGAGAGTTGCGGAGATAACTGAGGTGAACCCGTCACTCTCAGCATTGTCCCACTTCGACCCACAGTCCTTCCACGACCTCCATGCCTCCCAGTTCGGCCCCTCTTCTGCTTCTGCTGCGTATACTTCCCTCCCGGGGCCTGCCCACATGTCCGCGAGTGCTGTTGGATCCCGCATCAATGTCCCCAACAGCCTTGCCTGAGCGGCATCCAGTGCCATTCTCAGGCCCCCTACCCCGTGAACCCACTGACAAACTCCTTGCGAGCGCACCTGACAGAATCCACGCGCTTGGATAGAGCTTGACACTGCAAATCCACGATCTTTTGCTCCCACCGCTTCTGCCCCCTCCATCCCAACTCCACCCCCCACATTGTCACTGCCCTAATCATCCCCGTATATACTGAACGCCAGCTAGTGGCACGGATCCCCCACATAGAGATACACTAGACTATAGCTAGTAGGCGCATATGCATGGTATCATCATGATCGAGTACCGACATGCACCGGATAACATCCTTGATGCCGCCGAAAGAAACACGGTGCCTCTAAATATTTAATACGATGTTATTAATATTGTCCGGTGCTACCCTGGAGACAAAATTCCATAGGTACACCGGAGCTTTTCGCGAGTTCAAAATCCGGTGACTCAGGGTACCGGTACTGGGCGCTGGAATATTAAGGTAAATTATTGCACCGGAAAAATCTCGGTGATTTATGCTCATGGGGGTTGCCCCACGGCAAACCGGGCATGGTGCTGAAATATTTCCAGGTCTTTTTCCTTCCTTGTGGCCTTAGTGCCAACTTCTGTCTCCTTTCCATATCCCTTCTCTTTTTAGGACTCAAGCGCAAGCTTTGACTTGGGGCACCTTCCCGATCCCACCTTGCTCTTCTCTACCATCCTCTTAGGGCGTGCATAATCTCCGAGTAGGATGATCCTCTTCGGAGCAAGCTGGGGAACACCAGGGAGAGGGGCTTTGCGGGGCCGCATTTGTTTCAGGTAACGCGCGGCTTCGGTCTGCTGGATGGCAGCTTTTAGTTCTTGCACTCTGGAGGGGACAGCATGTGCGAGTGGGGTTGGGAGAGAGTGGCTTGTATTTGTGGCTTCACGGCCACCCACAAGAGATTTACTTACCGTACGTTCTACCACTTTTTTGCGAATTTCGGTGTACTTTGGCCAGATAGCCGCGGAATATTAGGAACCATAGGCGCAACTTGACAGGTTGGAGGAGGGAGTTTGCGGTCCATGACTGGTTTCTTTGCAGTCAGTGGAGAGGATTATGGGTCACTGCTAGTTTGTTTGCAATCATAGGCATGGATTGGCCAGTCGGTGGGGAGAGTTTACGACTCACGACTGACATAAGTCGGTCATTATATCAGCTAGGGAATAAATTAAAAAGTACCCATTCAGCAATTGACCAAAATTCTGGGAATGGACGAAAAACCAGTCACATATTCAGATGTAAGTACAGAGTAAGGCGCACAGTACTGCCTCATAGTGCTCCACAGACGTATAGACTCCAAAAAAAAAGGGCACAGAGTAAATATAGATGGCAGAGGAAATAAATGGTACAACAGGGTATAACAGTGGGAAAGGGGTATAACAGTGGAATAATGATATAACTTTAGCAGAAGTGTATAATGCTAAAAGCATGGAATAACGGGGGGGCATAATGCTGGAAGAATGGTATAACGCTGGTATAACGCTGGGTATAGGTATTCTGGTGCCCAGACCGATTTATTTTGTGTGGTAGAACAGGTATAGGGTATAACGCTGACATAGGAGTATAGCGCTAGAATAATGATATAACGGGGGGGTATAACGCTGGAATAGTACAACACCCAGTGAAGAATTCTCTCTTAGGATTAGTGTATATAATTGGTGAATCAGCCAGTTCAGAAATCTATTTTGTAAATAAATTATTATACAATTATGATCGAGAATATGATATTATTGCAGACATCATTACAGACTGGGGAGGGTGGCCATCTCCCGCCTTAGTCGCACAATTTTAATTGTCTTGGCAGCGCAGTGGAGAGTCTGGGTACGAGAACACTGAATCCACTAATCATATAGATTGTTGCATGGAATTACTACCTATTCACCATATACTTGGTTTTATACTATTATTCAATAGTATACCAGCATTATACCATTCTTCTAGTGCTATACCACTGTGCCAGAGTTATACCATTATTCTGTGGTTATACCCCCTCGCTATACCATCCCGCTAGTGTTATACACCTGTACTAAAGATTATCCATCGTTATACCAGTTATTTACTCTGTCATCTATTTACTCTGCCATTTATTTACTCCGCCATTTATTTACTCTGCAATTTATTTACTCTGCGCCTTACTCTGTACTTACATCTGAATATGTGACTAATTTTTCGTTCAGTCCCGGGAACGACTCGCGCGAACGTACAATTGGTGGTTTCGGTCGGACAAACTGCAAATAGCACCCGGTTGACAAAATCGACATGATTGGTGAATTGATCAGAACAGGTCCTCTGCATCATGTTGGTCAGGAGCTACAGTATGACTACAACCCGTACCTACTACTTGTTGGGGCTTACCATGGTCGTGCCGGGATGTGCATCAGCCCCCACGCTATCCCTATCTCGGCTCTGTCAGCACGCATGCGGGGTAAATATCAACCACCAGTGCAGTGAACATTCTTTCTTCTCCCTTTGAAGGTTTGGGTGTACGCACGGGACAACAAGCTGCATCAACGCCCTCCCCTCGAGGCTATGAAAGAGAAAAGAAATCCCTGGCTATACCAGTTCCCACCGTCACACCCCCGCTTCGGCGAACGCCCCCGGCAAATTCAGCATCACTCCACCACCACACCCTCTTAACCCAGCCTCTCCCCTGGAAACAAAGTGCAGTGAACATTAGGTGAAATACAACCCAGAGAACGCAATAGAAGTGACGGTAGGCAAATTCTACACATAAGCTAGCGAGTTTGATACTAAGATAGCGCTAGTAGTATCAATGGGCAAGCTAAAGCCACGCCGACTTCAGGTAGCCAAAGAGGAGGCCGATCGAGAGAAAGCAATCAAGAGCGCATGCGACGGAGTACAGCAAGGACGATTTCCATCAATTCGAAAGGCAGCAGAGGCTTATGGGGTTCATTATTCCACTGTGCGAAGGCGCCTAAAAGGAGCAAAACCTCGGAAATTAGCACATGTGCATCAACAACTATTAACGCCAGCGGAAGAGAGATCAATTGTGCGGTGGATTGTGCGACTTGAAGAGTTTGGATTCCCACCTCGGGTGAGCCATGTGAAGGAAGCAATTGTGCTATTGAAGCATCCAGAGCTTGGTTTAGAGGAGGAAGCTATAGAGGCATATCTTGAAAAGACAATCGGAAGAAATTATGTGACTCGCTTCCTAGATCGACATCCTGAGCTAGTGCCCAAGCTCAGTAGTAACTTCGATAACCGGCGCCTTAAACAAAGCGATCCAGGAGTTACTGATCTCCAAGGTCCAGCAGGTACGGAAGAAATATTAGATCGAGGGAAATAAATATGTGCAATATGGATGAAAAGGATTTCGACAGGGGAAGATGGGGGACATGGAAGTTAGTTTTTTTACCATTGATTATTTATAAGGATGTGGCAATTATATTATAGGGTGGTATCAGCATCTGGGTTCATTGGTCGATATATGCAAAGATTGGAAGTTTACTTATATTAAGACAAGATGGAATAATACTATTGCGTGATTGAAGCATTTCGATAATATTACGAAGGGACGATTGGTTTCACCCCAACAATACCGATTTCTCATACTTGATGGTTGTGAGATTTATACTCATATTGATTTCATTGAATATTGTATTTCTCATCGAATTGTTGCTTATTTCATACAACACATCTTCAATCGTTGGAAGTTCATCGTCCTACCCATTTTGGCAACGTGGCAAAAATTTTCTATATTCCTGGTAAAAGCTTGAACACAAGCTTACACAAAAGACAACATTCTGGGAGATGAAGAGGTAGTGGACTCATTTGGCCAAATCCACGAAAGGTTCTAACCAAGTTGCCAACCTTATTGAGATCTGGAAAAGGTGGCAAAATCCCTCCTACATCTCGCATTCGGCTGCTATGCTACGGCAAAGCTAAACAAGCCAAGCTGTTACTTCAACCAAAGGACCAGAGTATAGATCGAATTGAATTGGCAGAGTTAATTGACTCCTTGGAGAGGTTTGCTCTCAATACCGATAAAGACGTAGGTACAACTTGAATGAGATATCCTTAGAAAATGACAACAAGTGTCAAAGTTGGTGGCCCCAATCCATTAGCTCTATTTGCAAAGAGATCGTGCTGAGAAGAAAAAAGAAGCTGTACGGGAGACCACTTTCTCGGAAGAATAAAGGCAAAGCATCCCAACAGCGCAACGTATCTGCCCACTTTGAAGGGTTTGGGGAGTCTAGTCTACCTGAGGCATCGCTAGATGACTCCGGATCTGAGATGGAAGATTGGGAGTCTGATTTGGAGGCTCCACTCAATCCGAATTCCTCCGTTGAGTCGGTTATTATGGTGGCTAGGTATCCCCTTGCTCGTGAGACGTCAAGCACCCCAGCTGTCTCAAATTTCTCAGACCTCATCATGTACCGGGAGCGCCTGGGAAATAAGACTCTTTGTCGGCCTTTGAGACGGATAGCGTTTATGTTGAGCAGATCCATGTCTAAACACCAGTTCTATGTTTAATTAGTAGTGTGCTCTGTTATTAGAAAATCTCAAAAACCGACAAGGAGTCTTATTTCCCAGTGTTCCCTGTATGTCCCATTGTTGTTGGAGGGAGTGTTGGATCCCCAGTGTACCGTGTAACTTGGTCTGGGCTGATTGTGTGAATCGATGCATTTCCCGGTGATGATGCATTTCCCAGTGAATACGGAGTAGCTAGCTGCATATATAGACAGTGCTTGGCAAGGCCCCGCCAAGAGGAGCCCAGTAAGTACGTAGAGATAATTTCACGGTACAGTTCAGGGTAACTATTCATCCGAAGTGCGGGACGGCTGCACTGTAAACTGGCATGCGGCGGGGTTAGTTTGGTCTCCATAGACACTCCAGTACTATCACTGGAGTCCAACTGGTTTTCGCATTATTCTGAAGCAAGGCAAGACTAGGTTTAACCTAAGTATCTACGGGCTGCTTTTTTTGCGAAGTACTAAAAAGGTCCTCAAACACCAGGGTGGGTGATTCCTTAAGGGTATTGGTTACAAGCACACTTATTGGGGGCTGAGCAGGTACGTACAATGTGTACGTAGGGAATCCATAAGTGCGGTGGAGCCTATGGGAGCGGGTAGATAGAACGAGGAGAGGGGAGCACAACTTATAAGAGTATTGGGGTGAGCAGAGCCTATAGAAATCATGGAATCAAGACACTTGAAGCAGAACCAATAGCAGTACTACAGTACAGGTGCATTCGATTGCAGTAGCTTACAAGGGCTTGGCGGAATAAAGCAGCGCGAGCCAGTGACTGACATTCTCCGATCTCAATAGCAGTCTTGATCTAGGCAGTTGAGCATTGTGATCCCACACACAATCATAAATCTCGATTGACAAGTGGGGGGAGTGGCAGCCAATTGCAGAATACAATTTTTGTGAGGCGGAGAGGTACTGTAGTCTTGCCTAGAGTAGAAGGAACGTTTCCTAACCAATAGCAAAAGCGAAGCCCCCCAAAATTTTGTTGCTTATTTTCGGGGTGATCTTATACACGAGGCCTCTTTACTTACGGGATCTAGGTAAGGTGCAAGACCCTGATACCTTGACGTTTCTTATACTCGAGTAAGTACTTTCTTAACCATGAGTACTTTACGGTAGTGTGTCTGCTAAGACAATGTCCGTACTTGTCTCCCTGCATGTGCTATCTGGGATGTATTAGAACCTGAGAGTGGTGCGAGGTTCATATCGTCACTTGCATTGGAGGGAACCAATAAAACGCTGCCTTCTCGTGAACATCAGCTATGTATATGCATGTTCATGGTAGGGTACGTACGCTCGGTGAGTGGTACATACCTAGGTAGTAGATTCTCGCGCAGTGGGTGGTGGTCTTGATAGCTCACTGCAACAAAGTACTCTACCTAGCTGACAGGCTTGCCTGGTCCGGTTGCGTGGCATCTCGATTACTATGATGCTATTGGGCACATCATTGGGTGAAGCTGGAGTTGGGCTGCCAAATGCCAATAAGCATCCATGTGAATCAACCGTGCGTAGACGGACATGGCCACTGCAGCGCCAGAGCAGTACGTACTGTTCTTAAGCAAGTATCTTTCACCTAACATTGTAGTGCATCGAACTTCAACCCCCAAAAACCAAAAAAACAACCAAAACAATCAAAAAACCAAAAAAACACAAAAGAAATTTTTTTTCCTGCCCACCCAGACTACCTACTGATAGAAATGTACTCGAGGAATAATGAGAATCTAGCCCCTTTGGGTGAGGAATTACAAGCTTCCCTTCCTTCGCTTCCGTGTTTGGCGTCGTATGAATACGATAGGTCTCCAGCCTTGCCCCGAGCATCAGTGTCGCCTCTCGACCCTGGAAAGCTCTATCCTCGGATTTCCGCACTCACCCATGAGACTGCACCGGCTCGAGGCTTTCGAGGGACTGGGCGTGAGACTAAGGCTCCAGCCACAGTTCCATTTTCTCCGCCAATTATACCAAGCTGTGATGGCCCCCACAGAGCTAGCCGGCGCCGCGTTGGCTCCCAAGCTATACTTGGTAGAGATTGGAGGGCCCTTGCCCCACGACCTGTTTGCAATGAGCCACCAGCTACTCTCTCACGGAGTGAGCATTGTCCCTCACCCGCAGTGCGACGGCTGCGCCATGGTTCCACAGCGTCTCGAGATTTAAGCGAGCCTTATGCATCCACCAGGGCGGCAAAGGGTCTGGTTCGCAATCGCGCACCAGCCATGCCCCCCCCCTCGAAGAGGATACTTGACACTGACCGCGGATCAGAGGCAACACAAAAACTGAAGCAATGTACTGACCCTGCACTGGCGCCGCATCACTCATACTCTAGGTGAGGCAAAGAACTTCCCTTTGGATAATCCCGACCAACGTTCCCTGTTTCTTACCATCTACACAGAGTCTTATCTCCAGAATGTCTCACCAGGGATGGACCCGAACCTGGTGGGGAGTATCTTACTCCTATGGAGAGCGAAGCTCCAAGTGGAGAAGGTGACCTTTCCTCCTTGTTTGGCGACGGTACACTTGCGGGTTCCCTGAGCCTGACTCCAAGGGCCCATAAGACAACGGCGCGGCGGTCCGTTCTGCTGGGAATGTATGAGCAACTGCAGGAAAATACCGCAAGTCAGGTCTCTGGCCCTGCTAAAGCTGTGGAGGGTAAGTTTGGCCTGCGGAGGTTGGTTGAGAGGATTCTAGTCCTCTGGCTAAAACATGGGCTCCGATAGACCAAAGTGATGACGCCCTGCCTGACTTACTAGCCAGTGAAAATTTCCGCTTTCCACTTGGTGAGTATGACCTATGGGGTGTGTGTTGTGAACAATATTCCTCCGGCTGATCACCCGCGCAGCAGAAAATCTTGCACAGGCTTCTGAAGTGCTGAGCACCCATGGGAGGGGTAATTGTAATGTTCTGCTAGGTAGGTTGGCTCTTTTCGGGGTTGTAGCGAAGGCCCAGTGCGTCTTACCACTCAGTCCATCTAGGACCGGTTATTGAACAGCTTCTCGACACAACCTCAGTTCCAGAGGATTCCAGCTCTGCATATTGTATGTTGCGCTTTCGGTAGGGCGTGCTTGCTGGGCGGGCTAACGTCAAAGCTTGCAGTCTTCACCAAAAACTGTCCTGATACAGAGGGTAGTTCACCAACCGCAGTGTTCCAGTGGCGGCCAGTTACGTCAGCCCCAGCCATCGAAGCTCAGATACTAATGGATCATATGATTGCTTTACCTTCGCGGATGACACCCCAAGAAACTCCATCTGGGGGTGCTGTTGTTCAACTCCCACAAGGTGAAGTCAGAAGTTGTGACCGTTGTGCAATGGTTTGGTGCGCACATTCAGAATGCATCTTCCGTGCAAGCGTCGATAAGGGAGATAACAATAGGCAAACTCAGCTGCTGAGCAGTTACGATAAACTCAGACTCCATATTCACGAGCATTTAGTCGGGTCCCGTGCAACATGCGGCTTATGCGAAAACCTGTTCTATCACCATATCTTGCAGCTTCTGCTGCTCTTCGAGGCCAATTTAGCTGAGGTGGGGCAAGTCCGGCGCGACATTGGAAAGAACCTGATGAAGTTAAGACAGCACGTCGATGAGGTACATGGGAGGTTTTAACCTAATACAGAGATCTCTCGTTACAAGCATACGCTCCAGACTAGGTGAGATATGCTTGTAACCAATATATTCTATAGCTAGAGAAATGGGAAATCAAGGTAGGGAGAGTAAGGAAAGCATGGGCAGGGACTGGCCCGAGGGGAGGAGAGAGGCCACCTGGGGAGACCCAGGAGCTGTAGTCCATCGCCATAGTCTAGATAGGCTGAATGCGATTAATGATTCCTTAAAAATTTTTTAAAAAAGCAAGGAAAGCGTACAAAATAGTATAAAACATATCAGACATACATCCAAATAACGAATGGATAGAAATACGAGCGGAAAGGATATCAGGAGAAGGGGGCTGGGCCTGGCTGATTGTCAGTAATCCTGCGTTGGACATGGTGAGTTCTATGCTTGGTCCCCGAGTTTTCCACCGCATACGTTCGAATCGCTTGTTGCACACTCTGTGACCATATTTGTCATTGCGGAGCCTGGAAGAAGTAGCTATCAGACGGGATTGCGTGAACAATAGTAATGTTACCCGTGCGCAGTTACTTCTTATCGATAAGCATACCAACACGGCAAGATGTAGGCAAGGCGCTTCGCTTGTTACAAGCATATGTATGGTGATTAACAAAACAAATATTCTAGTAACACAAATATCCTCCACTGGGAGGCTGGCGGAGGTGTGAATGTTTGGTATGCTTGAAACGAAGGGTCTCTGTAGTTGTGTTATTGGGAGAGTGTCCCAGACGATTTCACCGCCACCAGAGCGTGAAGGGGGGAAAACGGCCAAGGGGGGGAAAGGGGAATAATTTGTATTTGCCAGCAATATGGTTTTGTTTTGATTCCGTTTATATTGTCTCCAGTCTCGTGAGACCTTTATGTCTTATCTGCCTTTCATTTTTCATTACTGAAATCAGCATTCTGGTTACCCTTTTTGCATCTACAACGCAGGGTGGTTAAATCGAGACTTATGGAGCTCAGGGTAGGCCAGTCTTGTTAGCACAAAGGGGGGGTCTTGTACAAAACGTGTATCACGTATTATATTTGGTGAATGGGTAGCTAACTCTGCTGACTAACTACCTATTTGCGCGGGAGTCTAGACCAGCTTTTGAAGAACTTCTGACCCTCTCTGCCATGCATGCCCCTCAAAAAATACAGGCCCGCCTTTGGAGAAGAGTCGTGCCAACCAGGCTACGCCCATTCTCTCAAGGACTACCCACTTACAGCTCATGGGGAGGGTCAAACTGAGGCAAGGTGTGCACCTCAAACTACACCCAATTCCTCGCCACCTTATATTTCTCCTCTGGCCTTTTAATGGCACTGCCAAATTATTTCCACGTATTTATTATAACTCTAGCTTTAAGTTGAGCCTATTTGCATGACAATTGGATTTTTATCAATACCTGTTTCCCGGAAGTTTGTGGTGCGCTGGATCACCGTTATGTGCATAACTCTAAAAACATGTGATCAAAAAAACATTTCAAACAAAAAGAAGAGAATGCTGCTGGACGGAATCGAACCGCGCACTTTCCCAGGGCCTGAGCCTGGGCGTGTTACCACTACACTACAACAGCTATTGTTTAACTTGGACCTTAGCTCTTCCTATGTTACCTACTGGCCTTTCTTGCTAGATTCATTCCAAAAGCTTGCCGAGGTCTGTAACTGAATTAGGGCTTGCCGGGACCGCACACTGGCGGGCAAAGTCGACTGCCCATGGCTGATACATGTTGTGGATATACACTCCGCCCCCACCCTGGCACTCCACAATGCTTCTCCTCACCACCTTGTCCAGTTCCTTCGTGGCATCATGGTGTTCTTTTTTTTTTTTTGAGGAACCATTATGGCATCATTGGTTCTTTCGTCTGCCAGGCAGAAATTGTAGGCAATCGTTGTTTGCGCTGCTATGTGAAACGGTGGCTACTAGTATCCTCATGCCGATCAATTTCGCACTGGAATAATATATGGATCGAATGCGTCACCGGGTTTCGATGTACGCTGATAGGGGGTGCGAAGGGGTGGATGGTGGAAAAGTCATGGAAGGACCCGGAGTGGCGCAAGGGAGGTGGATAATTTCCTACGACGTTAGTCTCATGTGTCTAAGCGGGGCGGGGCGCATGGGCGGGCTGGGGGTTTGGGAGACCTACATGTAGGTGCAGTCTCTCGTCATAGTCTAGATAGGCTGAGTACGGCCCCCCCCCCCAAAGTGGCTCGCTGGAAGTGGCCACCGGGAGAGCCTGTGCCTTTCCAGTTCGGTTGTGCTCTGGAATTAAGACGGCTGAGGTGCCCTGAGGTGCCCTGAGGTGGCCCATATACCGGGTGTGAACCAAAGAACCAAGACCAAGGCGACGTGCTTGCCTGTCTCCGCATTTCGTCTGCACCTCCGGCATTCTGGGTCTACTGAATCATCCAACTTATTCCACCACCCCCCTCTCCCAATCCCGCCGCCCCGATGGGGAGGGCGCGATGCGAAGTCGGTCCTCCCGGGTTGGAAGCAGTGTAAGGGATAACTCGTCCACTGAAGAGGGGAAAAGAAGTACCACCCAGTAAGTCCCTGAAAACTTACCGACGTCCTAGCTACTGGCGTAACGTCCCAGCCCCTTTGTGCAAGTGCTAGCTAGGATGACAGGCCATCCCTCGTGCACATACAGTTCCTAAACGGGGTGGGGGTGCGAAGAAGGCGACCGAGGGGCAAGGGAGAATATGAAGGCGTGGCGGTCCCTATCTGCTAATGAGTCCTCGGAGGGTCCAAAAGGTTAAACAGGAACAAGAGTACATGTCCGAGAGGTCAAAGTGAAACAAGAGGGTTCGTCCCGGATGTCTCGCCATGGGGGAACGGATGTCCTGGCTGCGAAGGGGACTCAAGCGGGTGTGCATTAGTTAGTCTCATCCTGACGAGGACGTGGAAGGAGTCAGGCGGGTTCGAAGACCCACTCAGGTTTTCGTGGACCAGATGGTGTCGGAAGAATCATGAAGTATGAGGCGAGGCACTGAGGGCCTGGGGAGGTCACGGATATGGGGGGAATTCCTCCAGTGGAGCCTCACAAGCTAGCCGTGAGGGGGATACCAATATCTGACCTACCCGAGGCAGCCGGAAAGGGATTCAAAACCACCGAGCGGCAATCAGCAGACTGTAGGGGTCTGTGGGGATCGACAGGACGGTTCCAAAGCCGGTGCCGGTCCCGCGACACCGATTATGGGCTTAAGGTGCAAAGGGTATAATACTGAATGCATGTGCTCCAAAAATATAAGGAGCAGGTAGCCACTCGTCCAACTACTCACTCGCCTTAGCCACGAACTGTTACGCTTGCCTTCGAGCCCTGTTAGGGGCCTTCGTGGTCGAAATGCAGCTGGGGCAAGCAGGAGCAGGGACTGCAGCTTGGGGTTGGGTGTGACTATTGGCATTCTACCGGATGGCTGTCTGTGGGCGGAACTATCGACAACACAGACAAAGGACCTGCAAAAGTGGCAGGGCGATAGTCATTCAGAAGAGCGGGGTAGTCACTCGGCGGGTTGATACACCGTAGTATTGGCGTATAGGGGAAGCAGGGTGGACAAGGTGCAAGATTTGTGTGGGCTGAATGATTTGGGGGTAGTCATGACCAATAAGAGGGTTAGGTGAGCCGCGTCAGTGTATGGAAGTCACCTGCCGGAACTGCGTGAGGTGGCAGAGCCGATCCTGCGAGAGGTTGGAGACGAAGATACGGAATGGCGGTGGATGCGGAGGGGCATGGCGGGACAGGCGAAGGTAGAAATGAAGGAACTGCACCCGGAGGATGTGGAGGAATGGACGGACGGCAGCCGGATTGAGGAGAGAGCCGTGGGGAGCACTAGGACGAGTGGGTTGTATCTGGGATCCCTGGCAACGGTGGCGGATACTGAGGCAGTGGGGGTGATGCTCGCGTGGGGCGATTGGGACGAAGTTGTGCTGGACGGCCAAGAGGTGATCCAGAGGATATGGAGCTTGCAGTACCACGCCCCACGTTTCTGGGTCGAGGAGGCCTTGAAAGCCCAGATGGTTACGCGGCCGAGCCCTGGCGTGGCAGGCGAGTGATGTGGTGGCGCTTGACAGCCAAGAAGTGACAAAGCGGGTATGCGGTTGAACAACGCAGGCACCAAGGTCGTGGATCGAAGAGCGACTGACGCGACAGATGGCAGAGAGACCGAGGGTCCTGATGTGGGTGAAAGGACATAGTGGGGTGGTGGGGAATGAAGAAGCGGATATTCGAGCGAAGAGTGAGGTATGGATGGGGGAGCGGATGCACTGGCCTGACAGTAACACCGGCTGGTATCCGACAGGCTTTCCCTCTACATGACCAGGCGCCGAGTCACCTGAAGTGGAATAGGGTGGCGTTGCGAGGCCTGACGTACCTGGTGACAGACAAGGGCCCTCAGAGACAGTGGCTGAAGGAGATGGGGAAGGTGGGCGATCCGAGCTGCGTGTGCGACGGATGGACTCCGCAGAATGCGGCGCACTTGTTTGTATGCCCATGGGTGGGAGATGGTATTGGGAGGTCGTGGGAGCAGGCACACGAGGATGAGGAGTGCACGTGGTGTGTCACGGTGGCGAGGTTTGTTGAGTAATAGGGTCAGGATAGGCATGTAGGTAGCTGTGTAGATAGAGGGGAAGGCAGGGACTGGCCCGGAAGCTGAGAGAGGCACCTGGGCAACCGGGAGGCTGCAGTCCATCGCCATAGTCTAGAGAGGCTAAATGCGATTAATGGCTCCTGAGAAAATAAAAATAAAAAGGGCTGTAGACTGATGTGGCCTTTGTGCAATGTCTCTGTTCTCACCGTTTCACCACCAAGCATGTCGATTTATCAAACTTGTAGTTCGTACCCCCTTCAAGTAAACTGGTCTTCTTGTTAGGAATCATGAATCGTATTAGCCTACTTAGTATCTAGACTATGATGATAAGGTAGTCAGTCAGGCTGCTCTTCTGGTTGGATCTTCGAAGCCTACTTAGTTCTCTAAGATTACGAGGTTATGAACGGAGGAATTTTGGTAAAGAAGTAACAGCAGAATGCATAAGTTGAGTAGTAGAGCTATCGTAGAGCTCACTATAGACTTATTATGCTATGGATCTGGTGCTCTCTTTCATTTCGCCAGCGAATTCCCGGCTCTCTTATCCTTCACAGCTTACCCAAATTGTTCTTTGACCAGATTGCCTTCCTTGCATCCCGTGACTTTTGTGCCACCGTGAAAGTATCCGAGGGTCGTACAGCGGGACTACGGGGGTCGTGCAACCAGACTAGTCGTACAGCCAGACTGTTACCGAGAAACATCACCTGGCTACTAGTAATTCTACATTTACATGTGTTCTGCGGTAGGTATGCAACACAGGATCACGATTATGCCAGCTAAAAAATTTCCTTTCCATGCATACCGGTACTAGTAGTAAAAAAACAAAACTTGAAACAAACAAACAAACAAACAAACAAAACCCAACCGCAGTCCAATGCCACTTCCCAACTCAAATTGCCCACCCAAACCCCTCCACTCTCGAAGAAGTCCACAATGGTCTTCCTGTATAGCGTCGCACAACCTGGGGAACAAATGGTTAGCACCATATCGAGTAAGAGGGGTTTGGGGGAGGAGATGGAGACTTAGCTTTATCTTCTGAATGAGCTTGGATGCAGCTGGCTGGCACGGAAATGGGGGATCTATGCTGGAGACCGGATCCCTATTCTTCATGGCTATGAATTGCATATAGGAAAGGGTTGCCCCTTAGTAAACTGGGATATCTACCAACTTCACCATTCCTTCACCATTTTCCGTAACCCAATTCACCACCACTGCACCCTATACTTCCCAACATACCTTGGTTCCCAATCAATGGGAACCATCGATATCCATCTTCTGATGGCGACGGGAGCACTGTCAGGAACGTGTGGCCTGGTGGTGCAATCCATCAACAGCAAATTGAAGAGCATGTCGTCCGTCAGAGTTGCCGCTAGTGCTTCCCTTTTCTCACGCATAATAAGCGCCTTCTTGGATTCAAGTGTGGATAATGGCTGGGCGCCTTCGATGTCAGACTGCTCAGACTCAGGTTCGGAATCAGAATAGTCTGATTCCGGGGTGGCAGAGCAGTCCTCCTCATCGCTGTCTTCGTACTCGGACCCCTCGGACTCACCATGAGTGAAGATGCTGTACCACAAGGACACTGGGGATTGAGGGGGAGAGTGCTTCAAGACAGAGGCTGCACGAATCCTTCCGCCTGCGGTGACCTCCAACCCAGCAAATGCTTGTTTGAAGGATGCCTTTGTTTCGGCGATTTTCTTGCTTAACGCCACTAGGCTAACGATAGCCTGTTCGAAACGAACAGCGGAAACCTTGATTTCGGCGGCTGTGAAACGTGGGAGCTGAGAAAGGGGTGGCAGATTCTTAAGGATAAAAGAGAGTCTCTCCGAGAGTGTAACTCCGCTGATGGGAGCATAGGTATCTTGCACATTGGGGGCCTCTATGACAGGCAGTTGCTCTTCCACCTTGACCTCGCTATAGAGAGCACTAGTCACTTGCCTGATGGGTGCCTCAAGGGAATGTTCAATAGGAAGCCGCTCCTCTAGCTTCATTTTGCTGATGAGAGCACTGCTGGGGTGTGTCATACCGACAGAAATGGCAGATAGACACTTCTCAAAGCCTGATTTGCAAGTAGCTCTGGTTTCGGTCATCCTCTGCCTGGCGGTCTCAAGGGACATCATCGCCCTCTCGAAACGCGCCTGGGAATCGGCTGCAGTACCAGCTACTTGGCACTCTACGACAGGAACTTGCTCCTCTAGCTTGATTTCCCTAGACGGAGTACTGGTAAGATGTGTCCTAGCGACACAGATGACAGACAGACACTTCTCAAAGTCTGATTTGCAAGCAGCTCTGACTTCGGTCATCCTCTGCCTGGTGGTCTCAAGGGACCTCATTGCCCTCTCGAAGCGCGTTTGGGAATCGACTGCAGTACTAGTCACTTGCGAGGTGGGTGTCTCTACAGTAGACACGACTGGAACTTGCTCCGCAAGCATGACTCTGTTGATGGGGGCGTCACCGATGACTGGCATAGTGGGTGTCTCTACAACAGATACGAGAGGGAGTTGCACCTCCAGCTTTGTTTCGTTGACGAAGGCTTGCACGATGGGTGTCCCTATGGCAGATACCATAGAACGACATTTCTCGAAGTCGGTACTGAAAGCAGTCTTCAGCTCGATGATCTTCTGACGGGTGGTCTCAAGAGACCTCATCGCCATCTCAAAACGAGTCTGGGAATCCATTTCAGAAATGAATTTAGTAATGTGAATGATTTATTTGTATTAGGAGTGCTTTAGTGGCCGGGATTCAGCTTATTGTGCTGTGAGAGCAGAAGTAGAGTTTCGCTTTGCAGGTGACAGTGTGGAGTGATGAGAAGGAGAATCCTGGCAACGAGGGAGAGAAGGGTCTTACTTATTTCCTTTCAGGGCCGCTAGTGGCATGCTAATCCATGCTGGTAGTAGCTTCCATGGTCGTCAGACTACTACCTAAGTAATTATGACCTAGTGATGCTTTGGGGTAGAGTCATGACTTCGGGAACATGTGATTCACAGTAACTTCTCAGCCTAATCAATGAGACGGCTCCATTCCCCTCAGAAAATATAACGCACTTTGCCTGGCCACTTCCAATTCATACATAGAATCTCTCCCCTACCACGCCCATGCCGGCCCTCCCCCGAACAAAGAAATTCATAACATGACCCTCCTCATTGTATGTCGAGCTTGGAAAAAAATGTTTAACCAAGCCAACCATGTAGTCTCTCTCCG
>Ga0307514_10002676_pt1 | contig 18076 bp, 14 predicted proteins | sample 16_EM_MG_FD_203088 | JGI IMG/M metagenome (GOLD analysis project Ga0307514, IMG submission 203088) | Populus trichocarpa ectomycorrhiza microbial communities from riparian zone in the Pacific Northwest, United States - 16_EM | ecosystem: Host-associated > Plants > Roots > Unclassified | place... | reverse complement strand
GGGGGAGGTTATACTGGGAGGGGGAGATATTGGGTATTGGGCTCATTTTGGTGGGGTATGAGGTTGCGTCAAGGAGACAGTGGCCACATAGATGGAACTCACAGGAGAGATGAGTAGGGAGAGCACCCCCGAAAGTGGGCACGAGAGTGTAGGCAGCTCGGTACGGGCGTACGCGGAAGCAGCCTTCCAAGCGACGCTCCCGATCGGATCCCGACACAAGAAGCCGGCGTAGAAGACCCCTCTGCCTTTGCCATTGCAGAAGCCTAAACAAGAGTCGGTACCAGCACTACCACCACAGCCGCCACGGAAGATGAAGGCGCAGTCGGTGGTCTTACACGGAGTCCCCACCCACCTCAAGATAGGGAGGATGTGGTAGCTGACAGTGGCTCCAGGTGGATAATAGAAGGGTAGAAATCACAGGGATAAGGTGGCTGGTGAAGGAGGAAGCAAGGAGAGGGAAGAAAAGGTCCTCCCTCGTTGTGCACTTGAATAGTAGGGAAGAGGTGAAGGACCTGTGGATAGGGGAGGGGGATGGGAGTATCTGACCACAAGATACGACTGGGGCCGAAAGGGGACCAGCGGCCAGCGACCAGAGACACTGTGAGGGAGTCGAGGGAGGCGATCGCGTGATCGGCATTCCCTGAGTGCGATGACTGTAGGGGGGAGAAACTTGTGGGAATTACAACAGGTGGAGGAGTATTTGAGGTGTTCCGAGTGATTGGAAGGTCAGCTGAGAAGGGTAAGGGGGCGAGTCAGCTGGATAGAGCTTTTTTCTTTTCCGGGGGGTATCTAGTCTATACGGGGCACGATTTAGTTTATTACGCTACGATAACTAGATGATGTAGCTACGGGGCAGGGAACGACTTGGTGGTTAGATAACCCCGCCGAGTTTCCACTCAGGGATGCGGTCCCTCTTGAATACGAGTACCGATTTTCAAAAACCATGGTGTACTTGTTTAGATGCTCAAGACTCCCTATTCTATCGTAGACAAGACGAGACAAAATACAGGACATAGATAGAAATTCATGAACACATAACCAATGATCACCCAGCCCCCAAAGCTGGCCCATGGACTTTCTAATATATATGTACCATAACTCATCGTGAGTTTTCCATCCTTCCCCGTATCCTACACAAGTATCCATTCACTCAGGCCAGAGCAACCAAAAAGAAACATAAACAAGATATACAAGCATGGGTAAAAATGCTCCCCCACACCTACAGCTCATCCCTCATCTCCTCAGACTTCTCCTTCACCTTCTCTGCTGCCTTACTAGCTGCCTCCCCCACCTCCTCCCCCGCTCCCTTCAGCCCCTCCACCATCCCTTCTAACTTCTCCCCCGCAGCCTTCCGACTCTCCTCATGCATCTCAGTCAGCCTCGCATTCGCACTCTCCACCCATCTCTGCAGCTTTGCCTCTGCACTTTCCACAACACTTGCATAATACTTTCCTTCCTCCCTCCCATTCAGCACCTCACTGACCGCAGCTTTCGCCGCCTTAATATTCTCCCCAACAATACTCGCCGTGGCTTCTATATTCTCCGCGATAACACTCGTAGCAGCATCGAGGTCCCCCGCAATGACACTTGAAGCTTTCCCAAAGGGATTCCTGGGGGTGCCATATACCGCAATAGTAATCTCCGCAGATGCAGATTTTGCCACTTCAGAGATTATTCTAGAAGCGGCCTCAAATGAACCAGTCCCATGCCCATAAACTACTTCAGGAACCTGGCTTGCTGCGGAGTCATACGCCTCGCCATTCTCGAAGGTACCGCTCTCCCGACTGTAAATCTTCTCGCTAGCAACTTCCACAATTTCTTGGAGTTTGTAATTTGCAGAATTGAGAATATTCTCAACAGCAGGCGGTGGGGTCATCATGCTAGTAACACTGCGAGAGGCAGCTTCAGCATTCCCTTTGATCACACTCGCGATGGCATCAGCACTCTCTTTAACCGCATTTGCTTCAGCCTCAACTTTCTCCTCCGCATACACCCTTACAGACTCCACTGCCTTGTCCGCTTGAGAGACAGTAGATTCGGGGAGAGGCTGTGGGATTCCATAGATGACGCTGGATGCTGCCGCAATTGCTGCACTATACCTATCGGTGGCAATGCCCATATACCCTGGCTCTGGTGTTCCGTACAGAGCGCTCGAGGCTGCGGTCCAGGCTGAGTTGTACAAGTCACTTGCAACAGGGGTAATGCTTTCACCTGCTGGATGCTCAGTCTTCGTGCCATACATCGCTTCTGATACTGCTTTGGACACGGCACCATTGATGTCTTGCACGGAATCCTTGAGCTTCTCGGGGAGGGTGTCCTTCCACACCCCCTCATCACCTGCCATAACATGCTGCTCTCCTAGCACCGCTTGTGCTTCTGCCATGAGAATTCCTGCAGGTTTCTTGGGGGCAGGAGTTTCTCCAGGAGTGACCCTCTCCTCTGCTTCCTTAGATACCTGGTTGAGATATTTATCCGAAAAGTCCTCAGAGTAGTCATTCAACTCGATTTTCTTCTTTGCGACTCGCTTGATCCTCATCAATTCGCCCGCAGCCTCCTTTGCTCTGGCATTCGCCCCACCTTCCCATGCATCACCTTCTGCCCAGAGAGTGATTTCATTCAATCTTTTATTCTTCTCAGCAGCTTGAACGATCTTGGTCTTGATGCCAGAGAATTCTTTCTTCAAGTCCTGATATCTAGCCCAGTCCTTATAGGTCGCCCCGTCCACTTGCCAGGCCCATTTCATCCCAAGTTCTTGAATACCACTGTCAATTAGCGCGTCAAGTTTCTCAATACGGGTATCAGCTTCTGCAGCCACTTCATCGAATATAGTGGCCAAGAACCTTTGGGACTCCCATCGCAGATCCTGGGCAGTGTCCTTAATGAGTTTCCCAACACTAGAGGTGGCCTCGAAAAGCTTATTAAAGGCCTCGAGCTTCTTGCTCCCCGTTTCTTCCTCTGAGTTACCCGGTTTGTAATATTTAGCAAGGTTCATGATAGTAGCCTTCAAACCACGCATTTCGGTAGAGATCGTCTGGTCGAGTTTCTTCATTTGTTTCTCGGCGATTGGTTTATGTTTCTTCATTGCTACAGCAGCAATCTGGTCGACCTTTGCATTAAGGCTTTCAATGGCCTCATTGGCATGCTTTTCAAATTTATCTGTGTAGAAAGCGAGATCCTCTTCAACTTGCTTGCGGGCAGCTTCCCTAACAGCTTTCTTTTCTGGTGGCTCCTCTTGGGTGGAGGAATCCACCTTATGTCCAGAGCCAGAGGGAGGAACGGAGGATGAGTTCCTGTGACCCCAAATTAGCTATATTCTAATAAAAGCAAGGTCAGTGAATGACCTACTCATTCCCACTATTCACTCTGTCTTTAATCCTCCCAAGTTGGACTTCTACGTAATCTTTCCAGAGATCACTGACCCCATGCCAGACGTTCTTCTCAAGCCATTTTCCACTCATTCGAGCTCCCTCTTTGACATAGGGTCCCAAAACTGCACTGGTAACATACCACCCATTCTTATATACCCTGTCAATATATGGGTAAGCTTTCTTGTACGCAGGAATAAGGTAGCTATCGTAGATCTCCTCAGATTGAAGTCGTAGTTGTTTCCAGTATGGTGAGGAAACTATTTGCTGGTGGGATTTATATATTTCAGATGTATATGGAGCTAAGTGCTGGAGGTATAGGTGATGGAGTTCCGAGTAAGCCTGAGCAACACTTGGGTGAAGATTCTCCTGGTATTCCTTCTCAACAAAAACCGTTGCCTTCTGGACGATTGGTTGGGCGTATTTCCCATAGCTTGTTGATGCAGTCTCGAAGGCCGGGTAAAAGTAGGCTTCGTTATAACGAGAGATGTGTGGGGCAACCTTGTCAACGTACGGTGTGACATAGTTCTCGTAATATGGGTTAGCAATACCCTGGGCTTTGCTGTATATGTGACAGATAGTTGGTGAGGATGGATCTGGACTCGTGGGGCACTGAAATAGTACAGTGTAAAGGGTGAGCCATAGCAAGAGTCTATCCCAAGAATCAGCAATATGTGCTTATAAGATAATTCAAACCGGCATGCAGCTCACCGCCACACAGTACTCAAACTGAACCAGCTGCTCTTACGTGGTTGGGGCACTGAAGATTGTTTCTGTTTTCGTTTCGAATTACCACCATTTTTTCCCCCATTTTTTGCTGTAGGCATTAAGCTTGCTGCGGTTGGCATAGACTCGGTTGGTTTCCCAGCCTTCCTCTTCCGAGAACCCTTAGGACTCGAAGGCATATCGGTGACGGATAGGTGATTGACGGAGCTCAATGGCAGGAGTCGAGTTGGGCTCGGCTAACTAGGTAGCTTGTCAGGAGGTTGTTGGGACCAGATTGCAAGAATGCAGCATGGCCGCTAAGTGCCCCCCACGCAAACCAATAAAGGTGAGAGACCCAGTATACACATGCCAACTATCGATAATTTACGAATACTTTGCAAAGGCAAAGCCTGAAGCCTTTAATGGTTCCTTCGACCACTCATTGAGATCCGGAGCCATTTCAGGTGGACGATGACGCTCGCCGTCACTAGCAATGTTGCCTTGATTTGTGCGCATGTGGCAAAGCCAAGCGCAGTCCGTCAATGTCAGTGTCAGGTTCGACACTGTATGTCAACTGCTGTGAGACTCCCGAGTTGGAGATGATGTAATATAAAAGCCATGTCCAGGTTAGTACGAGTATAGGTACCTACTGTACAGTGATGATTACATAACGCCTGTGTAATCATCTTGTGGGAAAACAAAACATACGACAGCAATGTATGACAATAGGATATTCACAATTGTTTTTATAACGAACACTCATAGAGCTCAAAGCCTGTTATTCCCTGACCCAAATTTCTCGCTATGAAATTCCGGCACGCTGGAGTATCTGGTGTTGGAAGAAATTGTCCAATCCTAATTAGACGGATGCCTTTCTTGCGGCGGCGGGTATATATAGAGGTATAGGTGGCCTGCCCTTGGGACGTAATAGTTTAACATACGGAAGAGGCACTTGTGGTTGTATTTATTTGCTGCAGCATTGTAAGCTGTACTGTACTCTACTGTACTGAGGCAGACTATCAAACCAGTAAGGGTCTTGGCCGACGGCGAATCGACAAAGCAAAACCTAGTCGTACCATGATCACTGGATGCGAGCACCATTGGTGATATCCCCACCCAGGTACAGCTTACCAGCAATCTCTCCACCCAAAATCACAAGAGCTACAGAAGACAACGTAGCTGGCCACTAATGACTCCGATGTTTCTGGTTTGAACACGCAACGCACAGGACTTCCTATTTCCCGGACAGTTCGTCTGGTTGCCAGAGAAGCAAAAACAACAGCTTGCCAGGCTCCCAGTCATACAGTAGTTTTTGCTGCTGCCCTATCTCCTTTCTGACCCACTGTCACCAAATACTGTCAATATCTCTACAATGTCAAACTCCTCTTTCAGTTCGCCACTGGTGGACATCATGAACGACCCCGCCTATGCTCCTCGGAAATCCTCAATCGATGGAGCAAATGAACCAGACCATTGCCGTATATGCCGGTCAGAGGGAACAGTGGAGGAGCAGCTTTTCCATCCTTGCAAATGTAGCGGCAGTATTAAGTTTGTGCATCAAGATTGGTGCGGCCCTCTGGACTTCGGTAGTGTACTTCACGGCTAACTTCAATAGTTTGATGGAATGGCTACAGCACTCACAAAAGAAGTACTGTGAGCTATGTAAAACGCCCTTCCAGTTCACAAAACGTAGGCGCCATCTCATCCCCCTTCGCCGATAACTCCACTGACTCTCGATTGAACAGTCTATGATCCGAAAATGCCGAAGAACTTACCGCCACTCCTGTTCCTCTCGAGGGCTTCCAAACATATCGCCAGAACAATCATACTCTGGCTACGATTCGTGCTCGTCTGCTTCGTCTGGCTTGGGATATTACCGTGGGTGGTACGATGGATGTGGAGGTTCTGGTTTTGGCTAGGTGATGGGGGCTGGGCTTGGTGGAGGAGACGGCCCTACTTCGTGGAGGGCCCCCTACCAGAGAATGCCACGTTTGCAGAGGATATCAAAAATAACCTGGTGGGTAATCAAACGATAGATTCACTAGAAGGCGATGATTTGGGGGACTTGGGCAACGGGGGTGTCTTTGCCAACATAACACGGAGCGAGACGTTGAAGTATGGATCGGCCCCCCCCGTAACCAAGTATACTAGCGCTGATATATCTATAGCAAAATATTTCTTGATACTCTCGAAGGACAGATACTCACTGCTTTGATTGTAGTTACATTTGTTATGATCTTTCTTATCCGAGAATGGGTAGTCCAGCAACAGCCGGACCTCGCACTTGCTGGAGATGCTGGAGGCATTGGCAATTTGGCAGATCTCGGCCAAGCCCCCGAAGAGCCAGCAGCTGGCGCAGTCGAAGAGGATCAGGAGGAAGATCAAGAGGAGGACGGGCTCCCAAACGACCAGATACTAGATGCTGCCTTTGGCAGAGTGCATCCCCCGTACCCAGAGTCCGAGGCAGACCCTCTGGGTGAAGAACATCTTGTAGTTCAGCAGCAGGTGGCCCCACCTGCAAGACCTATTGCTCCTTTGAGGAGGAGGAGGGCTTTCGCACCTGCTGAAGAGAATCATCCGCCTGATCGAGGTGTGGGTACTGGATCTGCATTTGGCGGTCAGGGTATGGTATTAGGAAGAGGACTGACAATGGCGCCTCCCGCATTTCAACTTGACTCAAGCAATCCCCGTAGGCCTCAGGCCAATCGTGAGGTAATGGCTCAAGCTGCTGAGCTCCGAATAGGTCCGGATTATCTAGAGAAGTTTGCTGTTTCATCGACAATAACACCCCAGACAAGGGCATCCTCTACAAGTAACAACATAATCGACGATGATTCTGATTGGGAGGACGAGGAGGATGAGGGAGCTGAAAGCAAGCATGACACCCCCCATCGTCATGATAAGCGAACTACGCCCGTTAATACTCCCACCCCAGGGCTGTTTCAAAGCCGCTCTACAGCCTCGGGGCCAGCCTTAGGGAACATATTTGAGCTCGAGAATAAACCAAATCCGAACTCCTCGACATGGGCTAGGAAACCAGAACAGAAGCCACCAACCATTGTGTTTGGGGCAAGCCAAGGAGCAAATCTATTTGGAGATTGGGAGACCTCTCAGTCAGCCTCTGGAAAACCTTTCCAATTCAACGGTACCAAGAGCCCTCTAGCAGAAAGTCGAATTTTCGCTCAAAGCTCTGGCTGGCAGGATAGTGGGGAGTTGGGTGCTCAGACATCACCAGTGATAGCTTCAGCGGATAAAGGGAAGGGGAAAGCAAGCGTTCCACCTGCAGAGGAGATCGGAGGTGTAACTATTGGAGAATCAAATACCTTGGGTATCGACGCATTCACGAATGCCAATAATGGCCACAGCCAGGCGGCACTGGAAATTCAGCCTGAGCAACCCCGAAACGCCTTACGTGAAGTCATTGAGCCTGGGGAATATGGAGGTACATGGAGCTGGCCTTACCCTTATGAAAGCTCTGAACAAGATGAGCACTATCAGGACGAGTATTTGTCCGATGGATATGACTCGAATGACCCTCTACTACCACAAGAAACAGAGGTAGGAGCTGAGCCGGCAGCCCCGAATAACAACGATCTAGTTCCGGTTGCTCCGGCTCTGGCTCCAGTCAGACCTGCTGGCGCTCGAGGAGGTGGGTGGCTCGACTGGCTTCTAGGTGATATCCCCCAAGTCGATAGGAATGCCGGCAATAACCACAACGATGTCCCAGCAGCCCCAGCGCCCGATGATCCAGGGGATGCAGATATGGAAGATGATTTTCTTGATGCTGAATGGAATGGTGCCGTTAATCCACAGCGGCCTGGGGGTGCGCAAAACAATCCGGAAAATGGTGCGGACGGCGCGCCTGCACCGGTTGATATAGATGAGGGCGATGACTTTGATGGCATTATGGAGCTAATTGGAATGAGAGGCCCAATCCTTGGATTGTTACAGAATGCGGCCATTAGCCTCGTGCTCATCACTGCCGCAGTCATGCTTGGAGTAGCCGTCCCATATATTTGGGGTAGAATCTTATTGACCGTGCTGGCACACCCACTTCTTTTTACTGTCATTATACCATGGAGCTTAGCAGTATTCTGTGCCAATTTGATGATTGACACTGCCATTGGGGTCACATTTTACGCTCTATTTGTGATAGATACCGGACTCAGATCTATCCTGAGTACGTGGTGGTCTAAGATTGTGGACTTCGACCGCGGCGAAGCAGTCGGTACTCTCATGCACACATATGCTGCTGACGCCTGGAAAAGAGTTGTGCAAAAGCTCACTACTTTGGCATTAGTTCTTGCTTCTGATAGAACGTCCATGGAAGGGGTGTCTATCATCGCTACACACCCTGAGACATCGCACGCCTGGTTGGCTAGCAGACAGCCCTGGGCAAGAGCCACACTTGCCATGTCTTGGTTTACAGAAAAACTTGCTGCATCTGCGAATTTGACATCAAATGCCTCCCATAACCTACAGATTGCAGCTCAAGGAAACAAAACAGCTTCGGAAGTTTTCTACACGGTATTTGAACATTTAGTGGAGATATGGAAAGAGCCCTCTATCAAGCAGCGCAATGCTATATTTATAATTCCCACCGTCTCTGAGGCCGAAGAAGCTTTAGTCGAGTTTTCTAATAGTTCTGCTTGGACAGCAGCAGACCGAGTTGTAGCAGTGATTGCTGGTTATGTATTGTTCACCATCGTTGGGGCCTGGTACTTGGCAAAGCATAAGTCCCAACCTGGCAGCTATCGAAGGCACCTGGAGAAAACGTCAATAGAGTTGCTCCAGCAGGCGGGTGGTGTGATGAAAGTCATTCTCATTATAGGCGTAGAGATGTTTGTCTTTCCACTCTACTGCGGATTGCTCTTGGGTACATTTAACCCCCGCCCCCCGGTACTGCCTCATGCTAATACTACTATTAGATGTTGCACTTCTGCCCCTCTTTGAAAATGCCACAATACTATCAAGGATCCAGTTCACCATTGACCATGTGTTCACATCCACCTTTGTGCATTGGTTTGTTGGTACTTGCTATATGTTCCATTTCGCCCTCTTTGTGTCGATGTGTCGGAAGATCATGAGGGCTGGAGTACTGTGTGGGTTACCTAGTTCCGGTGCTTCTCGTGCAAGGCTTAACTGACTGCTCTAGATTTCATCCGTGATCCTGATGATCCAACCTTACACCCCGTAAAGGATGTCCTGGAACGCCCTGTTATGTTACAGCTGCGCAAGATTGCGTTTAGTGCCCTGATCTATGGCTTCCTGGTGCTGGTGTGCCTGGGGGGGGTCGTATGGTTCCTATTTCACCAGTTCGAGGGCGTTTTGCCAATCCATTGGTCTTCGAATGAGCCAGTTCTGGAATTCCCCGTGGACCTTCTATTCTACAATTTCTTCATGCCTGTGGCTGTTCAATTCTTTAAACCATCTGAGGGATTGCAAAAGATGTACTCTTGGTGGTTTAAGAAGTGCGCGAGGGCTCTTCGTTTGACATCCTTCATGTTTGGAGATCGCCACAAAGACGAGGAGGGACACACTGTGAGAAAGACGTGGCTTGCTACATTACTCTTCAAAGGCAGTGATGCGGCCAAGCCAGTGATTGACCCAGCAGAAAAGGCTGCAGCAGATGTAGGAGAGCAAGATACTTACTTCCTTCGGGACGGCAGATTTGTTAGAGCACCAGCCTCGGATAGTGTTCGGAGGCCTAAAGGCCAAGCTGTGTTCATTCCTGTCACCGAGGGTAACATGCGACTGGACGGGGAACCTGATCCTGAAGATGGAGAAACTGGACCTAATAGCACGAATTTCCGCCTCGTTTATATCCCTCCAAATTTCAGGATGCGCATTTTCATCGCTGTCTTCTCCATTTGGCTCTTTGCTGCAGTAACTGGCGTTGCAATTACAATTGGGCCTCTCTTGTTGGGAAGAACGTTGCTTAGGACCTTGGTGCCGAAAAACCTACGGATGAATGATGTCTACGCATTTTCAGTCGGTATCTACATTATTGGCGGCATAGTTTATGCCATTACGAAGTATCAGATAGCGGTAGATTGGTTCAATGGAGCCCGTCTGTCTTGGAGGTACCCGAGTGAGACGCAAGAGACCATTCGAAACAATATATTGAGGGTAAATCACATACATTGCTGGCACCAATGTGATCTTTGCTGACATTTATGAATAGGCTGTCAAAATCTCCTACGTTTTTGTAGCTTTTGCTCTTGTACTCCCAACACTGTTGGCTTTGATCATCGAATTCTACATCATTATTCCGATGCACACGTACTTTTCTCAGGGCGAGACCCACGTCATTCATTTCATCCAGGATTGGACGCTTGGTGTCTTGTATGTGAAGATGATGGGAAGCATGATGCTACTGGACCCAGATAGCCCATGGGCCAGAGCATTGAGAGGTGTAAGTACACCAATTTTTGTTAACACATTCGGAACATAATCACTGACTATATTTGCAGGTTGTTGCAAGAGGGTACCTCGACCCTGATGTCAAGCTCGCGACGAGGTGCTTTATTCTACCTGCCACTCTCTTCATGACAACGGCGCTCGTATTACCACTTTGCTTTGCCTATGCTACCACAAAAACATTATGTAAGAGGCCCGCTTTTGTTCCAAGCTGCACTCATACTTTCATTGTTTACTAATCCGTGCATGCAAATAGTACACGACGCATCTCCTAAAATGATATCACAAACCTACCGCTACTCGTACCCAGCAGTATTCATACTCATCGTTTTCTTGGGTGTGGGATACTTCTTCAAGCTGTTAATGGACAGATGGAAGCAGAGTGTGAGAGATGAGGTTTATCTGATTGGAGAGAGGCTACACAACCATGGAGAGAGGAGGCCACCCACTCAAGGACACTCAATCGGAGTTCAGACAGATGAACATCGACTGGAACCAGGACTTAGGAGGCGTGGAATCGAGCGAGCGGTAGAGGAAGTTCGGGCTTAAGGTTTGATCTAGAGATGCTGTACGGAAGGCAGACTTTTAACTTCCTTTGCGTTTGCTTTTGCTCGACTTCAAAGCATCACTACCGGCGGGGATCTCTAGCATTTACGTTTACCTCCCATGCAGTTCTTGAAACAGCTTATGTGTATAGAAAATTTCACCGTCTTTGTCCTGCTATATTTTTATTCTCCCTCTCCTTCCTTCCGCTTCTCTATAACTGCATCTGTCTCCCCTACACACTGTTCAAAGCCTTGGGTTGAGTAGAGGCAAGAGGGCAGGTACGTGTGCCTTAACTGTATGTTTATGTGGGTTGATCTGGCGTCTGGGTGGGCAAGGCTCGATTAGCCGAGACAGATATCTTGTCGAAATGTGATTGTTCTCACTCGATTCAGATTAGAATGTTAGCAAGATTTGGTTGATTTGTGTCTAAGGTGAAGAGGTTGTAGAAAATAAGATGAGATTAGGACCGCTTCCAAGAGTGGCAGAGGTGAACAATATAATGTTTTTTTATTCATTTACAACAGGGAGGGTTGGAGACCAGTCGCGAGAGGCAGTCGCAGAGACCAAGTCCCTTGTCACACAACTTTGAAAATGCTTCATTGCCTCGTCTATGGGTCGAGGTTAATTGACATCAATACAGTTTTGCTCGAGCCTCAGACATACATATCGTGGGGGTCTTCTAGACCAGGGATGATGTGCCTAAAGTTGAAGGCCTTGTGCTCAATGCAAGGCTATTCGGGAGTGTTTCAATTTTACGGCATCAATCTGTTTTTTGAGAACTGGCATATATGTGGGAATACCTGAAAGTTCGCATAGTGTTGCTTCTCTCTCGCAGTAGTCCTACAACCCTGAAACTTGAATATGAGATTCTTACTTTCCGCCCAAGATATTAACCGCGTACAACTATTCCCCAGATATTCCTGTACTCTAGCCGAACCAAACCAAAGTGCAATATAGGATATTTTCTCCCTTCTTCGGCAAGTGGATCCTGGTAGACGGGATTCAACGTCCAGTAACTACCGATACTACACACTGGCTCCATTGGGGTGCTGCCAAGAGAGCCTCATAGGATAGTGATAATAAAACCCCCACTAGGAGGGCCAGATTATATTGTTGTGAATATCGGCAGGCGAACCACTATGCCAACATTCATCTACTGTATCTGAACGATTTCGAATCTCGCAATTCCACCCTTCTACCTGTGCCTAGATTCTCCAATATTCCCACTTGCAATTCATTGAGGGTGACTTAGCCAGGCAATTAATATCCCCCCCTCTTCCGCAGAAAAAACCTCCACACGCATCCCGTCTATTTACTAGTTACCACCATAAGGACCCCTGTCCTTTTACCATAGCTATGGACTTTGTATGGGCAGGCCTGGAAGTCTTCATCCTCAGATTATGGGTATACGTATACATCCCTAGGCCTGGCTCTATGTAGAGATTAATACTAAGGATCGCAATATAAGAGACCAGGAATGTTATACTGGATGCAGGATCTACAGTACAGCGTGCAGATGCGAGGAGGAAGAGGGGGGGTACACAGGCCTAGGTAGGGCTGGTTGCGTGTAAATTAATATTGATATAATATTGTGACGGATTGAGGAGATTTGGGGTTTTGCCGTAATGAAGTGGGTGAGGGAGCAAAATAATTAGTAACCTCCCAACTAAGACTACCCATATATACCTTATAATAACCTTTTTTCATAATCCCTGGAATTCTAGACCAGCCCTGAAGCTAGAGGCCAGTACCCACCACTGTCACCCTCTAGTAAGGCCATGTCTTGGCAACCATACCCAAGCAGGTAATATTGATCTGGTACCCAGTTTAGTGGTACCTGATTATCCCATAACCGTATCGTGTTCGCATATTTCACATGGACATGTACGTATACGTAGTGACAACTGGGGAACTCCGTTGCTGTGGTTATGCATATTAAGTTGATCGCGAAGCTAAAACCTGTGTCAATGCTGATCATGACGTGGTGACATATGACGTGTGACATGCGGAATGTGTATACGTATATATGACTACGCAAATTCGCAGGTAGTGCATGTATGTACATCTGCTGTGCTGGGACTGGTGCCCATCCAGTAAGCTGGGTTTGATATCCTATTGAGGATACCTAGAGTTTGGCACATGTGGGGGTCATCTGTGTTATGCGGCATAATTGAGGGTAACTATATCTAAGCTATAGGTGTATATTTTTGTGCTTACATAGCACTGGCTCAGGAGCGACCCATCCCTCCCAAGTCCCAATCATTGCACACACCCCTGAGCAGCGGCCGAGGTTTCCCGGGGAGAACCTCTTGCAAAACTGATCAACGTTATACAGTAGTTGTGTCAATCGTGCTGATATGTTTGAGGTTTATTAAAGGGCAATGGGAGGGGACACTGCTCAGAAAAGGCAAAGAGGCACTCTGAATTAAGCATAGTTTTAGGCAGCGCATAGCCGCTCTTGCGATATGCTGAGTCTGAAAGCTATAAATACTACAGAGTTTCAGGGTAATCTTTGTATCTTCAGATTGTCATAGACAAGGCCATCCAACAGCAACCAATATCGATTATCGGTTTATGGGAAATAAGCCTGAGGCGGCTTTGGTACCTGCATACCACCATCTACTAATCGGACTCATAGTTTTGTCTCAGCAAAATTCCTCTATTCGACAAAGAGATTTGAGGTACTTCCTCCTTAGGTTCGCCAGTACTTCCTCACCTGTTCAGGCCTGAAAGTTAATCTAAGTATGCACTGGGATTATTAGCTATATCTAACAAGATCAGGGGACCTTGGGGATGAGTCCTACCCTCATCTCCTGAACCCAAGTGGCCTAGTCCAGGTAGTCCCAGGAGGAACCCTTGTTTTTGGGAACATCTTTCCTTCAGATCTGTTTTTAGATCTCGACAGTTACCTTAACATCACCCATGTTGACTTTCAGTACAGAGATCTTCTAAAATAGCCACTGGTATCTATGAAACATATTGGTTTCGGAGCTCACTGTATGTATCTGACTATCTAGATAGGTTTGCGCTAATCAGGCTAGATAACTTTTGAAGTGTGAAAAGCGAAGCATGTTTGGTTTCTTGATTGCTTATATCGGATAACTGCAGATCGTAATTTAATGTTCGTTCACTCGCTGTTGGCTGTTGATACCCTCCCCTCCTTCCACAGTACCGTAAGTGGACGGGGGAGGCTTGTATACCTAGGTGTAGTGTGGCTGAGGTAGGTACTTCTGCCACCCAATCCTTTAAAGGTGCAGAAACGGGGCCGCCTCATAGCCTAAGGCCCCTTCGTGGGAAAGGCGTATAGACTCAAAAAAAAAAAAAAAAAAAAGGTACTTCTGCCAGTGTGTTCCGACTAGGGAATATCCTAGGTGCTAGTAACACGAATGGTCGCCCGGTGGCTCTCGAACAATACATAAGGAGACAGTTGGGCATTTGCGACACATTATCCTATAATCCTAGTTCCCTAGCCGCCTGTACGCTCCGAGGTGTGTGACTGACTCTGAGGTTGGTATCTCGGATCATGATATCACGATAACATGAGATATACTGAAAGTGGTGTGGTTATATACAATGACCAATCAAGTTGTTTAACCTACCTATCCATGGTTTCTAGTTTGGTTCATTGTTTCCTACTCTACTTTATGATCCATCTCTACCTAGTTCAAGGTGACCACCTGGCCAGATATCGGATGAAACATAGTCCTAAACAAGACACTTGCATACAGCTGGCCCCTACCAGCTATAGCCCAGTTGTTGGAGATGTATGTTGAATATAGATCCAGAGGTAGAGAAATGCTACTGAATTTGCAGCTGTAAAGATTTTTTGGAGGGGGATTGTTCTGCTCTTACTACTTTGGATCGAAATTAGAGACTGCACGCCTTTCGCAATCTCTCTAGTGTTTCGGACATTTACCTCCCGCGTCCACAACCGAAAGGGGGAGGTGCATCCTAAACATCTGAAGCCTCATTACACTACCATAGTAGGAATAGTTTATGTCCCCTTTTGGGCTAGTTTGTTTGTTACAAGCCATTCGTGGATCCCTACGCCCGAATACAGAGGGCCCCTAACCCCCTCCCACCAACTTCCACCAACACAGCCCTTGAGGCTCAGTTAATTGAGAGTCCCCTCCTTTTTAGAGTCGAAGGCTAATACCAAGCTGTGGAGCATTGGTAACAGAAGGGACAAAAAGCTGCAAGTATGATGATGAATCCTCCAAGGATGGTGAGGAGATTTTGATACAGATGATATTACCCTTCGCTACCAAGCCCCACAAATGACCTACATACGTCCTTAATTACCTCCGTCTTTGTGCATCAACTAGACTACCACGTGCGCTAGCTGCCCATGGTAACTACCGCCTAGCGCAGGACATGGGAGTACTCAGCTGGAGTAAGTCACTGCTAGACCACAGATAGTCAATCCTGCCCCCAACCTCAACCAATGGATTCACTGTTGGGAAAGGCAAATTCTAAATCTTGGTTTTTGCAATAGAGAGGCCTGGCGGGGGGTGATAGTATCCACCCATGGCTCGGTTTATTACCAAGGATGCTAGGTGGTACAGCAAGCAAGACCCCCACCCCTTCAGCCAACTTTGGTGGAAAGACAGGGGTTCTTTTTTGCATGTGGTATTTAGTAGGGTGCAGTAGAAGTGCGGTTACAAGATATTGGGGCATAATATCCAAATATATATACGGAGTAGATTTACCTGAAATAAAGTTCTGCATGTGTTCCAAATATCATTCCTTTTGGCTTCCATTCCAGGTTTGCGACATGCATGTGCATGTATGTTCGTACGCCCACATTTTGGTGCCTGCCTATATAAATCGTGAGAATGATAACATGACCTAGCCTTGATGGTTGCTCCATGTAGCCAACCCAAATCCAACCCAAAGATTCCTCTTTATTATCCATTACACCAGGAAATGGTCAAAAACCCAGTCAAATGGATGGGAATATAAATCCAGGGTGCAGATAAAATTAGTGTTCCCTGTGAGCCTCATCACTTGCATGATGCAACCAGCTGCAATTGTGATTGTACTACGGTACCGTTGTAATACGTAGATCCTGACGTACTCTATCGTCAACGCTCAAGGACATCATCAAAGTTGGGAAACAAATCACAATAACAGAACAAGGTACAAGCTGCGCTGAGGCATACAGAGTATATACAGTCCTATTCAAAAAAAGTATCTGTGATGGTGGGGAGGTCTGAGCCGCGCTGACACCTTCCGGCGCCGGCCAGATCTCCCTCAACTTGGCCTACCAGTGCCCTTTATCGCGCGCTTTGGCCTGGTTATCCCTTCCCAGTATGTCTATAGGCCTAGTTTTATGCACTATGGATACTCTCTGAATGGGACTGTATGACATCTAACATTATAAAGATGTGGAAGACCTAATTGAATAGGTTCCCTACAAGTGGGTGACAATTGGCCTGTGTGAAAGGAAGTCAATTTCAAGGGAGTGGTGCTTCTTGTGATCTAATCTATTGCCAGCGATAGAATACTGTGGAGCCCGGTAACAGTTAGTCTGGTTGGGTAACAGTATCGGTGAACAGCCAGCACTAAACAACCAGACTACTTTGGAGGGCGGTGAGTTGGCCCAGGATGGGAAGATGAGAGACTCTTCTCAGGCAAGGATGGGGTGATGAAGATTTAAGCGACGGATAGATATGTCCCTGGAGAAGACGTATGCCCAAGTGGGCGCTACCTGATTAGGCAAGAGCCTCACTAAGCTTCATCGACCCTCCTGTGGTCACTTGTCCACCTTCTCACCTCCATCTCTTTGCTACCCTCCAACACCCCCCTCCCTAGCCCTTCAAGAGGCGGTGCTTTTCCTCTGGCTCACCCTTTAATCACTATTGTCAGTCTACCCCTTCCTACCTGGCTTGGCATCTTTGCAACCCAAGTGGGGTCCATAAAAGTAGGCAACAGGGCCGGCGGTGGGGGCTGGAGTACTTAACACCCAATTTAGTAGACGTTGCATCTGAGGTGAGCTCAGTCTTCCTTCTAGAAGCTCCATGTCAGAACGGTACTAGCAATCACCGTGCAGAATTATTCCACCGGGGGCCTGTGCGATAGGACGGTAATGCTGTAGCCTCGCTTTCATTACAAAGACAGTTTGGCTACCCGGAATGGCTTGGTGAAGCCTTGCAATGTTCTGACCCAGTGGTCGAGAACAAAGCGTCAACGTCGTCTTGGAGGCTGAATTGGCACATCTAGTCTCCGTTTCTTCATTGCTGTTTTGGGGGCATCAATTGATACCAAAATTGCAATCACACAGGGCTTGCAAAAGAGAAGGAGTGATGCTGATCTACTATATAGTCACAGCTTGTTCCACGCAAAGCTGCACTAAGCTTCGGCATAATACTGGAACAATAATAATTTATCTATTAATCTGGTTGGCACGACCTCTAGAGTGTGTTATGTATCAGCCAGCGAGACTTATCAGGCCCGAGGAATGCACCTACACAACCCTGGAGCCCTGAGGGCTACTCTAATCTCTCCATTCACATCTACTTTAGTTTTGCTGCCCAATGCAGGGCCCGATACCGATACACGAAGCACACCAGTTCGCCTAAAGGCCACACCAATGCTTACAAATGACAGGCAAGTACTGTTGAAGCAATTTCCTCCACTTCCGGTAGGAGATCTAGCATCCCATTACTAATTTGATGCCGTGAATAGATCTGGAAGTTGACTTAGTGCCTCGCTTTACGACGGGTGTGGCCGTCAGGTGACTTTGTCTCAGCTGCGTGTACTTAGTCTGGCATGTCTGACGAACATCCTGCTCGGTGTCATGGGCACAACGACTCGCGTTTCATCCCTTGCACATATGCACACCCAAATATTATAGGACGAAGGTTTTCAATGCCACGGCGACAGGGGTATAAATTTTACAATACCACAGCGACACAGCCACAGTGGCCCCAGCGATAGAACAATACCATACGTAGTAAATACTGAATAAAGGCATGTCCGAAATTGGGGTTATTTTGTAGCGCTTTATTTAATTAAACATCTGGTCAAAGAACAACTGT
>Ga0307514_10002675_pt1 | contig 18077 bp, 16 predicted proteins | sample 16_EM_MG_FD_203088 | JGI IMG/M metagenome (GOLD analysis project Ga0307514, IMG submission 203088) | Populus trichocarpa ectomycorrhiza microbial communities from riparian zone in the Pacific Northwest, United States - 16_EM | ecosystem: Host-associated > Plants > Roots > Unclassified | place... | reverse complement strand
CACACCGCAACAGTACCTGTATCAAAACTCCATGAAGCTAACAACTTCGATGGCACTCATGCCAAGTTCTCTAAGTTTATGACTAAACTTGCCCTTGTCTTCTCTTCAGACCCAGCCAGGTATGCCTCCAATGTAGCCAAAATCTTGTATGCTGCCTCTTGCCTTTCCGGCTCCACTACAGATTGGTTTGAGCTCTATCTTAACAAAGCTACATATACTATAATCTTCACTACCTGTGAAGCCTTCATTCGTGCCCTAAAGAATGCCTACAATGACCCTGATACTCTCCCAACAGCAGAACGCAAGCTCTGTAGCCTGAAGCAAGGAGACAAGGATTGCTCCACCTATCATGCCGAGTTTTGTACATGTATCAGGAAAAATATATTTTGTCACTTAGGCTTCAAAAGCCAAGGATGCTCTTGTTACAAACCCTGACCCTGACACTAATCCTCTTCGCTATCTGTCTACACCAGTATTACATCAGCGACCCACTGCATCGTCTGCTCTTTACTATGTGCGTCTCCATCTTATCCTGACTCAGCAAGACCTATTCGTACTGGCATTATTCCTGTAGGTTCTATTTACGAACTGATACCCTGCATCTGATCCCGGCCCGAACTCTATGGCAACCGACCGCATCCCGGTATGCCGAGTTTCGGATCCTGTCTTGGAACTTACTAGAACCTTCTAGGAAGTTCATGACCTGCTATCCTGATTACGAATACAAGTTGTGCAGTTCTATGGTTTTCTAACTATGTAATTATATTCTGTAACTCTCTAGTAACTTCTAGCATGTCCTCTGTTATTTGTAATCGCTTTGATATTGGGATTTCGTACAACGTTGGATTGGTATTTAAGTCGATAAATTTCCTGTCTGTTGTCTTTTCTCTTCTCTACTCACGCTACAACTTGTCTACTGCTTGTACTTAGCTGAATACGATTATCTTATACTCTCTCACATGATTCTCGAGCGTAGCTCAGACTACCTCGCCTGTTATTCTCTCTTGCATGCCTGTTGGCCTTATCTTGATCCCATCATCTCCAGTACCTGTTCCCACCTCCGTCTCGCTACTCGACCTAGTCCACCTTAGGAACCTTCAGTTATTAAACTCCCTTTATCTTACCTTAAAGCCTCGTGTCCCTGAACGTGCCCTCAGGACCCGCCATCCACATAAGACACTTCCTTGGTACTACTGGTAAGTAGTACTGCCACCTATACCTACTCCCCCATTCAGGATTAGGGTCCATATGTTACACTTTGTAGCACCACCAAAAGTCTCCACTACGCAATCATGGTGAACCCCGAACCAGGATCGTCAACTGGTGCTGGCCTAGGAGCATACTTATCTTCCTCTGCTACTCCAGGTGGTATGCTTGAAGCTGCCTGGGAAGAGCTAGTCCAAGCTATTGCAAATCCTTACCTGCAGCCTGCAGCAGCCCCCACTATCCCACCAAATACCCCAATGGGTCTCCTACCATTCATTATGCCCGCACATAATGCAGGACTCCTCATAGCCCGTGGGAGACCAACAGAATTTAGATTTCCTACAGTCAACAGTCCAGCAGCCCAAGCGGCCCTGTGGGACTACTATCAACAAGGTTTTAACCATGGATTAACCTTATCCTCCTTGATTGATAATGGGGCTCCAAACTTACCTGTACCTTGAGCCCCTAAGATAAACGAGGCTGAGAGTTTTGATGGAACTCGTTCCAAATTCTCAAAGTTTATGACTAGACTTGCCTTGGTCTTCTCCTCGGATTCAACAAGATATGCCACTGATGTAGCCAAAATTGCTTACGCTGCCTCCTTCTTGACAGGCTCAGCCGCCGACTGGTTTGAGCCACACCTCAACAAGACCTCGGGCGCCACAGACTTTGGTTCCTATGGAGAATTCGTTATTGCTCTCAAGAACGCATATGATGACCCTGATGCATGAGCAACAGCATAATGCAAGCTCAGGAATCTTAAGCAAGGGGATAAGGACTGTTTGATATACCATGCAGAATTTGCAACTTATGCAACAGTCCTGAATTATGATGATGCCACCAAAATTCAATTCTTTACCAAGGGTGCCAATCATGATCTCAAGACTGCCATTGCATACCAACCCTCACCTCCGGAAACCTTTGACCAATTTGTTCAGTTATGCATCAAATTGGACAACAGTATAAAGCTCTTGAATACACGGAAACCCCAACCCAGAGCACCTGCCCCAGCGCCTGCACAAGCCAAGCCAACTCCCACTACTGCCACTGGCACAGCTCCTGGACCAATGGACCTGTCCAATGCTCAAAGATGCCGCAGGCCCATCTCAGAAGAAGTTCGCAAGTACCGGCATGAAAACAACTTGTGTTCTTACTGTGGTGGAGCTGGCCACTGGAGAGCAGACTGTTCAGTTAGGGCACGAAATAAATGTGTGAACGCAGCTGCCCCAGCACCACCTGAGCAACCACCCACCAAGCCAACGACTGACCAAGGTGGTGTCCTTCTTTATGAGGTCTCAAAAAACTAGAGCACTCCATGATTATTGATAGCCAGTCACAGAGCGCCAGGATGCATCCTGGTGCCGTCAACCCTGTTTCTGTTTCCTTTGTTAGTTCTAATCCTTTTTCTGTCCTGGAGGAAGTTCATATGAAAGGATCTGGGAAGGTTTTGGGTATTTCTCGCAAGTCCCGTCAAAGACTTGCTCGTCGAATTTGTCGTTCTGCTGCCTTACGATTGTCTTCTGTATCTGTGTCTGGAGAATTAGGATCAGAAGATCCTCTTATTTTACCTTGTCTTGTTAATGAAAACCACTCTGCTTCCTGCATGATAGACTCGGGAGCTAGCTCTCAGTTTCTTGACCTTAACTTTGCTCTGAGCCTGAACCTGCCTCTTGATCTCAAGAAAAAACCTGAAGACCTGGTTCTAGCCGATGGAGTTTGCTCCAAAATAGGACAAATCACTCATACCTGTTTTCTCAGATTAACCATTGACCAGCATATGGAAGATCTCACCTTCCATGTCACCAAACTCGCAGGTTGGAATATGATCATCGGTAAACCTTAGTTACGACGACATAACCAGACCATTGACTGGTCCAGAAACTCAATCACCTGTTCGTCACCCCACTGCCATGAGAACTGCCTCCCTGTATGCCAAAAAGTTACTCCCGCAATAGAACCACCAAGGCTGAAAATCAACATCATATCTCGGGCAGCCTTCCATGTGGCAATCAAGAACCCAGAATTACACCTATGTATCATGGCCTTGTATAACAAACCAGAGAATGAAGAAACTATACAAAATACAGCTAAAAACTCGTCCCTCCTGAATACCAGGACTACTTGATCCTGTTTTCAGAACAAGAAGCCCGAATTCTACCACTATCTCGATATGTAGAGCATGCAACCCCACTCATCGACGGAGCAAAGCCACCATTTGGATGAATGTACTCAATGTCTAATGCAGAGCTCAAGGAAGTTAGGAAATGGATAGATAAAAACCTATCCAAGTCCTTCATCAGAGCCAGTTCCTCATCCGCCGCCTCACCTATGTTATTTGTCAAGAAAAAAGATGGTTCCCTTTGAGTTTGTGTCGATTATCGAGTACTGAACGACATCACTGTCAAAGACTGACACCCCCTGCCCCATATCGAGAAAACATTGAACTAGATTAGAGGATGCAGATACTTTACCAGACTCGATCTACGAGCCTACTTCAATCAGATTCGCATCAAGCAAGGTGATGAATGGAAGACAGCTTTTCGAACTCGTTATGGCCTGTTTAAGTTTCTGGTTATGCCCTTTGGATTAATCAATACCCCTGCAATGGCTCAACGCTTTGTTAACGACACACTCTATGAATTCCTAGACCAATTCTGTGCCTGTTATATCGATGACATCCTAATCTACTCAAAAACTGCTAAGGAACATCGAGAACACGTACGAAAGGTACAGCAGAAACTCAAGGAAGCAGGACTATTTATCAAGCCAGAAAAATGTGAATTCTCAGTCTAGAAGACTGTCTTCCTAGGATTTCTTATCTGTGAGGACGGCATTGAAATGGACCCAGAAAAAGTTAACGCAGTTCTTAACTGGGAAATACCTAAAACAGTTAAAGACGTACAGGATTTCTTGGGTTTCACCAACTTCTACCGTCGATTTATCTGGAAATACTCTGCACTCTGTCAACCTTTGTTCAACTTGTTAAGAAAAGATGTCTTCTTCATCTTGAACTCTTCCTGCGAAGATGTATTCCGAAAACTTAAAGACACCTTCACATCAGCTCCAATCCTACGACACTTTGATCGAGACCTCCAGACCATAGTTGAGACTGATGCTTCTGACTATGTCACTTCCGGAATCCTGTCCCAGAAACACCTCGAAAATGGCAAGCTTGTGTTACACCCTATCGCCTTCATCTCTGAGAAGATGTCCCCAGCTGAGTGTAATTACGGAATCGGTGACAAAGAACTCCTCGCCATCATTAAGGCACTCGACAAATGGCACATGTACTTACATCAGCTCCCCCAATCTTTCACAATAATCACTGACTATCACAATCTTCAGAACTTTACTACTAAGACACTACTTTCTTGAAGACAAGCTAGGTGGGCCCAGGAACTTGCTCAATATGATTTCAAGATCGTCTTCCGCCCTGGTGCACAAAATGGGAAAGCAGATGCACTCACTAGAAGATCCGGAGATCTGCCTGGAGAAGGGGATGAGCGTGGCCATCTGACTCAGGCCCTAATTCCACTTTCAAAGTTCTCCCTCTCTGCAGCATCAAAACAACATGATCAGGATATTTGTGAGGCCTTGGCTACTGACACTCTTACGCAAGAAATCCTCGAAGCACTCTAGAACGGTGACACGAAGCATAAGACCGTTCCTCTCGAGGAATGTGAGGTGCATAATGGCCTTATCTTAGTTAATGGGCTGGTGTATGTCCCTGAAATACCTGGCCTGTACTTCCGAATCCTGAAAAGCTGCCATGACCACCCTGCAGCAGGACATCCTGGTCAGGCTGCAACATATGAGCTGGTGTCCCGTGACTATTGGTGGCCCAAGATGCACCAGACTATTGCTCGTTACATCCGAAACTGTGATACATGTGCCCGGATCAAGCCAGTACGACACGCACCATATGGGTTACTCAAACTACTACAAGTTCCCTTTCGAAAGTAGTCTTCTGTCTCTCTCGACCTGGTTACTGGGCTCCCAAAATCCAATGGTTATAATGCACTACTAGTAGTGGTAGACCGCCTATCTAAGATGGCCCACTACATACCTACAACTATGGATATCAATTCTAAGCAGGTCGCTAGGCTATTTTTCGACAACATCTTCCGCTTACATGGAATTCCCGACTCGATAGTATCTGACCATGGGACTCAGTTTGCCTTGGAATTCACACGGGCCCTGACAAACCTGGTAGGCATCCAACAGAAAATATCAACTGCCTTCCACCCCCAGACCGATGGCCAGACTGACCGAATTAATACCATCGTCGAGCAATACCTTCGGGGATACTCTAATTACCAACAGGACAATTGGTCAGAACTTTTGACCATGGCTGAATTCTCATACAACAATACCATCTCGGCCACCCTACATATCACCCCTTTCCAGGCCATGTATGGAGATAATCCACGATGCCAGATTCTCCAGAACCTAAACCAGAAGCTTCCAGCACCCGCAGTCATCAAGGAATATGCTGATCGGCTGGCAAACCTCGATTCCTACCTCAGATCAGAAATGTTATGGGCTCAAGCTGCATATGCGGAACAGGCTAATAACTCCAGAATCCCTGCCCCAAAGCTCGAGATTGGTGATGAAGTATGGTTACTGCGCCGACATGTGAAGACCAATCGACCCTCTTCCAAGCTCGATTACAAACACCTTGGAAAATTTCGAATCATCCAGAAGGTTTCCTCCCATGCTTATAAGCTCGACTTTCTCGTGTCAATGAAGATTTACTCTGTCTTCCATATATCTCTTCTTGAGCCTGCCTCTACCGACCCGCTTCCTGGCCAGATCCAGCCTCCTCCACCACCAGTTATAATCGAAGACCAACCTGAGTGGGAAGTTGAGGAAATTTTGGACTTCTGAATTGTTGGAAAAATTCTCCAATACCTTGCTCGCTAGGTTGGTTATGATCAACCTACTTGAGAACCTACTAATCTGTTTGGAAATTCACCCAGTGTTGTCAGACAATTCCACAATACCTATCCAAACAAGTCACGCCTATGAACCCTACCAAAATGAGTGAACTCGGTTCTCGTTCCAACCCGATCATAATTCCACATGATGAACCAACCTCGCAGGAGCTCGTCCCTAGAGGAGGGGCTACTGTGACAAACCCTGACCCTGACACTAATCCTCTCCACTATCTGTCTATGCCAGTATTACATCAGCAACCCACTGCATCGTCTGCTCTTTACTATGTGCGTCTCGATCTTATCCTGACTCAGCAAGACCTATTCGTACTTGTATTATTCCTTTGGGTTCTATTTACGAACTGATACCCCGCATCTAATCCCGGCCCGAACTCTATGGCAAGCAACCACATCCTGGTATACCGAGTTTTGGATCCTGTTTTGGAACTTACTAGAACCTTCTAGGAAGTTCACGACCTGCTATCCTGATTACGAATACAAGTTGTGCAGTTCTATGGTTTTCTAACTACGCAATTATATTCTGTAACTCTCTAGTAACTTCTAGCATATTCTCTGTTAATTGTAATCGCTTTGATATTGGGATTTCGTACAACGTTGGATTGGTATTTAAGTTGATAGATTTCCTGTCTCTTGTCTTTTCTCTTCTTTCCCCACGCTACAACTTGTCTACTGCTTGTACTTAGCTGAATACGATTATCTTATACTCCCTCATATGATTCTCGAGCGTAACTCAGACTACCTCACCTGTTATTCCCTCTCAGATGCCTGTTGGCCCTATCTTGATCCTGCTATCTCCAGTACCTGTTCTCGTCTCCGTCTCGCTACTCGACCTAGTCCACCTTAGGAACCTTCAGTTATTAAACTCCCTTTATCCTGCCTTAAACCCTCGTGTCCCTGAACGTGCCCTCAGGACCCGCCATCCACATAAGACACTTCCTTGGTACTACTGGTAAGTAGTACTGCCACCTATACCTACTCCCCCATTCAGGGTTAGGGTCCGTCTGTTATAGCCCTAGATGCATTCTGTCAGTTAAGGAGACAGTGGTTTGGACAGCTGGCTTCTAGAAATACGCAGGAGAGATGGGAGACACCTGGAAGATACCTGGGAGACACGGAAAAGACACGGGTCTGTGCGGGATGCCCAGGATGCCCTAAAGACACACAATAAACTACTGGCATCTACAGCCACTAGCAAGGCATCGTGATGCCAGTTTGTTTTTCCTGATGTATGCCATGATCTTAAACTACGATGACATGATCAAGATCTCCTTCTTTTCGGACAGGGTTAACCAGGGCCTTAAAGTAGGTCTCTCTTATCAAGTCTCAACACTAGAAACCTTTGATGAATTCGTTCAGCTCTATATTAACTTGTACAACAGAGCAAAGCTTCTGCATACACAAAACTCTCGCTCTGCCCCATCAAACCCTGCTCCTGCTCCTCACCCCCTATCTCTTATTACCTTTGGCATTGTGACTGGTATAGCCCCTGGTTCAATAGACCTCTCCCAGGATGATCGTACCCCTCGCAAGTGAGGACCACTCTCACTTGAGCTTTGGAGGTATAGACAAGAGAACCATCTATGCATGTACTGTGGAGGCTTTAGGCACTGGGCTTCCATCTGTCCTCTCTCTAGCAAACCAAAGAGAGTCAACACAGCTTAAACTGCATCTTCTTCTCCCTCACTATTAGAAGACCCTACTTCTGGAGAAAAGTCACTCTATGAGCTGGAAAACAACTAGGGCACTCCGTTAATAATGATGGCTAGTTACAGAGTGCCAGGATGTATCCTGGTGCCATTAATCCTGTTCCCGTTTCTTTTTCTGTTGTCTCTCGTTTTGCAATCTTGGATGAAGTAGTGATGGAAGGAACTTGTAAGATTTTGGTTGGAATTTCGCAGAAGTTCCATCAGAGGGCTCGCCGCTGCATTGTTTTGTCTTGTACATTAAGGGTTTTATCTGTGTCTATGTCTATGTCTGGAGACTTGGTACTAGAGGATCCACTTACTTTATCTTGTATCATAAATAAAGAGTTTCCTGCAGCTTACATAGTAGACTTAGAAGCTAGCTCCCAGTTGATCGACCTTGACTTCGCTCGGAACTTGAACTTGCCTTTGATCCCCAAAGGAAAACCTGAAGAGTTCGTCCTAGCAGATAGAGCTCACTTCGTCGTAGGACAAATTCTACATACTTGTACCTTGAAACTTGCTATTGACCAACATATAGAAAAATTAATCTTTCAGGTCACCAAGCTGGCTGGTTGGAACCTGATTGTAGGGAAACCCTAGCTTCATCTCCATAATCTTACTATTAACTGGGCCATGAATACTATTGCCTTCTCTTCTGGATATTACTGTACTTACTACCTACAAACAAGCCCCCAACCAGTTACCCCTCCCAGCAATAAATTCTATAGCTTGCTAATCTCGCTATCAGCAACAACGTAGGTTTGCGTCCTATATGTCTAATACTTTGCATGCACAATATCAAAATTGAACTACCAGACGCTACGGCATGCCAACCTATTTCCATAATGCCCCACATACGTACTCACTTACATGACACTATATTGCCCCCCTACATGTCATCCATATTCACTCTTGCTAGTGCCCCCTCCCTGACATTACATATTATTTCCCTAATGTCTAATATTTCCCCTTATTATTTACTCATGCACCTTACATATGTTAGCTTGTCTCCTGTCCCCAATCTCTGCTCACTACTACACATCTCTTCCAACTTGCCCCTATTCCTGCTTTCCATCTACATGACTCTTCTCTACTCTACATACTCCCCTTACGATTCGTATCTTTTCTCTCTCATCCTGGATATCCTTATTTACTTTTCTTCTATCTTCAATATTATTTATTATATATACCCACTTTCCAACACTTAGTTATTTTCACTACCCATCCCCTCTTTCTACACTATTTCCTTTCTTATCCTGGATACCCTCTCCTATTTTCCTTTCGTCTTCAACTTTGTTTTATAGGTAAACCCCGTTTCCTATATCAGTCATTCCCATTGCCCGTACCTTATCTCCATATAGTTTCCCCATATACCCACTACATGCAATGCCTGACACGTCTCATCTTTATTGTATCTCCAAACACTGTTTTATCTCCATCTCTATGTCAATTCTCATTGGCATCCCGTACTCATTATGCATTTCCACTTGTTTATTGTGCTGATACTGACGTTTCATCCAAAACATTCTCTCGTATTTATTTCCTCTAAATAACAGTATACACAAAGAAACCTCAAGTATATCCACACTACTAAATACAATTACATACAAAGAAATCCCAGCGATATTCACCCAAATTTTATTTTACATACTACACATCTTATATCATATGTCGGGATCGTCACCTCAATCCTGCTCAGTCCCACCCGATTCCCTGGCATTATTATTGTTTACTTCTCTTCCTACTTCCTCCTGTTCTTCCTCCTACTCCTCCTACATATTGTCATATTGACTACTCTCAGCCTGGTGCTTCAGAGTAGTGGCAGTTACTGCTTCCTCTAGTTCTCACCAGAGTTGCTCTTCTTCCTCCCTCATATCATAAATGTGAAGTAGTTTTTCACATTCATCATCGAGCTTAGTTATAGTAGCAGTTATACGTGCTTTAATATCAGTCTTTATTGTCGACAACAATAGCTGTAGCTTGTAGGCCTCCCACGTGCTCAAGAATCACTTATATGTATCTTGCTCTGTTAGTATTTTTACTTCCTACTTTGGATTGGTACTTACTATGTTCAGTCTAATACTTAAACTCCAATGGCTGCTCAAAAATACCTGCCTGCCATGTCTTCAGGCACTAACGCATTACTGTTTCAACCAAGCAAATCAATACCTCGTTGATGGATTCAAAGAAGGATTCATCTATATTCCCTCTCATCTTTGACCCCACGAAATACTTATGGAATATCAGGTCCATAATTTCCTTTGCCTAGAAATATCATTGGTATGTCTTTTATGTCGTTAGTTCCTGACTTTCTACAACTATAATCCAACAGTTGATATGGGTATCTACCTCTCTTCTATCCTTGTGACAGATAAAGTGATCTTCCTTCAATAACCACTTTACTCTTGTAGCTATACCATGCTGTACTAAGGTGTTGAAGCCATACAACTGCACTATGCTATGTTTGCACTCATATACCAAGTGTGATCGAGTTCGCAACAGGATACTATTCAACTAGTACTATTCAGCATGATATTCAAGGAGGTTTCCGAGCAGAATGACTCACATGCAAATTACTGGTTTTGGTGCAATCCAGGTCCTGTCCGCAGTCCTGTTGTACATTATTCTATGATTGTAGTAACAATTGTGCTGCTCCATTAGTATTCAATATTAAATTTTCGAACAGGGTGTAACGGTACACTTTGGCAGCAGCCTGTATAACCAATAGCTTATACCTATCATTAATCAGGAAAAAGAATCTTGATCGGGCCCTGAGGTGCTGTAGTCTTTGGATGACGGGTATGGGAGATGATTTATCTCCCTCATTATCATCATATATAACTCTATCTCGGGGTTGTGTACATGGAAATGCAGGAGAGTACACAATCCTATCCCAGGGTTGTGTGTATAGGAATTCGGGAGATTTAGGAGAGCTGTCCCGGAAGTAAGTTGTTTGGGCATGGGAGTGGATTGTGTTGTGGAAGGAGCCTGCCTAGGAGGAGGTCTCCTAGTATACCTAGTTAGGATCATAGTAATTATTTGGCAATTCAGAGTACTTACTAGCACTCCCACTAATGACTTATCTACAGTACTGATACTTCTCTCCACCTGGATATGTACCTTTCTCACTACCCGATGCAGCCTGTTTCCTTAAAGCCCGCAACATGTATGGTAGGAGTGGGTAATTCTCTAATGACATTTTCTCTACATTCTGATTTTGACTCGGTTTTGTTTGATTTTCACTTGGTCTTGTCAAATATCCCATGAACATTCTCTCCTGAGATACCAATTCCTTTATATTCATTATGACTGCTAATAATTAAAGAAATTCTATCCAAACCCAAACAAGGTCCAACAGTTCCAAACCAAAATGCACTTCAACCACCCCCAACTTAAGATCTCTCTTACTATCGCAAACCAAAACACTCTGCCAAAACTCAACTATTCCTAATATTCTACCTATCCTAACCTAACCATCCATCCAAATATCCATCCCCAAACCCAAAAACCCATTCTCAACCCAAACACACACTATCTATCTAACCTGCCATATTCAACTGCTCCCATGCAAATTGTGCAGCTGCTATCCCCTAAACTTTGGACCGAATCCTTCCCACACCATGTGTCCTGTTAAGTGCAGTTGCCCGACATCTTGCAGGAAATACTGTACGAGCTTTGACGATTCTTGACCTGTATTGCACTTGGGCCTCTTCAGATTCCTAATATAGTAGAAATCTTCATGATCCACGTTAATGATTGGAGCATTAGGGCATTTTTTCCGATGGGTCTGCTTGACTGTTTGAAGAAGTTCCAGGTACCTAGCGATCTACTCCCGAAGTTTACACTTCTGCTCTTTGAAAGTATAGTTCTTTGTTGGTATCCTATGCCTCCCAACCCACGCAGTATTCTGGACAACCATATTACTATCTTCAATAGGGTTATTGTACTTCAATAGTGGTTTGAACTTGTTTACTGGAAATCATGCTTCTAGGCCTGTTGGAATTGAGCTGACTAGAGCAGCACTGGGAGGGTGGTGAAGGACAATGAGCAAACGTATAGGTTTTGCATTAGTTATCTGCAAAAATGCAATGACTTCTTCATTGGATCATAGGCTGGTCCAGTTGGTGGGCTGGCTGGCGGGGGTGATGGGGTCCTCCAAGGTGGCAAGAATGTCTCACATGGTCCTTCCAGCAGGCATGTATCTCTTGACCATGTTCCAGATACCATCTATTGTCCTACTCTGGATGATCCCCAACTTCTGCTGATTTCTAACATCCCAGATCCACTTACCAGCTATATCTCAATATGTTGCATCGGTTGGGTCAGCCAACTATACTGCCATTAGTAATCTCTTATCCATACTCTCCACATTATCCTCATGCACATCACCCCTATCACTCTCCGGTTCTCGGTCTCTTCAATGCTCTTTGGATAGCCAAATTCTTGGCTGTCTCCAATTTCTTTTTTAGATAGTCCTGTAATAAGGCCTGCAGAGCAGTCTTGTGGAATTCTGATCCTAGTGTGAGTAGTACTCGGATTGCTGGCCAGAACCCAGTTAGATTAGGGGTACCTGCTATCAAAGCGGCCCGCTCTGCATCACTCGCGCCACTATAGCTCCGAATATTCTGTTGTGCACAATAATCCTTGACTGCATTTCTCCAGGAGGTATAATCGGCATCTTGGGTATCCCAGCCAAGATCTGCTTTCGAGTTTTTGATTAAGTTTTTCGCTGTAACTATTGGAACTAACTTAGTATTGTATTAGATCTGCTACATCAGGGCCTTAGCGGCAAATAGAATTACCTCTTTAGGGATATACTGGATTCAGAAGTCTTGCTTGATTGTCAAACTACAGAACAAGACATCAAGTTTGGTGTTTATATATATGGAAATATAATGGAAAGTCATTTTTGTATAGACTCTCCATGATGAGGGTGATTAACTATGGGGATAGAAGATTTTTGTACCCACATCCAGCAGGGCATAAGTTTGCTTGTAGGCCATAACTCGGAGCATTGCAGATATATTTACTAAAGAATAGTAAAACAGACTTCTATTTGTCTAACTCAGTGGCCATCTGATGTGTAAGGTAGAGCTTGAGATATTACTGGGCTCTATGAAAGTCTAACTATTCAACAGGCTATAAGTTTGCTTGTAAGCAATAATCCGGAGTGTTGCCAATATATAACAGACTTCTATTGTTCGAGGCCACTGGCTATCTAATGAGATTTATTCTGCCACTCTTGTATAAATATTATTGTTGTATTGTTTTTCTGAACAATAGGTTTACCCATGTCACTGTCATTTACCAACCTAAGAGATAGTGAGATATTGCAAAAAGCTCGTTTCAGGCTCTATTTATCTGTTACATAATTATTTTTGTATATGCCTTAGAGTCTGGGTATGAGATTAATGCAACTAGTCAAATTATTGCCTTCACATAGTCTCTCCTCGACATGACTAGACAAATTCTCACTTGTACATAACCTCACATCCAAACAAAGGAAGCTCAAATATTTGCAAAACACCTTGGTATCTACCTTCACAATGAATTCACATAAAGCATGATGTCAGTGATGCTGCAAGATATATGTCAGTACGGGAGCATACTCAAGTCATATTCAAAAAAGCCATCCTGAATGGCTCTAGGCTGCTACTATTCTCCTGAAACATTGACAGTCTGATACAACATATAAGCCAAATAATAATAGTATGGAATACTCACTAAATAAGTATTCTGTCAACTCTGACCTCTATAACTATGACTTAAATAGGTTGAAGCTTGCTCAGATTTGCAATGCCTATCTAGATTTCGAACCTGTCCCTAAAATTTCCAAGACAGAACATGATTGTGACATTGAGCCATTTGTCGAAACTACAAGCCTTCCATTGAGAAATAAGTCTAATGGCAGTACTTATACGCCCAATGCTATACGTTCTCCTCCCAATCAATACCAAGCAGGGCAACCTGTTAGGGATTTCCCATTCTCCCAACAGTGATCAAAAGAATATAATTATCTTCATCACTTCTATAACCCCTGTGACTACAAGCTGGCATGCTGTTTCACATTGAGCAAGGTTCCCAAAGGGGGTATTGATTAGTTTTTTCAAGACAAACTTGTTGAAAGTCCAGCATAGAACTCATTCAAATCTGGCTATGCCTTCTACCAGCAGACAGACAAGATGGCAGATGATCCTGCTTGGACAGCGGGCTCTGTCCAATATGCACTTCAACTGAAATTAGAATTCTAGTATAGGAACATAATCGAATATATATAATATCTACTTTGCCAGCGGGCATTTGTAGATTATATGCTGTGGAAGTCTGTTCAATTGTTTAATAAGGATGAGGAGAGGATATATTCTGAGATGAATACAGGCTCATAGTAGTGGGATCAACAGGTATGCTTCGTAGTTACCTTCAATCTTGTATATGATGCAGCTGCTTATTTACATAATATAGACAACCATTCCCATCGGATCAACCCTGGTTCCCATCCTTTTGGTATCGGATGAAACTCACCTCATGAATTTTTCGAGAGACAAGAAATTGTGGCCAATATACATCAGCATTGGTAATATAGCATCTACCGTAAGGAACAAACCTATGATAAATGCTTGGATCCCGCTAGCCTTGTTGCCGATTTCACCGAACATGCTTGACAAGATACCTGGCTATCCTGTAGATACTCAGGAATTAGATGCACTTCAAGTTACATATGAGATTATCAGTTCTATCTTGAGCCCCCTCTGCAATGTCTCCAACATGACAAGTCAGAGTAGTATTGAAATGGTTTGTTGTGATGAAAAGGTACGGAACTGCATTCCCATGCTGTGTAGATGGTTGGTGTAAGGAATTCACATTCCTGTACATTCGCTAATTTCGCTAGTCATGTTTATCGCGATATCTAGTTATTTGGGAGGCTAGGATATCGCGGGCTTTACAGTTTTCCTAGATGCAGAGTCATCTGTCGAGTCATACGTTTTATATATACGATGTCAATTCTGGAGTGACGTCAGTTGTTATCTATGACTATTGTGTCGCTCATAATGATTGGAGGTTATTATGAGTCTTGTTGTGTCTGTCTGTCGGTCATGGTGTTTGGCAATGACTATGGCTCTTGTTGTACTCATCGCGGGCGCTGTCAATTCTCTATTAAAGAGCCTGACATCGTCGCGCTTTGGATAGTTTTGTTTCTGGTCAGTGGTGCTTTTTACTGTCTTTTCTGACCTGTCCTTTTCAGTCTTTTTACGCTATGCGCTGTTTTATCTTTTGCGCGACGTCTATTTTTCGTCTTTTCTTCTTGACTCAATTTTCCTTCTCATCAGTTTAGTTAGTAACAATCAATACTCGTTATTCTGGTCAACTCTTTTCTCGCGAATTCTTGAACTCAATCACTTCTCGAACTCTCTATATCTCGAGCGTCTGTCTCGAAGCCTTCGTGCTCTTAGCCAGACCCTCTAGATCGTACCTACTTAGATACTTCATAGTATCCAGCTGGCCTGGGTACTCGCTGTCTAAATAGGCCACCATTTACAGTTGGCTGACCATATAGAAAATATCATGATTCATGGAATATCTTCCACTCGGTGCCCCATCTGCATAGCTCCCCCTGATTAGTTTAGAGAGCTCTCGAATGCTTCCCATGCCACTAGACCATACCCAACGTTATGAAGAGGCTGGTACTTTTGTCTGTAGACTAGTATAGGCTATGTGAATTCTGGAGAGGCATTAGAGCTAGCAGGATTATTAGGTATATCGAAAATTCACAACAAGGCCTGTATCCTAGCATAAAGAGCGAAAAATGCGAAGAGCATAGATTTGAGTAGAATATCTGGTAGAGAGCTTACCCACTAGAATCTCCCGATGGGTACAAAAATTCCAAGAGCGTAAAAATAAGAGCATTATTCTACAATATGTACGTGCAAGCATTGAAGTTCGTCCTCTTTCAAGATGTCCTTGATGTCCAAGATGCATGCCTTCCAAACCTCCTATGAACGATGCCTATATACTGCGATTCCCATCAAAACAAAACAAACCTAATCATCCAACCAATTACAAAAACCATATATCCTTTCAGCACAAACAATCTTCCTTCCGGAATAAACTAACCTTCCGGAATAAAACAAACTGAACGTTTAAAAATAACGTGATGACCCTAAATACTTAGCGCAAACCAAATAAATGAGATAACCTACAAAAACTGGCGCCTGCTTCATAACGCATGCTGCTGCCTTCTACCATTCTGATATCCATATTCTGAATTTGCATGAGGTTAAGAATATCAACAATGCACTATAGAACATTCCAATTGAGCCACACGAAATTGTTCGACCTGACATCCTTTATGTTCTTCTCCTTGATAGGCTTGTCTATCTTATAAAGTGGGTGCAGGAATTCCTGGATCATGTCGGGCGACTCACCATATTTGATCATACAGCTTGGTGGCAAAACAACTTATACCCTACCAAGCAAAAACTCATACAAAAACTCACACGAGGGTATGAGTTTATTTCCCACCAAGCTTTATATGGTCAAGATTACTACCATTTCCTGGGTTCAGTAGGCTGAACAAAGCATATCGCTCTGTGAGCCAATGGCAAGAGAAGAAAATGAGAAATTTATGTTATGTGCTTCTTGTGGCATTTACTGCTGCACTTAGTTGAACATCTGATACCCTAGCTATGGCTAGCCGACACAAGGTACTCTGCCACAATACAATTCTCTGTATGTGATATCTCACTGATTTTATCCTCATGGCACAATATCAAGTACACACCCATGATACTATCGAATTTATAAAAGACTATCTCTGGGACTTTCACGTATACAAAGATGTATTTCTTCACTTTCTGGCAAGGAAAGCTGTAAAAGCAGCTGCTAAAAAATCTTCTAAAGATCTCTGTGAAGAGCATTCCCAACTCCTGACGTTGGATAAGTCATAGGGCAAAACCTTATCCAAGCGTCAAAAACTAAGGCAAGAGTTATGACTGAAAACTGAGGAATTGGTACACGACTTCCTCACTACCAGGACAAATTACAATTTTCTCAAAATCCACCACATCTCTTACTTCATGGACCAGATCAGCAAATATTGTTCTCTGCCCCAATATTCTATGGAAATCTGTGAAGCCTCACACAAGCCTCTCGAAGATGCCTATTGATGTAGTAACTATCTCAATGCAATACCTCAAATCATCAGAACATATACATGGGTGTATGATTTTAGCATAAGGGAGAAGAATTTGGAACAATGGATGAAGGAACTCAAAGATATCCTCAAGGAGATGCAAGAGATAATCTGCCCAATGCGAGATAGCATACAACTATCTAGAGGGTTGCAGGCATATCAACAATTGTAAATGGTGACCTATTTAGATAGCGAGTACCCAGGCCAGCTGGATACTACGAACTATCTAAGTAGGTATGAGCTCGGGAGTCTGGCTAATGGCACGAAGGCTACGAGATAGATGCTCGAGATATAGAGAGTTCAAGAAGTGATTGAGTTCGAAAGTTCGGGAGAAAAGAAGTTAACTAGAATAGCGAGTATTAATTGTTACTAACTAAACTGATGGAAAGGAAATTGAGTAAAGAAGAAAAGACCACCAGAGAGTCAAACTCGGTCTCTTTAATAGAGAACCAGAGCATTCAAATATAGTAATACAAGACTCATACCTGATGAGTCCAATAGCAATCATAATGACGCAGTCATTATGAGTAACAACAAGAGTCATAAAGAAATAACAAGTACGTCATCAGGAGCATACGCTGATGTCAAGATAACAACATGAAACCTAGGATCCAGCCTAGTATGCAAGATGACTCATAAAGACTCAAAAAACCCAAGAATTGCTCATACTTGCTTAAGCAAGTCATGACGCAATTATAACGCTCTAAAAAAGACGTAAACAGCAGGGAATAAATTGAGATAACAAGATAAGAAATTGTAGGAATCACGGATTTCTTACATCCTTCCCTCATTAGGTAATGACTACCCAATTAGGATATAACTAACTCAAAAAGGTGTTGGGACATGCATTCTGCACCCGTTTCTTGTGTTATTTCCCCGGCTTATACCGTTAATTATCTTGTTGTTTCATCTATTTCCGGTATCCATTATCGTTATCTCTGTTATCTATTACGATATCTCAGGTTGTTCCTATTCTTATTCGTCTACAAGGATATTCATTACGCATCTTGTTCACATGCTCCTGTTCACACCCTTGTTTCT
>Ga0307514_10002674_pt1 | contig 18077 bp, 21 predicted proteins | sample 16_EM_MG_FD_203088 | JGI IMG/M metagenome (GOLD analysis project Ga0307514, IMG submission 203088) | Populus trichocarpa ectomycorrhiza microbial communities from riparian zone in the Pacific Northwest, United States - 16_EM | ecosystem: Host-associated > Plants > Roots > Unclassified | place... | reverse complement strand
CTCCTCCTACATGGATCTCCCCAAACTCTCTGCCCTCCCTCCCACCGAAATCGAATACCTCTGGCGACTGCGACACTCCTCCGTGCCCACCTCCCTCTGCGCCTGCATCCCCACACCCACCTTCCGTCGGCTCCTCATCCATGCCAAGGCCCACCCAATGTTCATCCTCCCCCTCCCCCGCCCCAAGGGCGCAATCGAAATGCATTTCCTGCAATGGACACACCTACATAAAAACGTCGTCACCGTGCTCTTCACCTCCCTCACCGCGTACAAACTCCACGGGGAATTCGCAGTCCCCCACACGACGCTCACGCATCATTTGGAACTAATGGGTGAGAAGGGACTAGTGCTTGCGCAAGGGGGAGTGGTGAAGGATAGCGGGGTGAGTGTGGAGGAGGGGAGGTGGTTGGTTATGGCGTTGCAGAAGTTTTATGGGGCGGACCCGGCGGAGAAGGAGGGTAGGACGAGGATTAAGCTGTTGGAGCAGTTTACAAAGGGGGGGGAGGGGTTTAGGGTGGAGGATGTTATTGCAGAGGCGGAGAAGCTGAGATAGAATGGTGTGGAGCGGGGGGAGGGAGAGTGGGCCTAGTGGAAATTAGATGATATAGACTGTAATATATGACATTTATTCCTAGTGAAATCACCATGTTTCTATATTAATCGAGGATTTCTACTTTGCTTGCTTCTACTGCACCTGCCATGGTTGCTAGACAACTCTGTACATCCCAAGCACCCCCACAAATGCATATGCATCCCATCCCATCCCATCATCATCATCCCAAATATTTACACGCAGACAACATCGTTACCCTGAAGCCCATCCGCTTCCAAACAGCAAACCCCGCAAAATTACACAATATCTACTCAATCTCCCCCCCTGCCCCCGGCAAAAGAAAAAGCAGAGAAACACTCCAGCACCCCCCAACCCCTCTATCTCACATGACCACACACAACCCAAACCCATACATCGCCCTCTCCACTTCCTTCTTCACTCTAAACCAATCCTCTCTCCTCTCCGCATACTCATAAACTTCTTCCACCCTAAAAATCCCACCGAATCTGCTCGTGTCCGCAATAATTGCTGCCATCTGCTTCGCATGACTTGGGTCAATGAGGTATATCTGTGACAGCTCTCTCAGTGCATTAAACGACGGTTGGAGATGTTTCAGTTTCAGTGTTGTAATGAACGAGTGGTAGTGGTTAATATCTCTGTCCCACAAAAAAGTTAGCTTGCCCCCACAAGAAGGTGGAAAGGGGGGGTGGAAACATACGTAATCAGCTTCACCGCCCCATCAATCGATACTCTCTGTCGCTTAATATGTTTACACAAACTCGTAAACAACCTCAATCCAACCTCATGATTAAACACATCCAAAACATTTTTATCCGCAAGCCCATTCAGCAGTGCCGTATGGCTCGCCACCGTCTCTACGATCCTCACTGCGGTTTTAGTAGGCGCGGTGTCAAAATCCCTAGGTGGAGCAAATTGCATGCTCATTCTATTTGTTTTCTCTTTCTCAGCAATAGACACCGACGGTGAGGAGGATGTGGGTGCTGCACCACCACCTTTGAGGGCACCGACAAAGCTCATTGAGAATGGCCGAGGTTTCGCTACCTCCCCGCTACCTGATCCCCCACCAATAGAGCCAGGGGCAGTCATAATCCCCGGGTTAAAATCTGTAGCTTGCTGCGTGGTAGCAAACAACCAATCAATCTCGTTCATCAAAACATCAATCCCCCGGTCTAGGCCTGCAGCAACCATATCGTCCAGCATCTTCTCAAACCTCTTCTTCTCCTTCGCAGCAGGGTTCAAAAAGTCATTTTTGTCCGTTAACTTCATAGCGACGAGCTCCTGTTCGTAAAAGACATCAACCATTTGCTGTATCAAGTCTCCCACATTTACAAGCTCAAGAAATGTTACGAGTGGGGCGACGGCGAGGGTAGTGTGTGACACCTCGCGGGGATTGTAAGCTGCTAGATGGGCGAGGGCTTTGTCGAAGCCGGCTTTAATATGTGAGGGGCCAAGGACCTGGAGGAGGGTGATGAATATCGCCTCACATTGCTCTTTACTTTTGGAAGTCAGTATATGGTATACACTGGGGAAGTTTTTTACGATATCACATGACTCACGCTTCCTCCCCCGTCTGGCCCTCGATTCTTGCAAACTGTCCTGCTCGTTCCAAACTAGCCCTCGCAAGGTGCACCAGCTTTAAAGCAATCTCAATGCTGAAGAGTGTTCGTATACCCTCCAGACGAGAGTTCATGATTGCTGCTTTTGCTGCTAATTCTGTAGTTGGGACTGTAGAGGTTACAGGCGTAGCCGCTCGGCTGATATCACTCCCCGGCACTGGTGTGCCCGAGCGTGGAGTCTGACTTTGAACAGATAGATTTGCCGCTGCCGCCTCCAGCGACTTGCTATTCGATGAGCTCGTTTTAATACCAAACGGAGCTAACGGAATTGCCTGTACTGGCATTAAAATTACTTTTTTGAATGTCGATAGAAAGTCCCGCTTATCCGCCTCTCGATTTATACCGCTCATTAGTAGGGAGACGGTTGCAGCGTCCGCCTCCGTAACCTTGTGGGGTTTGCTCCTCGTCAGCAATGTGTGGCTGCGATTGTGGTGGTCCAGATAAGTACCTTTTCATTCCACTCGTCAACCTCCCCCGTAGCCTTTTTCTTGAAATGATCCAACTCCTCCTGAAGATATAAATCCACATGAGGCTCAAACACCCTGGCCATAATTTGCCATACATTCTTCTTGAACTGCTCTTCCGTGCCTGATCCCTTTGGTCGTGCTACAGTATCTGAAAATTGCCGTAGTTGTTGAAAAAGCCCCCCTACTGCTTTTAGGTACATCTCGCCATCCCGCTCATGTGCCTCGTCAAGGATTGGGGTGACATATTCTCCTATCACATCTTCGGAAACTCGTTCAAGAAAGGGTATCATGACATCCACGGTTTCCGGGAATACCCGATCAATCACATTAGCCTGCTCATTGATGAGGGTCGAGAGGCGAGCAAAGAACCCGAATGCCGGCTGTGTCGTAAACTCTCCCAGTGCACCCGCACTTTCAACTCCAGTCAGTGAGTGATAATCCCGGGCCTAAGGTAGGCTCAACGTACTCGAAGCAGTCCATGGGGTTTCCCAGTCGCTCTCTTTCAAACATAACAGGGTGCTTTTGCACAAAGAGCTGGATTGCCGCCTGTCCTCCGTTGAGGTGGATGAGGACTTGCGCATAACGTTTCATCCGACCATCAATGTCTTGTGCCTCATAACCACTTTTACACTCCTGAAATTAGAACCTTGCTTCGTATTATGCCCTTTTCATGCCCAGGCAGGAGGGTGAAATCAACATACCCCTCGAACTCTCTCAGTGCTGCATTCTCAAATATACTGGTCATGGACTCTAAACGATCCAGCCTATCCCTCCAGCCCTGGCTTGAATCTGCTTTTGCAAAGATCCTGAGCTGTGCCAACATTATTGCCTGTTCCTCCGGCTCCCTAAACTGCCTGAATAATATCGGGTCGGTGTGTGTCCGAGCCTTCGCCAGGTTGAAGTATAGAGGCCCGAGCATCCCATGTATCTTCCCATACTCATACCGCGCATATCCTCTCGCAGAGACGATATTATCGAAAACTGCCAGTACCGATCCCGGTCCCTGGATTGGCGGCGGCGAGGGCAGCGCGAGGGCTGGAGTAGCCACAGATATTAAATTAGGCGAACTAGCTGACTGGATCGTGGCGCCAGGGGGAATAGCCATTGTATTCCTCCTCTCATATTCCAGCCTCTTCCACTCCTCTTCCTGCCGAGCCGCCTTTTGTCTTTGTTCTTCTTCCCCTGCATCGAATATCGTCATACTGTCCGGCCGTGGTCCCCCATCACTCCCGAAGCCCTGTGGGCTAGTAATATTGGTGGACCGTTTCTTGTCTATCTCTGCTTTCCGCGCAGCCATGACCTTTTCGTACCGTTGTCTTGCTTCCTCCTCATTCCAAACTGCCATATCCTTAAGCTTTCTTATCCATCGTGTATCATCGTAAACCATCTCCTTTAATCGCCGGGAACATTTTGCAAAGTTCATGAGATCTGCGACTGGTAGATAGTCCAATAGCTTCTGTATAAGCTCTACACACGTAGCTGTCAGCACCTGTCCCGGATCAGCAAGCAGCTCGGTGGGGGGGAAATAGATACCGAGCGGCAATACTGGCTTTCCGGAATGTATCATCGTCGTTGCATGTAGCGGGCCCATGATGTGCCGCCGGATGGGCTGCGGTGGCATAGAAACTCTCTGTGGCCCTCGACTGAGGGAGGGTGTTGGTCTGGACTTCATTGTCGGACGTTCCGTTCCCCTGACACTTCGGGGAGCTCCCTAAGGTCCTGTCTGTGTGATTAATCCTGGTTGCAGTTGTCACGTCACGGGTTTCTCACGGGTTTTGATAAGAATATTAAAGGTGCATCGGAAATGCGCCTAAGTAGTACCTAACCAAGATCGATACACCATAGTTTTTATTCTAACCGCTACGATAGTTTTTACATAGCACGCACGTGGTTGGTACTTACTGTACATAGGATCTACAGCGTCTACAGTCAATATCCCATTCGTGTGACCACAGTGCTCATTTTACCCATATAATATCCTTCCGTTTGGAAGAACTCACCTGTCGAAACTGCCCTGCTGAACTTCCATAGAATCAGGGTAACGAAGGTGAATCTCACCACCGCAACACGTCGACCGAAACATAAGCCACCATGGTGCCTAGTCAACATGCTAAGATCAGAACCATACAGTAGACCGCAGAGGTGGCTCGTTATGAGCTCTTTAACCTCGTTGGTAGGGGGCATGGATATAGTTTTTCATAGCTCAAATTTCAAAGAGCAATTACCCTCTCCTCTTACAAAGTACACTTGCCCATAAATCTTCCTTGTATAAATTATGTCCAATCTCCCCATTTTGTAGAAATAAAAGAGACTCCTCACATACAAGAATTAATCTTATTCTCATGTAGTAGAAAAAAATATGGGCACCGCAATCAAGAGGAAGTAAGAAGAAACCGTAGCAAAGCCTCCCCGAGTAAAAGGACGAAGTAAGAGGAAAAGGAGAGAACAGTTATAGCCCATTGAATGCACAAAGGACGCTTCAGATCCTGCAATACTGTAAGTTTTACCATAAGCACCCCTGAAGTATCTCCAGTGCTGTCAGCCCAATTAAACTTATTCCATAAAGAAGACCGCATAGACTGAGGGTAATTTATAACATCCCACCCCAGGTCACGACTACCTCGCATTAACCGCCGCCTGCCACTTCGATACATCCTCCCTACACATTACCACAACCATTAGCATTCTTACCAAGATGCCAAACCATCATGACCGATAGTATAGAAATACATACCCATTAAATTTCAACAACTGACTCAAAACTGGGATAAGCTGCAGCTGCATTTTCTTATCCTTTTCCAAGAACTGCAAGATGACATTCTTGAGGTAGTCCGCATTCACATGGTGCGGGCCTCCCGCGCCAGTCAAGGCTATTGTATTACTAGCACCAGTGGGCGACATGACTCGAGTAGCGCTTGAGCGGACAGAGTCAATTGATGTTCGGTAGGAGTTTGGGGCCGCGGGGCGACCGCGAAGTGACTGGTTGCGGTGTTCGTCTTGGAGAGCCTAATACGAAATGACAAAATGTGAGCAACGTGGTCTGAGCTCGAGTAGGTAGGTGAGGGGTAAGATGTACCTTATGACTCTGTATCAACTTTTCATATCTGGCTCTAAGCTCCCCAAGTTCTTTCCTCGCCCCAATCCCTCTCTGCTCCACAGCCTGCATTTGCCGCTCAGTCTCATCTAACGCATCCCTCATCTGTTCATTCGCCTTCTTCGTCTCCTCTAACTCCCTCATCACGGAATCAAGTTTACTTTCTGCTGCCTGCTTTCCCGATTGATACTCCTTCCTCTCCCTCTCCGTAACTTCTTTCGCCTCCTCCGCCTTCTTCAACCCCCTTTCCGCTTCTCTAACTCTATCCCTTAACCCCTCAATCTCCTTAGCTCGACTCCGGCCAATAGTAGCGATTTCCTCCTCAGCTTTACCCCGTTCCTCAAGTGCTGAATCCATTTTCGCCTTCATATCCCTGAAGCGAGCTTCATTTCTCGACTCAGCCTCATGGAGTAGTCGCCGCATGGTATCTGCTTCCCTAGAGCGTTCTTGTAGAAGACGATTCGCATCTGCAAGATCTTCTTCAAGAGACTCGCATCTAGCTTTCGCCTCCTTCATCTGTGTAGCAATCTCAGCTGCTTGATCCCGCATAGTCGACATTGAGCTCTGCACAGAAGCGACTTGAGTAATCTTCATTTGGAGATCCTCAGTTAACCCGCCCTTCTCGGATATAACCTTATTTAACTCCCGTTCAAGGGTTTGGATCTTCTGCCTCAGTGTGGTGCTCTCCTCCTGCGCTCGGGAGAGGTCTCGGGAAGTCCTTTCGACCATGTCAATTGCATCTTTTTGCTCATCCTCAGCCCTGCGAAGGGTGTTTTGTAATTCCCGAGCTACCTCTTCGGATTTTGTACGCTTGGCGACTTCGATCTTGAGTTGATTCCTAAGTTTCTCAATCTCAGTTTGGTTATCGGATGCTTTACTCTTGAGACTAGCAACCTCCTTCCGTAGATCCTGTTCTGATTTTTCAAGTGTCTTCATCTCCACAACTCTTTGATTCGCTTCCTTATTCTGTGCCGTGAGGTTTGCATTCTCAACCTTGAGCTGGTTAAGTTCTGGTTCTTGCTTTGCCAGGATATCTTTGGTGTCCATCCAGCTCTTGAGTCTTGTCTCAGACAGCTTTTCAGCAGCAGACAGCTCATTTTGCAACGTTGATAACTTATGTTTAAGTCCATCGTATTCCTCTTCTAGAGCCTTAGCCGCCCTCTCCTGCTCTGCTAATGCCTTCTGTTGTTCCGCAGACCCAGCTTCCTGTACTGCCTGTAACTGCGCAAGCTGTTCCATAGACGCCAACAACTGATCCCCCTTCCCACTCAACGCAGTCTTCAACACCTCCAATTCTTCATATAGAGCTCTATTCTTAGCCTGTAGTTCCTTAATCTGCTCCCTTGCTTCAACATTATCCCGTCCCACATCCGAGAGTGAATCCCGCAATGTCTCAATCTCCTCCTCCAGCTCCTCAATCTGTGGCATCCGCCCGCGTAATTTTGTGATTTTCTCGTCCTTCTCATCTAGCTGCTCACGTAGAACCGAAAGTTGGCTCTTAAGCTCTTCTATCACTTGAGTCGATGGATCTAGCTCAGATGGGGTACCAGCTGTCGTTATGATAGTATCGTCCTCATCAACATTTTCTGTCGTTTTGATAGGAGCTTCCTCCTTAGGCACCTCCTCCTCTGCATCACCTTGCGCCCCAGCCCCAGCGGGAGCCACCTTGCCCTTATTCTTTTTCTTATTCCTCTTCTTAGCATTCTTGGATGCATTCGCGCCAGGTCCTTGCGCTGGGGTCTGAGGTCTGGTAAGTACTGGGGATGCATCAGTAGTAGACTGAGCAGTCGCTGGTCGTGTGGGCTCGGCAGCAGTAGCAACAGCAGCTGCAGCTGCAACCTTTGCCTGGAGCCTGCCGGCATTCTCCAGGGACTCGGTTAACTTATCCTCCAGCTCCCTGATCCTCTTTTCTAGGGAAGTCTTTGTCTCGAAAAGCTCGCGTGTGGCAGTATTGGTAGTCTTCCTGGCTTTCTCAAGCTGGCGCTCTAGGGTTTTGAGACGATCAGAAAGCTTTGCCTTCTCGCCCCCCAGGCCCTCAACTTCCTTGTTGCTCATGGTGTCGTTAGAGTTGCCCCCCTTGGCCTTGGCTGAAGACACTTCCATCTCCAGTGCCTGGACCTTCTCTTTGAGGAGGTTGATCTGGGCCTCGAGGCCATCTACCTCCTTCTTCTTCTTCTCAATGACCCCCTTTCTCTCTTCGACCCCCTTCTGTTGCTCTTCTATCAGGGCCTTATTTTTCGTGCTAAGTTCCCCAATTTCCTTGTCCTTCAAAGATCCTGTCTCTTTCAGCCCTTCCAACTCACGTTGGGCATTCTCCACAGTCTCCAAATTGTTTTGCATAGCCTCCTCTGCTGCCTTCTGCGCCAACCTCGCCTCATCTAGGTCATTCTTCAGCTTGTCGATCTCTGCCTCATGCTTCTGGACCAGCTCCTCCAACTTGCCGTGTTCATCCTCGAAAGAAAATATGTCCTCTCCCGCAGACGGTGACGCAGGCGGTTTGGGAGACAGCGGTGGCCTTGGACTAGCTGGCTTTGCTAGAGGAAGCCCAGATAGCGGTTCCAGTAACCCATCTGGACCTCCCTTGGCCACCTTCTGCTCTAATTCCTTAACCTTCTCTTTCTGCTTCTGAATTTCTGCGTCTTTCTCGTCCAGTTCCTTTTTATGCTTCTCTTGCAGCTCCTTTACCTCCTTCTTAAGTTCCTCATGCTCCTTCGCTACACGCTTATACTCTACACTCGTCATCTCCGCCTGCAGCGAGGTCATTTTCAGGTACTCTACAAAAGCTGCTGGATCCGCGATCGTCGTGCACGAAGTGTTCTCCCGTAATGCCTTCTCAAAAGGCTCAATCAATTCCTTCTTCGCATAGACCGATTTATACCCCTTCACCAACCCTTGATACTTCGGCTCCATCTTCTCCAATCTCCGCAGCTTGACCCTCACTTCCGCCGGTAAGTCCGCTAAACTCACACCCTCCGTAGTCGGCTTCAGCCCACCTTCCGCTACACCACCTGACTTTGCCTTCCCACCAGCCCCACCACTGCCTGGAACGGGGGTCCCTGTCCGACTTGGTGTCCCAGTAGGAGTATCATCTCCCATCTCGAATTCCGATGGGTCCTTGTCCTTCAACTCTTTTCCCGAGTCCTGACTCCCACTTCCACTACTTCCAGAGCCGTTCCGTGTTGCACGGGTGGTGGTGCTAGGTGACGATGTACGGCGGGTTTGTCCCAGTCGTTGGTGCCGAGCCTTCTCCTCAGCTTGGAGGTTCTCGATTGCCCCCCGGAAACGCTGGAACATTGTGTTGGTCGTCTGTATCTAAATGCCGATACTAAGTATGTTAGGCCGAATAGTTAATTCAATTCAGATACAAGGCAGAACGTAATTGTTGTCCCCAGGCTTTGGCCTGTGCTCGTCGCGTGGGTCGAATATGTGGGGGGGGTAGATTTTCGCTGTAGGGTGGGGTTGACCGTGAGCTGAAGCTTGCATCAAGAGATCGGTGGTGGGTGATATATATTACTTCTTCCAGTTGACGGCCTTGGGGGTTGAGAAGTCCGATTGATGTAGGCAACAAAAGCAAAAAGCCTTGAGTTACATACAGTAAACTACACTACACGACACAATCATAAACCTAAGTACAGTTGTACATTAGTTTACATATACTGTACCTATACTATTAATACCTCAAAGCTACTGTACATGCGCCTGGGATTTTGTGCGGCCGCGCGCATTATTCACTGGAATGAGACGATCATTCCCCACCGCTAAGTGAGAGTTATCAACAAGCCCCCCAGTCATAATTTCTGGAGCTCATAGTCCAATGTACATGTATCCCCTTACTGGACTGGACCCTCGCATGGGCTTTATCGTGATCATAAACTATCTACAAAAATGTCATCTTCAAAAACACCACTTGTCATGATATTAAAACATGTAATGAATGTCTCATAGGACACATAACACCTGCAGTCTATGCCCGCTCCCAAGTTACCTAGCCACCCACCCAATATTAGATTATTCTATTCTATGTACTGCCTTCCCTGACCCTTAGACCTGGTACCAAAGACCGTAACCCCAGTGGGCAGTCGAAAGGTAGCTCCAGCGAAGCCTCAAAGCATGTAGGAATAAATTATCGCCAATAGAACCATGGATGGAGAGTCTACTGCGCTTTCTTAGCGGTACTAGCAAGCTTTTTCTCCCTCCTTCTCTTCATAGATTCAGGATCAGCCTCAGTATCGAGCATGTAGTCCCACCATCTGAAGCTGCTAGCGAAGTTACCAACGAATTTCTCGTGATGAACATCATGGTGTTCGGCGCCAGCCCAGAATGGCAAGAAGTGGTGAAGAGACCAGGGAAATTCATATCCGGAGTGGGCGTCAATTGCCTGGAACAACCTCAAGGCAATCCAGATGTACATCGTGAGGATGTGGAGATTTCCAGTCATAGCACACCACATAATTGGTATACCGACTGTTCCGAAACCCAGCATCATAACTTCAATGGGTGAAGCGTATTCCGCCGCGAGGCCGAAAGGAGCCGAGTATGTATGGTGAATCTTATGGATGTATTTGTAGAACGGGCCCCAGTGGAGCAAACGATGGAACCAATAATGCCAGGCATCCTCCAAGACGAAGAAGATAGCAACTTGGTAGGCAATAGTTGTCCATGCTGGGAAGGGAACACCAGTAGCCATACCGAAATATTTGCACATAGGGTGGAAAAGCCTATAGCCTCTGTCAGCATCATTCTCGCGTTGGGGCCATGACCTCCGTACCAGATCTGAGGGAGCTCGACAGTGAAATGAGACAAGAGAACAAGGTATGTACAACGCCATTGCTCGGCAGCAGTTGGAATTTTAGTCTAAAATTCAGCTTGTATTAGTGAAAGAATATTTGAGATTGGGTCTCGAATTACGTGCATTCTGAATCTTCCACTTCCGGAAATATGGTATTGCATCGATGATGATCCATGGGAGTGAACGGCCAAAGTAAACCATCTCGTGCATCACAAATGACATGATTCCTGTAGCAAGAACATCGTTCTGCATGTATTCATACCCTACAATTTCCCACTTAGTTGATGTATGCTCTTCTGCGCCGACGAGAAGGGTACTAACAGGCTGCCCATACTTTCTCAAAAATATTAAGATGTACATTCAAGTCGCTTATACGGCCGTATGCCTCCATATAGTCTGGCACCACCGTCGAAACATTCGCCCTGAAGAACTACTATTAGCATAAATCCAGAGATTCACTCAAGACACTCTCAACTTACATTGCAGTGGCAGCGTCAAACATTTCTCCTCTCAGTCTGACCCACAATCGATAATGTGCTACGTTGATGGATGTTAAAGTGGAGAATTGGAGAATTGGCTTGCTGGCACCCTTGGAGGGAATTGCCGACTTTTGAAGCTCTCAACAATGCAGCTAGGGAAAAGGGTTGAGCAGTCTCGTGAGGCAAAAAATTATGGTGTGTACGGTACATCCAAAGGGGCAACAAGTTGCCTGGATATATATATGCAGGGATTGAAGTCATTACCTGGGAGTTGTAATGCTGTTGTACAGTGGTATGTGACATGCTTGGAGCCTGTCTCACATTCTAACCGTTTCTCGGTCCGGCATCTAGACTCCCGCCTCCGAGCATTTTCTTTTTGTTATAATTACCAGGACTGTTCCTGAAAAGCTTAACACGGGTCTTGCAGGCTAGCAAATCTATTGGTTGGGCCGGAAGCAATAGACACAACAGCACACCAGAAAAAGTCGATTCCTTATCTGAATACTTGAATATGAAGTAGCAGTACCGGTATAGTACCTGCTTGAAAGCTTCCAAGAATCTGCCAAGCTCAGATTAAATGCAACCCCACGATTTAATGTGCCCCTCCCACTCCGAAGGCTATTGACACCGGAATAGCACTTATAACTACTACTAACGGCAGCTACAGCCATGTCTTTCATCTCAGAGTAGGGAAAGTCCTTACCCCGAAGTTTGTCGGGCTCTTCTGCTTCATAAACTGAGCTGACGAAACCCAGCCAGCTACGAGCTCTGGATCTCCAACTTGAGCGACTTCAAGTCGGCTATACCCCTTCAGAACCCGCTTCACCTCCACCGGGATTAGACACATTCGTCCTTGTTCAAGAGTCACAGAGAGTGCAACAGCTTAAGAAGCTAGTGAAGCTAGTGACTGTCTTCATAACCAATGAGTCTTATATCTCAAGGGAGAAGCTGCTGCAACTACTCCAATCCGCAAGTATTCGGGACTCCGAAGACCCGCCGGAGGCTGACGGAGATCCCAGGAGATCCCAAGCGGCGTATGAGAGAGAATTGGAATGGCTATTCTTAGCCAAAGCTACGGTTTTGGTGTACGGAATAACATTCCACACTTTACTCGAGCAGACTCTCCCTCTCTCAGAAGATCTATACTATTGGGATGAGGTGCTATCTAGTTATAAATATACCGCTCTGTACAGCGTACAGATTGCGCCTGTGAAGTTACTAGAAGCCTCTCGGGAGGTATACCGTGATGCAATGAGGAGGTTCAAGGAGCTGAGGGAAAAGAATATTAATGTCGAGTTACCTTCAATCAGTATGGAGTCTGCGGGGTCTGAAAAGTTGTCTGAATCTTTACAGAAGTTTTACTCCCTAGTAAAGAATTCATTACGAGATCGGTTGGAAGAATTACGCAGACGATCACGTATGACTTCGCCATTTACTATCGTTAGGCATGACATCCGTAAAAAGCGGGCTACGATCCGGCGGCTGCGTGAAACACAAGCTGCATCACTCGGCATATTGATTGGAGAGACACTAAACTTCTATTATGTTGAGGACCCAAAGGCTGAGTGGAAAAGAGTCGTGGAGAGGGCGGCAACGCTGATGGAGAACATCACCCGCAATGTCGGCGCTGCCACATCCCACACTATAGAGCAATTCGAGGAGCTTATATTCTCCGAAGAAGGCGAATACGATTTGCCATCTTCACCCAAGACCCAAGGACGCACGGCACTGCTCTCACTGCAGCTACAGAAGATCTTGAGAGTGGACCTTCCGGCCCAGGCTGTGGCATCTACGAAGGTCATAGCCTCACATGGTCGGCCCAGTGCACTTGCTCGTTACTGGGCACCTGCAATTATTCTCTTCTTTTCTGCCTCCAAGACTCTTAAGGTCCTGGCCCACCGGCAAGCAGATCTATCTGTTTGGGCCGAGGATACTGCTATCACAATCATTGACTTTTGGAGTAACTGGGTGATTGACCCGGTGAAGAAAATACTTGGGACCATTCGCCATGATGAAGACTCTGAAGTGGCCTTGATGAGCCGGCGGAGTTTGACCGCGGATATGGAAAGTCTAGAAAGAATGGTTGTCGAGTTTGCGGTGGATAATCCAGATGTGTCGGTTGAAATTCCAGGAGCAACGTTAACCCCTCAAGAGTTAGAGGTGATTCGAGAGCACGTCAAGGAAGGAGATCTTACCCCTGTCCTCAAAGCCTATGAGAGAGATCTCAGAAGGCCTCTCAAGGGTGCCATCAATGGAGAATTGGTCAGGGCCCTCCTGATACAAATCCAGAAAACTAAGGTTGATGTCGAAGTAGCTATCAGTGGTATTGATAGGCTCCTCAAGAGCCAGGAGCTTGTCTTTGGTTTGGTAGGGCTCACACCAGGGCTCTTGGCCGTCTGGGGGACTGTGAGGTGGGTAAGTGGGTTTATGAGTGGCCGTAGAGGCCTTAGACGAGGAAAAGTCAGCGAGGAGATGGTCAGGGTCTTGAGGTACGCTCCGCCTTCTCCCCAATTTCACTTCGATATAGGGCTTACCTACTGTCCCCCCAAGGCATATCGACCGCATACTGAGCACCTCATCAAGAAAGGGAACAAAAGGCCAATTGACTTACAAGGAACATGGGTTACTTTTGTGTGAGGTTGTGGTGCTGAGAGAATTGGCCAAGCAAGGATTACCCAGGAAGTTGTATGGTGGATTCACGCAAGAGATGGAAGAGCTGGCAAACATACATGTTGGTATTGGGAGGCAGCAGAAGGCCGTGGATAGGGTCAGATGGTAAGTGCCACATAAAAGAAAATGTCATTAAGATGTGTATACTAATATGTCTCTCAAGGGCGTACGCGAAATGGATACACTGATGGTTCATCTTGAGATACCAGTGAGGTTGCCGATATCCATATTTTACAAAATGCACAATTTCAGATCACTCCGTTAATATTCTGGAAAGCTTTTATCCACATCCCATGCCCATTTGACCAGCCCACCTTTGATATCCCATATACCACCTTCCCAAGGCACACCCTCTTTTCCTTCGCCGCTCGGACCCAGCTCCCAATCTCCGCTCTGCCTCGATGCAAGATAGGTTTTCAGCCGCCTCACGGCAACTTGACTATCATTTCCTTGTTTGCATACGATATATATCGGCGTTTTACGGTTTTCTGGTAACCAAGATGGAAGCGGTGGTGGTGTTGCAGCTCCAATGACAGTTTGTGTTGACGTAGGGAGAGGTAGAGACTGCATGAACTGCATTATGGGTATATCTATTGCACGCAGCGTAAGCCCAGTGTCCTCAAAGGTCAGGTAGGGTAGTCCAAAATGAGCATACTCATTGCACCAGTAAGCTTACATATTCCCCACTCCACCTCCGGCCTCACATCAATCAATAAATGCTCTTGTTTCCGTAACTCCGCATATTGATGTACATCGATCCGCTCCTCCTCTGCCACTCTATCTTCCTTCCTCGCCCCACAGAAGGCGACATAGTCGAGCCGACCATCTTTCAATTTGTCTAGTGATATTTCTCTTTTCTCTAGGTCACATGCAATACAGCCCTTCTTCTTTCCGTGAAGCTTCAAGTCCCGGAAACTAGGACTCGAATACGCAGAATATAAAAGCATATTGGTGGTTATTGGCTTTTTCTTCTCTCCAGCCACTTCCTCACTCACCTCATTGTCCTTCACCTTTGCAGTGAGTAGTTTAATGGCCTCTGTTGCCATTAGTACCCCCATGACACCCACTACTGGCCCCAATATCCCCCCTTCACCACAGCTCAGGACGCTTTCGGGGGGTGGAGGCTTCGGCCAAATACACCTATAACATGCACCTTTCCCAGGTGGGTTATTCAGCACCAGAAGCTGACCTTCCGTTCGCAGCGCTGAGGCAGAGACGAGTGGCTTCCCAAGTAGCACGCAAGTATCTGAGATAAGGTACCGCACAGCTGGGTGGTCTGTACAATCAAGAACAAGATCATACTGTCCTAATGTTGAGGCAGCAGTGTCTGGTGTTAAATGGTATGTGTGTGTACGGTAAGTAACATATGGGTTAATCCTACATAGACCGTTCAATCAGCTCCCGGGGGCATTGCAAGAATTTTATGGCAACTGACTCCGTCAAGTATTCAACCATGCTCCGAGTCTTACTCTGCCCCACCCGACTTGTAGCATGTGCGATCTGACGATGAAGATTTGACGTTTCGACCACATCACCATCGCAAATCCCTAATATTCCCACTCCAGCACCGGCAAGATACGCTGCTGCTGGACAACCGAGGCCTCCTGCGCCGACGATGAGAACTGAAGCAACTTTCAGCTGTACCTGGCCCGGCAATCCGATTGACGGAACGATCATTTGTCTCCCATAGCGCTTATATTCATCCTTTGAGAGGGTTGGCTGGTCAGAGTAGGTGGGTGCGCCAGTCGCAGCTACAGCAGTATTTGGCGGAGAAGGAGAGGGGATTGTTGGAGATATGGATGCGGATAAAGATTTCTGGACAGCAGTTAGTTGGGCATGGAGTCTCTGGTTTTCGAGTTCGAGGGCGCGCAGCTGGGATTCGAGGCTCTGGGAAGACATCGGAAAAGAAAGCAGACGACATGGTGGAGTTGTGCGTGCCTTTTATTCTTGGCAAAGTTTAGTCACCTCATACCTTACTTCCCTTCGGATATATGATCAAAAAAAAAAAAAGTCGGGCAGGCAACTATACATATACATACTCTACGCCTCAGCGTATAGACTCTAAGAAAGAAAATTTTAAAAAAAATTTAAAAAAACCTCTGTACATACGGTCAGTAGGTATAGGTACATACATACCAGGAAGCATCAAGTAAGACAATAGATGTACTCTACGAGAGCCACCGACAAATACTTCTCTACATCTACTATGTACCCTGGATAATATCTCCATATGCATGATCAACTGGTACTGTACCTACTTAAACCAGCCTTGTGAGCGTTAGAACTTCTCAAGTTAATGTAAGAATACAAGCTATGAGTAGGCTGAATTTGCGCATATTTTTAATGAGAGAAGATTGATACTTGTAGCTAAGAATACTCGAAAGACTTGACTTGCTAATTCTGATTGCTCTACTGAAAGGAAATAGAAACGAGTGCGAAACCTTTCGCCTATATATAGTACGTACTTGATAATGTCCTAATTTGGACGTTACAAGCTTTTGTCCGATCGTGGCCTAGCTCATATTCCTATCTTGGTTTCACGTGATTTGAGGCACTGCAGGGCAGTTAACATGTACTGTACCTGCTATTGCTGGGTTCCACACCCAATCCCTATACCTAATCTAGGTCCTTCCCTTCTGCTCACAAGCTGAGTTGAGCTCCCAACCATTAATAATTTAGGTTGGGTAAATTGCTGCCATCGTCAGAGTCTAGATAGGCTGACTACTGTTAATGATTCCTTATGAAACAAAATATTTAAAATAAAAAAAAATAGCGGCACTGGTTGGGCATTGCATGTTATGCAAAGAGTAATTTTCGAGTACCACATACATATGTACATACATACATGAAACTAATTTACATTTAATGGCCTCACCCAGCAAAGGCGTTATTGAGAAATTATACACCCTCTATGCCAGAGTGGCTGCACCCTTCTCTACAAAGACGCCACCATAGATTACACCCTCGTTCAAGCCGCTCTGTTGATATCCGTTCTGGGAAGCATCCGTGGAGTCTGTTGGAAGCTTGAGGACACCAATGTGCGCTTGTCCCTTTCCAGTGGCATCATTCGCAATAGTATTGACGACAATTTTGAGTGGCTTATAGCCACAGGAGTAATATGCAGTAAGTTTGCTATTAACTCCTTATTAGCAGTGTCTCTCTAAAATAGCAGAGGCATTGAACTTACTTGTTCACCCAGTCGGTTGTGATGGCGAAGTTATGCCATGTACCAGTGATCCACGGAACTTGGAACAGAGTCTTCCCATCCTTACCGCCTGCGGTTGAGCTCTCCAGCCTCAAGTACTTCGCCTCTGGGGAAGGATGCACTGAGGAGCCAAATGGAGTCCCGGCTTTGATAGTCCAAACGTGGCTGCTGAAGTCATTGGTCTCAATAAAGACAAGCTCATACTGATGCGAGACGTTCAATGGCCTTGCCATATCTGGTTGCATAGAGAAGTGGAAAGTAGTGACACCTTGTACTGTTGGGTCTGTGCCATTATTGGAGATGGGGAGGAGCTCAGAGCGACGGAAGCCCTTCTGTGGGTTGCTACCTGGGGTAAAGATGGACTTGTCGTTGATGGTGACCTCCACAGGCTTGCTGGTGGTGGGGAGATCGAACTACATTTCTATGAGCCATTCCACCCTTTTCATAGGAAGAAAATACTGGATTAATCACTCACAATAGAGCCCTTAACACCTGGGAACTTTAGGATTTCGGAGAATTTCTGTCCCGCACCAAGAACAAACTCTGCACCATACCTGCTTGTGGAGTATGAATCGAAGTCTGCAAGAGCCATGCTCTGTGGGACCCTTCCATCCCAGATAATCTCTGGCGTTTTGCCCTTTGTAGGGGCAGCTTCCACCAAAGCAAGCGTCAACAGAGCAGCAAGGGCAAACTTGGGAAAGGTCATAATGACGGACGGGTAGCGAAAAAGACAGGACGTGGATCGATTGGTGATTGCAATTACAGTGACAAGAGATCCATGGGGGGAAGTTCCGGAACTTTTATATTCCCCATTCCCTAGCTCTCACATTCCCCGGATACCCCTCCCACAATTCCACCGTTTCATGAATTCCCCATCGCAATTGTGTATCATCAGTATCGCAAGCTCGTTATGTAGATAGGACAGGGGATAGGCGCTATGCAACCTTACAATCATGGCGCCTATCCTGAAATAGAGCTTCGCAATTTGTCTATTTGCTTGGATAAATCCACTACAATAAACCCCCCTGTCTCTCCATACGATTTTTGTTGCCCTCATTTGCATTGTACCTGAATATGGTGCCGGCAACATGAAACCAACCCATTGTAACATTTTCTGAGTGGCGATCTCTAACCTGTTTAGGTATAAATCATTATGAACTATTCCAGATTGGGTAAGAAGGTA
>Ga0307514_10002673_pt1 | contig 18085 bp, 18 predicted proteins | sample 16_EM_MG_FD_203088 | JGI IMG/M metagenome (GOLD analysis project Ga0307514, IMG submission 203088) | Populus trichocarpa ectomycorrhiza microbial communities from riparian zone in the Pacific Northwest, United States - 16_EM | ecosystem: Host-associated > Plants > Roots > Unclassified | place... | reverse complement strand
GCAAGTACCTTCCGCACCTCTACCTTGCCTGTTGCTGCTTCTACTCGTGTACTTAGATCGAGATCGGGCGCCAAATAAATGTACCGGTTAGTGCGCCATTTCCCCGTGATGAGCCGCTTCCCCGTGAGGTATGGTATCGGGCTCGACAGGACGGTTCTAAAGCCGGGGTCGGTCTCAGCGATTTCCTAATTCAATACGCCGGGGAAGTAACTCGTGGAACTCTCGACCGATGATAGTCATAACTGTTACGCTTGTCTTCGTGTCCTGTTGGGGGCCCTGCGGGGTCGGAATGCAACTGGGGCAAGCAAGGGCAGAGACTGCTACTCGTCAGAGGGACGAGGACCATAGTCGACGTTGGCGTGAGTGGAATTTAGCGAAGAGGCTTAAGGTGCAAAGGACGCGCACCTAGTGTATGAGCCTCGAAAGCGGCAAAAGATGTAGCTAGCATTCTTGCATAACTATTGGGCGCAAATCCCAAGAAAGTACGAAGCCTACACTTTATTATTACCCTGAAACTTCGTATTGAGCCATATATGATTACATACCCCTCATTTAAATATTGCCCCGCATTCCCCGCCATGACTGCACAAACCACCTCGCCCACTCTTCGAAAAGGCAATAAATTTAGGGAACGGTAGCCTTGGAGAATTGCCACAACCAGCCCTCGCAGCGGAATCAGACCACAGAAGTAGCAATATATAAAGCAATTAAATAATAGCAATCAGACTAGTCTGATATTATTCAGTGACGAGTAGGGGTTCTCATAGTCTGGTTGGCACGACCATCCTCCGTAGTAGCTCCTTGGTCTATGATAGATCAATCGATCTAACAAACCCTTCCATACATGATCATGTCGAGGACCTTGCTCTCGGGGACTGATTCGAGGAATGGATAAGATCTCGTAAACCTCTAAAGGGTCTTCAACCATGCCCCACCATATGCATGATTCCTTATCATCCTCCAAAGCTGCTATCTCAATAACATCTTCCATATGCGACTCTAAATCTGTGAGAATTGCCTTGCGTTCGCTCGTCTGAGGCATGTTGATATTGCCACACACATACGTTGGTTACCAGTTTGCTGATGTGTTTATGTCACCCAATCAACCATTTCATTCTTTGGCAGTAATGAGGGTCCAAAATCCCGTATAGCTCGCTCCCTTAGGCAAAGTCGCCAGGTTGGTGGTGTAATTTTTTTTAGTGCAATTTGCTCATTCTGTGTCTTCTGTTATCGTGCACCCTATTCACATCCTTCCCCTGGCCATCGTATCCCTATATTCTCTCCATCAACCTCTCGGCGAATACTGTCACCGCTATCACCCCCATAAAGTTCGCCTTCCCCTATAAGTGGCCTCGCCGCTTCGCTCATCCCCAGGTGATTCAAACATGCAAACGCCTCTGCTCCACTTCCCCGTGTATGGACTGAGTAGACATCCGGATTTTTTTGCCCACTGAATTCGTATGCTGGGTTGCTGTCCATACCCAGTTCAAGTAATATTTGAAGGAGTGACTGTGTGTTCCAAATATTTCACGTATCTCATGGGGCTTGGCAGATAGCTGGCTCTTCGTCTTGCGGTTCTTAACTTGGATTAGAATCACTGATACCCAGGACATTGAGGAAGCCTGCTCAGGCGGCCCAAGACCTCAGGCGGCCCAAGATTGGGATAAGGAGATCCCAAAATTGCTGATACTGGGAAAGCTGCAATGCTTGGTGTTGCCTCAACATGTTCGAAAGTAGAGAAGTAGTTTCCTTCGGCTCCCACGAGAGTTTCTTATTGGTGAATGTAAAGTGGCTGAAGTTTAGGCGAGAAGGCCACCGTATCGCAATGCTCCCACACTCCCACTTCCTCTGCATCTGCCATCGTGGCCATCGTGCCCAGGTACATCGCCTGTGTTCTTGTCCCACTGGCTGTTCGTCCCTCTAGCCTGCTTTCATCTGACCACTCTTCCACCGCACTAGGCCTGGGCACGAGACGAGACATCTCGAGACTAAGTCCCGAGACTTACGAGACAAGACGTCTCGTGCCCAGGCCTAGAGAGGGGGGTGGAGATGGGGACGGATGGGGAGACCGGACATCGCAGCGCCAGCGGGGACCCGACAAGCGTATCCGATACACCCAAAGGCGCCTCCACACCTGCGCTGGTCCCCTCGTGCGATCAAAGGCCTGGTCTAAGACTATATGGTAACAGACAAGGGGCCGCAGCGGCAATGGTTGAAGGAGATTACCTGCAGCCTTGCTCGTGGGTGGGCGATGGCAAGAGGCGGTCGGCGGAGCAGATGTGGCGAGATGAGAAGTGGTGCGAGCTGTTAGTGGAACTTATTATGTAAATAGCGTAGATAGTGGGAGGGCAGGGGCTGGCCAAAGGGGGAGAGAGAGGCCACTCGAGCTGTTCTCGTACCTAGACCGATTTATTTTTATGTGGTAGAAAATCGCACCCGAGCGTGCTCGGTGTTCTCGGTCCCAGTCTCTTATCTACCTACGCGCTAAAATAAAGTGACTGGGACCGAGAACACGTGCTCGGTAGTCTATGTAGGCTGAATGCGATTATTGATTATTTTAAATAAAAAAGTTATATCCTTAAATCGCAGCGAATGCCAAGATCAGGCTAGAGTGGCGGGAACGAGAACAGGCATATCCCACCTCTACGAGGGGCTCGTGCCAACCAGACTACCTCAATGTTTCAATAATCACTGATCATGAGATGTAACAGTCTGAAGTAAGGCAGTCAGCGCAACAGAATACGCATTCGTTGGTGGGGGAGAATCGTGGTATCCACCCTTCTTGAAGGGCAAAACTGTGAGCAAGATGCCGTCGGTGCTGCACTCTATCTGCGAACTTCATATCCGCTATGTACATGTGCCTGTGCTTACCTAAATTAATACTCTTTGGTGTTCTCCATGACTCCCATCAATTCCCTCGTCACTTGCTAACGGCAACCACTATAGCAGTGGTGTTCATCTATTTAACCGTGGTCATTGTGGGCGGAAGACAATGTGTCAAGCGCACCTCACAGTAATTATAAAACATAAAAGCAAGCGTATCGTTGTAGACATTACCCTGCGCATTTGTTCTTGACAGTTGTCTCTGGGGCAGAAGATAGATATGTAGTGGAGTGGGTGGAATGGTTCGGGGAGAAACGTGATGGATACTTAGCTTGAGGTCCATCAACTGGTGGACATGGATTGCAAGTCTGTTCTAGATCTGAAGGTTGAACCAATGCTCTCTACTAATGATTATTCGGGTATCTTGGACTTACTACGCCGGCATTGAAAACGTCATACCAGTAATGGTCTGGCATGGATGACAGTCGATTGTATAGCTAGCTGACCTCAGCGAATACTATTTTGGGATTTGAGAGCACTAATACATTCACCAGTGTTGATATGAAAGGTCAAGAAGGGGCTTGAATGTTATTTATTTAACAGGATCATCACCCGTACTTGAGCTGCGACGAGAGATCACACCCTTGCCGGGTGGGCGGGTTATGCTTCTCAAAGACCGGCCTCTGCCCTCTTTTGTCCCCTCCAACACAAACAAAAAGCCGCTTACATCAATGGCCTTCTCCCTTTGCAGGTCACGTGACCAAATGGCCATTCATTCGATCCACATACCTACTCACATGCCGGCGACGAATCTAGTCTAGTGCAGGTTTCCCCGCGGTCAAACCAGGCCTCCCAACCGGACTACTTATAAGCTTGCAATTATCAGTTGACCGTGACACTTCCCCTGCTCGCTTCGTGCCCCAGGATCTCGTGAATGCAATTCCAATAGCACTTATATTAACCTTTTGCGTCAAACTTGGAATATTAATTGAAATGCCGACTAAACCTGCGTATTCCTCCCGCACGCCGCTCCTCGCTCCGAGTCGGCCATCGGAGAAACAATACACAACACCCAGCCACTACTACATCGAGAAGGGATACCAATACCGTTCGGAGTCGGGTGCGGATGCGGTTGCGAGGTGTTTTGTTACCGTATTTGCGACCGTGGCAGCTGTTTTCTCCATTATGGGGATCATGACACTATGTGGAGTAGGACCTTGGGTGCCGGGAATGGGAGTTCAGAGGAGGATTGCAATTATTGGTATGTTCCAGTCTTATAGCGTATGGAACTTTGAATAGGTAGCAATATTATGATATTGATTCCTTGGACTTCACAGGAGCTGGAGCCGCCGGTGCATCGACAGCCTATCACCTTGCTAAAATCGGTCCAGGAGGTACTTATTGGGACTCCCTCGACATTACTGTATTTGAAAAATCACCTACTATTGGAGGGAGGTGCCTTGCAATAGACGTGCCCCACGCTGGCAACTTTGGGCCCTCCGTCATGAAGGTCGAGTTGGGCTCTCCTGGATATAATTCAGAGCTGAGCCCACTCATATCAACACTTGTTAAGGCTGTAGACTTGCAGGCGCAGGTGGTTTCGGGTGGGCGATGGGCAAAAGTGGACGCAGATTACGACCTCGGAATGTACGTCCCACCCCAAATTATCTCAAGGATCTGAATTATCGGGAGGGCTAACTTGACTGTCTAACTTGACGGTAACCAACAGCTATAATGGGCAAAGGTTGCTCTATCGCCAGCCATATCATCCCTCTAGGCTCTGGTATTGGTGGACAAGCTTAACCTACTTCTTCCGCTATGGGTGGTCGCATAAAAATTTGGAAGGCGCGCTGAAAAGGCTCGCTCCTATGTGGAAAAACTATGCCCAAATGCTGTCCTTCCCAAGCTCATGGTCACAAAATCCAGACACATTATATCCACCTTCAGATCTTCACAGTGCCATTACCACTCTTGCAAATAGCTTTCTCGGGTCTAAAAACATCAAACATCCATTTACCACTGAGCAAGTACAGTCTCGGGTTCGTGCTAGGTACGGGGCTAACCTCGGTGTTTTGAGTGGTATGCAAGCGTTGCGAGTCATGGACGAGGCGAGGAATGAGAGGGCGACAAATGTCAACATCCAGGGTGGAATGGCGCAACTGTTAACACGAATGTTACACCCAACAAGACCCGCTCGTAATGTGAAAATCAATCTCAGACTCGGTACAATGGTAGTGGGTATTCGAAAAAATGAGACCGACAAGGGTGAAACTTTAGGCTGGACTATTGCACACACCTCTACGTCGGAAGGTGACGGTGCGGAGCCAGAGTTAGGTCTGGAAGAGTTCGATGAGGTAGTGATTGCTGCACCTTGGCAGTTCACTAGTATGAACATCCAGCCGGAATATAGGTTTCCCGAGTTGAGCTGGGAAAAGATGCATGTGACGGTGTTCACATCGCCAAATAAGCTGGCCCCAGAGGCGTTTGGGCTCCGGAGGGGAGACCACAGAGGGATGCCACAGCGCGTACTTAGCACCTTGAATGATTCGGAGCGGAACCGGCTTGGTGGAAACAGTGGAGAAGAGGGGGTGGGTAAAAGTGGATGGTGGAGTATTGAACAAGTTGGAACTGTAGCGCGGTTAATTAGCACTAGCGCTGAAATGAGTATGGAATCCTGTTCCCCTACTGGTCCTCCGTGCATGGACCCGCAATCAATACGCATGGAAAATGTGTTTCGCATTGTATCCCCGTCAGCAATAGCAAATGAGACGATCCTCAAGTTTTTGGGCAACTCAGAGGATAGCAGCAGTCTCACTTGGATACACCGCCAGTTTGTGCGTTCCCCTTTGGTTGATTCCAGTCACGATATAATATAATACAGTACTGCCGATGCTAAAACTAACCCCTTTTTCTGATAGTGGGAACACGCATTCCAGACACCACTTCCTAGTGACACAAATGAGGAATATCCCTCAGCCAAAGTTGATGATGGGCTGTGGTATACAGGCAGGATGGAGGGTATATGGGATGGAGTGGAAGCTGCTATGAGTATGGGAAAGAGAGCTGCGGAAGAGATCAGCCACAACTGGGCTGGTCGGATGCCTCTGAGGGGAACTGTGATGAGGGGGGCACAGTGGTGATATCGATCTCTCTTCCCCTTTTGCCTTCAACTTTATACCATTGGACTCGATATGATTGTTTAGGAATTTCTGCTGATAATGGGGGCAAGGCCAGGGCACGATAGTGGCCTTTGTCCGCTGAGTGCTGTTGATGTTGATCTCGGACATTTACCTACCTCTTGTTGAGTAGTTTTAATTCTTGAATTTTGTGCTTATGGTATTTGTACGTGTCAGTGCTAACCCTGTGTGCGTGGTTGAGGTATATACTTTGAGCATAGTCCCATACGGGGTGGGAAGGAAAGGAGGGTGCAAGAGCTAGCAAGGGGGCTTCGAGGCGGAGGATGGCAGAGATGGAAGTAGTGAAGTTAGATTCAGACTACATAGGGGGCAAATTACGCATGTGATCATCTACTGATAGGGGGTGAGAGTTCACGATGATTGGGGTTAACGTTGTGGCAAGGGACTACTGACGTTTGGAAGGGTGTTGGGATATGGTGGTATGGGGAGTAGGGTCAGGGGGTTGAAGCTAACCCGGTAAGGGACTGGCATAGGGATTTCCTTTATTTGTGAGTTTTTATGTTGGGAGTCGGGAAGTCACGTTTTTGTTATCGTGTCCCTTAAGCTTTCACGCTCTTTATGTATGTTACGCAATGCAAGGCTTTTCTGTGCTCGGGGAAGTTCGCGCACTTAGCTTGATACTTACGATTTGGTCTCACTCATAGTCCTTGGGTCTCCGGCGCTGGCATGCGCATGTCTCCCCCGTATAGGACTATTATGGTCCGCTGTATGGCGTCAAATCTGAATATTAAGTGATGGTACTTTATCTCTAATCCAGAGTATGAGCCTATCAACAAATTTCACCTTAAGCATCTTGCCATTATCTCATTTCCCTTGTTGTACAAGCACCTCATTACCCATTCCTTTCATTGGATCCTTATACAAACTGGTTCACTGGGATTATTGATTTCTAGTTGGGTATTGTAGGATATATCATAGTTTTTCCATTGAACAATGGTTTCTTCCAAAGGAAGCATAAAAAGCTGTGGATATTCGGGTTCTGAGAAAAAGTCTTTTGAACTTTTGAACTTGTGTTTATACTTGTGAATAGAACACTGCTGCACTTCTTGTCAGTAAGGGATAACTTACGTGTGGTAAGTTAGGTATCTTCACTAAACTGTATGATACCCCATGCACCACTAAGATCTGCAAGACATGCATGAATAGTATTGTATAGTATGTACTATTGTTCTTTGACAATGGCACAATAATATTAATTCAAGTAGTGCGCGTCTTAGCCGTCCATGGGATATCATATCATATCATGATCATATATAGTAGTAGAGCTACTACTGAAGCATTTTTTAAATTTTTTTTTGTGTCTATACGTCTTTTCCACTATGAGTACAGAGGAGGGTCGTGCCAACCAGACTACGTTCCCGCCCCTTTGAAGGTTTGGGTTTGCGCACGGAACAGCACAATCTGTGTGCGCCTACCTATCCGTACGGAGTATCATACTGCGCCTGCCTAACTACCTGCACTAACTACATGAGGGTTGGGCCACCATCCATGCGCCAAGTGCGCCACTGTGAATGCGCCAACTGCGCCGCTACCTAGGCAGATATGGTATGGCGGCCATCTGCACTAATCTATCTATGTGCCAAGTGCAATTCCAAGGAAAGTCAAGCTAGACTACCTACTTGTTGCTAGGTATATACATGTATCCCCGTCCTCCCTTCCTCCATTTTTGGCAGCACCCTTTTGGGGAGAGCGGGATTCGAACCACTACTGTACCTGTTGAGAGACCGCCTCACTCTACGGATACTACTGAAGCATATTTATTTTAGTGTAGGTACCGTATATATGTAAGGATAAGAATCTGGGCACAGGAACAGAGCTACTAAGGAAGTTGAGGATTATAAGGTGCCTAGGTACTTCTCCGTACAGTTGCAAGAGAAGTGTTGGTGATTCAGACGCCAGGAACTTAGTACGCTTAAAGGCGGCAAAGCGTGGGCACGGGCCTGCAAAAAGGCGCGGGCTGCGTCTAAATCACCAACACTTATTGCAGGGTACTGCAAATACCCGTAAAGTAGTGGAGCGGGCTAGGACTACTCAGGTAGTGACTACCCTATTAGAGTAGCAATTATTTCCATATAAGGTAAGTGCTATCTGTATAGTATCCGGAAGCAATACTTTTAAATGTATCCTTTTGGGTCATGATGCATATGAATTTAGCAAGTCAAGTACCCTGGAGAATGTTGGGGACCCTCACCCCCCTTCACGAATACATGTGCATTCAACTTCAGGATCGCGGGTCCAGGGGATTCTCAGGACTATAGTACATTCGGAAGGTACAGATAGACCTGGCTATAAGGAGCCTTGCCATTAGGCATACGCTAGCGGGCTGGGCATGTCGGGACAGACTCTAGATAGAGACGACATCATCATGTTCATGCTGGGACCGAGAATCATGTTCATGGAATAACACTCGAGATGTTCGATGAGGTTTGAGCCCGCGGTATCTACCTTTAAGCTTTGATACCTTATATTATAGAATGTCGAAGGATACACCTCTAATAATCATCCTTTACAAATTACAACACGGCAAGCAACATGGCAAACCCGGTGGACATAATTAGTCCTTTTTTTTTATATATTTTTTTTATATAAAAATTCATTAATCGCATTCATCCTATGTAGAATATGGCGATGGACTGAAGCTCCCGGTGTACCGGGTGGCCTCTCTCGCCCACACGGGCCAGTCCCTGCCCTCCCCACGAGCTATATACACTTTACAGGATGAAATTCGCCACTGCCTCACACCACTTCTCATCCTCCCACAACATCTCGCTCCGCCTGCCTTTCCCATCTCCAACCCACGGGCAGTCCATTAGATGCGCGGCATTTTGTGGCGTCCATCCGTCACACACGCACCACTGCTCCTCACTCTTCCCTATTTCCCAGAGCCACTGCCGCTGCGGTCCTTTGTCCGTGATCATATATACTAATCCTTTCACTGCTCTCGCGGACCAATTCAAGTGCGCCGGTGCCTTAGGGTATATTGGGAACTCTTGCTTTATACCCGCCGGCGTGGCCACCCCTCTTGTCTGCTTCCGCCGCCCCTCCCTCACCGTCATACCTGCCATTTTGTCTGCTTCTTCGTTTCCGCGTACTCCGCTGTGCCCCTTAACCCACATCAGCGTCCTGGGGCGCTCCCGCATTTTTGCTACCAGGCATTCCTCTATCCATGATCGCGGTTGTGTATGTCGCAAGTTGTATATCCGCTGTATGACCCCTTGACTGTCTAAAGCTACCACATCGCTGTTTTCCCACGCTAGGAGCACTCCTACCTCCTCCGCATCTGCCACCGTGGCCCACTCTCCTAGATACCATCCCTTACTTCTCGTGGCTCCTGCTGCTCTCTCTTTCATCCTGCTCCCGTCTGACCACTCCTCCACCTTCTGTTCATTCAACTCCTGTATCCCAATCTCAATGTCGGCACGCGGTACTGAGCCTTGCATCCACCGTAGCTCTGTGTCCTCCTCCAGGACCTCTCGTAATATCGGTTCTGCTATCGCCCTCAGTTCTGGTAAATGTCTTGCATATACTGATGCTGCCCACCGGATCCTCTTGTTCCGCATTATCACTTCTATCCCCTGGAGCCCTACTAACGCCTGCACTTTGTCCGCCCTGCTCCCGGGGTACGCGCCCACTGTCCACCTATACAACTCGTATGCTAGCCTTCGTTGTTGTTCGCTGGGGTCGGGATACAGCTCGCAGCCGTACGTCAATATGGGGAGCAGCTGCTGCGTTAAGATTGTCCGTTTTCCCCTCGCTGGCAACTTGCTCAGTCGCTTCACCACCTCCCAGGCTGCCTTCGCCTTCTGGCATCTGTATTTCTGGTGTCGACGCTGGTCAAGCATGATCACTCCCAGGTGTTTGCCCTTGCTTCCCGTCCAGTCTTTGTCGTGATACCATCTTACTCCTGCCTTTCTGGCTGCCGCCTCCAGTGCCTCATCCAACTCTTTCTCCCCGCCAACTCTCACTCCATTCACATCATCAATAAACGACAGCGGCCAGTAGCTCACTCTCCTCTCTTGTCGCAGTTCTCTCCCACCAACCCTTTGCCTCAGCCTGTCCTCCGCGTCCCACACCACACTTGACATATATATCGTAAATAGTGCTGGCGATAATGGGCTCCCCTGTGGTGTGCCCCCCGTCATCGTGACCTTCCCGAGGGCCTGTCCGTCCACTTCCATCGTAAATTCCCGCGGTGTTAGCCAGTCGTCCACCCATTCCTGGAGCCTCTTGTGGTGCTTCAATATCGTTTTTACATGCGTGCGTCGTAATGTGTTGAAGGCGGATTGTGCGTCCCTCCCAACTATTACCCCCGCCGGATGTTGTTCAGCAATGTGTGCCATCAGCATCACGCTGTCCATTGCTCCCCTCCCTTTTCGTCCTGCGAATGCCCTCTCATGCCATAGCTCTTTGTGTTGTTGTAATTCCAGTGCTACCAGTTTTTCCGCAAGCTTGCCCACTGTATTGGCTAACACTATCGGACGCCACCCCTTCACTGCAGTGTGGTCCTTGCCAGGCTTCGGTATCATTGTAAGGATTACTCTCGCCACATGAATCTAGGTCACGGGAGTAAGCTTCCATAAGGGGCCAACTGGGCAGCCACACTGGGAATATTGTAAACGCCCGAATAGGTCAAAAGGGCAAATATCATGAGGATAAAAGAGCTGTATTTTTCCGTATATGTTTTGATTTCAGTAGAGCTTTTATTCCATAGCGAACAATTACCCTCTCAACCACAATCCTCTCGTCTCTAAGTGCAAACTACAACAATTCAGCCTACCTATAGCCTGTAATTCTTACAATCATTACCATTTTCATCTCCCGCCACTCCTCTGGCATTCTCGTTCCCTGCTGCATCTCGGCTACTTGTCCCACATCTTCCAGTATGGCTTTTCCAATATTCGTATCCTTGATCATTTTCATAATTAGTCCTGAGGATATCCTACTTCCCCTGGAGCCATTCCTCCACCTCCTGATCCGTGCCTATATGAAAGATAGTCAGCAAAAGATCGCGCGATGGATTTGACGGAGGGGTAAGTTCTCTGAAATCCGTACTTACAATTTTGTATGGTGTACGCTCTTTGTTTATCCGTTGCTTTCTCTTCCCACTCCATCATTGGACATGAGAAGTAATACACAATTAGCTTCCTATATATTGCTTTCTCCTCTTGCTTTAAATATCGAAATGCTCGATACGTTGACTCTCCACTGATGTCATGGGCAACGACATTTCTCTGCCTTATCACCACATCGTACTATTAATCAAATCCAGGTGATTAGATATTTGGCAATACAGTCCAATATCTGGTACCCATGTACTCGACTGGGTGTGGTTGTGCTTTAGAACTTACCTCCCCTGCTAGCCACACCATCTCTGCTGGGCCCTGGAGTCCAAACTTTTGAAAAGTGTGTCTTTCTTATAACGAAGTTGTTGTCAACGAAGTCAAGTGATGGTATATGGTCCGACAATTGCCCCAAGCAATGATATTGAGGAAGTTGAAGAGGAGAATCATGACTGTATCCGTGTTGCCCATCCTGGTTTTCCTAAAGCTAGCCTTCCTGAGTTTATTGATTCAGTGGATTTGCAACCCCCACCCCATTTCGACTTCAAACCTCGCTCCCCTATCTGCTTCTTCATTGCCTGTCTCACCCTGGTGCCCTTCACCCACATCAACGTCCGTGGGCGTTCCTGCATCTGCTCCGCCAAAGCCTCCTCGATCCACGACCGCGGCTGTTTAGTGCCATTGTACTGCGTACTGTTACCCTGCGAGAATCCCTGGTGTTGTAGATTTTTTATCTTTTTATTTTTTGTTATCCTTGATTACGTATGTCTTTTATACCTGAAGACACAGCAGAGGTACCGGGCCCCGAACTCCTGCTCTTCTAGTTTCCCTTTAACCTTTCGGACCCCGAGGTGATTGTTTCCTGTTTCTCCGAAGGCTCAAGCCGATAGGGACAAGTCCCTTGCCCCGTACGGGACTGTATGTGCACGAGGGGTGGCCTGTCATCCTAGCTAGCACTTGCACAACTGGGCTGGGACGTTACCCCAATAGCTAGGACATCGGCTAGTTTTAAGACGTAGACCAGGTGGTACTTTTTCCCCTCTTCAGTGTGCGAGTTACCTCTCACACTGCTTCCCACCCGGGGGGGAGAGCCAACTCGCGTTGCACCCTCCCCACACTGTCACAAGTAGAGTAACTGTGCTGAAGTTTGTTGAGACCATGCGTCAAACGATGGCCCTTTCTGATTCCTGAAGTTTGCTGTGCTCGATCTCTCTGTTTTCCGAAGTAGTGAAGTCTCAGCGCAGCCTTGTGCGTCAGCAAGATATACAAAAGCCCCCGCACAGCCCCTGTCGGTCCATTGTTGACGGCGTAATGGGGTGCAAAATGAACGGATTCGTAGCCAGCAACGTGTGTAGGCATCCCATCAAACAAGAATTCTCAGTATACCCCAAGGCGCCGGCGCATCTGAGATGGTCGTTGAAAGCAGTGAAAGGATTAGTTTATATGGTGACGGACAAGGGCCCGCAGCAGCAGTGGTGTGTGTGTGTGACGGGTGGGCACCGCAGAACGCGGCACATTCGCTGGGCTGTCCGTGGGTGGGACATAGCAGAGGGCGTACGAGCGAGCAGATATGGGAAGACGAGAAGTGGTGTGAAGCGGTGGCAGAGTTTATCATGTGAGGGACGTTGCGCACGCATCTGTATGTTTGTATGTTGATGTATGTAGCGTGGGGAGGCCTGCGTGGGTGGGAGGGGCGCCCGGTAAACCCGGGAGCTGCAGTCCATTGCCATACTCTAGATAGGGTGAATGCGATTAACGATTCCTTGAAAAGAAAAGTGTGTAGGCATTGTGAGGATGTAGAGTCTCCCGTTTAAATCGCAGCGCACGCCAAGATCAGGCTAGAGGTCACGGGTACGAGAACAGATGTAGAGTTCAGTTGACATGCTGTGGGGATGTGTTATCTATGGTTAATAAAGACCTAGAGAGGGAGTGGTGGCTGGTATTGAATTACGGGGGGACTGTGCCCGCTAGGGAGATCCCTCCCACAATAGCGAAAAGCTGGCACATGAACACGCGTTACGCTTTGGTACGTCAACAAGGCACAGTGGTCTAATGGTAAGACCCCTCCCATGTAGGCCCTGCTGATTACAGGCAGAGGGGAGGTGATCTGGGTTCACCTTTGTGGTGTGGCTGGTGCCCGCCAGACTAAATAGCAATAGCGAAAAGCTGGCACATGAACACCTACTATGCTTTAGTACACCAATAAGGCACAGTGGTCTAATGGTAAGACCCCTCCCATGTAGGCCCTGCTGATTACAGGCAGAGGGGAGGTGATCTGGGTTCAATTCCCAGCTGAGCCAATATTTTTTTCTTTCCCGTGCAAGGAACTGTCTTACTGTACCTATTTCCCGCAAGCTCTCTAACATTGATTTTCTTTTTGGTAAATCATTCATTATTCGTATTCAGTAGAAGTCTTCTTTCCCCGCAGTATAATTATTTTAGCGCGTAGGTAGATAAAAGAGACTGGGACCGAAAAGATCGAGTCTGACTGGTGCCCGCCAGACTAAATAGCAATAGCGAAAAGCTAGCACATGAACACGTACTATGCTTTGGTACACCAACAAGGCACAGTGGTCTAATGGTATGACTTCTCCCATGTAGTTCCTGCTGATTACAGGCAGAGGGGAGGTGGTCTGGGTTCAATTCCCAGCTGAGCCAATATTTTTTTCTTTCCCGTGCAAGGAAGTCTTACTGTACCTATTTCCCGCAAGCTGTCTAACCTTGGTTTTTTTTTTTTTGGTAAATCATTATTCGTATTCAGTCTATCTAGACTATGGCGAGAGACCGCACCTACATAGGTACTAGACTACTAGTAGGTTGTCCATCCTCAGGGCTGGTCTCTGACCCTTCTTTGTTACGTACAAATATCGCCAGTCAACGCTCCGGAGCCCCCTATGCGCTCTCTTGCCCCTTTCGAGGCTCATGCAAGGTACGCACCATTTGCACCTCAAGTCTCTTCGCGAAACTCAGGGTCGGCTACATATGGCCCTCTGTTCCTCTGACAAGCAGCAGTCTCTGCCCTGGCTTGTCCCGGTTGCATTTCTGGCACATGGATACTCACTATGCTTTGGTACATCAATAAGGCACAGTGGTCTAATGGTATGACTTCTCCCATGTAGGCCCTGCTGATTAACAGGCAGAGGGGAGATGATCTGGGTTCAATTCCCAGCTGAGCCAATATTTTTTTCCTTCCCCATGCAAGGAACTACCTTATTCATTTCCCGCAAGGTAAGCATGTTCAACACCCTCGGACCTTCTATAGCTGCGAGGTAGGCTCTATTCACTCTGGTAGGTATCGTAGGTAGACTTGCTCTTATACCTAGCCTGCTTGGTTGCGCTCCAGGGTAAATTTGATAGATTATCTGGGCTCTTCTTTTTTTTTAACTAATCATTGATCGCATTCATCTTATATAGAATATGGCGATGGACTGCAGCTCCTGGGAGATCCCAGGTAGCCTCTCTCACCAGCACGGACCAATCTCTACCCTCCTCATCCTATTTACAATTATCACAAAATGAAATCCGAGCCTATCTAACTATGGCGATGGATTGTAGTTTCCCGGTTGCCCAGGCACCTCTCTCAACTTCCGGGCCTGCCCCTGCCCTCCCAATCTATCTACAATGATAACTTCTAGCTACATGGCTCTCCCGCTACAGAAAAAGGTAGCGGTTCCGAGACTAGACTCTCCCGTCCCCTGCCACTGCACAAATCGCGCCACCGACACGCATCACTCCTCGTCTCTGCTCGCCTGCTCCCTCGACCTCCCTACCCCATAGGCAACCCATGGACACAGATACAAGTGCGCGGCATTCTGCGGGGTCCACCCATCACACACGCAGCTCGGGTCCTCCACCTTTCCAACCTCCTTCAGGCACTGTTGCTGAGGGCCCTTGTCCATCACCAGGTATGTGAGATCCCGCAATGCCATTCTTGACTACTCCAGGTGTGCTGTGCCTTGGTATGTAGCGGAAAAGCCTGTCGAATGCCAGTCGGTTTGATTATGTCGGGCTTCAGCATATGCTCTCCCATCCACACTTCCTCCTTCGTCCTGGCGTCCGCCACTTCGTTCCCCGCTACTCCGTTATGCCCTTTTACCCACATCAGGACTCTCGGCCTCTCCGCCATTTGTCTCGATAGCCATTTCTCAATCCAAGACCGAGGTGCCAGGAGCGTTGGTCCGTGGATTCGTTGTATCACCCCTTGGCTATCCAGCGCTACCGCATCGCATGTCTCCCAGGCCAGCAACACTCCCATCGCCTCTGCATCCGCGATCGTAGCCATCGTTCCCAAATATTGAGCCATCGTCCTTGTTGCCCCTGGTGCTCTTTCATTCATCTTGCTTCCATCTGTCCACTCTCCCACCCTGTCTTCATCAAGTTCCTCTATCTTCACCATCCTTTTCCTCGGGCAGCCTTCCTCTGGTCTTGTCCCTTTCTCGCTTGCCAGCTTAGTATACTTTTTTTTTTTTTTAAGGAATCATTAATCGTATTTAGCCTATGGAGACTATGACGATGGACTGCGGCTCACTGTTGCCAGCTGCCTTCCCACCTCCGGGCCAGTCCCTGCCCCTCTCTTTATGTACATGCTCTACTGAATAAATCTCGCCAGCTCCTCACACCATTTCTCATCCTTCCATATCGACTCCCTCGTCCTCCCTTTCCCGTCTCCTACCCACGGACACAAGTATAGGTGAGCCGCATTTTGCACCGTCCATCCATCACACGGGCATCTCGCGTCCTCCGCTTTGCCTATCTCCTTGAGCCAACCAGCCTGGGGTCCTTTGTCCGTTATCATGTAAGTCAGTCCCCTGATGGCCGCCCTATTCCACTTCAGGTGTGCTGGTGCTCCCGCGTGGGGTCTGTGGTCTTGACGTATACCTGCCGGTGTCACAATGTCAGGCTTGTGCATACGCTTGCCCCTCTCTACTTCTTCCTTTGCTCTCGCGTCCGCCCTCTCGTTTCCTACTGTCCCGTTGTGTCCCTTCACCCACATTAAGGTGCGCGGTCGTTCCACCATCTGTCTCACGAGTCGTTCTTCAATCCAGGACCTCGGTTGCTGGTCTTGTAGTCCTTGGATTCGTTGAATCACTCCTTTGCTGTCCAAGGCTACTGTATCATAGTCTTCCCATGCTAATGACACTCCTAGTTCCTCCGCATCTGCTACTGTTGCCACTTCCCCGAGATATTCCGCCCTTGTCGTCGTTGCCGCCGCCGCTCTGTTTTCCATGCGGCTACCGTCTGACCACTCTTCCACTCTCCCTTCCTCTAACGCTTCGACTCTTATTCTCCTCTCTCCCATAACCCGACCCCCCATCCAGCGCAGCTCTGCATCCTCTTCTACCCATTCTCGGATAATCGGTTCTGCTATCTCTCGCAATGCTGGTATGTTTCGCGCATACACTGATGCTGCCCATCGGATGCGTTTGCACAGCATCACATTCCCCAACTCTCCAATCCCCGTCAGCTCTGCTACTTTCCTCCCGTTGCTTCCCCTGTACGCTCCCACTACCCATCGCTGGCACTCTGCCGCTAGTCGTCTTTGCTGTTCACTAGGTTCAACATATAGCTCGCAACCATACGTCAGAATTGGAAGTATTTGTTGCGTGATTATTCGTCTCTTGCTGATTGCCGCCAGTTTGCCTAGGCGTCGCACCATATCCCATGCTGCCTTTGCTCGTTGTGTCCTGTATTTTTGGTGGCGGCGTTGGTCGCCCATGATTACCCCCAGGTGTTTCCCATGCTTTCCTTTCCAATTCTTCTCTCGGTCCCATCGGATTCCGGCTTCGTTTCCCGCCTCTATCAGGGCTTCGTCGACCTCTTTCTCACCTCCCACGTTGACTCCGTTTACGTCGTCTATGAAGGACAATGGCCAGTACCTCGTGCGTCGTTCTTGTCGTAGCTCCATGTGTCGTCTCTTTTTCAGCTTCATCTCTGCATTCCATATTACATCGGACATGTATATGGTGAATAGTGCTGGTGACAGTGGGCTCCCCTGGGGCGTTCCCCCTGTCATCCTTGTCCTTCCGAGCACCCTGCCATCCACCTCCAACTCGAACTCTCTTGGGGCGAGCCAGTCATCAATCCACCTCCCCAGCCATCCTTGCGCGTGCAATATTTCCCGGACTCTCTCCCTTCGAAGCGTGTTGAAGGCTGACTGCGCGTCTCTCCCTATTATCTCCCCTTCCGGATGTTTCTCCATAATCATGTTCATCAGCATTACGCTATCCATCGCGCCTCTCCCCTTCCTCCCCGCGAAAGCCCCTTCATGCCATAGTCCTTCCCTCTCTTGCAACTCTTGTGCTATTATTTTCTCCCCTAATTTTCCCACGGTGTTCGCCAGTACTATTGGGCGCCATCCTCTTACTCTCGAATGGTCTTTTCCTGGCTTGGGTAGCATGACCATTTTCATCTCCCTCCAGTTTTCCGGCATTCTGGTATCGCACCCCAGCTTAGTATACTCCGTCTACTATCTAACTGAATTTTATATACCTTCCATAGTTCATAATCTTACCGGGTGCAGCTCAGACTACCATGCTCTGCCTCTCGTGGGCTCTCTGGCGCCGTGCTCTGTCGCTGTCGCTACTGCCGACAGCCGTTCATAACAATACCAGACTTACAAACTCTTTTGCCAAAACAACCACTGATAACCACAAGGGTCAATATAGTGATGCAGATGGTGACACAAATCCCAGGATAGATGGTAGCAGGATTTCCTAGCGGACTATATTCAGGTGTTTGGTTACAATATCCTGAGACTGCAAAAAAGTGGAGGGCAGGGACCGGCCCCGGGGTCAGATAACCTCCTAGTAAGTACGGTCTCTCGTCATAGTCTAGATAGACTGAATATGAGTAGTGATTTGCCCCCAAAACCCTATGAGTATGGGGAGGAAGAGGAGAAGGAGGGGCAGCAGAAATAACTCCCCACAGTGGTGATCCTGGTGCTGCCTGATTGGGCTACCCTGCTAGCTTGCCTGGGGTAATCGACCTGGTTGCATGGTATGCGGG
>Ga0307514_10002672_pt1 | contig 18090 bp, 18 predicted proteins | sample 16_EM_MG_FD_203088 | JGI IMG/M metagenome (GOLD analysis project Ga0307514, IMG submission 203088) | Populus trichocarpa ectomycorrhiza microbial communities from riparian zone in the Pacific Northwest, United States - 16_EM | ecosystem: Host-associated > Plants > Roots > Unclassified | place... | reverse complement strand
ACGGGTGGACGGGCTAGCTCTCTGCTGGCTGGACATGGTCAAGATAGGCTGGCTCTTGGTCAACTTAATATGATATGGACGGGCTGACCTTGGTCAACTGAATATGATTTGGACGGGCTGACTTTTGCCCGGCTGAAGACGATCTAGACAACCATGACATACTCACTCTGAGATGGTTCTTGGCTAGCTGGATGCGATCTGCACAGGCTGGCTCTCAGCTGGCTGGACGCAATCTGGACGGGCTAGCTCTTGGTTGGCTGTACGGGCTGGCTGTACGGGCTGGCTGTCGGCTGGCTGGACATAATCTAGACGGGCTAACTCTGTGCTGGCTGGACACAATCTTGATGGCCTGGCTCTTGGCTGGCTGGACGTAATGTGAACCGGCTGAGAGCTAGCTGGATATCATGGGTTTTGGGGTTTAGGATTCTTTTTTACCGAAGGGGGGCGGCAAAGCCGCCACCATACCTAGTACCGTATATATATGGCCTTGTGGCCCTCTTAGAAAGTACAATTAAGCTTCTCTAGCAATCAGTATTTCAACAGAATGTGTTACGAATGTGAAGTGGATGAAGTCTATTCTACTATCTAAGAAGAAGCTCTATCTTTATATACATGAGAGCCTGGAACACCATGGAAGTCCATGGAAGTCCATGGAAGCTCACGATTGCAAATACCAGGTGGTGGCGGTGGCGAGTGAAGACTCGTGGATGAGTCTACGACTATGAGTCCGTAGCCTGTGAGTCAATTCGGTGATCTCAGTGTATCGGCGACTTCCTCTCAGGTCATATAGTAACAGAATGTGTTACGATATGGAAGTTGGGGAGAACCGTGTGTATAGACTAAGGTGCAGAGAGAAGGGAGTGAGAAGGAGAGAGACTCGAGATATATACAGGAGGCATCAGCCCCGGTTACAGCCAGCTGTATCAGACCCTTGTATATATGTAACAGAATGCGGTTGGAAAAACCGAGTGATCGTTCATGGCCCCGCTACCGTAACCTTATCCAAAGGTGTAACAAGTAATTCCTTTTGCGAAGAAGCTATCTTCAAAACATACGATAACATAGAGTGTGGGATGGTATCTTCAACCACCAAAAGAGAATGGGCAGAAACAACCAGCACATCTAGAAAAAGAGACCTCGAAGCTCCAGTTTTATTGAAGGACAAGCTCTAGCAGCAATTCAGTCAGAACTTACCAGCAGACATCAACTTGAAATATTATTGTTATCAATTATATCTTCTATCGTTACTACTTATTAGTTTATATGGTGTTGACTTTTACATGTGAACCCGATTTAGTTGTGTACATGTTTGCTGTACTTTTGCGACTATTTCGCGAACACAATAATATATTTGCAGCACAATGCATTTGGGTAATAGCTCATTTCACATGACTCCAGCCAGCACTGGTAGATTTTATTCATACCGGACGATACCCATCTCAACATCCACACGCAGCTACAAACGGAGTTGCACTACATCAATCAAATCCAAGTACACCACGGCTTCAACAAGAGAACCCTACAGTAGGACAATTCTTACCTAAGTAGCACAAGGCTAGTATCGATGAGTTACGAAACGTTCATACCGATAGACGCGGACAATTCAATTAATTCACTGAAGGTGCTCTTGCGTTGACAAGAGAATTGTCTGGGAAGACAAGGATTTAGCATCTGGGTACGTAGTCTTAGTACCTACGGTATAGTCTGAGAAGACGAGGACCATAGGATTTTGGGTGCTCTTCCAAGGCGAGAAGAGATAGCCGGTCAATTGTAATACTTTGTAATATTGATCGGAGACCAAGATCTAGGATTTCCATTTAGGATAAAACAACGGCTGTATCAGTCTTTGCTACTAAGAGACCTAGATACCCCCGTAACAGGGAATATATTCAAGGCACTCCTCCTCGAATTGCGCCTGGTCGTTGTATGGCACTGAAACATTGTCCTCCTAGATGCCGGTCCACCGTTGTCAACTACGAATCATGACCTTAATATCTTCTCGCCAATGATTCCACCAGTCCGCACACACTTGCAATTTCGGCATTGTTTCTTAGTCAAGTACCACTGAAAACATGACTCATCCTCACATTTATCACCGCACACCTCTGGATACCCACTCTGGGTGAAATTATGACAGTTCTGTCTGTATATTTGGTGCCATCGAGATATATTTCCCCCATTAAATGACCGATATAGTGAAAAAATACCCTAAACCTAGACACTGTGCTGGACTGGTCCAAATCAGTCCAGGCCAGTTCAGTCCAGGTCCAGAAAAAGTGGGGATTGGTCCGATCCCGGTCCAAAAATTACTCGGACTGGATTGGACTGGACTTGGATGGACCCGGTCAGGACTGGTCCAATGCTGGACTGGTGGAATCATTGCTTCTCGCCTTCCCCAAATCAGCCATCCGGAATTGTAGCTAACGATTCCGACATGCACGTCGTTAACTCCCCCTATCCAGTAAAGCCACAGCCTGAGAAGCAGATTTGGCTGGCGCTTGGACTTTTCCTCACGGCAGTCGAATTCCTGCATCACCTGTGCCTCTGCGCCCTGGGGTGGTGTTTGTGGAACCAACTTTATCTGAGGTGGATTTGTTACTGGAGATTCTATCATATTCGGGCCTTTGTGCAAGAGTTCAGATTGGCGCTTTTTGGTATTTTCTTGGAATGGTTTTGTTCATATGTCTGGAGGCGATGCTCGTTTGTTTCTCTCCGGCTTCTGCTTTTGTCCTATTCTCCGATTACTCTGAGGTCTTTCTGTAGCATGAGAGCAGTATTTTGAAAAAAAATACAGGCAGGATATGATGTATCTACTTAGTACGCACGCTGCATTGATCACAAGACAGTGAGAAATATTCGTACCAGCCTTGCCTCTTGGCTTGTGCGGGTCTGGCGTATTCAGCCGCCCATTCCATCAAAACTGCAATACGACGTTGGTGGCACCAAGTAATGGCCGACGAACAGAAGATACACTGTGTTTGTAGCCTGATACTGTGTTGAGGAACCGAGCTGCCATTGTAGAAATCCGTATAGAAATGTGTCCAGGTCGCAGCTACTCCCTCATTCCTTCCTCTCCGGAAAGTTCTTGACCATCTTCGTACTGTAATATGCGTATGTATGAACACTCTATCCCTTGGATCGTAACCGGTTCCCGGTCCGTACGGTCCGCCCGCGCAACCACCACGACCACACCCCAAAAAAGATCGCCAGAGGCTCTGCTTTTAATAAAGTCTTCTCTAGTAGCAAGTAAAACTTTCTATTCAAACAAATTGTAAATTACATCAAGTGTGGCATTGTAAACCCTGCTGCCCCTCCAAATCTGCCCCCTCCAGCTACCGCCCCACCCCTTCTCTCTGCACCACCACCCACTCCTTTACTGCTGATGGAACTCAACAAAACAATTCCTTTCATCATTAAGACACAGTGGCCGGTCACATTGGGTACAAGCCCAGCATGTTTTTTGGTGGAGATTTGGTATTTTTTGTGGTACTGTTTCTCTGCTTCCAGTGGCAAAGCCAACACCCCAATCGCTTTCCCTCCTCAAGATGGATTGGAAGGTGCCCACAGTCACAGCTTCGGTCTAGGGGTAAAGATGTACCCTCTTTAATGTTTAACTGGGTGGATTTTGCCCTAGTGGACTGTACAATCAGTGAGGTGGAAATTGGTCCAGACACAGTCAGGATCAACCCCCAGGCACACTGCAGGCGAAATTCCTTATGTGTGATGGTGTTAGAACTCTGAGGCATATCCTTGTAGATGAAATAGGCATTTGTGACCATGGTATCATACGCCCAGAAGAGCATAGGCAACCATGTGCGAAAGGAGGTGAGCTGAGTATCATAGTAGCTGCGCATTTGATCTGCTATATCTACACCACCCATGTTGTGATTGTAGTCATCAATGCAGAGAGGAATCATCATCTCTTTCTCCTGCAAATTACCAAAGGCTTCTCGGGCCTTCTTCGCATTGGTGCTGTTCTTCCCTGTCCGCTTTCTTAGCCTCTCTTGCTGAGATTCAATGTCATGTACAGTACTGAGAATTGTAACTGGTGCACTATCAAACCACAAATGTGCACCAACCAGCTGGCCAAAAAGGCTGTCCTTAACGGCAAGTACTTTCAAGGCATGGTACTCATATTTCCCAACATCTTGTTTCGGAATTTTGAGTTCTGGTGGAAATTCGGCTGAGGAAGGACTTGATGTTCCACAGGCTCCGATACGCCAATCATGACGCAATCTTCCCAACCATGGAACAGTGGTATAAATGTTATCCAGATAGACTATCCAGTACTTCGGCAAAAGTGCAAATCGACTATAGGCTGCGCTACGCGCACACGTGCAGCTCATAGCAAGCTTCCCGTGGACCCCTGCGCGACGCGCAGTCTATAGTCATCTATAGTTGATTCATAGAGATGTGCGCGTGGGCCTATGGAACTATATACGGCTGGCGACCGGAGATGGACCTATACCTGTCTTTACTGCCTGGCTGTTATACCGGTACTGAGTCCGCTGGAGAGCCCGCTGGCGCTTGAGAGCCTGCTTGAGAGCCTATTTCGAAGCCTTGCTTGATAGCCTGCTTGGAAGCTTGCTTGAGAGAGCCACGCTTCGGGAGGAGTAGAGTTTTCCACGGGAAGCTTTTGGCCGATGGAAAACTCTGAGTTTGTGGAAGCTTTGGCTAATAGAACACTCTAAGTCTGTGGAAGCTTTGATGCTAATAGAACACTCTAAGTCTGTGGAAGCTTTGATGCTAACGTTGACGTAGCCAACCTACTTGTCTAAGTGCTTCTGGTACTATGATCACCACCACCGCCACCATCTCCATCTCCATCGCCATCACCATCACCATCGCCATCATCTGCATCAGCCCCGCACGGAATGCGCACACATACGCCCACAACCGGTGGGAAGCGGGCAGTAGATTCCGCTGGAAAATCTGAGTCGGAGATCTGTTCTCCCCAAGATCCTATTGTCTACCTTTCCTGCAGAATCTAAGACTGCAATTGTCAACACCATGACCGTGAGGCATCGTGAGATCTCGTCGCGGTGGCTGCGCTAAAGATAAGGTTCAGACTATGATATCGACCGACGTCATGATATCGGCCACCATACACCGCCCGCCACCCGACACACGCCACCTGCCTCACTCCTCCCGGTGCCGGGCGCCTGCAACCCTGCAAGTCTTTGGATCAAGCACGCAGGAATACATGTGAGCATATAGACAAGTGAGATTGGGAGTGTCTTGCCTCTTGAGAGTGTACTTGGGAGCGTAGAGCCAAGTAGGCTGGGAGTGTGCCATCGAGTGCAATTGGGAGTGTACTGGAGAGCGTGCTTGGGAGTGAGCTTGAGAGCGTCTGAGAACGTCTTGAGAGCGTCTTGAGAGCTTACTTGGGAGCGTGCAATGAAGTTCATTTGGCAGTTTGCTGAATGCACCATGATGTATAGTATCAAGCGCGCATAATCGCATGCGTATCATAGTAATCTAGTCAATGTGCAGGTCCATAGGACCTCATAGTGCCACGCGTCAAATATGCTATGGATTACCGTCCCAAAAACAGCTTCTCTATGAGTTACGCGTCGCGTAAGGTCATTTTTCCCGGTGTACATAGTACCGGGGAGCTTTTGTAAGAGATGGTATACCACTTCTACAACTGCAGTCAAGCCATCGGTTGATGGAACAGGATCAGGACCAGCCTGATTTGAGGTTGGATGGAAATTGTAACAGGCGGGATCGGGCGTAGGTGATATTGGTAACTAATATGTGATATCGGCAAACGGGACAAAGGCGCTCGAGGTTTGTTTCAAGAAATCAAGACAAGTCAAGAGTCGAAGCTGTTTCAAAGTCGTAACTTGCTTTGCTATACAAGAGAACGAGTAAAGAGAGAAGAAAAGGAAATCCACCAACGCCAAACAACCTCTCTTTATATACAGTTCGTCTGCCACCATCGAATCATTCCTCATGCCCCAATGTACCATCCGAATCTTCCTTCATGATCATACACACCACTACACAACTTGTTATCAACACAACCATGGCACATCGTCCGACGTCGCAACACCTCAGACCACTTCCTTACCATAACAAATTATACCGCCACCATCTCGCCGCATCATTACAAACCCTCCGCGTCTCTCGACGTCTCCGCCTTTCCGTAACACCAATTCCTTCAACACCCTCTCACATATCCGCCCTTCATTCCTAAGTATCTTTGTATCTTCTCGGGCCGTGACAGAAATGTCAGATGTTACCGTGATCAGCAAGGCAGTGAAACTAAACTCCTTGTTCAATGGGCTTGCTTGGCATCTTGTATGTGTCAGGGGGCCGCCCAGTAGCTCTCATCATACATTCATCCAAGGAAATATGTGTTTAAGGCATGCGATGTTGCTGTGAACTTTTTTGAAGTTGCTCCAAAATAACATCAACTTTACTGTGCCATAGTCGCCTTCCTGTTGGTGCTATCTTTGGGAGATCTGGGGAGGATACATGGAAGTACCTTTTAATCTCTTCGAATTGTGTTTGGCCCATATACTCACAGATAGGGTGGGTAGGATTCCACCCATCTTGCCTCCAGTAGTCCTTTACTGCAGGGGAACTATACACCCCCATGTACAACACAATCCCTAACCAAACCTCTAGTTCTGATGCAGAGACCTCCTTCCCCTTCCTACCACCCTCCAGCTATCGTTCCCTGGCTTTAGCAGCAGCATATGCATTGGTGTTGGCTGCCATATCCTCCAATAGTGATTGTGTTAAAAATAGGCTTAAAATTTCAAAGGGTTCTACTATATGCTGATAACGGATTTTCGATGGCAGGGTATTGTAAGCGGTGTGTGGGTGATATCTTGGAATGATAGTGTGGAATGTGGGAGGGTGCTGAAAGATCTGAGGAGTGGAGAACTGGATTTGGGGGTCCGCGGAGGTGGGCGAGTGATTTTTCGTGATTCGCCGTTTTTTCGATTTTCCATGGTCCTTAGATATTGTTGATAAGGGAAGTTCACCAGCAGTGGCTTCTCCATCCTCTTCAAGTGGTACAAGTCGGTAGGAGGTGTTGGGGTCCCGCTGTCGCAGTATTCTGGTTGACATTTCAGGTCTTTTGAAGCACAAATCTGAGGATTACACCCCTACAAGAGCAGCTCTATTTATTACTCCCCCAGTGTGGCAGCTTCCCTAGAACTTGCCAGAATACACCTATAATACAATTAAATAGCTTTACAAAGTCTCAGGTCATCATTCTATATTTTAGTTGCATCACCATGGTTTTAGGGTGGGGGGAGCCTGTTGCCATGGCCCAAACGGTCCGGTAATCGAAAGTTACGATCCAAGGGATAACTGTTTTACCTATTGACTTTATCTCCGTCCTTCCATTTCCTAGCAACGACAACGGGTTCGATTGTGTTGACAGATGCCGACCGCCGCGACTTAACCAAGCCCGTGGCGGACATATCCCGACAACCTGTGTGGCTGGGTAAACTACGTCGGCGGGAAAACCCGGTATAGGCCAGTGCTAACCGTAACCAGGTGACCGCCTCACCTGTTTCGAGACCGTGAAATGCTCGATAGCTGGGCACTACTGTTGATAGATAAGGTTCGTGACTGCTCTTTTAGACTTCACACTTTACTCTTTCCCGTTCCCTACGCATCTTGGACCTATAGACCTGTACCTAGACAGTCATTGCTCTATAGCCAATACACACGGTTCTCCCCTTCACTATCGCAACAACTACGCAGGGGTGTTGTTCCGGCAATAGTTGATCGGATTTTCACCGAATGCATCGGTGGGGTTTCTGCGACGATTCCTGTGCCGCAAGGTCGGGGACCAGTGTCCTGAAGCGGTGAGAATTTACATATGAACTGCCCCTCCGGTTTGCTGGTGTGTTGCTGATATCGACTGCTTGCAACACGGAGATGGCAAAGGATTTTTGTTTGCTGTATCAGTACGAGCATGGATACACGAGCTACACTTGCGTGTATTTCCTAAGGCTGCCTTTACCGTTGCGATGCGGGAAGAGCGACTGGGACAAGACCACCCGCACGGTGAGTGGCGGTGTAGCGGAATCTGCGGCCGTGACTACGAATGGCGGCGAATGAGGTTACCTTTTATTTGTACTACGGGTATCTATACGTAAAAGCTGTGGGAGGCACCCGAACCTTCAGCTACTGTACTTGAATATGGCGCTATTTCCCTTCCGTACCGTAACGATTACGGCTCGGACACCGTCACAGACTGCCATCTCGCCTATTAAATTCCAATTGTTTCTCACCAAAAGTGACCGTCGCGCACCAGATAATTATGTACTGCTCTCATACCAATCCTCCGTCACGCAAAAGCTGTCCCACCAGGAATCTCCCGTAAGTAAAAATCGGATCCGTCGGTCCTCAAATGTCAAGTATATTCTACGCAGGGATGCCCTCACTCTGAATACCGGTACTTCAAGAATGAGACTATCCCTGCGTGAATAAATTTGATACTCGAGAAACCCACGGATTCGATTGGTACACGCTTTCTCTTAGCATCGAAAGTTGAGCTCTGCAGGTTTCGAACCCGCGATGGGTTTTCTTCCAGCACTGTGCCCACCATCCAAGCTAAGCGACGGCTGCAAGTATCATACAAAACGGACATAAATTCGACCACCACGCAGATGTACGTTCGGACAAGGCGATATACCCACCGGGAAGCGTGCCGAAGGTCTGGCCATGGACTCGCGGGTCTCAATCGTCATCGCTAGAGGTTGTGTCTTGAACTCGTACATCGATCCAGACCGAGAAGGCAAGCATCGGGGGCTTTGATATTTGCCCCATTCAATCATTCCGACCCGATTAATATTAATGCTACCGGGCTGATAGTCTGCCAGGTCAATCCCGCAAATCACGTGTTTCATGTTTGGCAAGAAGAATGGAAAGCTGCTGTCTGCGGTTCAGAAACGTGGCGCTGTGGCGTTGCGGCACCGCCACCGCGAGGGATGTTGCCACGTGCACATGGCCCGTGCACGATAAATTCCCCGCAGAACTCTCGCCAAGAAATTGGCGTGGGTGGGGTTTGCACGTTTTCTGTAGAGGTGCGTTTGGGTTCGCACGGCTGGACGTTTCTACGAGTGGACGTACGATATCACGCGCGGAGTACGGTATAAGTTTACGTCTCGGTCGGGTCGATTCTCTTCCGCCGCCGAGCTAGCGGAACAACCGTCCCCGGCGTAAAGTGGACAGTTCCCATATGGCCTCGCAGAATACCTGCGTGGTATCTACCCCGCCAATCGTTCCGGTTGGCCGCGAGCAGCATGTCATCGCTGCTGCATGCGTGCGGGGAGGAGTGTCCGGCACCGACCGAACGGGACCACCGTTAATCTCGCCGTCTCGGGACAGGAGCGGTGATATTTTCCGAGGATTCGGAGTTCAGACCTAGAGTCGCACTCACCCGTCCTCGCTCGTGGCGCCCGCTCGCCGCTCGCTTTTCTTTTCTCGGGACCGACAAGAAACGTGCGGAGATTTGGGAATTCGCTGCAGGCGCCTCGTTCGTACGCCGCGAGATTTCACGGCGTGCACGTCCCGAAACGGAATTGTGGTCTTATATCGCGTGGCAAACCGTCGAAATCGCCCAGATCCGCAATCAGTGGGCTGATACCTGCCACCAGGATGCACGGATCGGTTCACGGCTACGTCACTAATCCGAACATCGATTCGAGCCAGCACGTTATATATGGATTCTGCCCGCTGCCGTATTGCCGTTTTGCTCCCGCAGCGTAGCATTCAACATGAGCGAAAATACTCCATCGACAAATTCGCCGGCGGATACCCTCACCCACTCACCCGCCGACACCGCATCCACGATCACCCCTCCTACCGCAGCCACCGCTTGCACCGACGAGAAAGCTTTCCCGCCTCTTCAACTGCGGCGCACGGACACTGTCTCCACGACCTGCTCGCGCCCGGAACACCACCCCCACCACCCCCACCTCCTCCGGCGCATCGACCTTCGACTCGTCCCGATCCTCTCGGCCCTCTACCTCCTCTGCTTCCTGTGCCGCCAAAACATCGGAAATGCCAAAACCTTCCACCTCTCCTCCGACCTCGACCTCTCCCCGCAGGACTACCAGCTCGCCCTCACAGTCTTCTTCTTCTCCTACTCGGTCTTCGATATCCCGGCCAACATGCTCCTGAAGCTGCTACGACCGAACATCTGGTTACCGCTCATCACCCTGTGTTCGGGCGCGGTGACGGTCGGGATGGGACTCACCGACAATGCCGGCGGGCTGATCGCTGCACGGCTGGTCCTGGGTATGACTGAGTGTGGGCTTTTTCCCGGCGTGGCGTATGTCATCACCCTCTGGTACCGGAAGGAGGAGGCACAATTCCGGCAGGCGCTGTTTTTTTGCGCCGCGAGCATGGCGGGTGCGTTCGCAGGTGCGCTGGCGGTCGGGTTGGCGAAGATGGATGGGGTCGGCGGACTTGCGGGGTGGCGGTGGATATTGATCGTCGAGGGGCTACTCACCGTCGTCGTCGCGATAGCAGCGTTCTGGGTAGTCCTCGACAACCCGTCGCGCACCACGTTCCTGGACGAAGAAGAGAAGGAGTTCCTCCTGCACCGGCTCTCCGCCGACGAGTTCGGCGCGGAAGAGCTCCTCCTCACCCCCGAGGAGCAGGAGCACATCCACGCCACCACCCTAACCACCGCGCAGGTCTTCCGCCAGGTCTTCACCGACTACCACCTCCCCCTGCACATCCTCGTGTTCTGGGGCATCTCCTGCCCGCTCTACAGCATCTCCCTCTGCCTCCCCACAATCATCGTCGAGATGGGCTACCCCAAGATACAGGCAAACTTCCTCACAATCCCCATCTACATCTCCGCCTGCCTTCTCTCCCTCTTCGTAGCGTTCTTCTCCGACCGCCTGGGAGTCCGCGCCCCGTTCCTTGCCGGTTCCTACGCGACAATGATACTCGGCTTCCTCATCGCCGCGGTAGCACCGAAGGCGGCGTATGCCGGCGTGTTCATAGCCGCCTGCGGCGTCTACCCCGCGTTTCCGGGGATGATCACGTGGTGCAGTAACAACCTCGCTTCTTCGAGGAAACGAGGGGTTGCGATGGCGGTGGTGATAGGGATGGGGTCGTTTGGGGGCGGGATGGGCGCGAATTTTTATAGGCAGCGGGATGCGCCGCGGTACGTGCTCGGGCATTGTTTAAATCTGGGGTTTGTGACGATGGGTGCGGCGGCGGGGGCGGTGCTGTATCTGAGGTATGTGCTTGAGAATCGACGGAGGGGGGAGGAGAGGAGTAGGAGGGAGGCGGCGGTGGAGAGGGAGGTGGAAAGGGTGCGGAAAGACGGGAGAGAGGCGGAGGAGAGGGTTAGGCATCAGTTTTTGGTGGGGAAGGAGGAGGAGCTGGCGAGGAAGGGGGATCGGAGCGTGTGGTTTCGGTATATGCTTTAGACGGGACCGCTGTAGAAGGGGGGATAGGAAATTGCGACGAAGTCCATATATATGCACGGATGCATCTGGAGGGAGGGTTGAATTTGTATCACAAAAGTCGAAATTTAGCGCTGTTTCATCGGCTTCGGGCTTTGTTTAGAGTAACTGAAGGTTAGTGAAAATACATCAAAAATACTGTAACAAAGTAATTCCACTGTCTTTTCACGCTCGGGTTAGGTTCCTTACGACTTATCATCCCCAACCAGTCTATATCTGGCGGTTCCAAGCCGGTCGAATGGGGTGGCACCGATCCACATTTGCATCTTGAAGGAGATTGGATTCCAGTGCGCTCCTTTTCCCGCAAACTTCGGGTACTCGAAGGGTACTCGAAGACTACAACTCTCTGGCCGCATCACTGGAATGTTCTCTTCAGCAAAGTTTCGTCCGCGGCTCGTCATTTCCGCCGTCTCAACCCACCGCTCTAAAGGTGCCCAGCGGGGGTATTCTAGCTGTCCTTCTCAGCGCCATTTCAGCATCTCACCTCCTCTAGAGAGGCTGGACATTCCTGGACGAGCACTCCCGTGGCACCAGGAAGTAGAAGCTTATTGGTAGGTTATTGGTGAGATTCCGGGTAGTTGCGATCGATACGCCGTTGAGCAGTGCGGACGTTCGGAGGACTTTCGCTGACGCCTTTGCGGCTGCGACAAAGTGGCTGGTGCCGTCGACGCCGTGTAACGAGGTCTTCTAGGGTGTGCGATTGAAGAAATTATTCGGTAATCCGAGTGCCGCTAGCGCACACTTGGTCGTGATGCTTAAGGATCCCCGCAGATAACACCAACACCAACACCCGCGCGAGGTTAAACGGCGCGTTCGATGGCTTCCAGAAGGCTGCCGCAAAGTCAAGGCTGAAAGTGGACATGTTACCGTGCTGGTGATCGATAACATCAACTCCATTGCAGCGCAAAACTCCACATTCGTGTTAAAGCTACAGCAGAAACCAAAGGCTTTGGCTGACGAGCGGCTACACGTGGTAATCTGGTGGTGATGTGCCCGAGCAGATCAGTGGTGTGTTGACGCTCGGGCCGGCGGACACGACGACCACTGACGTGCGCAGATCACGCGATTTGGGTCTCGCAGTTCTAATGACTGTCGCCTTGGAGATCTCACGAACGCTGAGGCTATAGGTTATATGAATAAATACATCCGACACCCGTGGATTGGACAAGGTCGTCGACCTTTGCGGCCGAGTTACGGTGCTGCAGGATATCTGTTGGAAGCTGAAAAGGTACGACGAACGCGATGTCGGAATCAAACTCGACGGTTTGCTCCCCCGATGTGATAACAGTCGTCTTTCTTGGTGCCATAGAAAACGTCGCGATGAAGGGGTCCGAGTCGTCGGCAGCGTTCGGAGGAAAAGCTGGAGTTGTCAGCCGGTGCAGCTCCTTCGATATTGCTCAGAATATTCTCCAACATGGCACCATCAAGCTCATTGCCGATACGTACCAAGCGCTCCACCCAAATTGGAGGATCCACGAAGATCTCGTTGCTATGGATGTCTTCGCTTTTAATAGCGACTAGTCGATTGACTTTCCGGATCGTTTACCTAAGGCGTGGCAACTGGGCTGGAGACGGTCTATCTGGCCCAACCCAAAAGTTGGCGAAGCCCCCACCGTATCTTGTATATATATAAGATCTGAGACGAGTTGCAGACCTCATACGAGCTCATTGTAACCAGGGCAGATGGTAAGGCACACAACTCAATTGTATATATCTCGAGTCTTTCTCCTTCTTTCTTCTCTCTGTACTATAGAATATAGTTCTCCTCGTCATATTCGCAACATGACCAGAATTTTCCGGCGGGAGTGCTGACCGATGCTCGAATGATAGTTAGACGAATCACAACTGAAGATGCAAAGATGGATTCGTACATATGAATACAAACTTTTCAACCCCTAACTTCATTTGTGTGGTTTGATAAGCTGTTTCAGCTCACGCATACGGCCCAGGCACCTTATTAAGGGCTTGGGCGCGTCCAGCGCCCAAACCTAACAAGGCACCTCATAGCCACATTCCCACCAGAGCCACCACCCGCTCTCAACTCGCAACTTTGAGCTCAATTAACTCCATGAGTTTTACTTTGACAAGGATATTGTTTATATGTGAAATGTATTTAACAAGATGCTCTTTTACTTGCTTGCCTCCTCTTTTAGTTTTCTCTACTATTCAAGGCGTGGTTGTAAATCAAGTACAGTGCCTGGACTATAATTAGGACTGCTGATGCTGCTAAGCACTGCTTAGCACTGCTGGTATTTTGCGTCAGGTAAATTATTTCTACCTGATGCTTAAATTCATGTCATATACCATCAGGTAAATCTATTCTACATGACTGTATGTTACTTTGGATGCTTCTTTGACTTGTTGATTGACTTTTCTATCTCCAGGGCCTAAGGCCTGTATATTTATAATCTCTCATATGCATACATGTATGCTCCACTGACCTGAGATGCATCACCCTGGTCCTGATGCATATCCTCATACAGCCACCAGCTTCATACAAGTCTTCTTTCTCATACAAGACATTAGACAGTACTGAGGCGCATGATCCAAGTACACATGCAACACTTCCCCCTCTTGGTACGTTCCGTAGCAAGTCCATATCTCCGTGAGCCCATACAAACAAACAAAGTCCAAATATAGTCCAAATATAGTCCATGTGAATCGTCTTCCAATGCCTCATTAAATCTCTCCTCCTGATTGACTGCGGTAGGTAGGGAAAGCGTGCAGTCCACAGTCATCATGTACAATAAAATCTGTCCTGATTTATCCTATCCCATAGCCTTCCAAATCTACCATAAACTCACAGCCTTCGTGAATTTCTCGTGCTTCGCTCTCAGCAGTGCTTTCTTCAAGATATTGGCAATGTTTTCTTGTGTTGATACCCAGGGGTACTTGACTATGCCGCACTCGTGTAGATTTGGACTATTGTGGTAACAAACATCTATGTGTTTCATTTATGCCTTGATAGTTCCATGGATGTTATGAGCAAGTGCACCTTCGTTATTGCAGAGAATCGGAAGCGGTGTATTGTTCTCATCATTGTCATTGTCATTGCCGTTGTGGTGAAACGACGGAGCTAGAAGGCAGAGAGCCCATCATCAACACTCCGCCACACCTCTCGCGGCATCCAAAGGGAATTCGTGAGAAAGTGCGGTTCTGGCTCGAGGAGCGTAGGAAGAGGGTGAGAGGATGTGATACTACCCGGCTGTAAGGAACCACACAAATTGCGTGGATCTATGAAAACTCGTCAAGAGTGCGTGGGCACCATGAGCTGGGAAAGATAGAGTGTGTATTTCGTTGTATATAAGATGAGATAATGTCTATCTACCCCGGGGCCTCCCAAATATATACTCCCCGTAGCCCAGTCCACCTCCGTTATCCCTGTATCTCCGTGCGCCTCCCCGTCGCTCAGTCCGTCTCCGTTATCTCTGTATCTCCGTACGCCCCCCGCCGGCTTCCCCCTGCCAAACTGAGTGGCGGTGGTGGTGGTGAGAAACGGATTTTCCCGCCACACTGTTGTCGTTTCATGAAGTATCTTTGCAAAGTTGCAGCAGCCATCTTCCTTCTCTTGAAGCTTCCGAGCATGTGATATATTCTGCTACTAAAGTTGATGTTGCAACTAAGTCTTGCTTCCTTGACTGCCAAGATATGGTTCCGTTCGAAATGAATATGTGGCCTTCCTGAGATTTTCGATTTGCACTGTTACTGGCCCATTCAGAGTCTGTGTAGCCAATAAGAGTGTTTGGACCAGTAGTGCTGGGGTTAAAGCAAAGGCAGTGGCCTTTCATAGCTTTGAGATATCGAAGGACACATTTTGCTGCTGTTAAGTTCCTTGTGAAAGACCTCGAATTGTATCGATTTAGTGCTGCTACTGCGAATGAGATATTTGGTCTCATGGTGAACGCGATGTACATAATAGATCCAATGATTGCTTGGTAGAGTTTGGGGTCAACTTCTCCATCTCCTTCTGCTACTACAAGATGTAACTTAACTTTGTCGTTGAGTGGAGTTGCAGCACCGTGAGCAGCTTCCATATGAAATTATGTGAGAACAGAGTCAATGAAGACTCATGAACTAAGGCTGATCAAGCTGTCTATTGCGTAGTGGATTTTGATGCTGATGTATTAGCAAGCAGTTCCAAGGTTACTGATCTTGTACGTTACAGCTAAAGCCTGCTTGATTTCTTCCACTTCTGTTACTGCAGTCGGTGTGTAAGCCAAGAACATATTGTCAACACCGGGAAAAATGACCTTACGCGACGCGTAACTCATAGAGAAGCTGTTTTTGGGACGGTAATTCATAGCGTATTTGACGCGTGGCACCATGAATGTCCTATGGACCTAATTATTGACTAGATTACTATCATACGCATGCGATTTTGTGCGCTGGATACTATACATCACTGCATACAACAAACTTGAAAGCAAGCTGCCAGATGCACTTAATTGCACGCTCTCAAGTACACTCCCGGGCATGCTCTGAAGGAGGCTCCCAATTGCTCTCGATGGCGCACTCCAATCCTGCTTAACTGTACGCTCTCAAGACGCTCTCAAGCACACTCCCGAGAACGCTCTCAAGGAGGCTCCCAACTGCACTCGATGGCACACTCCCAGCCTGCATGACTGTACGCTCCCAAGTAAGCTCTCAAGAAGCTCTCAAGCACACTCCCCACACGCTCTCCAGTATACCCCCAATTGCACTCGATGACACATTCCCAGTCTGCTTGACTATACAGTCCCAAGTCAGCCCTCAAGACGCTCTCAAGTATACTCCCGAGCATGCTCTCAAGGACACTCCAAATTGCACTCGATGACACTCCCAGCCTGACTGACTGTACGCTCCCAAGTACGCTCTCAAGACGTTCTCAAGCACACTCCCGAGAACGCTCTCAAACACGCTCCCGTTTGCACTCGATTGAACACTCCAAGCCTGCTTGACTGTACGCTCCCATGTAAGCTCTCAAGACACTCCCAAGTACACCTCCCAGTCGCTCTCAAGTACTCTCCCAATTACACTCGATGGTACACTACCAATCTCACTTGACTATATGCTCCCATGTATGCTCCTGCATGCTCGATCTAGAGACTTGCTGAGTTGCAGACGCCAGGCACCCGGAGGCGTGAGGCTGGGGGCGTATGGCAGGCAGTGTTTGGTGGTGGGCGGCGTGTGGCGTGCGGCATGTGCCAGGTGGCATGCGGCGTATGTTGACCGAAATCATGACGTCGGTTGATATTATCGTCTGAACTTTATCTTTAGTGCGGCCACCACGACAAGATCTCACGATGCCTCACGGTCATGGTGTTGACAATTGCAGCCTGTGATACTGCAGGAAAGGTAGACAATTGGATCTCGGGGAGAGCAGATCTCCGACTCAGATTTTCCGACGGAATCTGCTGCCCTCTTCCCACCGATTGTGGGCGTATGTGTGCACATTTGGTCCGGGGCTGATGGTGATGGTGGCGATGGTGATGATGGCGATGGTGATGATGGCGATGGTGATGGTGTCGGTGATGGTAATTATAGTACCAGAAGCACATAGACAAACACACACCTTCGACAACACACCTCACCGCCTGGTTTTGCCAAGACCCCCTTTTTTTTGGGCGGGTTGCGGTTTTACTTTGGCTTCATTTACCTGTGTGTGTGTGTGTTCGCTTGTTCACCCCTTGTGTTCAAGTGTACCTCAGACTGTGACAACCACCCAATACCACTCAGTATGGACATTGAACGGTAGTCCCTCTTCCAGGGCAACTCGCCTCCTTCAATGTTTTACGCAAGGTAGCGACATGGTTTTCACGACACGACACAACCGACATAATCGACAACACAACACAACTAGGGCGTGAAAGCGCAGCAGTTCAATGAAGAGTTTTTCTGAGGACAGCACGCTCCGACCCACAACACTCGGAGGAGCTATGATGGAAGACCTGCTTCTCAGGTACACAAGCACTACAAGTTGTTCCCATGGATGCATCAACCCACTTAAACAGCGAAAATCGGTAGACACATCAAAGGTGCTGTTCACGCCCCACGGTAGGACGGTTGGGGTATTCCACTGCGATAACATCAATGGGACCCTGCACTCAGGTGGATGTGGTACTGGATCCGAACAGTTACATTTCTGGGGGAGGACAAGAATATGGTGCCCTGGGGTAATGGTGATGGGGGTGGAGGAGGGGAGGGGGTGAATTTTCGTTTGTAGGTAGTGGGTGGGGAGCTCCGCCATCTAGCCGGCTTGCCCAGAGGCGGAGGAGAATCGGGCTTTGTCATACTCTAATTAGAGTGAATACAATATGAATAAACAACAACAACAACAACAGCACATAGACAAGTAGGTTGTCTACGTCAACATTAGCATCAAAGCTTCCACAGACTTAGAGCCTTCTAGTAGCCAAAGCTTTCACAGACCTAGAGCCTTCTATTAGCCAAAGCTACCACAAACTCAGAGTGTTCCATCGGCCAAGAGCTTCCCGTATAAAACTTTACTTCTCACGGATATGCTCCGACAGAGCAGACTCGATTCGTGGTGATCAGCTGTGCTTCTGTGCAGTGCACTTGCCATGGATTGGGCCAGCATCGGTTCCGACGGTGGGATAAAAGGTTAAGGAATGTAGCTTCCTTCGGGGAGTGTTATAGC
>Ga0307514_10002671_pt1 | contig 18095 bp, 18 predicted proteins | sample 16_EM_MG_FD_203088 | JGI IMG/M metagenome (GOLD analysis project Ga0307514, IMG submission 203088) | Populus trichocarpa ectomycorrhiza microbial communities from riparian zone in the Pacific Northwest, United States - 16_EM | ecosystem: Host-associated > Plants > Roots > Unclassified | place... | reverse complement strand
TCTTCGTCAGCTTTCGACTCTTGATCGCAACGCCATTTGGTAGTTCGTTATCATCCCACTTGATCGGGACAGAAATCCAGAGGGTCTTCATCAAGTCTTCTTCCCGTAGCTCCTGCTCGAACTTGCAAACGAACCCGGTCAGGCCCGTGACGCGCTGAGCGATCGCGTCTGGAGAAATGGTTCCAATATCGTACATCAGCGTCGCTTCCCCGGCAAACGTGTTCACCTTGGGTTGAGTGACCGAAGGAATGGTTTTAAGCGCTTTAGTGACGCGGACGGCGCAAGAGGGGCAATCCATCCCCTGGACGGACATGATCATCTTCCTGCGTTCGACTCCTGCCCCTCGCTCGGCGAGATCTACGGATGTCTGAACGATCTCTGGAAGCTTAGGGGAAGGGGCCCTGGTATAGGGACGGGAATTGGAGCTAGAGCAAAGCGGGATCGGGAGGACGGTTTGGTTGCTTACACAGCAACACTCCCCTTTAGCGAACACGGTCAAGCGTTGCAAAACGCGCGCGAACAAGGAATTGGCGACGGAGCAAGCGACGGACGTCATGGATGCCGCATGGTGTGAGTGTGAGCCTGAGTGTGAGCCTGAGTGTGAGTGCGAGGAGTGTGAATGTGAGTGTGAGTGTGAATGATGGGAATGGTGGTCGTTGCCATGATCATCATGAGAGTGGACGTGGTTGTGCGTAGTGCGTCGTTTGCGGAGTCCACCGTGGGTGCCAACATGATGGTGACCTACAAAGTAACTCTCTCTCAGTCTCTTTGCGTTGTCTACGACTCGAATGATGAAGAACGAACGATGGGTTGAGTGTTCTTGAATGATCAACTTAAGTTCCTCCAGTAGGGTCGCTTCCGGGGAGTCCGACGGGAGCCCGGTGGCACGTTTTCCCGTAGGAGTTCCTATAACCGCTCGCCTTGAATAATCTCATAGATAGAGCATTTCGAAATCGGTACCTGGAGTGGAATTGCCACCCGATCCGCAGCAAGTGGAATTGAGCAAAACCGCTCGCTGGCATCCATTAGCCCCATCGGGAATGCAGTTGCCCGGGTCACAACAACCCGAACGGTCCGATTCGGGTCTACATGGCCCGTCTACGTGACATTTGTCTAGTGTGGCGCAAGCTGCGTCAGCCAAGGAGTCACCTTGAGCCAACGCAGGAACCGATGTGCTCTGTACCTGGTATACCCCCAACTTCCTCGTTAATGCTCTGGTCTTCGTCGTGTCCGCAACAAGAGTCCTCGCAGTGATCAGCAACAGATTCGCAGTCAGAGTTTTCTTCGTCCGCACAACACCCGTCCGCACAATGGGATTCCACCTCCTCACCCGGAACATTCCCATCCTCTTGATGATCCTGACTGTGACAGTCCCCTTCGCAGCTAGCAGGTAACGAACAGTGAGGGTCGTTTTCAGGACGGTCCTGGTCAATCACGGTCATCGTGGTACCGGGCGGTGGTGCTGGGGATGGTGGTGGTAAGGGTGAAGAAGTGAAATCTCCTATTGAACCGGATATCATCGCAATGTTATATAAAAATTGCACAAACACATGAAGAAATTGCGTGCAGATCTCGAATTGGGTCGAACCTCCCACAATGGAGTGATATAATTAGTCAAGTCTGCGAGACGTCCGATGCATAACACTCCGACGGCCCCCCGCCTTCTATTCGTACTTGAGTCAAAATATTTTCAATGAGGCCTTCGCCATATACTCACACGAACAACATTGAGTAAGTGTCAGCGTGGCCATTGAGTCTTGAAACTAGCTCTAACTTGAGGAAAAAACCTTGAGACTCTGGGTCATCTGCTTCCGACCCTCGATGAATTGGGAGGTATTGTCAAAGAATTTTTTCACGACTCGTCGCTGTCCTGTGGGACAGAAGATCCCCTTTGGGTCAAATTTCTCACGGTCACCACACAGCCCAAAGCGACCGAAACACCTGGGACATAGAGAAAAATACAAGAATGTTGCGAATACTGGCACATAGACGTACAGGCAAGAACGGTAAAGGTCAAGCAAGTGGTCAACACGGTCAGGCCATAATCAGATAAGCATGTCGTCAGACGAAGGTTCACCCAGCACTCCTCTTGCCCAGGCAGAGTCGTACACCATCCTTTCTGCAAAGAAATCGCCAATACTCTCTCGGAGCTTCCTGACAACCTCGGCGTCACTACTGTCTGCGGGATTCAAGGACACAGGCGACTTCGATCGGGGGAACAAGATGGAAAAAGCGTCCTGGAACCGCCGAGTTTCAGGTCAGGAGCACGTACAAGTGGGGGAATAGCCCGAAGCGCACCATCACAGTTTCAGCTAACGAGCTGTAGCCCGGCATCTGACTCTCCTGAGCAACAACCTTTGCACCGTGCCCCTCGATGAGTCCCTTTCGGATTGCGTCCTTGCCAACACCCACTAGACCCCGTATGGCACCTTCCCGTGTACCTCTACTTTTGTCAGTTGAGACTAGTGCAAGAAGTAGGGTCTTCATGATGCGGGGGGCCAAAGAAGGATACGTTGTGGAATGTTGTGTCAGGAGGTGCGACATCGTTTGTGCCGCTGAGGTACGTAGATGCGTCGAATGAATGGGCGGTAATGATGAATGCAGCAGAATAGATAGTACCGGGGGAAGCATTTGGTGCAGCTAAAAGGGAACGTATTAGCGCAGGGAGAAAAAACGGTCCGCACACAACCTACATATGGCTCAACGAAAAGTGTCGGATTATCCAATAACGCGCTGATCGCATCCAAAAACACCTCGAGCACTCTACCATCCGCCTCGGTCTGAGTTCCAGCCCTGAGCGTATTGACAACCCCTTCTGCAACCCATCGCACGAGATACGGCAGGAGAGCCTGTAAACCAGCGTCATGTCTGAGGCTCGCAAGCGCTGCCGTCCTCTTGACATAATCCTCAGGAGTGGGAGGTAATAGCGATGATGTGAGCCTGGCGTAATACAGTTGCAGTTCCCTTGACAGAACCTGCTTGACAAGTTGCTGGTTTTGCTGACGTCCTTTCGCTGTTGACTGAGTCACGAGAGCAGATGTGGAAGGCTGGCCGGTGATGGACTTCAAGGCAGAAGGTTCTTCCGTGTCTTTTGTGATAGCAGGCGGGTTCTCTGGGATGAGTGGCTGGACACCCTCCACAGCTAACCAATGAGCCGTCCACGACACGGGTTTTGGTAGTGTTATCTTCTCCTCGCGTAAAACGCGATCGAAATCGATTTCCTCGTCCTCCACGAAGTACAGTGTCCCTGTTGTCGAGTTGGGAGGGTATGGTATTGAACGTCTGAATGTGGGAGGGTTATGTGGGGAGTGGCCGTAGAGAGGTTCAATGTTAAGGACGCGAAATGCTTGGTCGATATCATCGGTGGTCATCGTCGTTCGCCGGGCGTGGCGCATAAACCTGGCAGCTTCCTTGTGTTCGTGAGTTCGACGATAATCCGCAAGTTATTCGGTGCGTTGGTCGTTCCTACCTCCACTACTTGGTGCACCCTATACTCAACGTCACTCGCAAGCATAGAGGCCACCGCGTCGGGTAAACTTGTGATATTCAGAGATTCTGCAATGTCCTGTGGGGTCCGCGATCAGCAAGCACCTCTGCCCAACACGAGAACTGCACTCACACGAATTGCCTCCGGTTTGTAAACTCCGGCTCCCTGACCTGCCAAGCCTCTCAGTCTCATCGGTTTGCTCATTTTGAAACGGTGGGTGGAGGATCAGAGCGGTCGGGAGATAGACGCGTCGGAGTCGAGAGGCAAAGGTCAAAACCCGATCATGATTCTGGAGGCACGTGAACGAAGCTCACTCTTTTTCAAAATGGCTCCGACTGCTCTCGTGAAGAAGACCGGCTCCAAACCAAAGCCAAAACCCGCCGAGAAGAAAAGACCTCAGCTGCCCTCAAATCCAGTAGAGGTTCCGAGTTCGGACGATGAAGAGGGCTGGGAGGACGAGAGCGAGAGTGACGAGGAGGAGGACGGCGTCGATGAAGTCGGCCTCGAAAATTTGATCAAGGCTCTGGGAGATGACGGGCTGAATGAGTACGATCAGGTGCACCTTGTTTCCTTGGCTGGAGACGAAGAGGCCGATGAGGGGAGCGAGGAAGGTGAGGATGCTGAGGAGGACGATGAATTGGGGGGAGTTCCTGTTTCCGAGCAGGACGGCAAAGAGGTTCCGGAGGGGGATGAAGAAGCTGAAGAGGGATGCTCTGGTCCCGGTTCCGAGGCCGAAGAAGGCGAATCTTCCGGCGATGAGGATGGTTTGGCTCTGGACGAACTTGAGGACGTCGAGCTGCATCCCGACGCTGTACCCCGGCGCAGTTTAAAAGTTACTGATAACAAGGTACGTGCTCCTTGAGCCTCACGATTTCCTATCTCATCTTTTGCTTAGGATGCACTCGAGAGGATCAGGAAAACTATCCAACTTGACCCTAAACTACCCTGGACAGAAACTCTCGTCCTCTCATACCCAGAAGCCCACACTGTTGACCACGAGGATGACTTGAACCGGGAGCTCTCCTTGTACGTCTATATGCCCTCTGTGAAACCCAGTTCCAACTCACAAGTTGCGGTAGCTACAAACAGGCCCTTCACAGTGTTCAGGAAGCCCGTACTCTTGCTTCGAAACTTAAGTTCCCATTTACGCGCCCCACGGACTACTTCGCCGAAATGGTCAAGTCCGATTCGCACATGGAACGTATTCGTCAGCGTCTGCTGAACGAGTCCGCTGAGATCAAGCGGAGCGAGGAGAAACGAAAGGAGCGGCAGAACAAGAAGTACGGGAAACAGATTCAGGTGGAGAAACAGAAAGAGCGCGAGCAAGCGAAGAAGGATATGGGAGAGAGGATTAAAGGTCTTAAACGAAGTAAGCTCCTCCCTCTGGAATCCTATCGCGCGCCGTGATCTTACCGGAGCTTAGAGCGGAAGGGTGCCCTGGACAATGCGCAGGCCGACGGAGAAGATTTCGACGTTGCAGTGGAGGACGCCATTTCAGATCGACCCCAAAAACGTGCCAAAGGCTCTGGTGATTCCAACCGTCCCAAAATGTCTCGCAAAGCCAGAGACGGTAAATTTGGCTTCGGAGGTGCTGGGCGGCGGTCAAAACAAAACACAAAATCTTCGACAGATGACTTTGAACCTGGCCGAAGGAGCGGTCCGGGTCAGAAGTTTGGAAAGGGTGACAAGGGCGGTAAAAAGGCTCCCCCGAAGCGACCTGGAAAGAGCAAGAGGATGGACGCAAGGACTCGCAGGTGAAATTAGATCATTTTTTTCCGATATCTCTCGCTGTAGTTACTGGGTATTTTACTGGGTGACACCGACGAACATTCCCTGTCTCACGTGCGTGAGTTCAACGTTCAACATTCCCGTCAGACCCTCAGACGTCCCGTCACCATCATTCGAGGAGACCTCCGCCTCTTGGGATGGTTGCACCGCTTAGCGAGAAAGCAAAGGGAAAGCAACGCGCTCCCGAACCTCCAAGCGTCGAACAAGGTTCCTCAAACACGCAGCCAGCTTCGAGGGACTTGACGATCAGGTTCACGGAGGGCGGATCGGACCTGATCGTGCACGTAGTTGAGAAAGACACCGTCAAGGACGTGAAACAGAAGGTATTCTATGCGCCCAGATGTATTTCAGCAAGGAGCTAATTGCGTGTCATGGTTAGATCAGAGACGCAAGGCCGGAGCTGCACAAGCGACGGTTGCGGCTTATACATTCTGGTCGATTACTCACGGACGGGACTTTCATCTACTCTTGGCTCACCTCTCTGGAAGAGAAACAACGTAAAGCTGCGAAGGATGTCACTACCGAGGAGGCCCCAAGCATCAGTCAGGCCTTGACATGGCTGCACTGTTCCGTGGGACCGGAGCTTACGCAGGAGGAGGAGGAAGAGGAGAACCTTTCTCAGGTGCGTACTCTTACGCTACTTCACCTACCCAACTGTTGCGTGTCCGTACTAACCTCTCTTCGTAGGCGACACAAATTAAACCTCTGAGAGGTTTCGACCGCCTAGCGGCTGCGGGATTCACCGAAGAGGACATCGCGAGCATCCGTCAGCAGTTCCACACACAGTCTGCCGGGGATTACCTCGACCGAGATTTTGAGAACGAGGAAGACTGTAAGTCTTGGTGCAGACCCCACCCTCGCGCTGGCTGACCTGGGGTTGCAGACGAAGAGCACGCCCGAGCGTTGGAGGAACAGTGGATTGATTCCCTGGACAACGCTGCTACAGCTTCTTTATCCCAGGTTGCATCTGGATCCTCTACTTCAACGCTGCTACAAGGTATTCTCAGCGGGGTCTTCTTCAATCTGTTACCCTTCTTTTTCTTTCGAGAACCGAGGCCTCCAGTGTTCTGGGAAGACGGCTCAGAGTTTGAGATCTACAGCAGCGTCGTATTCTCGTACGTGAAACATCTAATTCGCCCACAAACTCGCTACTGAGACTCGTATTTTATTATCATAGAAAGCGTATGCAGATGGGAATCGTGATTGGGTTCGTCGTCAATATTGCATTTGGATTGTGGATTTACGTAGGCGTGGATGGTTGATGCCTTCGCCTCGTGCATGGAATATAGTCATGTGTAGATACTTTTGTTCACGAGTTTCCGGAACCCTTCACGGTTGTAGTGACGCTCCGGAGCATACCCGCCGCAGACCCACTTGGATCGATCCCGTCTGGGCCTGGGCGAGCGTATAAGCACCTGTTGGACGATGCTCTAGATACAAGTGACTACCATTTCCTGTTCCCTCTTTCTACAAACCATTCGTCTTTACACCAGACATCACCGTAGATGTGTATCGGAACCTTTTCCATCGAACATCCCGATTACGCATTGTAAGCCTCGGTTTCTCCTATTAACCTCCACCCCAGAACGCGAACTTATGCGGTTTATTTCACAGAATCCTCGCCGCGAACAGGGACGAAGTCCTCGGCCGTCCCACAGAGCGCGCCCGATTCCGACGCTCGTTCAAGGATCACGTCGAGACCGCCGGGCGTGCGGAACCCGATATTTTGTGCGGATTGGATCTTCAAGCCGGAGGGACATGGTTGGGTCTGAATAAGACATCTGGATGCGTAACCTTTCTGTACAACAACTCTGTTTTAACAGGCGAGTTTGGCGATAATAACTTTCGAAAAAACAGGACGAATATCACGGAACCCCACGGGACGTATGAACTCTCAAGAGGATACCTTGTATCCTCTCTGCTCTTGCCATCTTCGTCATCTGGGAACTCCGTCAATGAAGGAATTCAAAATCTCCTTGACCTCGAATCCAGATTCGCCGGATTCAACTTGCTGGTTTTCGTCCCTCACGTCTCCAAGTCCGAGTCTGATGGATCGCGGAGGTTGTCCTACGAAGTCACGAAGCTCTCGAACAACGGCGGCGGGAATCCCATCGTCTCCAGGTCTTTGACGGATGAAGAACGGAAGGGTGGGGCTATGTCGAATGGGATCGATGGAAAGGGGGGAGATGAATGGCCGAAAGTCCGGGATGCGACAAGGAGTCTGAGGGAGGTCCTTGGGGTCGATTTTGAACGGAAGGGTGGTTCCGAGCACTCATCTCGGAAATCTGACGAGGAACTGGCTGAAGAATTGTTCGAAATCCTCTCACAGTGAGTCGAACAAAGATTCCGCCTCCCCAGCGTGCAGATCATTGACCCTACCCTTCAACAGTTGCCATCGCGAAGGTCCCACTTCACGATATGAGCTCAGAAACACCATCCAAGTCATCCCTTTCGCCTTATCACCCCAAGACATTGGGACTCTAGAGAGTGCAAATCAAACCTTGCACAGCTCGTGGCCTCGAGATGCCTACGGCACTATGCTTTCGACAGTAATCCTCGTCAAACGGAACGGGGAGGTCCTTTTCGTTGAGAGGGATGTTTGGGGTCATGGTCCAGATGATACGCCCGTGAGATCAACTGACCATTCAACGGACCGGATATTCAGGTTCAAGCTTGCTGTCTTTCCCCCTCTATGACACAGGCATCCGTTGTTACGACGGATCCGCCAAGAAGCTTTCGCTCAACTATTATATATATTACACCTGTAATTATCGTCCGGGAGTGTAACTAATACACGACAAAAGCGTAAAAAGGGGGTGCGTGATAAGTTAAACACTCAAACGACGAGACGCATGTTCGCAAAAGTGGAACCGTAACTGGATGCGACAGAGGATTTGAAGGAAAGATGCATGAATCGTGTCGTAAGCTATGGACGAAGGGGATGGACCGGAACTGTAAGGAGGTAGCTGTACTTTGGGAGTGAGATAAGAGCCTGGTACGCTCGCGGAAGGCTGGACGAGTGGGGGGTATTCTCCACAAGACCGTGGACAAGCTTCTATCCATCTAAGTCGAGTCTAGGTAGAGAGGGAGAGAGACGAACCTGTTCTTCACACAAGCAGCGATTTCGCCCCTTCCTCCCATACTTCCCTCTGTAATTTTCCGACGCTTCGACAAACAGGACAACTAACAACCTCGTACTCTTCACCACCGTCGCTCGTAGGCCGATCTTTCTCTCCCCACCCAGCACATCGATCTGCGCTGACGAGACAAGCAGGATGGAAAACGTGGTCACAGACGGCCTCTTCTCCGACTTCCCTCAAGATTCCAACTCTTCTTATGGACGGGGAGTAGGGGTCACTGAACACGGCGGGGAAAGGATCTTCGTCCGAAGGGCCGATACCGCAGCTGGGGTCCTCGCACCTCAAGCCAGCCTGACGTTCCTTGGCTTCGACGCGTTGCCTCAAGGTAGGCCCAGGGGCAGACGGTGGCACCCATTCTAGAGGGACTCCCGGTTCGTGGTTCACGCCACCAGGGCCTGGGGTCGGGGCCGGGCCGGTTGGCTGTCCCGTTCCACCTCCAGCGAAGAGCTGCAAAAATGCTGCGGCTTGATCCCGTACAACCTGGGAAATCCTTTCAGGGTCTAAGCCCTGCTCAGGGGGTACGTGGAGGGTGAAATCGACAGCAATACCTGGAGCTTGGAAGTGCGCGTGGCCGACTCCGCCACGTGCAAAGTTTGGCCCGGCCTCGGGATGAGGTCCGCTACCGGGGTTGTGGGGAGGATTCGTGGCGCTTGCATGTGTGGGATGATCTGGGGGAGGGGGAGGGCCAAAGACCGGCGGTTGTTGGGGTCCGAACAACCCAAAAATTGGAGGAGGGATATTATTTCTGTTATCAGGACCCTCGTTCCGAGTCTCTCCAGGTAATTGGTTGGGGCCTTGTTCATGATCACCGTTGTTTTGATCTCGTGCTTGGGGGGTGGCAAGCCCACGGAACATGTCAAAGAACGCTCGTTGTTCGTGTGCGGCGAAGTCTGGAATGAAGGCAGGAGGCTCAACATTGACGCCTGGGTTATGATCATGCTCTTCTGCCACCGGGCCAGGTTGATGTTCGTGATCCTGTCCTTGGTGTGTTGTGGGGGGATTAGCGGCGGCAGTGGTGGAACTAGGTACAGGTTGGGATTGGGGGTTATTAGGCGCGGTTGCATTGGTAGCAGGTGTGGGACGTGGCCTCCTGGGAGGAGTGTAAGTGAGGTTCTTCGGGTCAATGTCGAACCTGCAAGTGGGACAAGTTGTGTGTTTGGGTTTCGAGAACCATGGTATCAAACAAGAAGCGTGGAAGACGTGGGAACAAGGGAGACAAATAATAGCCATGGAGGCGTCGTCATCAGGTGTGGGATCGGAAACAGCTGGGTCGGAATCGAGGCCCTCAGTAGGATGAGAAGGCGTAGAGTCGGAGTGAAGTCCAGCTTCCTCAGCAGGGTCTTCAGGCAATAGGCCGTCCCAGCAGATTGCACAACCGGGTGCTTCTCCTCCAGTAGTTCCCGTCGAGTCTTCGTGTGCACCAGGAATACCGTCAACCCTCGTCATCCTCTTCACGAGCCCCACAGGGACGTGTTCCAAACCTTTGACGAGTTTATTGGCACGTTCAGGATCTTCCCTTTCTTCAGGCGGTTCACCTCCGAGCATGGCACGAAGTAACTCCGCCCATGCTGGAACACCACGGCCAGGTTCAGGTCCACCTCCATTTCCGGGGTCACCGATAGGAAACTGTGGTACTGGGCCAGGGGGATTGGCAAAGAAAGGAGGGAGGGGCCCTACGCCTCCGACCACAAAGTCGAAAAAGGGCGGAACTTGATCTGAATCGGCTGGTTGCCTGGGTTGGTCGCGGTTTTCGCCCGATTGACCTGGAGGCTGACCAGGTTGGGGAGCCGTTTGTGACTGTGGCGTCGCAGGGCGGAATTGGTTGAACATGGCGGAGAGAGCGCCCGGGGGGATAGGGACGGCTCGGCCTGTTCCATCCACCCCCAGAACAAAGGTATGAGCGTGAAACCGCGGTCCCCGAGCGTTCTGTTGAGCGTTCTCGGGGGCGGGGTTTCGGTCTGACTGTGGTTGTGTCGGTTGTGGATATGGATTGGCTGTGGTATCGTTGCGATGGGGAGTTGTATTGTTCCCACTTCCAAATAAACCAGCGGCGCTCGGGAAGAGAGGAGACAATCGACCTGGGGGTCGTGCGGTACCGAGACCGAAGTTCCAAGGCGGCAAGGTCGGGAATGGTGGGGGCAGTCCCATACCTGCATGCAAACGTGGTGGCGGGGCGGGATTGGGAGCTCTATTAGGTTGCGAGAACTGTGGCTCCGCCTCTGTTTCCACGCGGGTGCGGCGATCTGTGGCTGGGGCCTGGTCTACAGGTAATGTCGAGTGGCGCGGAGGCATCTGTTCGTCTTCGTCCACCCAGTCACCGTCGTTATCGTCTGGCACAATGTCCATCTCAACATCGCGAGCGTCTTGGCTGCTATCTGAGTCTGACCATCCATCCGATAACAAGTCCGGCATCGACGAGTCGGACCGGGCGTCGGAATCGTTATGAGTCGGGTCATCTGCTGGGGGAGCCGCAGCCTCCGCAGGGTTCAAGGAGGCTGGTCCTGTATCGTTTCCAAGTAGATTGAAGCATTTAGAAGATGGAGACCTGGAGTGTGTGAAAGGAGCTGACCTTGTTGATTCCCCGTGACGTCGTTTGGCTGCTCCCGGGTTTGCCCCCAAAGAAATGTCTGAACGGCGTGTGGAAGGAACCTCTGGCGAGAGAAGCTGTCGTTGTTGCTCATGGGAGTAAGTAAGAAAGAGGTTCTGGGAGTACCCGAAGGTCGATGACCAAGGTCATTGCCACAATCCGTGATTTGGTGAGAGTCAAGCCCGGTCTATCTTCGACGCGAATGTTCGAGTACCTCCTCGACCAGAAAAGATGTAAAATAAAATAAAATATCCAACGATTCGGAACTCTAGCTATGCATGGGGACAGGTAGCAGTGTGTGATACAAGTCGTGAAGACGCCGTTACAAGGGAATAGATGAAAGGGGAATACATAGGGATGATAATTAGAATAATTAGAGTCTGTGAATTGTAAGGACGGCAACGACACCGTCCTGCTCTATACCATGATTCACGCCTAGATAATAATTGTGTGGGTTCATCTGAAGGGATGAACCTGTGGTAAAGCCTGCTCACCGTGGTTGCCCGGCTCAAGCAAACCCTCGCGCCATTCAACGTCAGCTTTCCACCACATGCCTTTCCAGTAACTGCCAGCAGTTGCCTTCTCGACAAACCAATCTCTACCAATGTTGTACCCATCGGGAACAATCATGTGCTTCTTCACAGTTGGTTCCTCTTTCGACGCACTATGGAAATCCGACCTGAGACTTCGGTTGTGTAGCACCCCAATGTAAACGCGAGACGCACCCTATGAACCACGCGCCGCTGTTTGCTAGAGTGCCGTTCTGTTTCCAGGCGCGGAAATGGTGTCCGCCTACCGGGAAAGTCAGTCCCAGTTTCGAGTGAATGAGATGCGGGATCATGCTGCGCACCAGCGAATGTCTCCCAACAGGTCCCCATGACTGGGAAGTAATACTGTCTGGCCAAGAATTGCTGGGACTTCTTGTCATCGCCGTCCCCTAGATCCGCATCATGCTTATTTCCCAGGTGAATGCCCAAGCACTCTTCGGAGTAACCGATCGACCTGCCGATCGGAGGGTCAATTCGGTAGCTACTATGCTGGAGGGGAAGGATACCGACTGGGAGTACGTCCGAAGGCCTTCGTCAGTGAGGATGTGAGGGTCAGAAAGGGCGGTGATGATGATGTTCAGGGGCTCGCCGTAGTATGGAGGCTTGTGGTCCGTATACTGAATCCGAAAGGACGTTAGTGACTGTTCAGATCATATCAACGTCATTGGAACGTGGTCGCACATCGAGGAACCTTCCGCCGTTGACGCGAGGGTCAAACCAACCCTGGTACTTGGACGAGGGCTCGCCTGTAAAGATTGTCTGGCCATCACCAGTGATTGGATGCGCAGTGGCGAGGAGGAGAATAGACAATAGGAAAGGTAATCCCCCAAGCATCTTCTAAAGGTCAAAAGTCGACTGAAAGAAAGAAAGAAAGAGAGAGAACGAAAGCGGGCAACGGCGGCTGCGGAAGTCAAGAGAAGAGAACGAACGAGACATCCGCCAAGATCGACGGAACGAGTTGGGGTCACTTTTTCGACGGCCATCACCATCACCCCTGCCTGAGGAAACGCTGGGATATCATGACCGAACGGTTTTCCCTCTTAAACAACCCAGCAACCGAAAACCCAAACCCTTTCGCAGACGACGACGACGACGGTTTCTTCGACGATAATGATACCGCTTCCCAGAGGTCCATCTCCCTCTCTTCACCTCCGACGTCACCCAAGCCGGAACCAGACACCTTTACGTCTTTACCCATGTCACCAGCCTCCCCCGAAGCATTCGTGCGTGCCTTTGAGCTGGACACTGAGCAGTATACTCTTGAGCCAGACCTTCCAAGCGCATATAGTCCCGACACAACTACCTCACAGTGGAAGCAACAACCTGTCCAAGCGTTGACCCCAGCTATGGAATCTGTCCTTGTTGACCAATCTGCTCATGTATACCCACCTACCCCAGCTGTCGTCCGTGGAGACTCAGAATCCATTGCCTCGTTTGCTACAGGCTCATCAACTTCGAAGAAGGCACAGAGGGAGTCTATGATTCTGACCCCACCGGATGGCCCACTTGTTCTTGGGATCGCTCTTGTCGACTTCAATCACCTCGTCGGACCAAAGATCGAATTCTACGAGGGGGACATATTCGAGGACGAAGGGGTGGCTGGGATCCTGCCGTTCCTCGCCTTGCCCGACGGAGCGCATCTGGTAATTAATCCTGTTATCATGAATTCGTGGCGTCTCTATCCCGAATACCTAACTCAAGTGTTCTTCTACCTAGTCTTCTGAGGACTACACATATTTCCACATCGTTCCAACGTCGCCGAACCCAACCACGGTTTTTGGAATATCGCAAGTCCAATTTCATCCTTCCCTCTCTCAGTCCATGCCTGACTTCATAGCAGGTGTAACCGCCAAATAGCGACATCGGCGCTTGTCGTCAGAGATGCCGATGTCACACGATCAACTGTCCAAAAGGCTGTAGTCGTGTTAGCTTCGAAGCCACTGTTTGGACCTATACGGTGTGTCCATGCTCGTCGATGACTCCAAACGACCAGGATTTGATGTATCTCAAGAGATCGTCTAGGGGTCGTCACTCTGGCGTTGTTTGAGCAGAAGTTCGTGATCAGAATCTCATACATGGTTCGCACCCTCACACTAGTGGATGCAGAGATTTCTCGAATCTACAAATCTTGACGGATCTGTACAAATCACTCGAGTTCTCCTTGAAAAGCCACCTCACGACAAGTGGGCTGTACATGGGTGCGTCTCCGTCCCGGGCCCGAGAATCCCGACTAATCGCGTTTCACCTGCAGGCACGAGCTTGTAAGTGTTTTCCATTTGGGTAAGTTACTCGCCTGACTGAATTCCCGGCGGTGCGCCCCCCGGCAGGCGTGAGCTAGTACACGTGTTCCGTCAACGGACCCTCGTTTTACTCAAGGCACTGATGCTGCAAAAGAGGGTGAGATATGAGTTTAATGTGACAGGCAAACTTCCAACATCCTGGTCCAGATTATGTTCTATGGCCATCCGTTAGAGAGGTTATGCACGTATCAGTATTCTCTCGTCACCTTGATGCCAGGTAAAGTCCTTTTCTCAAACCTTCAACACTCGCATTAATTTTGGGTGTAGGATTGTTGCAACATCTCGATGATTGTGGTTCTCCACCGTTAGCAACCCGCGCTCCTACCCTCACAAAACCAACTTCTCTAAAGACCTCAGATCACAAGAGTATGATGGCCTATTTGGGTTTACCCTTGGACCTCTTTGGAAAGGTTGGTGCGAAATAACTGACCACAAACCCAACACACGGACTCACCCACTTTTCAGGATGCTTTCTTCCAACCATACCTTCCATTACAGCAGCTGGATATGATCCAGGAGAGTAGAAGTTGGTTGTGCGGGACTACGAATTCGATCGTGGCGCAACAGAAAGAGATCGACCTCTTTGTGGATGTGAGCCCAATCGACAAAATGAAAACCCCATAGCATAGAAGTTTTCTGATGTTTTGACGCTAGACCGAGACCGGGACAATCGAGTTTCGAGACTCTCAGCTCGAAAAGTCGACCGGTCTAACCGCCGCGGATAGGAAGTGGATGGACGACATCATCAAAGACGTAAACGAAGGGTGGGATGAGGAGGGGCAGAGGACCCAATTCCGAGGGAGTGATGATTATCTACGGCAGAAGGTGAACGAATGTTGGCATGCGACGGTGACTGAAATTAATCTTCTCATAATAGTTCGAGGAGTACATCTCCGGAGCTCTTGCATCGATCAAGCATGCAGACTTCATTGCGAAGGGTAAAGGAAATGACGTGGTCATCACGGAAGGTTAGTCAGACCTGCGCATCGTGGGTAGAAACTCCGAATCTCAAATAACAACTTGATGGTGCAGGCGGCGAGAATAATTCAATACAGGATTACAACCCGTCATGGATGTCGGAACTTCGACGGACAAATGCATATGAACTGTGGGAGCGTATAACAGACCCGCTTCTTTTCGATATCATTGAACCACGGTGAGGTGATCTACCTACTCTTTGCACTTGACCCTAATAAACCTGTGCCTGGCTCTTCCAACCGCGGGACTCCCCCCTTAGCCATCCGTGTGCAGGGATGACGTCTGTGGTGGGGGACATTGGCTTGCGCCTTCAAGAAGGCGTCCAGGACCTCAAAATCGGTCAACAACTCGCCCCAACCCGCGAAGCCATCTCGAAGACTTTTGCGACTGGCTCAACGAATTTCCTCAGGGCTGTAGAGGGTGTAAAGGGACGTTGGATTGCTCGTGCACCAAGTGCACCTGTCACCCCAACCGACTCTGGACGTGAAACTCCTGTCGATCTCGGTAAAGACTCGGACACGGTTTCGGTCAAGAGTTCCGCAAGCGTGAAGAGTTTACCTGTGACCCAACAAACACAATCGCCTGTGCAACAGGCCGGTTCACCTATAATCGGTGCTTCTGAGCTTGCGCAGAGGGCAACAAGTACGTTGAGTGGATGGGGGAGTGGGATTGGGTCGTTCATCTCGAACCGGGCGAGTAAGTTTTCACTTGGTAGTGGGGTGATTACGACTCCTACTTCTACTCCCGCCACATCCACCACCACACCAAAGCCAAACGAGCTAGGCGATATCCCTGAGCACTTTATTCCGAGGGACCTGGATGCTGAGAGAGAAAGCGCGGAAAGGGAGCAAGCGGAGCAGGAGAAGTTGGCTGCTGGTCAGTAAATGACTTAACCCCTCCTGGAGTCCATCGTCTACAGCTCCTTTTCTTATCGTCGGTGATTGTGGTTTGACTTGTCGTCTCTAAGAGCTGACCGTCTGTAGCGTTATGACCCATGTATCCCATCCTCGATGATGTAGACGTCTGTTTTTTCTTGTTTTCTTATTTGGGTTGATTCAAACGATTAGGTATCATAGGTATATCGGACAGATCTCGCGCTTTGACTTTCACTAGTCATTAGTCACTATTCACCATGATTCAGGTTTTCATTTGATCAATCCAGGTTGGGTTTTTGTGACCACCCGTCCGCAGTTGCGATACGTACCAAGCGTGTGAAACAGTTACTCGATATGTGGTGTAGATTAGGCAGTCGAATTGTCACCGAGGTCCCTCTTCCCCTTCGCAGTCCATCTCTCAGTCTGGCATCGACGACGACAAGATGGCGGAAGAATCTCCCCCTCCGAAGAAGATAGGCTCACTGCGTGATAGGATCGCTGCTTTCGAGAAGCAATCCTCTGCGTCGAATACGCCATCTAATCCTCCGCCTACTCGCCCCAAACCTGGGAACATCTCATGGAAGCCGAAACAACCCTCTCCCCCGCCCTCACCGTCAAACAAGGATAAGGACCGTACCACCCCCTCAAAGAGTTCTATGTCTTCTACCGACGCTAAGGAGAGCATCGGGCAGGGTATTAGCTTGAGAGACCGTATGGCTGCTTTGCAAGGCAAGGGAGGTTTCGGGCCCGCGAACCCCCCACCCAAGCCCGCAACCGAGAAGCCAAAGTGGAAACCTCCCCCCAAACCAGTCACCTCACCCTCACCGACTGAGGAGAAACCCCCTATCGACTTCGAGGCCGTCGTCCGCTCTCCTCCCTTGGACACTGAACCGGCCGAACCCTCAGCCGAGAAACCTTCGGAACCCGCAGAACAGGGCGATGAGGGAGGTGAGGCGAAGGATGATCCAGAGGAAGAGGAACGTCAGCGGCGTGCTGCGATCGCCGCACGTCTGCAGCGGCTGGGTGGAGCTAGGATTGGGATGGCTCCGCCGGTTGTGGCACCGAAACCTCCAATCAGGCGCTCCAGTGTCCCAAAGGAAGAAGACACCAAGCCAGGTGCGTAGCCCGTGTGATGTGTAGATGACGCTTCTGAGAAATTTGATTCCGCAGAAGTGAAACCTCCACCTCCGGTTGTTGAGGATGTATCTAAGGAAGGTGGTGAACACCGGCCGGAAGGTATGTGATAGACTTTACCAATGCTTTCTCCGTGATTAACGAAGCTCTACGTTGCAAAGATTCCGTGGATAAACCTTCTGAAGCCGTCCAATCCTCCAACAAACCTCCCGCTTCCATGCCTATCCCCGCTGTTCCCCGTCGTGCAGCTCCTCCTCGGCGCAAGAAAGAGACACCCAAACCTTCTGACGAAGGGGCTGTTCCACCACAGGAAGATGCTACCGTCCCCGAGGCCAGGGTCCCGCTTCCAGAATCGACTCCCAACCTCCTTGCTGATGCCAGAGAAGAGACTGAAGTGCCATCCGAAGTAGACTCGAAGTCCGTTCCCACTACGGAACCCTCTATTCCTCAGGTCGAGGACGAATCTCCAGAGCCGGCAAAGGTTTCAAACCTAGTTACGGAGAGATCCACTTCCCCAACGCTTGTCAAGCCTGATGATTACGACGATATGCCAGAAGACGCTCCTGCTCCTCCGAAGGAGGACCAGGCAATCCCTTCGTTGTCTGAGGAACAGCTTACTGAGGTCATTGAGAAAGGGAAGAAGGAGATTGAGGAACGTTCTGGAATCGATCAACCTGAACAAGATCTGGAGAAACCTCTGAACGAGGTTTTTAACGATAAAGAAGCCACCGAGTTACTTGGAACAGCGGTTAAGAAAGAGGAATCTTCTAAGGTACTTGTAGCCGAGCCAGACGTCAAGGAGGACACAAAGGACAAGCCCGAGGAGCAACCAGAAGAGGAGGAAGATGAAGCGGCGAGGCGGGCTAGGATTGCTGTTAGGCTGGCAAAGTCGGGTGGTTTTAATCCCTTCGCTGGTGGCCCTCCTGTCAGGAAACCCTCGGAAAGTAGCCTTCCGGAGAGGAGAACCAGTGTCGAATCAGCGGGACCGTTCAAGCCCACCTTACAGGAAGAACAGGAATCACCTGCTCAACCCTTGGCGAGGAGGGATGTTGACTTGCTAAATGAAGAAGCTGGCTCCTTGGCTACGGAGGCAGTGGAGGAGGATGAACCTTTTGATACTCTCAAGCGGGCCGAAGGTGATTCTTAAGTGCCAAGCTCCAATTTTATATCTTTCGTGAGTAGGAATATCTTATTGATCGCAATCTATCCCGTTGCCTTCAGATAATGACCGAAAGCCCGATGAAAGCGAAGGTCTTAA
>Ga0307514_10002670_pt1 | contig 18097 bp, 16 predicted proteins | sample 16_EM_MG_FD_203088 | JGI IMG/M metagenome (GOLD analysis project Ga0307514, IMG submission 203088) | Populus trichocarpa ectomycorrhiza microbial communities from riparian zone in the Pacific Northwest, United States - 16_EM | ecosystem: Host-associated > Plants > Roots > Unclassified | place... | reverse complement strand
ACGTACAACATGTGCATATACCAAGGAAAAAACCCACATACGCACCAGGTTTTTTGGTCTCGTACTCAGGACTTGAACATGGGTTATCACGGTTTGTATCCCAGCCTGTGTTGACTATTGCAATTGCACTTGAATTCATTACTATAACATACTAATAGAGATTTATAGAGGATATGTAGATTCTGTGTGATCCATATTAGAGTATAGTCACAATACGAGTAATAAAATAAATGTATGCACATATAAAAAAAACCCCCCCCCCAAAAAAAAAATAATATAATGAAAACATAGTCTGGTTGTAACAACCAGATTAATGAAGACGTATACTTAAGCTTAACATTATTATCACAGAGAGGATGTATCTGGGGAGGGGACCGATATGGATGGAAGTGTAGACCAGGAGGAAATAGGGAGAGGGAATTGGATCATGAAGTATGGCGGAGGATTCGGAGGATTGTCGGGTAGAACGAGTAAAGGTAGGGAGAATTTAGGGCGAGCGGGAGCAGTTTTCAAGGATAATTGTATGTGTCAGGCTTTTATCATTTGTGTATTTTCCTTTTCTGTATAGATGCATATGGCAGTCCGGACTTGGCTTTGGCGGTGCGCTGGGGACTTTTTTATATTCCTTATGACAGTGGATCGTTTTTGTTGCTTTTTTATTTTAATATTCAAGCGCGGTGGATTGGGGAGGGTAATCTGGGTGGAATGGTAGGGTTAGCATATGCATAATACGTGGCAAGGGGATAGAGTAATATAAAGAATGCATGAAGCAGAATACACAAGAACCTGGGCTATGAGTGTATGTGATAAGATCTACTGGGGACCAGCCCAAATGAGGACGGAGGCGGATACTGAGAATCCAGAAGGCAGGGACGAACTGAAAATATCTGGAGGAATACAAACGCCCAGGAGGAAAATTGAAGGGAGTGGTGCCAGGGATACGGATAATGGGGGAGTGGCTCCCAGGGGGCCAATGGTGATAGTAGGGTGCGAGGGAGTAAAGGGAATGAATGAAACCAAGGGAGGGTGCTGGGAGGCCACAAGGAGAATAGTGGGCGCCTGGGGATCACATAGTGAACATGGAGGGAAGGAAGGATGAGGACGAGATGGGGACCTGAGGGAGACAAAAGATAGAATATGAGTGTTCAGAACACACATAGTTGGAATAGGAGTGTGAGGGATGGGGGATACATACCTAGAGTATCGAGAGGCCAGAGCAGGGACGGTGGGCATCTGCAAGTACGGAGGGGACTACGTGAGTCGAGGTGCAGGCCAGAGAGATCGGGGGCATCAAGGTGGGAGAAGACAGGCACAGTGGTGCTTGGAAGTGAGAGCAATTGCAACCATTTGGCTTTTTGCGCCGCTGTTACGGCTCAGATAAGGGACCTGCTACTTACTTAGCGGAACCCAAGTCCCTAACTATTCCAAAAGGCACTGGGCTGACTGATCATTGCATTATGAGCGTTGGCGTTACATAATCATAGTATCTTGATACCTATCTATACACAGGAAGAAGGGAGTTCAGAAGGGTATGCTTGAATAGCAATTGAAAGTATTGTAGATGGTATTGAATTGTTCCCAGCTAGAGATTATGACTGGGTGATTCAAAGAACCTATTGGAGGACACAAAGTGGGGATGATTAATTGTGCCATATATATATATCCGATCCATGATCTAATCTACCAGTTCAGGGTAAGAGATTAACTCACAAAGTAGCTGATAGGCCCCAGTACATACACATTTAGTTGTATATACAATCTTATAGTCTAGTGGCAAACATGAACTACTATGAATAATAAGCTCATGTTCGAGTCCTGCTTACACAATTTATAGTTATTCTTTTATTTTAGTATTTTGTATTCCACCACAGTGTTTATTTCCAGTTTAGAAACGGGTTTACTCCTGTGTGAATCACGAAAATTTCCTGTGACCGGACTACTATATACTGATGCTGTAGTATACCCAAAGTCATGAGTAACTCATGCTTTTTCAGTGGAAAGAAAACCTGTGGTTAATCCGGTGCAAACCTGGAGCAACTCCGGTGGGTTTTCTGTAGTTACAAAGGATTACAAATCCTCAGATTTTACTGTAGCAATACAGGATTGTACACCGGAATATTGCACAGGAGATTTGCGGGTGCAATACACAGGACAAATTTTCCTGGGCGAATCCTGTGGCGCTACGGTTACAGGAAATTTCACTTGGTAGCACCGGGAATTTACACCGATTTTGGACCCGCAGGGTTACTTTTTCACCAACCTTTTCTCAAATCTGCTGCCGCCGCCCTCCGACTCAAATATTGGTGTATCCGGCCCGAAACGTGGACCTACTACCGAATCAACTAGTGGAGTGAGCGGTCCACCAAAGAAGAGAGGTCTTGTAGCTTCTGATAGGGCTGCTCCATTTTCTGCGCCAGACATGAGCCACTTCATGCCTAGAGTGATGATTGAGCTGCTTCGCAGGACTTTGGTGGGTAGCCCTTGTGTGTTAGCACAATAGTAACCACTGAGTAGACTCGAGCAGAAAACGAAAACAAGCTCCGTTATATGATTGCTTGTGTCCTCACACCAAAGCGCACACCAAAAAAATAAACCGGTCTGGGCACGAGCTTGGGAAATGTATTTTGTTCGTCACTTTGATGATGCTATTGCAGAGCAACTTCCGTACACTAAACCCACAGCAAGTAATGTCGTGGATATCAGCACTGATGGTCCTTTCTTCACGAATGTGATGACTGAATATCAAGATGCCATCTCTGATGCCATTGGAAAGCTTGCGCGGTTGTATTTGGCTAGTAAGCCTTCTTGAAGCATATTGCGGAGAAGAAGTAAGTGGGAATTCTGAATGATCTGTTTATACTATATTTATTATTTATTTCATAGACGCAAAGAAGCTCCGCCATATTCAGGACGTCAGCGAACTCTCTGAGTTCTTCAATCTCAACCGCTCGGAGGTCCGCGGGATCTGGGCCCCTATTGCTTTCCAGGTGTCTGGGATCTTAAGACCCCGGGAATAGTCGTGACATGTATGACGACATGAAATCCACGACTTCCCAGTTGGTTTTGCGCTATATCAGAAACCTGACTACTGGGGCTACCATTCAAAATTCAATCAGTTATAGCCAGAATCAGAGATTTCAATGCAACAAACTCTCATTTGGCTCCGACTCAGGAAACCGGGACCTGCAATGATCCTGCGCTTTTGCCGAAGTCTGAGAGGCCTAATACAAATGATGAATGGGAACGTGAGGTCATGGTCGTGGCATTGCCCGATGAAGATATCCACTTCAAGGGATTAAGCAAGAGACGGTCTTCGTTCGGGAGTCTTCGATGCTTGTCCTGTCTCTGTGCTCATTTATATAGAGCTCGCAGTTTCGCTTACAGCTAGTGCAGGTTCGTTGGTTGGATCTTCGTCCTGTTTTTCCCCTGGATTTTCGAGATCGATTGTTGGTGTTGCTGGTCTTGGGTTTGATACTCCAGCTTCTGATGGCGGGGTTGTATCTGGTGGTCGGCAGCTTCTCCTGAAGTTCTGTGGCTTCTATTCCCTTGTCCAGCCCGTTTACCAATATGCAGGGTCGTCGGGTATTTTCATGCTTTTGCGTGATACTGGTCAGATATCTCAACTAGTTTGTTCTTATGCTTTAGCTTAGAGCGCCGGGCTCGTGATTTAGTTTATTACGCTACAATAACGAGGTGGGAGGAATTTCCACTGATCCGCGAGAGTGCAATAAAGATATATTTGAGCTTGCTAGTGAACTATTGCGCTCTTCGAACCCTTAGGAATACAGAGCTCTAAATACATGTGAAAACCTGCACTTATATTCTTCGTCTGTTTGGTCTGCTCTGATCCTCACGTGGATGCGGGGACAAGGGTAGAGCTCAATAAAACACGTGACCTTCATTACTGCCTGTAAGCAGCGGATTTTGTAGGTCGAGACGGGGGGTTCGTAACCACCAGTAGTTATTGCTTGTTGCAACACCACAAATGAACTGATGGTAGGCATGGCATGGCGCAGTGGTAAGTTCTTTCCTTTACGGCTTTGGTTATCAATTTGGGGATTCCAGGTCGGTATGTAGGTAGAGGCAAAAAGGGAATTGTCTTAAATATTACTTGGTAGGCTAGAGAGCATGGGGTTGTTGGATATCCATTCTGATGATTCGGGGTAACTTGTTTTGATGTTTTACATTTTTGTTACGAAAAAAGTCTGTCGTTGGAAAAAAACCTGGCAAACTGTAAATTTCACCCGAGATCACTTAGTCTGGTTGGCACGACATCACTTTCTCCTATGCGACCTTGAGCTTTTTCAGTTCGATAATGTATGAGTACAGGGGAATCCAATAAGCCACCTTGAGAACCCCCCAACAGTCAACTGAAACTTATTCTTCCCTGGACATAATCCGCTGCTCATATACAAATCAACACCACAACATCCAATGCCCACCTACCATGCTCAAACTGCGGTTCCATTGATTTAGCTTGCACCTAAAATACACCAACAAGTGAATTAGTTCATCAAAGCTTTTAACAGCCAACAAGTCCAAGGAAGCCTACCTGCTATGACAGCAACTTGAGCAGATGGCAGGAGATATGCGGCCGGGAGAGCGGTAAAATCAATAGATATGAAAGTAACTCTACCAGAGTCAGATCCAATGACAATAAGGTTGGCAGTGTCATTTACTGCGGAGCAGGATAGTCGGTATTCAACAGGAAGCCAGAGCAATTTCTTCATGTTGCATGTGATCCATTGATCAGTAACATACAGGGAATGAGTTAACGAGTGTGGTGGTTCCCGATTGCTGCTGCTGTGGGGAGGTGATTTGAGCTGCAGTATGCCGTGACTCGTATGTAAATGCATTCCGTCATTAGAAAACTTCATAATGTTGGTGCTGGCATGGGTTTTGATGGTTTCTATGGTTGTTTTGTTTCTAGTATCCCATAATCTGACCGTTTTGTCAAAGGATGAAGAGGCAACAAGCTTTCCATCGGGTGAAAACACAACCGACTTGACCCAATCGGAATGACCTGCAAAAACTCCACATTGCTTTCCAGTTGATGTATCCCATAATCTAACTGTTTGGTCGCAGGATCCAGAGGCAACAAGCTTTCCATTGGGTGAAAACACAGCTGAATTGACAATCCAGGTATGACCTTTCAAAACTCCACATTGCTTTCTTGTTGATGAATCCCATAATCTGACCGTGTTGTCATTGGATGCAGAGGCAAGAAGCTTTCCATTGGGTGAAAACACAGTGGAAGTGACCCAATCGGTATGACCTTCCAAAACTCCACATTGCTTTCCTGTTGATGTATCCCATAATCTGACCGTGTTGCCTTTGGATGCAGAGGCAACAAGCTTTCCATCGGGTGAAAATACAGCCGAATTGACAGGACTGGTATGACCTTTCAAAACTCCATATTCCTTTCCTGTTGATGTATCCCATAATCTGACCGTTTTGTCGTCGGATGCAGAGGCAACAAGCTTCTCATCGGGTGAAAACACAGCCGAATTGACCCAATTGGTATGACCTTCCAAAACTCCACATTGCTTTCCTGTTGTTGTATCCCATGTTCTGACCGTGTTGTCGTCGGATGCAGAGGCAACAAGCGTTCCATCAGGTGAAAACACGGCCGAATTGACAATGGTGGTATGGCCTTCCAAAACCCCACATTGCTTTCCTGTTGATGTATCCCATAATCTGACCGTGTTGTCAAAGGATGCAGAGGCAGCAAGCATTCCGTCGGGTGAAAACACAGCGGAAGTGACCCAACTGGTATGACCTTCCAAAACTCCACATTGCTTTCTTGTTGTTGTATCCCATAATCTGACCGTTTTATCCCAGGATGCAGAGGCAACAAGGTTTCCATCAGGTGAAAATACAGCCGAATTGACAAAATCAGTATGGCCTTCCAAAACTACACATTGCTTTCCTGTTGATGTATCCCATAATCTGACCGTGGTGTCAAAGGATGCAGAGACAACAAGCTTTCCATCGGGTGAAAACACAGCTGAATGGACACAACTGGTGTGACCTTCGAAAACTGCACATTGCTTTCCTGTTGATGTATCCCATAATCTGACCGTTTTGTCGTCGGATGCAGAGGCAACAAGCTTTCCATCGGATGAAAAGACAGCTGAATTGACATTAACGATATGACCTTCACAAACTGCACATTGCTTTCCTGTTGATGTATCCCATAATCTGACCGTTTTGTCCTCGGATGCAGAGGCAACAAGCTTTCCATCGGGTGAAAACACAGCTGAATTGACACAACTGGTGTGACCTTCGAAAACTGCACATTGCTTTCCTGTTGATGTATCCCATAATCTGACCGTGTGGTCAAAGGATGCAGAGGCAACAAGCTTTCCATCAGGTGAAAACACAGCCGATTTGGCATTGCTGGTATGGCCTTCTAGTGTCTGTATCAATGAGCTCCACACATCTGCCACTTTAGGTTCCATAGTAACCCAAGGGATATTTTTTACGTATTCCATTCGAATCAGGCTTGATTCTGGAGTAAACAGGAGTCCCGAATAGTAGACCTGAAGAGGTGCCATTTCAATAATTGACCTCATGTGCAATACAAATCGTTTGGCATCATATGCAAGTTCTAATAACCCGGGATCATAGTCTTCCAATCGTCCCTGCTTTCAAGTCAATACATGCTCTGTATAACTGATGAGGATTGCAGCTTACAGATAGTATTTCCTCCAGAGCTATTACTATATGAGCTCCATTTGATACCTCTCCAATTAAGCTAAGTCCCTCCAACCAATGAAGGAAGTGTTGTTCCAGAAATTGCCGAATAATCTTGATGTCCTGCTCCACTAGATTCCCAAGTCTGCAGTGATCAAGCCAGTAACGGCATGCGTATTGAATGTGGAGTGGAATGCTTTTTTGTATCGCATCATCGGGAATCTCAGTAATCAAAACTCCTGGTCCCCAAAGATTGCATATATTTTCCTGAAGCTGAGATATATGCGACATACATTTTCGAAATAGGATGGTATGCTTCTCTTTCTCATCTATCTGAAACCGAGAATCACTACACCTCTGAGAATCCAGTAGAAAGTCACGGAAGGATAGATGAAATAATCGGACAGGCTGGCTTTCACCTTCTGGGACATTGAGGACAGAACGCAAAGAGTCCAAAGTACTTGAAACCATTTTGGGTGGTATTTGAAGCAGCTGTGCTAGATTTCTGGCTGGGATGGTATGAAACATGACCACAATGGATCCAACCACCTGTCTAAACCGTCCCGCACACTCTTGATGACCCCGTTTTCCAAGAACTGAGTGTTGAAGTAGTGTTGTATATATGCCATCAAGATGCTCTGTTGCCGACAGGGATGGCTTGGTTGCACTAAGAACTAAAGAGAGTGGTTCTTCAGGTCCATCTATGCCGTCTTGGATAAATCGGAGCGTTGTTGCAGCGTAGATAAACAGCCCAGCTGCTCTTTCCACCAATTGTTCAATAATTTGCTCATCTGGCCATGGTGTCCCCAGCCCATGTTTGGCTTTCAATGGCGACAACTTTTGCAGAAAGAAAGTAGATATATCTGCATTAACTGTATCAAGCGGGATATTATGGAGTATAAAATCCTGATACGCCTCACCAGACAACTGACGAAATCCATCAAAGATGGGGATTTCTGGTCTGCTGGTAAGGAAAATCTTAATCCGAACTGTCGCAAGGTCCTTGGCTTCTGCAAGTAGTAGGAAGATTAATTGGATATCTTGCATGCTGTCACATTCATCGAGGGCATCAATTACTACAACCAGTTGAACTGATTGAGTAGGGGCATTCTTTAAAGGATGAAGAATGAGTTGATTCCACTGCTCTCGAGGTCCTTGTTCAAAGATATGAGCATTTTTGTCGATGGCGTCTGAGATGGATGTCCGGAGTACTGGTAAACTGATTGCAAGCTGGGCGGCAATAGTAGTGAAGAACATGCCAGCGTGACTGACATCCTTTCTGCCTCGGGTAAAAAAGAAACTCGCTGCAAGCCTTTTCTTTTCTGCAAGCTCTCGAGCAATTGTGCGAGAAATTGTGGATTTGCCAGTCCCAGCCATTCCGTTAAGCCAAAAGATGCATTTACTATCCGGATCATCACACCAGTCCATAATCTGCTTACGGAGCTCTACTCTCGTATCCTGTAAACAGTGATCCTCATGTCGGCGGAGCCAGTCGTTATGGGCAGCACCTTTAGCGCGTGGTAACTTTGCAATATTTGTGCTTTGTTGCAGTGACTGTATACGTATCACTAGTTAGTACTAGTACTGTGCGATTTATGTGGATCAATAGTGGTCACTTTCCTCAACTCGATTGTCAATTTTCTCAACTCGATTGTCAATTTGAATAACAGTCGTCCTAGTAATGATAATCCATAAATATTAGCATATTCTATGACTTCAGTCGAGGTACGAGGGGGAAGTAGATAGACTCTTACATCTGGTCAGAATTCATGGCAAAAATCAACGCTGATTTATGCCGCTCAAGTAATTGAAGAATTTGCTCCACATCCGCCTTTTGAAATGGCCACTTCAACCTCTGTCTCAGCACTTTTCTGGTCGCCCTTTGCCCTAGCCCTGGCTGTAAAATCTGAAGAATTCGATTAAACTCCTTTTCAAGCTCCAAAGAGCTACTCTGGAGGAGCGGCTTCAATGCAATCAACTTGGTGGCACCAGGACCTTCCGCAAAGTTTTTGACTTGCTGGAATGCAGTTTGCAGAGCCATAATGCTATCCATAAGGTCATTCATCTCGGATGGGGCATTCCTAGCATCCTAACCCCATATAAAATTATTTACTACTGATTGTGGCTCAAGTTGCTTTGGGGGGATTCTTACCTGATAGTATTTCCAGCCAGTCGACCAGACCTTGCCAGCAGCTTCAACCACAGTCACCGCGCTTGCAACTGCACCTAGGATTTCGGCCATGGTTTTATATGTAAATACCACAAGGGTCGTTGTGTTGCGTTGTTCTGTGTGTCGTTGTGCTATGTGTCGTGTTGTGTGTCGTTGTGCTATGTGTCGTTGTGTTGTGTGTCGCTGTTTATCAAGCACCCAGATAAATCGACCCCACATGGGGCATGGAACACAACAGAACAATACTATTCATGCGACTACAGTCCACCCTTGCTATAACGGACGGCTATATATACCTAAAATCCAGCGCTTTCTGTTGGCAAGGGATCCGGTATAGAAAATGACAGGGGTTGAGCTTAGCATATGAGTACCGGTAGTGGGTTCCAGAGTGGCCTTGCAATTACCGTACCATGAGTGTGCTGGAAAAGCGTGAGATATGTATGTCGCAGGATGCAAAAGAGAAGCTTAGTGACTTTGGTAAGAATTTCATTCCGACACTGTAGGCTACCTCCAACACCTATCCCTTGTGATCCAGGCCCATCAACATACCAAGCGCAAACAACAGACCCTCCATGGGTAGCTTAACATTCACTCCAATCAGATGGATTCGGCACATCAACCAGAGCAACAGAAGCAAGGGAAGCAAAGGAAGCAAGGGAAGCAAAGGAAGCAAGGGAAGCAAAGGAAGCAAGGGAAGCAAAGGAAGCAAGGGAAGCAAGCGAAGTAAGCGAAACAGTGGACAGAAGGGTTGAGGCCATGTACCTCCGTGCGTTATATAGCAATCTTAGCCGAAGATAGCTTTAGCGCAGATAACCTAAGAGTCTGGGAACGAGATCAGGTGGCGCCTGCAATGCAATCAAGAAGCGATACCTATGAAAGTATGGTAATTCTGCATGTCTTATGGCACGACAACGTTGTAAAAGTGTACAAAGAGAGCACTTGTAGGTAGAAGAATATTGCTTGGAAGAGAGCGAGCGTATGAAAGTATGGGGCAAGTACGTCAGAAAGGTATTCTACAACCAGTATCAGTATCGGGTGTTAATATCCCATCTACCAGGCACCAAGCGAGCAACTAGCCAATGGTTGGAGCATTAGTGATAAGCGTGTTATGACTATATACACATGTAGTAGCGACCGCATGGATACAGTTTTGTATTGACAAGAGTGATATGATTTGCAAAGCATTCCGAGATGTCAGTATTACCTTCCCCGCAGCATAATTATTTTAGCGTAGGTAGATAAGAGACTGGGACCGAGAACAGGTATTACCTTACCAGGTGATGGCAGTCAAGATAGTAAGCTTGCTATCAAAGGTATTGAATTCGCAGATATTAGTATAGGTGATGGTAGAAAAGACCCGACTACTACAGAACTTGATAAGTTCTATAGACCTATTCCCATCAATGGGGACGATACAGGTGCAATAGAATACACATAGGCACTGGAGGACTATGTACGCACCGAATATTTATCGTAGTTATAGAATCAACTACTTATGATACTCCGTGACGTATGCACAGTTGCTGCATGGCATGCACATCCTGCAACTCGTTTAGAGAAGCGCCACCCTCGCTAGCGAAATAATACGGTACCTACTGCAAGAGTGGTCTGGGGGCGGAACGATGGCGGGCGCTGTGTTCCTGTTTAACATTGCAAGCTTGAGAGTGATATAAGATATAGTGGGATTGAACATGTCCAGGTCCTAATTCTGAACAAACCCTATTTTTATTTATTTACCGAAAATCATTGCTCGCATTCAGAGGGAGCGATTCCCAAGTGGTGACTCGGTGCATCGTCCCACCCTTCGACCGTTCCCTGCCCCATATCTACCTACGTACAAGACCAGATACCCCCCGGAAAAGAAAAGCCAGCTCAACTGACTCGCCCCCCCGTCCTGATTTAACATAGTGAGCTTTCATGGCGGGATGTTATATAGTGAAATTATGCTACGGGACCCGCACAGCCTTCTGGTGGGGCCTCGCGGGTATTGCGTGCATTTACAGGGGTGATAAATAATTACATCTGGGGAGGCCATCAAATTTTGGTACCGTCTCATAACTTTAAGGCCAAAAAAAATAGGTAGTCCCGGCAGATGCACATTTGAAATAAAACACGTGACCTGCGTTAGATACTACCATCTCAGCATTTGTATGCCGAGAGTTTGTGCGGTATTGCTTGTTGCACCACAAATGAACTGATGGTAGGCATGGCGCAGTGGTAGGTAAGTTCCTTGCTTTACGGCTTTTGGTTACCAATTGAGGGATTCCAGGTAGGTAGAGGTAAAAAGTGAATTGCGTTAAATACTTAGGGGATTGTCGGGTGTTCGTTCTGATGATTCGCTCTCACGGTTTTGAAACTGCGGTATGTAACTCGTTTTGAAAAAAGTCTATCGGTGGGGCAAGCTGTAAATTTCACCATATGTGGCGGCGGCCTGGCTGGCTGTGAATTTAACTATATATGGCGGCCTCGCTAGTTGTAAATTTCACCCGACATCACTTTCTCCTATGTGACCTCGAGTGTTGATAATGTACAGGAGGATCCAATAAGCCGTCTTGAGAGCCCCCCAACCGTCAACTGAAAACTTATTCTTCCCTCGACATGCATGAACCGCTGCTCATATACAAATCTCGCACAAAAATACACCAACATCCAATACCCGGCCTATCATACCCAAACTGCGGTTCCATTGATTTAACTTGCACCTAAAATACACCAACCAGTGAATTAGCTCGTCGAAGCTTTTAGCGGCCAACAAGTCCAGGAAGCCTACCTGCTATGGCAGCAACTTGAGCAGATGACTGGAGATATGCAGCCGGGAGAGCGGTAAAATCAATAGATATGAAAAGAACTCTACCATGGGCAGTTCCAATGATAATAAGGTTGGCAGTGTCATTTACTGCAGAGTAGGATGGCCGGCATTCAACAGGAAGCCAGAGCAATTTCTTCATGTTGCATGTGATCCATTGGTCGGTAACATACAGGGAATGAGTTGACGTGTGTGGTAGTTCCCGATTGCTGCCGCTGTGAGGAGATGACTTGAGCTGCAGTATGCCGTGGCTCGTATGTAAACGCGTTCCGTCGTTAGAAAACTTTATAATGTAGACATTGCCATGAGTTTTTATGGTTTCTATGGTTGTTTTGTTTCTAGTATCCCATAATCTGACCGTTTCGTCGTGGGACGAAGAGGCAACAAGCTTTCCATCTGGTGAAAACACAGCCGAATTGACCCAACTGGTATGGCCTTCGAAAACTCCACATTGCTTTCCCGTTGATGTATCCCATAATCTGACCGTTTTGTCAAAGGATGCTGAGGCAACAAGCTTTCCATCGGGTGAAAACACAGCTGATTTGATATAATTGGTATGAGCTCCCAAAACTCCACATTGCCTTCCTGTTGATGTATCCCACAATCTGACCGTGTTGTCCGAGGATGCAGAGGCAACAAGCTTTCCATCGGGTGAAAACACAGCTGAATTGACCCAACTGGTATGGTCTTCGAAAACTCCACATTCCTTTCCTGTTGATGTATCCCATAATCTGACCGTTTTGTCCCTGGATGCTGACGCAACAAGCTTTCCATCGGGTGAAAACACAGCCGAATTGACCCAACTGGTATGGCCTCCGAAAACTCCACATTGCTTTCCTGTTGATGTATCCCATAATCTGACCGTGTTGTCCGAGGATGCAGAGGCAATAAGCTTTCCATTGGGTGAAAATACAGCCGGATTGACACTACTGGTATGACCTTCCAAAACTCCACATTGCTTGCCTGTTGATGTATCCCATAATCTGACCGTGTTGTCATTGGATGCAGAGGTAACAAGCTTTCCATCGGGTGAAAACACAGCTGAGTTGACCTCACGGGTATGGCCTTCCAAAACTCCACATTGCTGTCCTGTTGATGTATCCCATAATCTGACCGTTTTGTCGTCGGATACAGAGGCAACAAGCTTTCCATCAGGTGAAAACACAGTCGAATTGACCCAGCTGGTATGACCATCCAGAACTGCATATTTTTTTCCTATTGATGTATCCCATAATCTGACCGTGTTGTCCCTGGATGCAGAGGCAACAAGCTTTCCATTGGGTGAAAACACAGCCGACTTGACCCAATTGGTATGACCTTCCAAAACTCCACATTGCTTTCCTGTTGATGTATCCCATAATCTGACCGTGTTGTCGTTGGATGCAGAGGCAACAAGCTTTCCATCGGGTGAAAAGACAGCCGAATTGACAGGCCAGGTATGACCTTCCAAAACTGCACATTGCTTTCCTGTTGATGTATCCCATAATCTGACCGTTTTGTCCCTGGATGCAGAGGCAACAAGCTTTCCATCAGGTGAAAACACAGCCGATTTGACATACCAGGTATGGCCTTCTAGCGTCTGTATCAATGAACTCCACACATCTGCCACTTTGGGTTCCATAGTAACCCAAGGGATATTTTTGAAGTATCCTACTCGAATTAGACTTGATCCTGGAGTAAACAAAAGTCCCGAATAGTAGACCTGAAGAGGTGCCATTTCAATAATTGACCTCATGTGCAATATAAACCGTTTGGCATCATATGCAAGTTCTAACAATCCCGGATCAGAGTCTCTCAATTGTCCCTGTTTTCAGGTCAATACTATTCTCCGTATAAAGTAATGAGCATTGCAGCTTACAGGTAGTATCTCCTCTAGAGCTATTATCATATGAGCTCCATTTGGTACCTCTCCAATTAAGCTAAGTGCCTCCAACCAATGAAGAAGGTGTTTTTCCAGAAATTGCCGAATAGTCTTGACGTCTTCCTCCAGTGCCAGTGGATTCCCAAGCCGCCAGTGATCAAACCAGTAACGGCATGCATATTGAGCGTGTGGTGGAATGCTTTTTTGTATCGTATCATCAGGAATCTCAGTAATCAAAACTCCTGGTCCCCAAAGATTGCATACATTTTCCTGAAGCTGAGATATATGCTCCATACATTTTCGAAATAGGATGATATGTCTCTCTTTTTCATCTATCTGGAACCAGGAATCACTGCATCTCTGAGAATCCAGTAGGAAGTCACGGAAGGATAGATGAAATAATCGGACAGCCTGGCTTTCATCTTCTGGGACATTGACGACAGAACGCAAAGAGTCCAAAGTGCTTGAAACCATTTTGGGTGGTATTTGAAGCAGCTGTGCTAGATTACTAGCTGGCATAGCATTAAATATTACCACAATGGATCCAACAACCTGTCTAAACCGTCCCGCACACTCTTGATAACCCCGCCTTCCAGGAACTGAGTGCTGGAGTAGTGTTGTATATATGCCATCGAGATGCTCTGTTGCCGACAGGGATGGCTTGGTTGCACTAAGAACTAAAGAGAGTGGTTCTTCAGGTCCATCTATGCCGTCTTGAATAAACCGAAGCGTTGTTGCAGCGTAGATAAACAACCCGGCTGCTCTTTCCACCAATTGTTCTATAATCAGCTCATCTGGCCATGGTGTCCCCAGCCCATGTTTGGCTTTCAGTGACGACAACTTTTGCACAAAGAAAGTTGATATATCTGCATTAACTGTATCAAGCGGGATATTATGGAGTATAAAATCCTGATACACCCCCCCAGACAACTGACGAAATCCATCAAAGATGGGAATTTCTGGTCTGCTGGTAAGGAAAATCTTAATCCGAACTGTCGCAAGGTCCTTGGCTTCTGCAAGTAGTAGGAGGATTAATTGAATATCTTGCATGCTGTCACATTCATCGAGGGCATCAATTACTACAACCAGTTGAACTGATTGAGTAGGGGCATTCTTTAAAGGATTCAGAATGAGTTGATTCCATTGCTCTCGAGGTCCTTGTTGAAAGATATGAGCATTGTTGTCGATGGCGTCTGAGATGGATGACCGGAGTACTGGTAAACTGATTGCAAGCTGGGCGGCAATAGTAGTGAAGAACATGCCAGCGTGACTGATATCCCTTTTGCCTCGGGTAAAAAAGAAACTCGCTGCAAGTCTTTTCTTTTCTGCAAGATCTCGAGCAATTGTGCGAGAAATTGTGGATTTACCGGTCCCAGCCATTCCGTTTAGCCAGAAGATGCATTTACTATCCGGATCATCACACCAGTCCATAATCTGCTTCCGGAGCTCTACTCGCGTACCTTGCAAACAGTGATCCTCATGTCGCCAGAGCCAGTCGTTATGGGCAGCACCTTCAGCGTATGGTAATTTTGCAATATTTGTGCTTTGTTGCAGTGACTGTATACGTACTACTAATTAGTACTAGTACTGAACGAACGGATTAATAGTGGCCACTTGCAATGACAGCCGTCCTAGATATAGATATTAGCGTATACTATGACTCCAGCCGAGATAGGCTCTTACATCTGGTCAGAATTCATGGCAAAAGTCAAAGCTGATTTATGCCGCTCAAGTAACTGAAGAATTTGTTCCACATCCGCCTTTTGAAATGGCCACTTCAGCCTCTCTCTCAGCGTTTTTCTCTTTTTCTTTTCTCTTACGCTTGGCTGCAAAATCTGAAGGATTTGGTCAAACTTCTTTTCAAGTTCCGAAGAGCTACTTTCGAGGAGCGGCCTCAATGCAATCAACTTGGTGGCCCCAGGACCTTTCGCCAAGTGGCTAACTTGCTGAAATGTAGTTTGGAGAGACATAATACTATCCATAAGGTCACCCATCTCGGATTGGGCATTCTTAGCATCCTAACCCCATATAAAATTATTTACTACTGATTGTGGCACAAATTGGTTGGGGGGGGATTCCTACCTGATAGTATTTGTAGATAGTCGACCAGACCTTGCCAGCAACGTTAACCACAGTCATCGCGCTTGCAACCGCACCTAGTACTTCGGTCATGGTTTATATGTAAATATCACAGGATGGTGTTGTCGTTGTGTTTCGTTGCGTTATGTTGTGTTTATGTGTCTTTGTGTTATGTGTCTCGTTGTGATGTGTTGTTGTACTAGTATATATCCTTAGGTTACTAAATTGCTCCTGGGGTTACGACGCACTGTGTGGGTGTTGTCATGCGGCTGAGAAACATGACACCATCTTCAGTGACGGTGGCGAGCTCGACCATTTGGGAATATCAGTCATTCCGGTTGATGAGGGGGCGAGAAAATCGAATGTTGAAAGGAAATATTTATCAAACCGACCCACCGCCATTCCAAATCCACCACCCAATACACTACGCGACTGTGCCACAGGAGTCTCCACAGGTCCAAAATCCCGTAGTGCGTAGGATTTTTCCCTGTGGCGCAGACCCCTGGCGCACCGGTTTTCATTCCCGTGCAAAATCCTGTGTTCCCCGAATTTCTTGACACCTCCGGGAACACAGGATTTTGTCATTAGCTGGATTAAATATATACTGTGCATATGAGGTTATTTTCCTGTGCAGATAAGGCTATTTTTGGAGGAACGAGGTTCCTCATATAGCAACGCTACGGGTTTATAGCAACGCTACGGTTAGTCATATGGATGGGCTTAGTCATGACTTGTAGGACTTGGGGACTTTTCTCTTCTCTCCGAGATCATAACGGATCAAGGGATATAGACAACACATTTTCATTGCTCTCATCACCATACGGCTGCTCACTCTTGCCCATCTAATACATCATACTGTGGTGACACCTTTCTAATTTTCCTGTGCAGATAAGGTTATTTTCCTGTGTAGATAAGGTTATTTCCTGTGCATATAAGGTTATCTTCCACTGCCTATGGTGTAACTTCTCTACTTAAGACTGGGAAAAATGCTTAGCTTTTGGTGGATATATCCCGTTCAGCACATGTACAACATGTGCATATACCAAGGAAAAAAACCCGCATACGCACCAGGTTTTTTGGTCTCGTACTCAGGACTTGAACATGGGTTATCACGGTTTGTATCCCAGCCTGTGTTGACTATTGTAATTGCACTTTAATTCATTACTAATAGAGATTTATAGAGGATATGTAGACCTGTGTGATCCATATTAGAGTATAGTCACAATACGAGTAATAAAATAAATGTATGCACATACAAAAAAAAAAGCCAAAAAGAATAATATAACGAAAATATAGTCTGGTTGTAACAACCAAATTAATGAAAATGTATACTTAAGCTTAACATCATTATCACAGAGAGAATGTATCAGAGGAGGGAGCCGATATGGATGGAAGTGTAGACCAGGAGGAAATAGGGGGAGGGAGTTGGATCATGAAGGTATGGCGGGGGATTTGGAGGGTTGTCGGGTAGATCAAGTAAAGGTGAGGAGAATTTAGGGCGAGCGGGAGCAGGTTTCAAGGATAATTGTATGTGTCAGACTGTTATCATTTGTGAATTTTCCTTTGTGTATAGATGCATATGGCAGTTCGGACTTGGCTTTGGCAATGCGCTGGGGACTTTTTTATATTTTTTATGACAGTGGATTGTTTTTTTTGTTTTTTTATTTTAATATTCAAGCGCGGTGGATTAGGGGGAGGGGTAATCTGGGTGGAATAGTGGGATTAGCATATGCATAATACATGGCAAGAGGATGGAATAATATAGAGAATACATGAAGCAGAATTCACAAGAACCTGACCATGAGTGTATGTGATAAGATCTACTGGGGACCAGCCCGAGTGAGGACAGAGACGGATGCTGAGAATCCAGAAGGCAGGGACGAACTGAAAATATCTAGAGGAATACAAGTCAGCCAGAGCGTCCAGGAGGAAAATTGAAGGGAGTAGTGCCAGGGATACAGATGATGGGGGAGTGACTCCCAGGGGGCCAACGGCGATAGTAGGGTGCAAGGGAGTAAAGGAAATAAATGGAACCAACTTGAAGAGTGCTGAGGAGCCACAAGGAGAATAGTGGGCGCCTGGGCGCCACATAGTGAACATGGAGGGAAGGAATGATGAGGACGACATGGGGACCTGAGGGAGACAAAAGGTGGGATATGAGTGTTCAGGGTACACAGAGTTAGGATAGGAGTGAGGGATGGGGGATACATACTGTACCTAGAGTATCCAGAGGCCAGAGCAGGGACGGTGGGCGTCCAGCGGCCAGTTTCGGACCATGGGCATCTGTGAGTACGGCGGGGACCATATGAGTCAAGGTGCAAGCCAGAGAGATCGGGGCATCAAGACAGGCACAGTAGATGACCTACTAGCGGGCCAAGACGGGCTAGCGGGCAGCCCTGCAACCCCCCTCCCAAACTAGAAAGACGTGAGATATGCAACGATGAACCAAATGCTATTATACTCACTAAATACACAACTATGGAAT
>Ga0307514_10002669_pt1 | contig 18099 bp, 23 predicted proteins | sample 16_EM_MG_FD_203088 | JGI IMG/M metagenome (GOLD analysis project Ga0307514, IMG submission 203088) | Populus trichocarpa ectomycorrhiza microbial communities from riparian zone in the Pacific Northwest, United States - 16_EM | ecosystem: Host-associated > Plants > Roots > Unclassified | place... | reverse complement strand
TTCATGTTCAAGGGCTGGGTCCCCGCTTGGATGCGTCTTCAGCCGACGACGATTCTCATCTTCTTGACACTTGAACAGCTGAAAAATGCCGTTGACTTGTCAAGGTCCAAGGGCTATACCTTGGTGTAACATTTCTCTCTTTGCTCCTTTGCGTGCTTGCACTCGTGTGAGCAAGGAATAGCTTAAGGAGGACAGAGGAAAGGTCTGGTGAAACAGAAGATTTTCCCTAGACATGCTGACAATTAGTTTTCGTCCAGGCTAAACTTGTATTATATAGACCTTCACATATTCTGAGTTATATATCAACCTGTAGTTTAGATGTTCACTCAGAATCAAAGAAGTCAAAAGGGTGGGTGTTCCGTCCAAACTATTAAATGGTATCCAAATCTAGTGTACTCTAATCATCGCTGCCATCAACACCAATATCATCATCGTCATCGCCGCCAGCTGTAACCTGCTCTTCTTCTTGACTCGTTTTCTCCAGCCCATACTCATACCCAACGAAGCTCATCACACTATACAATAAAAGAAGTGAACCCGTCAGTTCAAACACAAGTTCAATTACCAAGCTACTCACTAGATTGTACCATCAGCACAACCAACCACCACTTCTTCATGGCTCAACTGCATCGACATTGGATTTTTCTCAGGTGTAGCGAGGCCTGCAAATTTGTGGGGGAGCGGGCCAAGAAGACCCTTGATGTTTCCAGAAGGTGGAGAGTTTGGATTGACCTCGGCGAGAGCAGCCCACGCTCCACTCAAGGGTGCGATATACGTGGTATCAATATCGACGACAGCCTGATCGGCATTCCCATTTGACGAATTAACCGGTGGCACATGTTTCGTGATGAATGCAAGATCGTCTGCTTCCCCTTCCAAAAATGTCGGCTCGTTCGACAATGTGGGTTTTTCTTTGTCTTGATGAGTAGACATAAATATCTATAAAAACATCAGGAAAACCATTATCTCGTTGGAAAGATTATGGAGAACAACAAAACTTACCCTTCGATCAGCTCCCGCCCTTGAGCTAAATCTCGTGGCTGTAACGACCCTTCGCTTTCTCGGGTCAACTGCACCCAGCGCCACATCTGGAGTCTCCACAATCGCTACCAGCTTTGGCGGAGCGGTTAGGATTGTCGCGCGGCCAAACCTAATCGCAAAGCAACTTGATCCGCTTGCTCCTCCGGACCCAGACCCAGAACCAGCCGTCCTCGCCGACGGACTCAGCGGACTCAACGGGAACCTGTTGCCAGTCACACTCAACCTCCCAGGTTTAGTGGTAGTATTATGAAATCCACCGCCGCCGATACTCATTCCCAACCCCGATGTCGACGTAGTGATGCTATTATCCACCTTTCCGAGACCGATCGAAGATGACCTCCTTGGGGGCTGAGGTGATACTACTGACGACATGGAATTGGTGATGCTCCTGACTAGCTTATTCGAAGCGGTGGACCGACCAAGCGCTGAGCCTGTTCTGGAGCGTGGGCCTGGAGCCACTGACACAGGCGAGGAGGCAGTCAATGCGGAAGCTGCGATAGGTGTTGGAGTGTCTCCGTTGATATTATTATTGGAGTCGGATTCTTGCCATTGAAGGTGGAGAATAATTGACTTCGTGGCGCACTGCAATGAAATTTCGTTCGCACATTCAAATGGAACACAAGTCACGAAAATAGGACGTACAGTCATCTGTGATCCCTTGGCGGCGAACCACTGGAGCATATTGTTCGGCGCCGCGCCCACGTTCGCCAGTTTAGCATTCAGGACAGGATCACTCCCTCCCAGCTCAGAAAGTTTAAATTGCGAGATCATCTCCCTACATTCTTCGCGTGGCGGAGTGTTTGGGTTATCAGTGTCCTCACATCAAATTAGCCACGCAAAGAAAACTCACTAATTGAAAATACTCTGACGATTCCATCAATGGTCACACTGACCACTCTCTCACCTTCACCGTCACTGCCTCCACTTGCGCTCTTCACGATCTGCACCCCTATGTTCACCGTCGTCTGCTGTCCAAACCTAACTATCTTTGTGCCAGTACGCCAGTCCCATACGACGAGTGCCTTATCTGCACCTGCTGAGACGAGATGTTTTGAGCTCAGCGCAACAGCACGGATCCCGTTAAGGTGTCCCGCAAGTTGTTGGAGAGGGGCGAAGGTCACGGAGGAGAAAAGGTGAACACGCCTGGTTGCGCAAAGGGTAAGCATGCATCCCATAGTAGATAAGATTAATATGAAACGAACCCTACGTCATGAAATCCAACTACAAACACCTCTTATTAAGGAAAACTATCAGCCCTGCTTTGTCCTCCAAAAGGATAGAAAGTAAACCAACCTTCTTCCACTAGAAAGTCAACACAACTAACGGGTTTCTTTACCTGCAAACACCTGGTCATCTCCCCAGTCTCCACATCCCAAAACCTGATTGTCTCATCATAGGAACCACTGATCAGACGCTTGCCTCTAAGCAAGAGGGTGGTGCAAAAGTTGGTGTGCCCTGTCAGGAAACGAATGCGCTGTGGGAGAGCGTGCCGGAAGTTGGACTCTCGATGGTGAAGGGAGCGGTAGAGTGGGTACCTAAATTGAGATGGGCAAAGAGCTCAAAAGAGGGAACAATTGAGAACATACCACCCATCGGATGTCGAAGGCGGCTGGAGCGGAACTGGATCAGAAGCAGTTATAGAGAGACAATGGTATCGCCAAAGAGCAGGGTGCCGGACGACTTGTTGCCACTTTTTTGACACCTGAATTCTCCCGTTAGCATGTATGCAACGCAGATGACACCCCCCAGCACGAGTAAAACCCGACAAATACAACAGAAGAACAACGAAAAAGGAGGAAGAACGTAATCAAACACAGATGTAGGGAACAAATCTCACACTCTCAAGTCGAACAATCTCCTTTACATTCAACGATCTCAAAACTTTTAACGCGAGATTGGGAGAGAGGTGACCGATGACATCAAACGTCGATCGTTGATACTTTTGGAGAAGCAGAACCTGGAGAGAGATGTCGCCCGGAAGTGTTGCTAGGGCGCGACGGAATTAACGAAGCATAAAAGCAATAAGGGAACTTACAGTCTAGAATTATGGCAATCCTAACATATGATAGAGAAAAAAGTGCCAAAGATCAGCTCTCTGGTTTCGACTTCACAAGATAGACTAAAGAACTACTCACAACCTCATCCTCTCCTCTCGCCCCAAAGTTCTCATAGCCTTTCGAACTTCACTCTCACTAAAAACACCTTTCTGGCCTTTGAGGGCTTTCATTAAACCCCTGTCTTCTGTTCCGTCTTCTTCCTCCGTGTCAAAATCATCCTGATACCCAGACCAGTAGCCCCTGCGTTTCTTACCCCCACATATACAAAGACCGAGGTTTGGTTCTCCACCTTCGCTTCTGGTCATAGACGAAACCCCATGGCCATCACGGAGCATCTTGACCTGCGCCTGCAACGCATGAAGCTGTGCGGCACTTGCTGTATGGGCATGTTCAAGGAGGCGTTTATAACCCTGAATTTTGTGGGTGTGGGTTGTTAACAGGGTCTGAGTTAGGTGTGTCATCTGTTTTGTTGGTGTAGACACAGAGTCAGAACAAGGAAGAAAGGAAGAAAGTGAATATTACCTCCTCGTCAACATCAACGTCGTCAATGTCAGTCAACATCCCGACGCTCATGCTCTCAGCGTCGTCCCAGAGTTGGTCCATATCTTGCTCTGCACTGGAATCTTAAGAAGTTTGTATCAGTATTTTTGCTCAGTTCAGAGGTGGTTACATACACCTAGACAAAACCGTCTTGTTCTCAGGAGAAGATAGGCTTTTGGTCATTGGTGTCAATGTTTTCTTCGTGTTTAAGGGAGAAATTTGCATTTGTTCTTTCACAGGGGTAGATTTTTTCGTCGATCGAGGTGTCTTAACGTCATTGGACAGTGTCTGAACCTTGGGAGGCGTTCCCTTCACGGATGGAGATTCATTCATTCGCGTCGAAGATAGATATTCTTGTCCCGTTTGTGATCGCGAACTCGAATTGGGATCGATCCCGGTCAAAATGAACTTGGGTGGAGAAATCAACGCGGATTGCGCTTTGCTTGTGTCAAATTTATTTTCTGCATGGGCTACCGCGCGTTTGTTTTGATGAGTGTGAGGTGTTGTGGTCGTCGTGGAGAGAACATAGTGCTTCGACGAAGTAGAGGCTGAACGACGAGGTGTCTTTGGGCCAGTAGAATGTGTTGTGGTAGTATTAGCAGACAAATTCGACGAGGTGCGTACGACCCTCGTGGATCCGGCGACAGAGGTTGTCTTCTCAACGTCTCGCGTCTTTGAAGAAACAAACCCATTGCTACCCACCGGTACCCCTGGAAAACTCGGCGGGGGCATTGAAGATATACGTCTACTCGAGAGTGACGGTATATGGCTGCTCGACAATCTTTTTGACGCCAGAGTTACAACTGGCACTGGCACTGGCACTTCGACAGTAGCAGCATCTTCGTCCTTCGACTTGGTTTTTGGTTTGCTAGGTGCAGAAAGTGCTCGTACTGTCGTACTCCCGCTTAACATCGACAGAGTCCGTCGACTATTTGGAAGATCGCTCGCCATCCGATTCGGGTGTTGGTAGTAACTACTACAAATGGGGTCAAACACAAAGACTATGCAACACGTCGCGTTAACGCCCTGTTGATTGATATTCTTTGTCAGAGTTAGGCAGCTGGGTAGTCAGAGCTCCTCCATCTCTGGGTCTGTTTATAATTTCAAGGATAAAATGTCAGGCAGGCCAGGCTTCCTTGCCGTATCATCTCAGCTATCATCTCAGCTTCCTATCGCCGAGTTTCACGAATGGTACGAAGACGAGCATATCCCTTTGCGGTTAAATCACCTCCCAGAATTCCTGGCTGGAGCAAGATTCAAAGTACACTCTCGTCGAACCCGAAATCAACTTAATGAAGACGAGAAGGTTGGAGGACCTTCTTGGCTAGCACTCTACTTTGTCGACTCCCCCAATGTCTTCTCTGCCCCAAATTACACCTCCCTGCGCACGAACAGGAGTGAGAGAGAAAAGGGCGTTCTGAGTCGCATTGAAGCGATGACCAGGCTTACTGGGGAGGTACTTGGGGTTTGGTCCGGGAATGAAGAAAGAACGAGTGGCTTGCAGCCAGGACGACCCTCAGGAAGCATCGTCACGCACGGGTTGAGTGTACGATGTGTGGGGTTGAACGCAATGGACGAAATCAAAAAATGGATACAACAAAGAATCGCTAACAGTCAGGAAATGAACGATGGATGGGCGAGGACCCACCTCATTTGCGTACTGGAAAGTGGTACATCGCACTTCGGCATCAATGCAGCGGTGAAAGACGAAAGCGTTATGGCCTACTTCGTTGTTCACGGTAAAGATCTCCGATTGGCCCATAGTTCGCGTACTGATTTGTTGCAGAGTTTGTGAACACAGAATCTGCCCAATCGTTTATAAGGTCAATGAACCATTTTCCTGATTCTACCATAGAATTGGGAGACTGGACACTTTGGGAACTATACAAAGCTTATCCCTGTCTTGCACAAAGCAATTTGCACCTTTAATGAAGATGAGAATTCTATCAAACGATGTCATTAGTAGTCGACGCCCAAGTTAGGTATTGGTATATAAGATAAACAAGTAAAGCAAAAATGCAAACGAAGAAAGCATTGCAAGTATAATAAGCCAAATAGTGTATAGTGTATAATTCAGGAGAAATTCAATTATCTGTCAGATTCCATATGTAAGATTTGCCTGCCTCTTCACCGTGATAAAGATTTTCTCTGCAAAACAGTCAGTAAAGGTGCCGTCTTTCAAATCGAACCATTACTCACCCAAGAAATTTCAATGCAGTGACAGCTGGTGGCCTCCCGCCCGCCATTCTCACCTTAATCGTCCTGATCGTCAAAAATTCCCACTTCGCTCTCTCCCCTTCCGGCGTCCCATCAGCTGTCCAAGTCCTCAACGTAATCGATCCATCTGGCCCACCTGTAGCAAGCACACCCAAATACGAATACTCCCGTTCATGAAACGCCAAGGCAGTGATAGTGGGTACAACGGAAGAGAAAGAAGACGTGGTGGTTAGGTCCAGCGTTGCTATCGGTCGGGCGTTAATGGTATGTAAACAGAGCTTGAGCCGAGAGCATGTCGCGATATAACCAGTGCTTTCATTGATCGCGACTAGATTCACTGTAGTTTCATCCACCCCCTCGCCGTGCCAGATCGAACGGACATATGCACCCCTGTTCAAGTCCCACAAGGCTGCGCTGCCATCTTTCGACCCGCTTACAACCAGCGACCATGCTCGCGACACAGCAACAGCCACCACCACGTCCGTGTGAACTCGCATAATGTTCGACAGTGTCAGGCGCAGCCCTACATTTCGCCCTGCACCCGAGGCATGGCTTTCACGGCCTTGTTCCCGATGAATTTTCCATAACCTAACCATATAATCACTGGATCCGGTGACCAAACAACGCGCATCTGCAAATGCTGCACAAGTGCAGAAAGCGTTTTCGACGACCTGTAACACCTTGCTGTCAATCACGATACGAAGCTCAGTCGAGCCCGTACGCCATTCGATATGCTCATGCGGATGTTGAGGAAAACAGAGCACGCCTTCAGGGCAGGGGGTGATCTTATCGCCCAGATAGTTTGCAACAAGGTTGCGCACGGGATTGTTGGGCCCAAGGTCTAACAAGTATCAGAGGTGATAACATGCTGGTCTCAAAAATCATCTTACCCCTGAAACATCGACTGTTTTGCGTGAGGAGGTGAGGGTCTTCTTCGATGCCGTGAAGAATGTTGTTGGGCAGAGTATGCAAACCGTGGCTAGATCTTTCTGGATGGGGCAGGTTAAAGAGTCTACGAGGGGTTTGTCCAACTACATCGGCTATTAGCACAAAAGAGAACGAAGAATTAAGAAGTCTCATACAATTGTGTATAATTCCTACTGCGGCATCACGCTCCAAGTCGTCTTCTATGGAGTCCAGGTCTATTTGTGATAAGCTTTTTTGTTCTATGTCATGTTAGACAAGAGAACAAACCTATTGATCCCTCATAGGACAATGGATGAAATATGTTCATAGAAGCCGGATTCCGTTGCTTGCATCCCCAGATGAGATCAATCCAGGCAGGCAATTTCTCGCTAACGATTGAACTTTCAAGTGCCTTCCAACAAGGTTATCATTTTGGAATCAACTCGAAGTGTCGAATCTTACCCTTCTGTTCATGACAACGAACAGCAGAGGATCTTGACGAGCCCAAGCAGGTAAATTGACGTCATGAATCTTTTCTCCTGTCTGTTGCAGAACTCCAAAATCATGATTTGCGGAATTTTCAAGAAATCTTGAGTGAGCTAAGGTCAGTTTATAACACGTCAGTAGGAGAGTGTTACTACTCAGGACATGTAAAGAACTCCGGTATTAACTCTCGCACGTCGCCCCTCACGTCATGGGCTGCGGACTCGTACGCCCTGCTGAGGCCACTGACAATTTGATAGAATAAGCAACTGAACACGATTTTTGAATAGTTTATTACCTGAACAATCGGTCGGGCAAATCAAAGTCTCCTCCTTGGAGTGTTTTGAACATGTTGGTAAAAGGAGCGAGCCGAATCATGAAATGACAAACGATCATTGAAGAACTAAAATGAGTTCCATAATGAAAGGGTTCTTCCCCAACGCTCTGCAAATTCGCATATCGTGTTTCGGCTGCGTGACGTCTCGCAGGCGTCATTGCTCCCATAGGTTTGGCTAGACTTGTAAGAATGATAAAAATCAGGTCAGAAAAAACAAAGCAAAAGAATAGCCGTACTCCCTGTATGAAGCCAGATCATTGAGGTCCAAAGTTTGGGAAATGTAATCGCTCAGAACCCATGCTAGAAACGATAAGTTCAGACGATCTTTACTACTTCGATGTAAATGCGTACGGAAAATGGGGTATTGTGTGGCATCACTTGGAGTTCGTCCAGAGATTTGATTCAAAATGCTCAAATATGCAAACTGCGGCTCTACTCTTCAACATGATCACATCGAGGGCATAAAATGACATACGTTGCTTATCTCCCTTGCTTGCCACCTCCTCGTGGCAGAGGAAAGCTCGTCCGATCTGAATCCTGCCAGCATCCTCGATCCCATTCTGGCGACCGATGATGTTCTCGGTACGTGTCCTAAAGTCATCGAAATGTCTAATGTTGCTCGGCCAGTGATGGTTGATAGACGACTTTCAAAATCCAATCTATTTTTCTTATCCAGAAAAACCACGAGCAGTGACCTGCTGTCCTTAAAATATATTTCCAACCTAGACAGAGGTGGTCAGAATCCATGTCTTTAAGGGCGAAGAATAGAACTAACGCTACATCACGGAATAGGAATTTCTTGTCGGCGAAGGCAACAATCTGGGCATGGGACCTGTAAATGTATGACGAATTCTGCCGCCACTTCAAATACACTTTTAAACGACCTACCACCTCCGAGCTTTTTGAGGACCACTGAATTCCATGATGCTTCCAGGAATAAAAAAAAGCGTTTTTGGTGCATCTTGCGCATCAATTACTTCTTCATCATTTTTTATGAGGCCATCAAACATATAGATATGCGTTCTCCCAAGAATGAGCAAGCCAGCTGAAACACTTAGAGTTCCCTAACGTCATGTATAAATAAAGAACGCACGATATGCATCAACTCCATAGACCCTTGCAACGCTGGTCACTGCCTCAATAACATCCCCCGGTTCAAGTTCATGTCGAATTCTTCTGAGCTTGTCGTCTACAATTTCTTCTGCCAGCTGTTGCTCTATTATAAAACATCATCGTCAAGAATGTCGATGAGCATGACTCGACGACTTACCATCCGCCTCAGTAACTGAAATTTCGTAAGATTCGGCCCAGGGTGGAACTTCGGTTTGCAAAACTGACGTCGACTGCGTTTCAATGGCATGTATATCTCTTATGAGCTCACCCAGGTCGTCGACGCGAGAGCTTGGGCTGTTGTCAATTTGCGACTCCAACCTCTTTCTATATGACCAACTGCCGTGAGCATCGTAGAACACTAAGGAGTGTTATTATACCTAATGCGATGAGGTCCTTCTGTCTCGTCCAGTCGCCATTTACATTCGGTGTCTTTGGCCCAAAGTCTTCTCTCGGATGTCAGACAATTCGACCATTCTGTTAGTCTCGAAACCTGTCTACGATATTCTCGCCTGCGCAATAGAATTAGCAATTGAGATTTGATCAGGGATTGTACACATACAGATCTAAGGTCATCTTCCGTAATCTTTTTTTTTCGGACATTTTCACTGTCTTCCTCCATTCCCCCGTTCGAGCCATTGACGTCAGAACACTGTGTTCGCCGACATGTATGCTGAAGCGAGCAGATGACATTCGTTGTCTGACGGAACGACTGTCGGCAACTAGACCCGGATCGATGGAAGTGATAACAGCATCCGGATTGAGAATCGTCTCTGCAGAATGAATTTTGTCCAAAATCTGACATGGAATGCTTAATCCCCTAGACGACAAAAAAAAAAAACTCTTAAGAATACCTCTCTCTTCTGTGAGCTTCCAACAGCGTTGTCCAATGCCAGGGCAAGTCCGAGGTGGTTCAACTTTTCCAAAATTCTGACATTCCAGGCATTGATGGAGGTTCCTCGATGACCATCGCTACCGTTAGCTCCACTGGTGAGGACTTCAGTTAGTCTTTCGATCATTGCTTTATACGCATCAATGAATAGCTGAGTTGTTTGCTGCGACGCAAAAGTTAGGCGGAATGTAGGACTAGACGCATGCAGTGTCAGTAATTCCTCAATGAGACGTTCCATAACCTTCTCGGTAGCCCAAAAATCGATATTGCTTGCTGATGTTGGTCGTCGATCTCAATAAGGCGGAGTGTGTTCTCAATAAAGAAATACGCACCGTGATCTCCATCCGACAAGTTCGAACGTTCGGCAACGGCCACGAGACCTGCTTTAAGAGCCAAAAAAATTGTCGGGAGGATGTGAGGACAGGAGACCTCCGTCCTCTTGTAATTCTGTCTTTCCCTCTCCTTCTTTGGAACCGCATTATTCGGTGTCGAAACTCCAGAAGAAGCAGCACTGAGGCTGCCATAAGTCTGCCCGAGTAATAGGTCAAAAGCAGCCTTGTTTACTTCGTCATTCCAGACCCGGGTGGTCGGGAATACTACTTTCAGTACATTCCATCCACTGAAAAGCTCGAATTTCCGACTAAAGTTGGATGCTTGGGCAATGCACAAGGCAATGAGGCGTAGGATAAGTGCAGCTGTGTGAGACGTCGGATAATCCCCTAACAGGAGTAGAACGACACGGGTCAACGGTAATGAAGCCGCCAACTTCTGATAGTAAGACCGTTGGTAGGCATTCAGATCTGGCTCCGCAGGACTTGCAGAAAGAATGTTTAATAGAAGCTCAAAGATCTTTTCTGCACTGCTATGCAAGGAGTGTACTGATGAGGTCCTACGGGAGAACGTGAACGAGTTGTGAGAAATCGCAGACCGTGGGGTAGTGGCTCCATCCCCGTAACCATGATCCTCCTCCAAGGGTATCTGAAGATTATTGCCGTTCGGGGACGTCGTGAGATCTATTCCCACACGACAGATTCTACCAGCGCTGTCGGCTACACCTTTTGGCAAAAAATCAGCATGACAATAACGACGCAAGAGCAGAAAGTCGAGAGCTGCGAAGACCCTTCAGCACCCCTAGAACAAAAGAACCAACCTTCACTCAGATTAGCAGCGATGTACGCCACGACTGCTTTGATGTCGTCTCTTTCAAACCCACCGGGTGCTCGCAACACAACACCAAGAGTATCAATTAAATGGTTGGACATGGTTTCACTCCCTGAATCGCCCGAACCTCCATGCAGATTAGGAGCTTCATTATACCACCCCATCTGCAACGCAAACAATATCCTCCGGACAAGGCTGAGGTTGCGTCCAGCTCCCTTTCCTTCGCGACCGTCTTTATCCTTCTCTTGCTTGTCTGACGGGCCTTCACCCAAGCCAACCGACCAATTAAACGCACGATATCGACTTGTACAGAAAAGTGTCGTGAAATGATCCAGATGAACCCGCTGGATTTGATTTTTGCATCCCACCGATTTGGGCTTTGAACATGAGTCGTCAGCTACAAGAGGAGCCGCAGTGGGCACAGCACTAGTCTTTGCCCAAAGTGAGAAGTCCAGTGCAATAGCTTTATAGGCCAACGGATTAACGATCGTCGACTGTTCTGGTATACTGAAGTTGAGACCTAAGAACTCGAATAACGACTCAAAGGCGGTGAGATTGATGAGATGGACCTTGCGACGAAGAATGGCAGCAAGAATATCGTAGCCACCTGAAATGTATGAGAGCAGCGGTCAGACACTGAGAAGGTAGGAATCAGGTAACTCACGCATCCTTTCCATATCCTCTGAATTCTGCCAACTATTTTTTAAGCCATCTATAAGAATGCTGAGGGTGCGCGAAAGTTCGTGCGGTGTCTATTGGTCTAATTATTAGCCGACATCCAGCACAGAATCGGCGTATTCGATTTACCTTTGCCAAATCAACCAACCTCAAGCCAACAGCAGCCCCACCAATCTTCCAAAGAGCCACATCCAAGCTCTCTGCCTTTACCACGAATATATCACCGAGTAGAGAAATCTGCTTTCCCATTCTAGTTTTATCCCAATCAGACCAAGAACCACTCAGAGGCCTATGCTTTGCCATGGAAGTGGAGTAAGATTCTTTTGAGTCAACTCCCCATCCGAAACTGGCGGGACCAATTCCAAACAAAATCTTCTCTTCGCGGAGTCCAACCGAAGACATCCCTTCTCGCAAAGCTTTCAAAATGGAACTAAGCCCCGTGTTTTGGCCATGACGCGCATGCGATAGTGAACTTGTAAAGGATGGAGGTCCCAAAGTCGGGCTTCTTACAGCTGGCATAGAGAGGTGTAAAGATGATTTAGCGAGATACATGTTGAGGGACGTCGCGGCTTCATACGTGAGGAACCGGACAAGTCCTGGATCCTGGAAGGATCCTGTATATCGTGGACCAAGGTGATGAATCAATCGTGGGATGTCGTTCGCTTTAGAAGATGGGTTTCAATATGGTTGGTTTATAATATCAGGCATACTCACGCAAAGGTAACCCTACAAGGTATGCAGACGCCAGGCACCAACTGATACCTTGGACGTTGTCCGGTTTTGATGCTGAGGAACCGCCCAACTTATATTCTATGACGGGCGACATCTCTGAAAGTGACTCGGAATGCGGATACGCGAGGTGCGTTGCCTCTGTAAACACCCCATCAAGATAGAGACCTAGACAAGATAGGGGTGGTTAATGGAAAACAAAGAAAATCAAAATTCTACTTGCGCAAGTTAGGATGACCACCCATTTTTGGATACCATATCAGTGCTAGATGAATCCAACGTCCTTTCCGAACCTTGGAATGAGAAGATGCTCTGAAAGTCCCATCTTGATCTGGAGCAGCGCTACTGAACATCTTTAGCCTCCCATTGGAGAGGAGCGAGAGCTCGAAATGAATTCGGGATCGAACAGGCACAACCATTGCTGGTGTCGATACCACGATTGATTCAGACGACAATAATGAACAACAGGAGTCTCCAACTGGCATTGTCGATGCATAAAACCACATCTAAAACACCATCAGAGAAAAATGAATCATTTTGGGGAATCAAGAACGTACAAAAAATGACAATCCTTCTTTTGGTAAATGCTTCCATTTATGTTCATCAGACACCACGATGGAAGCTCTGCCTTCAAGAGAGAAGTGCTCAACCCAGCGACTTTTCATGCCAAACCGGAGGATTTCAAGGATTTCAGGATCGAGCGTTTCCTCGCAGGACTCCTGGCGGATAACAGTGGCTTGAAAGAGTCGTCTCGCTTCCGTGGTATTCGCACCCATTTCAAGAAGTTTGCGGAGTAATCGCTGCAGGGCTTGTTTTTCCTTCTCCAGATCCTTCTTTTCAACTTCGTTACCCTTTCCTTCTTGATCGTCGTTCGTTGATTTTAAGGTCGCCCTGACACCTAGAAATCGTTCAAACACATCACCGACAATCCCCAAACTGGACAAAACGGCTCCGTTCCGATGGCACGCCCCAAACAGAACTTCGACGATCTTGTAAAGCGCATAGCAGGTTTGCCTGTCTCCATCGCTTTGGACGAAATTCCACAAGACCCGCATGGCTGCGGGATGATCTATTTTACATCTTGCCCAGGCTTCTGAGTTTTCCTTCAGTAGTTTGACTTCTGCCGTGCTTTCATCCATCTGATCCAGACCTCCCATTTCAGTAGCAATAAAATAATTGCTGAAAGGCGCCTGGAAATCATTTAGAGAAAGAGACAGAAGATGTGAAAGCACGCATGAACGTAATCTCCTCGAAGACCCTACGAGTAGCGTGTCAAGGGCGTCGGAGAGGCTCTCCCATCCAACCTTCGTCCGGAAGTAAACCTCATTCGCTGTGCAGCCTTCCAAGGCCTCGCTGATCACCACAAAAACCAGTCGGATACACTCCTGCATGTGATCAGTGCCATTCATCTGAGGGTTTTCTAGCTCAATGTCGACTTGGCCCTGGTCCAACGCATAAGGCACTGTCTTTCTTGGTGTGGAAAGAGCGGACAGCACATTCATAAGGCAAAGAAATCCATCCATCTCGCGGAACACGGCTTTAGTTCGAGGCTCTTCTAAATTTACATGAGGTGTTGTTGAAGAACATAGCGAAGCAACGTCCTGTTGCATTATACGGTGAATTTCGGACAGGACCTGAATGGAGTCGTAAGAAACGCTACGCGACATGACGAACACGGTCACCTACCTTTGCTTGCGCTTGCAGATCCCCTTCAGTCATCCCCTTCCCGATACCTATGGATCGAACTCGCATATCCTCAAGTGTGCATCGCATAATATTCACGAGAACATCCCGTGCAAATTCCTCTGTATTTGCCATGTCTTCGGGATCATTATGGCTGAACTGCGGTAGAGCGGTCCCAAAATTAGCAATCTGACCTCCAAAGACTGATAGAGCTGGAGAGGTGACACCCCAAGCAAGAGGGGAACGCGGAGAAAGTAGTTCTTGCGGGCTTGTATGGCTTGTGGTCGCTGGCAAGGCTTGGTCATTGGATGCATTTTCTTGGGCACGAGAAGTGTCGAAGCGCGAACGAATGGGAGATAGAAGTGACTGAAACATTATAGTGTGCTACAGCAACCGTATCTTTGTTGTAGCGTATTCTACACCATGTCGATGTGATAGTGCCCAAAATAGCCCAAATGGATTTTAAGTTCACACGTGTTCAAACTTTTTGGCACCTTCAATGAAAGTTCTAAACGGGATGGATAATCGCTTTTAAAGTGAATGTTGTAAATGAATAGCATTGCAATAGGAAGATCCCAATGACCGCAGTACATGCTACTTAGTGTGTAAATAATAATATCAAATCTAAATTTTGAAAGAAAATAATCCAACGATTGAAGTCCGTTAAATCGACGAAAACTTGGTATCAAATTGAAGCACTAGGACCACTGATTATGAATGTAGTGGTGATGAGCACAGCCGACCAGGACCAAAGTGTGATAGACAATGAACTGGAATCTCCAGATGATGCGGCCCCTGTCGGACTCGATCCACCATGAGAACTTGTGTGGGCCGTAGTTGGTACTCCTGAGGGAGCCGGGTGAGATACAGCTTCATTCCATGCAAACAGTGATTGTCAGCACTCATGCACACAACACGTCGAAAACTTTGATACTCACCCGGAAAATTATTATTAGCCTGCTTGGCTGCAAGTACTGCCGCCCTCAGTAAATCGTCAGCGTTTTCTGGTACTGTAGAAAGTAAACCCAGTCTTGGTTGGTCTTGCAAAGGATATGAAAGATTGCCAAAATAATAGGAAGCCACCACGCTTCATGCAAGCAGGCATCATCAAACGACTGGCAGCTTACGTCAAAAGATACTCACCCTTTCAAAAATGGCGTTCCAAGGCTCCAACTGAACTGAAAACTGCCAATTCTGGGAGTGTCGGTCGCCACCAGATTGGCGTAACAAGTTTCAACGCTATTGTCAAATGCCTGACCCACGAAGTCGCGCGGGTCTACAGGGAATCGCCTGCCTCCAATTTCAAATGCTAGAGTATGTGGCTCCGAGCAGTTGAAGAGCCCTCGTCTACCCAATTTCTGTCTGATATGATCAACGAGGTCTGCTGGCCCACGAATCAGAGAATTTCCCTGACCGGAGATTTAGAAAGGCAATAAAGAAGATCGTCGTTCAACCACACTTACGGTATCAACCAGAGCAGAAGGTAGTATTGAAGGTGACAGCGTAGATTTTGGAAGCTTCTCATCGTCGAGGTAGACATCGTCAATCATAACTTCCCACGTAACAGGATATACCTATACGCAGCCAGACAGTCAAATTTCCAATGTGGAAAGCGAAACTTGAAGCATACCTCTAATGGTGAATCCGGAGGAGCAGGAATTCCTCCTGCAGCTGCACTGTATCCCCTCAGACGAACCCAGAGAAGGTCGGAAGTTTTCACCCCAGCTGGGAGCTCACCGATACTCAGCAGTCCGAGATTGCCACCTACATCAATTGTGTCTCGTTGGAGCGTTATAGTCACCATGGGAAGATTGAGTTCTCCCCTGTTCACCAGTCGAGGGATAAAGGGACCGATCGTGCTCCAGCTTGCAAATGCAGCTGCCAAGCGAGATGAAGATCCTGTTTGACGGGTCTGGTGGTGCGAAGGAGGTTCGTCCTCCGAAGCGCCAATAAGGTCTGAGATGGAAGGAAAGACATGCCTTCCGTTGTGTGATGAAAATGGCATGTCGGGGATGTTTGCGTTCGGCGGGAGAGAAGATATATCGGCATCAGCTAATTCGCGTCTTCTGGACAGTTCTGCAGTGCCAGATTGTTGAGTAAACAACCTGCTCCAAATTACGCTGGATATTCTCCTTTTAGATTGGGTACAGGCAGACCTGCAAAACACGCACCTATTTATTGGAAACCCAATACCGAATATTCCCGCCGCTCCAAAGTCTGTCACACTCGTATTGGTCCGATTCACTGCAGCAAATGACTGGTTCTGGAGAGTTATACCCGCCAAGTCTACCCTGTCTGAACCGATTAGACCAGCCGCAAAAGTGCCATGAGCAGAATCGCCATATAATATTGAGAAGGGAATCCCAGCAGACTGCAAGCTGGACTGTGTATATTTCGGGGCGCTACCATTGCACCCTTGCATGCATGCATCGGATATGACCCATGAATCAGATGAACCAGTATCTGCAACATCATACTTTGTCAGAAAAAACAACGTAATACTGGATTTCACCTCACCAGCAATCAGTGGTGTCGTGATCCCGCCTATTGTCATAAGTACCAGATATGCACTAGAAAGTTGCTGTCAGGCCGCACATCCAAATTAGATTGTACGCTTACATGTCTACGACATCACCCAGACCTATTGCAGCAGCAAGGCCCCGTCTGCGCAAACTGCTCCGTTGTGCCCTAACGATGGGAAAGTGGACCCCTCCTGCTGTGCGCTTCGTGTATCGCCTTGCGACATCTTCAAAGGTAAGATTTCCATGAGACGAGGTCGCGACGGTTGTTGCCGAAACTAGCGCGTGCAGCACCACTTGAAGAAAGAAGCACAGATACCGAAGTCGCATTATGGATGAGAGTTTGTCACCAAAAGACTCAAAAGCATGGGAACAGAGGGGAACAGAGGGGAACAGGTGTTGAAAATGTTGGCTTGGAAAAGAAAGTTCTCCGACTGACAGACGCCAAGGTACTTAGCCATATTGATTGTCCCTGATCAATTTCGATCGACTGCGGTATGACACTTCGGTCGAATACGATGGACACTGAAAGTGCCGTCTGTAAGAATTGTTGCCCACTAACTTGAAGTCCCATCACACCCATACCTTGATATTGATTCCCCCACATTGTTGTTGCAAGTCATATTTGATAAAAAGAAAGTTCAACAAAATGAGGGCAAAACCTTGGTCACCTAACAATTCCACCCATCCGTCGTACTTAGTCTAAGACTAGTGTTAATGAATGGCGGAATCAACTTTATTAAAAAAAATCTACAGTCTAACCTCCCATAACCCATAGGCTAGGTTGCCTACCAAGGGGTATGGGTTAAGGCAAGTTCAACTGTACATGTTTCGTCCATGAATCGACCCCACGGATGCCTTTACAGCGAGCGTTCTGGAGATAAAAGTCTGCTGTAACCAAAGAGGGAAATGAAGACGTCAAGGTTGATAAAACCTTTTGCCAGATTGAGACCATATCCGAAGAAGGATCGAGTTCGGAATCAGGAAACTCCACGTGGAAGAGTTGTAACTTTGGATGGCGAGAATCTTTCGCTAGCCACACAACAATCTGTTACGGTTTGACTTGGGTCATTGAATTGCTGAAATCGATCGCGAAGAAACAAACCTCATGCCAAGGCGGACCCAAATTGTGGCTGAATTCCATTTCTATTTCCAATTTCTTGAGGTCCGGAAAGTGATCTAACAGAGAGAAATTGAAGTCGGCCGGAACCCTGAGGTGAGTAATAGGACGTGTAGACCTCTTAATAACGACCACCGATTCTTCTGCTGCCATCCACCGTGCAGGCGATGTTAATCTTAAACATGATATCGGACGGCCTGGTACAACAAACTTGCAAAAAGACCAACAAGCCTCCAACTCGACGAGCAACGGGATGTAGTTGGGTTCTATGATTGACGTAGGCCACATGTTCGGTGTTTCGAACCTTTTCAAGGAAAGTACCTTCAAGGATGGAGTCGACTTCAAAAATTCCATCAAGTCGAGCGAGTTCCTGACAGATGAAATCTTCAAATATTCAAGTGTTAAACCTGTCGTTGTCAGAGTTCCAAGGCCAGTGGATGAACGAAGTTCCATGTGTAGCAAAGATGACATTGTCGACATACGGCAAGAGGCGCTTAAAATCATTATAGGAAAGATGATGATGAAGAGTGAGCTTCTTCAATCGAACGGAGGTAAATTTCTTCAGATGTTTGTCTTGCACGGAGTCATCGAAGGCGCACCGAACGAGTTGCAAGGCTTCCAGCTGC
>Ga0307514_10002668_pt1 | contig 18112 bp, 18 predicted proteins | sample 16_EM_MG_FD_203088 | JGI IMG/M metagenome (GOLD analysis project Ga0307514, IMG submission 203088) | Populus trichocarpa ectomycorrhiza microbial communities from riparian zone in the Pacific Northwest, United States - 16_EM | ecosystem: Host-associated > Plants > Roots > Unclassified | place... | reverse complement strand
CCAACTTTTCTACCAAACAAACAAAGAATAGGAACCACAACATTGTGTACATCAGTAAATAGCGAATCGAACGCAATATCCACCATCAGTTCCACTCCTCAGGTCTACTACATGCCCTCCCACGATTCGTCCCACATCTTCTCCACCTCCGCCTGCTCCTTCACCTTCCTCACCATCTCCTCCCCGAACTGGCCCGCCAGTACCTCCAAACACTCCTCACTCACATCCTTCATCCCCTGCCCCAAGTACGGCGCAGACTTATACGGATAACCCGGCACACGGCCCTCTGGGCTCCGAACCACATGAGAAATGGTATATATCCCCCTCGGCAGCTGTCTACTCTGCAGCTTCCCTTCCTCCCCATCCACAACCCTCCCCCACTTCATCCTCGTGCTCTGCGTCGCCTCGGGCCAAAACATCAAATTCGTATGCTGCTCATACAGACCCACCTCTGCGCCCCTCTCCCTCTCGGCTCTCAGCTCACTATTAAACTGGCTCGCCGCGCGCGCATGTTCCAGCATCCAATTCTCATCCGTAATAACCATACTCCTGCCTCCACCTGCACCACCTCGACTCCCGGGTCCTCCCACAGAACCACCCGCCCCTAGTAACATCTTCTCCCTCATTCGCCCCTGGTGGCGCTCACTCTGCATCTGCAGCGGGACCGACGGCTGGCCCGTATGGTACACACTACTCGCACCATGCCACGCCACGTACTGATTTCTATTATACTCCTTCAGCCCCCCTGAGGGGATCTTATCATCCGGGTCGGCTAATTCCCCCTCCACAGCCCCTTCCTCCCTCGCCTTCGCCTCCCAATAATCATCCACCACCCTCCGCCCCCCAACCACAATCCTTGCACCAAACTCCCGAAACACACTTCTTGCAGTAACAACCCCGATCGCCCTACCTTTGTAACTATGCGGAATTAGGCTCCTAGCAATCATGTCGAACTTCTCATCATCGTCCATAATGATTTTGAACAGCTGCTTGTGTTTCTGGAAAAAGAGATAACTGTCCCTAAAACCGATGCAGCGTGCGGGCTCAGTGCTAAGCATGTACAGCCGGTCCCCGCGGCCTTTGATTGTGAATGTACGGCACCGGTACTCCCGCCCTCCGAGAAGTTGCCCGTTGGCGGTGACTTTGGCTTCACCAGCAGGGTCCGGCGGGAGGATGATCTCGTCGTTCTCGACGATTTGGGGATTCCCTTCTTTGTCCAAGGGCACGGCAGTCACGTGGGATGGTCCACCACGAGACTTGATTGATCCGCGGACGGGGGGTCGTCCACGCCGCCTCTTTCCCGTGGCGGGGGTAGCTGTGGGGAGACTGCCCTCGTCATCGTCGGCTCCATCGACGGCGGGGGTGGCTGCTTTTGTTGGGGTGAATAGTGCGGGGTTTCGGGGGGGGCGGCCGCGTTTCCGTTTTATGACTGGGGCTGGGACTGGGACTGGCTCAGGCTCTGCATCCTCTCCCTCCTCCTCGGCCTCCTCTTCGGGCCCGGCTTCACCTTCGGAGCCGTCGTTGTCGGTTGGGTGTTTGGAGGTATCGATGTCCGTGGGGCCATCAAGGGGGGTGTTTGTATTGTTGGTGTCATCGCCGCCGCCGACGCCATCGGCGGCGAGGGGGGTAGGCTCTGGGTCAAAGGATGGGGGGTCTGTCATTGCCAGAGTAGTATGTTAGTTAGGCCAGGCTCTGAGACATCGGGGAGCAAAGTTCTAACTGACTTAACATAATTTTCCTAGGTCGGCCCATTCTTTGTTGTGGTAGTTGTAGTACTGTGTCACAGGTGCAGACTGTCTTGGATGGTGGATCTGATCTGATCTGATAAGATATTGATCAACATGTGATAAGATATGGATCACAAGCATGGTCATGACTCGTAATATAACACTAGCCTTGCAGGAAGGATACAGAGAAAAAGAAGTCCTGACCTCATCCTTATACCATGCATAAGAAAAAAGGAAAGGGAATTATCACCAGAAAGATGTCATCTATGTGAAGAAATTGTGATTTTCCCATCCATGCGCCTAAGCCCCAACCCTGCGATAGAAGAGAATGCATATAGGTTTTCCCACTGCAGGGAGTTTGTGACTATTCCGGTGTCAGCAGCAGCTTCGCACCTCAAGAGATCCTGCGTCACTCCTGTTATATGCTAGATTCTCTCCGCGAGGTGGTGAGTACTCCAGGCCATACCTTGTTCCATATTATCTCAATGAATCAGATTCTTTTCCACCCTCTCTAAACAACAAACTCGAAATAGCCATCACCATGGATATTTTACGCAGAACATGCTAGTCTCTAAAATTTTGCTACGGAAACAAGGAGTAGCATAATTCTAAAGCCCTCTAGACGTCTCTTGCTATATCATTAAACACTCTTGGAGTATTTACCAAGGCGTTCTGCTAGGGTAATGGAGGTAAAAGCCGAGGAACATGGGTCCAAATATAGGCTCTACTATTCAGGCTCGTAACTGGCATTGATTCGTTAGTTCAGTGGCTGCATTAAGTTCCCAATACTCCTTAATTTCTGCAAATTCAGGCCCTCCAGACCCCCCAATCTGTTTTACTCTTTGGAGTGGAGTTTTTTTTTAGTCTATACATCTGTACCGCATCCACTGGGAAAGAGCACTCCATGTCACTTTTTAAGACATTATCGACTTTCTGGCGTGAGCTCGGCCTATGTCTTAAAAAGCGACATGGAGTGATCTTTCCCAGTGGATGTGGCATTCGAATGGAGATGGCGCCATTGCAAGCTAGGCACCATATATATATCGACTGTTCCAACCTATACTGTGCATATCCAATGCAGAGTATCTCATCAGAATTCATGTCTCTAGATTTTTCCTCTTGACTGTAAACTCGTCCACCTCACGCTTCTCCTGGTGATACAAAAGTCACAGGATGCAAGGATCACTAATGGAGGGAATCTGGTTGGAAGGCTAAAAGCAGGGCAGCCTATAATCTGGTTGGCACAAGCCCCTCGGTAGAGGCAGCCTATGGAGGCAGAATAAAAGAGCCAGGAATAAGATGGTGGGATGGCATAGGATTCATAGCGTCAATAGCGAACGAATACCTCTAGTCCTACCTCTAGTCCTCCCTCCAGTGCCTCCGCTCGTAACCTCGTATTCCCCGTCTACTCCGTTCTGCACCTAGACACTGCGTCATATGAACTCTCTGGATATGAATAGCCCCAAATGCGCGGCTCGCTCTGCAGATGCATTTATGCAAGCTTTCTAGATCTCTCCCTGAGTTTGATGGTCATTGGTGTCATCATCAGCAATTCAAGTAAGTACAAAAATATTAGGTAGATGTAGCTCTATCAGGTTAAGTTGGGGTTGAGATCTGCAGTCCTTTGCCAAGCCCCTCTTTATTGCTGTAACCGACTTTATGATGGTCAGCATAAGAATAGTGGCATACCTCCCCCGGGCCACCACCATGCGCCATGGGAAGTTTGATTCACCGTTCAGATCAGACTCTTGGGTGGCCAATACTGGGGTGCTTCATTGAAGAAGAAAAAGATCAAGCAATTTAGCATGAAGTTTGCATCTTTTGCCGGGATCGAGGTCTTTATTGTCAGGGCCTTGGGCCGAATTTCCCCGACGAGGTCCACAAATCTGTGAAACAACAGAATCCATGGGGGTGGGTGGCATGTGTGTAGTCATACTTGAGGGCATAGGAGCAAGGACATCCCCATGGCCTTGCTGAGTGGCAAGATCTAATTCGTTGTGTCTATTAAGCGCCAGAAAGTTGGGGTAGGGCCCTCTGAACCGATGGGGTTTCTCGCTACCTGATCCTCAATGAAAATATCTTGTATGCCCTATAACGTGGGTATCGGTAGGTAGGTTAGCTTCTATGTGTTCTTCACTCTTCTAAGGACAAACGCCAACCCATTCGACCCAAGCGAGTCCACGGGCGTTTTGCCGCTGCTTTCTCGTGCTGTTTTACCATTGGGGATGTTCGTGGGATTCTGCAAGCAGACTATCGTTCTTGTTGTAACGAAGGACATCCAGACAGAGCCTCCCCCACCCCGAAGACCAGACTACCCCGAAGACCACAACATGTTTCTCTCGAGGCAGCCCGGTTGATGGCGCATTCAGTTTGTTATTTGTCATTTCATCATTGAGAGCTTGTCTCCATGTCATCCTCGCTTATTCTCGGCCCTGCCATGCACCTGGGCATAAGTCATACATCACCAACTCTCCTGGCATCGTATTGCCCCCCTAGGTGTTGTATGTAGTATGCAACGGACCCAGGCATCGCCGGTGGGGAAATTTGTGATCAACTCAATGATCGCACCCCCAGATAAGTCGTAGGAGTGGTTGGAAAGAGCTTCTTTGGTAAGTTGCGGAAAATGACGCACACGGACATTGTTCTTGTGGGTGAGTTTTATGTTGCTTTCGAGCCTGAGAGACTCTTTAACATGACCCTGGTCACGTGCCCGGAGGTTTGGTGGGAGATCCGGGGGGAGGATGCTGAGATTGCCTTGGCCAATGGGTTTCGACTTATAATGCGGATTGGTATTGTCGCGGAATATCTCTCATACCTCCGGAGTGTGAAATACGTCAAGTGGTGATGATGTTTCGATTGGCAAAGGCTGAGTCATCCCTGCTACGTAACCGTTCAAAATATTGGGGCTACTTTGCTTGGCGCGGAATCGCATCATGCTTTTATCCTGTATCTCATCCCTAAGTAGGTACCTGCTTTCCCATATTTTCAGTATTCGATTTCAGGATATGTATCTCTGGAATGATGTTGGCCTTCCAACAGGGGTGATTGCTTGGGAAGAAGAAAACCTGCATCCTGTCTGGATCCCGAAGTAAACCCGACGACAATAATGCCTAGATTGTCAGGACTGCAAAAAGCTTTGTGCAACTCGGGTGAATTCGGACTTGCCACATGGGTCATACGGGTCCAGTCATCAAAAACTGGTGTTCCGAGTATGGAGGCCTAAGTTTCTAAAGGCAGAATGAATAATACATATGTTCGTAGAGTGCAGCGGGATTTGTCTATTGTGGGAGTGTTGTATTGCATATGCAAGACCAGTGGGAGTGCGAGGCTGTACAAACTGCTGCGAGACTGGGTTTTGTACAATACGTCTGACTGCTGAAATTATAAAGCAGCTCAATCTGCATTACCACCGTTCATTGCTTATTTGTTTATTAGATTTTCCTTGCCCACAGCTCCCTACACCCACTGAAAGAGACTCAGCCGAGACTACTCAGCAGCGGTTATGCACCAATATTTCTAGTCTGGTTGCACGACCCACCGAGATATTTCTAACAATAAACTCGGCATGCAACTGGCTGCAGCTCAGCTTGGGTCAGCACAATGTATGTGCGTAGATCAGGGACCCATATTTTCGTATCCAGTTGTAACACTGGTCTGACAATCCACTCTATCCGCAATGCAAAAGTTCCAATTGCATGCAGATGCCTGGGAGTACAGATAGGTACTCCAGAATATGGGTGTTGCGGGAATATGACGTGAGGTTGCATCGACCCAGTATTCAGGACAGGGCTGACCGGAGCACTGCCGGCGATCGTGTTGGCTGAGTGAATAAAGAATACCAACAAGTTCAACAAGGTTGCCTAGGGTTGATTGGGGTTGCTCTTCCGGGGTTTTGATCATTGCGTAGGGATGTTTTCCTCGGGCCCGGAAGATTGTTGGAGGAGTCTGGGGTAGCCGGATATTGAGATGCGTTTTATGGGGCACTATTGTAATATCACCACACACAACCGCTTACCCGAGTTCCAGTCAGCAAGCGGCAGGGGCTGGGTTGAGTCGGCATGGCGAGAGAGAGGCAGGGAAATGTATGTAGTCCGTGGCTGCGGGACGTTATCGATAGGTGTCCAGGAGAAACTGTCAGAGCTCCAGGATTTTCGTGCTGATGCGAAGTGCGATCTCTTCGAGACGCCTCTGGCTCACGACTCACGATACTACCCAAGTACTGGACGGTACCCATGTAGCGGGCGCTACTCTAATCCCACACTTTGTGCTGCAATCCAGTCTTGGAAAAATAAGCAAGAGGCGGACGAGCACAAGCCCAGCCAGCACCTTGCTTGTGTGCAACCAGACTACTCTACCTATCTGAACCCTTCGCTTTACTTAGGTTACTTCTCTGTCCCATTCACCCTGACCCCTGCCATCCACGCGCTGAGCGAACTCCTTTTTTCTGTGGCCTCCTGCCTCCTGCCTTCTGCCTTCCCGCCTCTCACTTCCTGTATATAAAGTCCCGTGCTGACCCCCACCCTCGGGACCCTTCTCGCGGTTCAAAAATACCCAATCACTGCAAACCTGATACACTCGCTCCTACTTTACTATTGCAACGTTGCTTTGTGCTTCGCTTCAGGTTGCTTTCTAGGTCTTTCTCTGCGCTGAGAATACTGCTGCTGCTGTCAAAGCTGATATCAGCATTGTGGCCACCTTATCTGTGTTCCGTCGGATAGTACAGTCATATTCAAATACGTTGCCTTGCTTTAACCTTACGTGTAACCTTCCCCAGCTCCCAGCGATCGCTTTTAAGCTTGCACACGACAGCTTTCTAACTTTATCTTTCGTTCCTTGATTACCAGCATCCGAACCAGAAAGTTATCTCAATAGTACATAATCCCTGTGACCTTCTTTTCAATCTCCACACCACACCAGGAACATCTGCCGCTGCACACTCAAAACACATAGAAGATACATTACAGCACCAAGCACCAAGCACCAAGCAGCGATCTAGAATCTCACATCTGCTCTTTAAAATGACCGCATCTTCAGCCTCTCCGGCTCCCATCGACATTGCTACCGTTGCCCCCTCAATCCTTCTGGAACCTCCTGCAACTGCACCACCTTCCACTGTGACTACAGAGGCTGTTGTACAGCTCGAGAAGCTTTCGCTGGAAGAGAGCGCTGAATCTCCTGCTACAGCTGCAATGGAGGAGCAGGGCCAAGTCATCAACACAGAAATGCTTTCTGCACCAAACACCGTTCCTATTCCAAGCCCGTCTCAGGTCTTTGCCCCAAGGCCAATCCGAGCTCCATTCCCAGCTCTATATAGGCCTACCCCACAACGTTTTCCAAAACCAATGCTTGTGCAACTTGATGAGTCCCCTATGGCACGTAGCCCATCTCCGGTTATAACGCCTACTCATCATAGGAGGTCCTCAAGTGCAGCAAGCACTCTGGCTCCGGGTGAATCGAGGTGGAACAACGTAAAGCTGTTGGACTCGAGGCTGGCTGCTGGAGAAACTACAGAGGCCGATGAGGCGAATGAGGGCTTGAATGGAGATGCTAATAATGTCCTCTTTTACAGGCTAGTCCCCCCCCTTTGTTCCAGACTGTGGGAATCTGGGCTATGAGCTAACGATAACAATAGCCCTTCAAAGGATGTCCTCGACGAGCTTTACAAGATTATCCGCAGCAACAAGGCGTATCCATTCAGCAACTTTCGCGAGTTGTCTGCTACCTCTCCTTCGCCATCCTTCTACCGCAATAGGACTCCGACAAAGACTCCTTCCTCACCATCTCAACACAGGAGAAAGATCTCGGATGCTGCCACCCCAGATAGCCAACTTATTGCTAGGAGCCCTAACCCCGAGAAGGAGTGGAATAAGATTGTCTTCCCATCTTCTCCAATCTCTCGCACTACAATGAGGAACCCCATTCTCTTCAATTCTCAGTTCGGTACAGTTAGTGCCGAATAAACAAAGAAAACGAAAACGAAAAAAAGTACCTTCTTTCTTGAAACTTGTGAATGATACACGGATTGTAATGTATGAAGGTGGGAGCATAAAATGGTTAGATTCGGATATGGAAAATACTCTACGACAGGATACCAATTTATTACTTTGGTTGGTCGGTGGGTGGGTGTGTGATGGAAATTTTTTGCAATTTCGGTGCAATTTCGGTGAATACTGGCGTTTATCTTGGACAGAATGATTCCAGACTTGGTACATTAAGGTACATTCGGACATTTTTACAGATTTATAATGGGTTGGGGAGTTCTTCTGTTGACAGTTGGGGGCAAGTTTGAGTAGGGGAGGTTAAACAAGGCCTGCCAATTTTCTTCCTTATCCCTTTCATCTTACCTACCTACCTTGTGTTGTGTCTTGTTTGTACGCTCTTGCTGATGCATCCTTCACTTTCCCATATGACCGGCGAAGAGATAGGAGTAATATCTTTTGTGACTCGCATTACGGAGATTTCTTTACTTTCATCTTGCTATTTTGAACTCTCTTTTTGCTTTTTTGTTTTGGGCTACTAATGGTGCAGAGTTACACTAGAGTGTTTCTTTTGCTGAAGATCACATTCAATGTTGGTGATTTGTTTTACACGGGTAAAAAGGTCACGATGACTTTTTTGGTAACTTGGAGTGAAATGTTACCTAGGCTCTTGAATTGATTTACGTTCTTTAATTAATGAAAGACTCTTGTGACTTGGGCCTCTGTAACAGTATTAATGTGTGTGGGTTGACCTTTGCAACCAAAAGAGTGAACCCACACTGTCACTGTGCATGCCATCTGTTTGTGAATGCAACTGTATATTGAAGCTGCAGAAGGCTGGAAAGTACTCGCATCAAGTACAAGTAAACCAATAAAAATAAAAGTAAATGAAAAATGAAGAGCTGTCAACTGTCTGTCAACGTACCAACCTGCCACACCTCGCGTATTTCGTCATTCCGTTTGATCTACTACCCCCATGGGACTCACATATGCCTACATAGTGTATACGAGTACGAATTACAGCGCAATGCAACTCAGTACTTACAGTATAGGTACGCACTTGTCCCATGAAGCGAGTCTGCCTGACATGTCATGTCTCGGCGCGGCACGGACGAACCGAATGTTGAACTAAATGCCAAGTGTTCGCACTTTGTGATGGTGTACCATGCGACTACCTGTTTTGGAAGGAAAACTAGCGCAATCTCGCGCACCTTCCGAATATAGAAGTTTCTGATAGCCCATGCCATGTCTTGCAATTGTATAATTCGACCTCAGCTCTCTTCAGCAGACTCTCTCTCATCCACCCACTTCCGCAAGAAACTCCAGTACCTAGGTACGGTAGTCTGGTTGCACGGTCCCCCTCGAAGACTAGAACTCCACACACCCCCTAACTCCAGTTATACCACCCCACCTGCGCAGCCTTGGCCGACGCCGTTCAACATACGTACCCCTGACAACGTTAACCAGATCTGCCTGTGATGTCTCATATTTTACCCGATTCTCCCTCGCAAAACACTCCGGAAGTGGTGGTGGTTGTGCACGAGACGACTCCGACTGGCCGTGACGAGAGAAATTTGAAGGGCATATTGGAACTTTCCCCACCTACGTCGAGTACGGTACTCACCACTTAGCTGCAGCTGGAGCCACCATATGTAAATGGTTAGTGGCATAACCTGGTGACGACCCTACCCCCTTTATCGCCCACCTGGCCCTGCACGCATAGTTTGTGCGAGCCTGGAGGTAAGATACAAACTGTGCATCACTACAGCTTGTGATAGGGTGGTCTCCACTCCAGAATCTGGGATTAGGGGAGATGTGCTTGTTACATGCTGGGGATCAGATATTTTGGAGACCTGGCAGGGGTGGAGAGACTGGAGAAGAGGGGCTGATGGGAAGGCAAGTGAGAACCCCCTTAGTAATGTAGACATGATATGTTCCTCAAAATCAGTGGACTAAGTCAGGTCTGTACGTATAAGCAGCATTGCGGAAGCACGGTCGGCAATTACAAACTTCATGGACTCGGAGTGGATAATCGATATATATAGGGACCTTTCTAAATCATGAATAACAGCCATACCGAGCCTATACATCCAGCTTAAAACCGCGACCCAACCCAACTCAGTAACCAGATCTCTGAGCCAAAGCAAAAACCAAGAAGGAAGCCCTCTATCCCAAACCGATACTTCCACAATCCACTCCCCTCAAGCCGCATCATCTCAAACCACTTCAAACCACCTCACCAGCATCCCTCCCTTCTTCCTGGTCCCCTCCGGCCTTCATATCCACCGCACTTGGCCTAAACCCCACCCCATACCACCTTGTTCTCAACAATAAACTACTACATACAACACTCACACTCGACAAAGCCATTGCCAAACTTGCCCACACCGGCTCCAACCTAATCCTCCTCAGCCCATCTCCCCCCATATCCATCTTCATTCCATTATTATCCACCCCATGCCCCTGGCCCGCCACAGGTTCCCTATACCCCCTCATACCCACTGGATATAACACCCCTGCGGCCACCGGCAACGCAATCAGATTATATACACACGCCCAAAAGAAATTAAACTTGACCCGTCTAAACACTTTCCTACTCAACTCCGTCAACGTCAGTAGGCCACACAAATTACTGCTGACCAAGATAAACTTTGCACTTCCAATCGCCACATCTGATCCTGAGCCAATCGCCACCCCAACATCAGATACAGCCAGGGCAGGAGCATCGTTGATTCCATCTCCTACCATCGCAACAATGGCCTGGCTCGGGGTTGTTTTTGTTTTGCCATACCATGTCCACCGGGGGCGCTTCGGCGCGTGGGTCTGTAGGTATTGGACCTTTTCAGCCTTTTGCGTAGGGAGGACGCCAGCGATGACATTTTCTCTAGGGATGCCGACCATGCCTGCGACGGCGGTGGCGGTGACGGGGTTATCACCACTGATCATCCACACGCTGATTCCGCTGGCGCGGAGGCTCTTCACGACATATGCCGCTTCTGGGCGGAGGGGGTCAGCCACGGCAAAGGCCGCTACTAAGGTAAAAGTTTCCCGCGAAAGGTATGGCAGGATAGTTGTGTTTGAGCGGGGCATGATTGCCAAGAGGACGATTGATTTCCCGCTACTCTTCCAGCTGTGGAGGAGGGAGGACGTTTCATCCCCAAGCTCCGCAACGCCATTTTCTGTCATGAACGCCTCGTTGCCAATAATTGCTTCGTAGCTGTCATTAGTACTGTTGATGGTAAACACCCCACGTAGCCCACGGCCAGGGACTTCCTCCACCTCACTCCCAGTGACATTAGCCTGTTCTTGCGATTCACAGCGGGACACCACTGCCCGTGCGAGCGGGTGAGACGACATCCCCTCCAATCCGGTTGCAATCGCATACACCAACCTCCTCACTTCCAACTCTAGCTCCAGGGCTCTCTCTTCATCTTGCCCAACAGTATCTACAAACAACTCCTCATCAGTAACCCTTGGCTCCCCCCCTTCAGTCAGGGTGCCAGTCTTATCAAACACGACCACGTCCAGCCAGCTCGCCTCCTGGAACGCCTCACCTCCCCCCTTGGCAAGAATCCCATATTTGGCAGCTAAGCCTGAGCCCACAAACAACGCCGTGGGAGCAGCAAGCCCGATACCACAAGGACAGGCAACCACAAAAACTGCGATTGCAAAGCCAAGGGACCAAACTGGCCAAGATCCTTCATCTATATCGAGCCAGTAGTCAGGTAGAACCCCCCCCATACCAAGAGAAAGCCAAACCACCCAGGTAGAGATTGCAATCAGCGTTACGAGTGGAACAAAATATCCAGTGATTATATCAGCTATGCGCTCTATCGGGGCGCGGCGGGTTTGCCCTTCACGGACAACTTTAACGATTTGGTCCAACCTGTGTCAGGAGCCTTGTTAGCATTAGTGGGCGCAAAGGCAAGTTCAGGGCACAACTTACATCGACTCTCCACTAACTGCGTCCACAACCACCCTCACTGCATTCCCTTTGTTTATCGTCCCCGCAAACACTACATCCCCCTCCTTCTTCTGCACTGACCTCGCCTCACCCGTCAACGAGCTCTCATCGAACTTCGTTTCGCCCAGACTGATTTTTCCATCTGCGGGTGGCGAGCCACCATGTTGCACAATGATCGTGTCCCCTACCTCGAGCATATCCACAGGGATCTTCGTCACTACTGGATGTGTGTGCTCTTTAGCAAGGCTGCCAGTACTGTCATCAGCAGAATAAGGGGTAGCTGGTGCCCGTTCTGATTCTAGCAGGAGTGCTTCAGTGGGCCGCAGCCTACCGAGCATTGAAACAGCATCGGAAGTTTTGATCTTAGAGTACGCCTCAAGGCAGCGCCCAATCAAGAGGAACATAGTAAGGAATACTGTAGAGTCAAAGTAAGTCGTCTGGTGCCCTTTGAACTCACCGCTCCTCGTGGCGGCCATGGCCAGCAACCCAACAGAGGCGAAGTAGGCAATCGACACACCTAGGGAGACCTGTAGACATATGTCAGTAATGGCTCATGGCGGGAAGGCAGATGAGGTAATACACACCAGTAAGTTCATACTCCCGAACCTATAAAACCTTCTCAAAATGGGTACCTGGCTACCAGGCCTCCACAAGGCCTTGACTTCCTTATACGCCCTCACATGGAACACATCTGCAATAAAGAACTGCACTGGGGTTGACAAGAAGAACAGCGCCCATTCTACGCGAGTTGCTTGGCCTGCCCACATTCGCTTTTCGAAGTACTGTCTTATCCTATTATCCTTAGGAACCAGACTCATCCACACAATACCAATCATGAAAGTTGGAATGGCAATGATGGTGCATAAGATGACTCGGAGGATCAAACGTCGTAGCTCTGTGCGCTGGATTTGGCTTGAACGTTCTTCGATGGTTGGAGGGTGGTGGATGGAAGCCGAGAAGGCAGGGTTGATGGCGTTCAAGGTGGAGATGATGTGCCGAATTGTAAGATCAGGAGGTGTGGCAAGATACGAGATTTGAACGATTGGGTCGGATATGGTAAGTGGCTTTTCAACCTTAATTGCGCCGCCAAAGGTTTGTAGGGCCTCGTCAACCCAGGTAGGACATGACCTATAACGGTTTTGAGATTAGAAAACACCACACACCGTATGAGAGAGGAGTGCACTTACTCGCAGAACATCCCTCCAACCCGGATCTGCACTACCCTCTCCACAGTCTTGATTTGTGCACCATCTGCGTTCAGTTCCTTGATGGACTCCAACACGCACCCATAGCCAATATCTTCAATCTCATCCACAATCTTTGCCGCGTCTTCCTTCACTCCCTCAAATTCTACCGTTGCACTATTGGTCATCAACGCCACATTGACACTCTTCACCTGTGGCAAATGACCAACGGTATCATTTACCTTCCCGGTACACGCCGAGCAAGTCATCCCTTCAATGGAGAAAGTGGCCTCAAACAATGCCGCCGCTGGTGCCATATTCACGCTGATGTCTGGCACTACCTCACCTGGCAAAACCACATCCGATTGCAGAGCTGCAGGCCTCTCTGAAGATACCATGGCTGGTATCGGCACAGTGTCAGATGTAATATGTGCTGCAATATAAGGGGTTGGCTGCGGGCTTGAGAGGCTCGTTTTGGCTTTATCAAACATATTAGATGGGATGGCAGGCCCACTATAAGAAGCACCCCCGTAGTATTTTAACGACTTCCCATCTACCACACCACCATATCCCGGACTCTTCCCGGCCGAGCTCTCCACGGCCGAAGCTTCCGCGGCTGAACCCTCCCCGGACCTTCTGTCCATGAACACAACAGGTGCTCCCGCATACGCCTTGCTACATTCGGAAGTCCTTGAGGAAAGGCTGAACAATGTGCCTGCAGAATCAACGGACTGTTTCTTTTCCTGGGACCTGCACATCTCACAGACCTCAATATGTTTCTTACGCCTCTTCCCTGACTCCAAGGCAGCCTTAATTAGTTTACCCCAGTCTTCCAATGGGGATTCTTCATGGGTTGAACTATAAATATGATTAACGCCAACTACTCTTCCCGCATCGAGCCTCCCAGGGGGCAAAAATGTCACGCCAGGTCCAGACACATTAATAGAATCAACCTCAAACTCAGCTTCCAGAAGTATTCTTAGGATTCCATTTGGATTCAGTTCTGCCACGTGTTCAACGGTCACCTCGTGTATAACGATATTGGTTGAAATAGCAATCGGGGGGGGAGTCAGCAGGGCTAATAATAAATGGATAGCCGTCGTACAAGACGAGCAGTGAAGATTTGGTATCACCAGTGTGGTTGTAATATTGGGAGAGGGATTGGTGCCTGGGGTGGAATCTGAGACACGGGATTCGACTGTAGTTGCCGTAGTATGTATTGACAATGCTGCCGAGCGGGCTGCCGAGCCGGTGGTAATATTAGAACGGCCATCAGTTGCGCCTGGCATTGGTGATGGTATCGTTGAGGAGGCGGCAGTACAGGAAGCTGCCTTATTGGGCTGCATAAGTTGCCCTGCGGTGGCGATGTGCTTCAAAGGTATACAAGCTTTTGTTAAGATATTCTGAAGGTGTTCTGCAGTATCTAACCCCCAGTTGCATAAGTTTCGTAACGGCTGTCCGTAATATCCGTAGCCGGGGGGGAGGGGGGGACGATAATCTCAATATCGGGGGTATATGCAAAGTCAGATAGTGATATATTTCACCACGAAGCAACAGCAACGAGAAGCGAGCAAGCCTGGTAATGCAGTGTGTTCCTGGATTGACCGCTCTGCAAACTATCTACTGAATAGTTCCGAGATATCCTGAGTCCGCAATACTGGTACGGAAGGCTATCACAGCTCTTTCGGCGGGAAAGGGATTGGCCCAGACTAGATGTTTAGGTCACCTGTTGGAGGTTATCTCGGGTGCTTACTGGCGGGGTTCGTGACCCGGTGTTTCGTTCCACAGCGTGAGGCTTGGTGGTTGTGAGGCCGGATTGACTGGTCTCCCGATTAGGAAGTCGCCTGTTATTGGGCAAGCTGACTTACACTTGACTCACGACAGTTACGTATACACCGGCACACAGCTGGGTATAAGTGGTCGCCGGGGCTTCGCACCTTGTGTATCCTTTATATATATCGGTGGGGTCTATTGCAGAGTAGGAGGTGGTGCCATGGGAAATGCTGGGAGGCTTAAGCACCATGGCCGAATAGCAGTATTTACATGCCTTGACCAGCAATGGAAATTGCGTGAATGGGCCGGAGGGAGGGGGGGAAGATGGACGCACTAGACACTCACTGGGCTCTGAGTGCCAGTCTATGCCAGAAGGTTCCCCACGCTCGATTTGTGCGTGCCAGATCCCAACATCATCCATCAACTTTGCCCACTCTCGGTGCGGGATATGTGCGTAGAACAGCCGCGCCATACCGCTCCCGGCGCTCCGCCGCCACAGTGTCCGTACATATTGCGAATTTTTGCAATATGCACGATACCTCATCCCTCAAACCCCAAGTCCGGACCTGGTATGCCTTGAGGTGCAAAATAAAGGATAACTGCGAAATCGCGGGTCTATGTGCGTTGCATCGACATTCCCTCGGGTATTCACAGGTTAGGGCTTGCTGTCACCGTATATCCTTCCAATGTATACTCAGAATGCGGCAGGGCCTAGGTATTGTGCATGTTTCTGAGTTGCCACCAGCCAGGAACAGGACTCACTAGCGAATTTGTGGGGTTGATTGCTTGATTAACAACCGTCTTGCGTCTCGGCATCCCGCACTTTTCACTCAAAAACTCTGTGCAATTTGTAATCAACCTCTTAGAGTCATAGCCCTTACTTAATTCCCCTTACAATATTAATTCAGCACAACAAATATAACTAGACTACAACAGCATTCGCCCTTCTTGCATACTAAGTAGTTGCATGTGGGCGACAGAGCAGATGTGGCGAGATGAGGGATGGTGTTGTTCTCGTGCCCAGACCGTTAAGCACCCACACAAATAAATCGGTCTGGGCACGAGAACAGAATGGTGTGAGAGGGTGATGGAATTTCTCATGTTAATTAAGTAGATAGAGGGGAGGGCAGGGACTGGCCTGGTAGAGGAGAGAGGCCACCCGGTGGGAGCCGCAGTCCATCGCCATAGTCTAGATAGGCTGAATGCGATTAATGATTCCTTAAAAAAAAAAAATAACAGTAGTTGCATATGTATGTGCTGTACATGCCATATCACAGTTGTATATTTCCACTCGGGGGATGCGAATGCGAGTAATGATTAATTTAAAAAAAAAATATCCGTATGTATCCCTTACCTAAGTGAATGACGTACTGTCAACTCACTAAATCTTGCCTCATACCGAGCTTCCGATCAAGATAGGTCCCCAGCACATGGCTAATATACTGTATAATCTACACAATGTGGCCGCCTGTCTAATATTTCCTGGAAAACAAGGTCGGAATTCTCACGAATTCGAATTATTGTGTGTCCCATGGCCATATATATATATGTCATAGAGTGAATCCACATATGAATTGCGGTAAGATATCTCCACTAGATAGCAAGCCTGATAATGTAAGTCCCGCAGCGTGCTGGGTGGAGAGGGTGGGTACCTATTCAGAGTTGCATCATGTGAATCAATGCCAAGCCTGCATGGATCTGAGCTGAGACTTTTGAAGGGTATATATTTGAGGGTGAAAATGCCCCTTGCCTCTCGATACAATTCTCTATGGGTGAGCATACCAGTATGGTTCGCAGACTTGTTGGAGAGTATAACCGCTAGGGCAAAACGTGATCACTGGGTGCCAGGTTTGCCTAGTCACCGATAGTATACTGTACAGTACACCAAGACTGGGTCACTGAAAGCAAACTGGTGTGGGCGCTTAATGTTATCCGTGGTTTTGGAGCTGGTAATTGGCATAAATGGGGGATAAATAGCAAAAAGATGTAGGATGTCCGCCTCATAGCCTAAGGCTCCCTTCGGGGGAAAGGTGTATAGACTCAAAAAAAAAAAAAATGTAGGATGTCCGCCTCAAAGCCTTCAGGGGAAAGGCGTATAGCCCCCCCCCAAAAAAAAAACAGATGTAGGATGCAGATTTGTGACAATAGTTCTGATCGGGGTTTAAGAGTTCGACATCCTGTCAGGAGGCCAGGCCTCCATTCATAGCAAGTTTTATGGCCTTTTTTTCATTGCACTTGTTTAGACCATTCCTTTCAACTGTATACTACCTAAGTACAAATTTCTGTATCTACAGTACTTCTTCTGCGTGAACTGAATGGATCCATGGGCCCGTACCACATACGGAATCATAAATTATATACCGATGTAAATAGATGAATGAATAACGACCACGAGGGATCTGTCTGTCGATGTGGGAGCTCTGGGGTGGAATTTAAAATTCAATATATGGTGATTAAAATCAAAATTAGAGTACCCTCAATCACATGGTATGCCAATCCCCCAAATGAGCACCTTCTACTTTTACAAGATAGGTATTATAAGTGAGCTAAAAATCTGTGTTAAGTTGCACTCAACCCCATACAAACCAGTACATTTTAGATTGTGCGATGGGTATTTACCTGTATTGTTTCTTCAATTATTTCCTAAGAAGGTCCAAAAGATATTTTATTTGCCTTGGTGAGAGATTTAACTCATATTTTTAGCTAATTTATTGCTTGTGTTGTGGGTCTTCTAAACGCACTTTCGACTTTGGCCAGCAGTTTCTCACTGCGGAACATGGGGACAAAGCGTTTGATATATTCCACTCTATCCGTATGTACAACGAAATTCTACAACACAGAGTCCCAATGCCACATATATGAGTGCCAATATCTCTGGACTCTCTGCTATGTTTTGCGTCTGTAAACCCTGAAAACTCACAACTCGAGTGATAAAGGGCAAGAGTTGACGTGCTGGACACCCATACAGAGGCGAGTTCTCTGTACTCTACTCTGTACTCTCGGCTTTAGTGCCCACCAGACATGCACTCCCTGTTTTCAGACAAAAACTTCACTCTCCTCACATTAAAAGCCACTATGGAGCCAGGTCGCGACCTGGGGTACCCAGCCCCTACAACTCCCGTGCAGAAGCACATCTCGTGATGTACATATCATGCGATCCCTCGTCATAGGTTAGATAGCCTGAATACGAGTACTGATTTTCCAAAAAAAAAAAAAAAAAAAAAAGAAGTGGGCAACAACATGGTTTACCCTCACATCCTGCCAAATCAACCCAATACCGCATCCACTGGGAAAGAACACTCCATGTCGCTTTTTAAGACATAGGCCGAGCTCACGCCGGAAAGTCGATATAGGTACAAGGTCCAAAAAAAGTGGCTGTATGTCTTAAAAAGTGTTCTTTCCCAGTGGATTTGGTACCCAATACCCCCCCTTTCAGTATGCAATCACTCCCCCCCCTCCCTTACTTTAATCTCTGTAGACCAAACC